>ENA-UOOH01000014-UOOH01000014.1-fermentation-metagenome-genome-assembly--contig:-NODE-14-length-179220-cov-17.219094_pt1 | contig 179220 bp, 153 predicted proteins | sample MGYA00245778_ERZ724025 | MGnify/ENA primary metagenome ERZ724025 (study PRJEB28704, sample SAMN03018313) | fermentation metagenome | biome: anthropogenic terrestrial biome; feature: soil... | reverse complement strand
GGGAGAGTAGCACGATGCCGGATTTTTTTTGCCTGTCTTAAGCCTAAAGCTTGTGGCAGGCCTTTTTTTTGCCCTCGAAAAAGCCATTCGCCGCGGGTCGTACCCGCACGCGGTCCGGCAGTCCATCGCCGCGGGTCGTACCCGCCGCTGGTCGCCCGAAGGGCGAAAGTGGCCACCAGGTAAGTCCCGCTGAATGTCTATGGAATACCTGGCTTTGGCTATGGCGTCAGGGTATTTGCGTTTTGTAAGAAAATCATCAGCCGTCTGCATGATTAACCCGACTACGCGCCTGGGCACGACCTGGCGCGGACTGACTGTGGGGCGTTCGATGGGAGAAATGGGAATAAGGTCAATATTCTCGGAGGACTGCGTCGAACGCTTGGAGAAAGCTGTCGATTTCGGCTTCAGTGTTGTGCCAGAAACTCAGGCGCAAACCCGAATATGCGTCTTCACGATTGAACCCGAGCGCCAGCAAGGCCGGGCTGGGACGTTTGGATTCCGCCTGGCAGGCGCTTCCGGCCCCCACGTGGATATTGTGCCGGGAGAGCATTCGCACCAGAACCGCGGATTGATACCCGCCGATGATCAGATGCAAAATGAAAGGCGAAGATTGTTCCGCCGGTACTGTCAGGCGGATTTTGCGTCCGTTTGACAATTGACGGCCGACTAATGTGGCGATGATTTTGGTTTTCAGCCGGGCGGCGCCGGTGGCGTGCTCGACACGGTTCCGGCAGGCTGTTTCCAATGCATCGGCAAGGGTAAGGCACAACGCCGGTTCCGGGCGTTCCGCCAGATACGCGCTCTGACGCGCTTCCATGAGAAATTCCCGGATCGCGTGGTCCCGGCAGATCAGCAACGCCCCGCCGGGCGCGCCGATTTTGTGGCCGGAACAGAAAATCAAGTCCGGCCTGGCTGTTTTCCAGGGGATTTCGAGTTTACCGGCGCTCTGGACCGTGTCGGCCAGAAAAACCGCGTCGCCTTTATCAATGGATGTTAAATCGTTGATTTGTCCGGTTTCGCTCTGGACGTGGTGCAGGGCGATCAAGGAACGGTTGCCCTGGTCGCCAAGCCGATTCAGGGCGGCGGTCAAAGCAGGGTGTTCCAGATTCGAAGTTCGAAGCCGCTGGCCGGTGAAGCCGGGATAACGGCAAATCAGGTTGAACAGCGCCGTTCCCGAACTTCCCCAGTGAACATAATGATCCGGTTCGCCGGTCAGCGCCGTGGAAACCCGTTTTTCTGCGTCTTTCAGCTTGCGGCGGATTTCATAGGCAAGCGAATGGGATGCTTCCTGGTTGGCGAAGCAAGATGTCAGGTGGTTCCGGTAGGCGTCCATGATTTCGGGCGCCACCGGAGCCGCCGCCGCATTGTCCAGATATACCATAGTGTTGTTCAGGAGTTACGGATTTTGTCCTTTTCGCGTTCGAACTGATTCTGCACCGAGGCGCTTTCGACCTGTTTGTCCGCCAGGATTTGGTCGGCCTCCTCCCGGCTGGTCGCTTTCTTCAGTTTGTCGCTGTAAACGATATCGATCTCCGCCAGTTTGGCTTTGCAACGGGTGTTGATTTCGGTCAGCGCCTGACGCTGTCCGTCGGTCAACGGTTTCTGGCCGCCGCCGGTCCGTTCCAAAGCCAGTTCCCATGCGCTTTTCATAATGCCGCCAGTTCCGGTTTACGCGCCGCCTGCGTTTCATCCAGCCGCCGGACCGGCATGGTCACGGGGGCTTCGTGCAGGGCGTCCGGATTGTTCGCCGCCTGGTCCGCAATATCGATCATCGCCTCGATGAACTCGTTCATGGTTTCCAGTGACTCGGTTTCGGTCGGCTCGATCATCAGCGCTTCCGGGATGATGAGCGGGAAGTAGATCGTCGGCGGATGAATCCCGCGGTCGATCAAACCCTTGGCGATGTCCAGCGCGTGAACGCCGTTTTTGACCTGTCTCGACGCCGAAAACACGCATTCGTGCATGCACATGCGGTTGATTTTCTGGTCGAACAGCGGTGCGAGCTTGACGCGCAGATAGTTGGCGTTCAGGACGGCGTTTTCGCTGACCCGGATCATGCCCTCGCGCCCGAGCGTCTTCATATAGGCGCCGCTTTTCAGAAGCACGCCGAAGTTGCCGTAGAACGGCGCGATGTGCCCCATGCTTTTCGGAAAATCGCTGCGGAGCTCGTATTCTCCGTCCGCATTCCGGACGACCCGGGGCACCGGCAGGTAGGGACGGAGGATTTCAGCCGCTCCGACCGGCCCGGCTCCGGGACCGCCGCCGCCGTGCGGCGTGGAAAACGTCTTGTGGACGTTTACGTGCATGACGTCGAATCCGAGGTCGCCGGGGCGGACCCGCCCGATAATGGCGTTGGCGTTGGCGCCGTCGCAATAGCAGAGGCCGCCCGCCTGATGGACCAGGTCGCAGATGATTTTGACATTTTTATCGAACAAGCCCACGGTGTTGGGGCAGGTCAGCATGAGCCCGGCGACATCGTCACCAAGTTTCTTTTTCAGGTCGTCGAGGTCAACGTTGCCTTCGGCGTCCGAAAGCACTTCCCGGCAGGTGAAGCCCGCCTGCGCCGCGCTGGCCGGATTGGTGCCGTGAGCGGCATCCGGAATCAGCATGACCTTGCGGTTCGTTTCGCCGCGGTCCTTGAAATAGGCCGCCATCAGCATGACACCGGTGAATTCGCCGTGAGCCCCGGCCATCGGCTGCAGGGTCGTTTCGGCAAAACCGAGCAGTTCGCTGAGGAAGCGCTCCTGAAAATAAAGTGTCTCCAGCGCGCCCTGCGTCAATTTCTCTCCGCCGGGCAGCAGCCCCAGCATCGGATGCAGGGAGGCGAAACCGTCCATGCGGGCGATTTGCTCATGGGATTTCGGGTTGTATTTCATGGTGCAGGAGCCGAGCGGATAGAAATGCGAATCGACGCCGAAGTTTTTCCGGCTCAGATTCGTGAAATGGCGGACGGCTTCCAGTTCGGATACTTCCGGCAACGCGGCCGGTTCGCGGCGGCGCATGTCCGCCGGTATGGCGTTTCCCGCCGGAACGTCGTTTGCGTCCAGGCGGTAGGCCCGCCGGTTCGGCCTGCTTTGTTCGAATATCAGTTTCACAGTATTTCCTCCAACGCTTTGACCATGCCTTCGATTTCCTCACGGGTCCGTTTTTCCGTCACGGCGACCAGCAGTTCGTTCTCCCTGCCGGGGTAATACGCGCCCAGCGGAATTCCCGGCGCGTAGCCTTTCGGCAGCATCCGTTTGACCGCGTCGCCGGCGGCGAAAGGCAGTTTGATCACGAATTCGTTGAAAAATCCGCCGGCGGTTGCTTCCACGCCGGGGAGGCGGCTGAGTTCATTGCGGGCGAACAGCGCCTTGGCGGCGCTCTGTTCCGCCGCATCGATCAAGCCTTGTTTGCCCATCATGGTCAGGTAAACCAGCGCGGTCAGGGCGCAGAGGTTTTCGTTGGAGCAGATATTGGACATGGCGCTTTCGCGGCGGATGTGCTGTTCGCGCGCCTGCAGGGTCAGGACGAAGCCCGGTTTACCCTCAAGGTCAACGGTGCGGCCGACAATCCGGCCGGGGATTTTGCGCATCAGGTCCGATTTGACCGCCATATAGCCGAGGTAGGGGCCGCCGAAGCTCAACGGAATCCCAAGGCTCTGGCCTTCGCCCACGGCAATGTCGAAACCCATTTCGCCGGGGGTGCGCAGCACGGCCAGCGCCAACGGATAGCAGACGGCTGCCGTCAGAATCTTTTTCTGGCGGATTTCGGCGGTGAAGGCGTCCCACTGTTCGACTTGCCCGAAAAAGTTCGGATACTGCACGATTACCATCGCGGTCCGGGCGTCAACCGCCGCCTGAAGCGCGGCGAGGTCGGATTCGACGCCGCGCGCCGGGACCTCGACGACTTCCATTTCCTGATTGGCCGCGTAGGTTTTCAGCATGCGGCGGTACAGGGGGGAGACGGCCTCGGAGATGACGATCCGGCTGCGGCGCGTCACCCGGCATCCGAGCAGCGCGGCTTCGTAAACCGCCGAGCCGCCGTCGTAGAGCGATGCGTTGGACACCTGCATGCCGGTCAGGCGGCAGATCGCCGACTGGTACTCGTAAATCGCCTGCAGGGTTCCCTGGGACGCCTCCGGCTGGTACGGCGTGTAGGAGGTGTAGAATTCCGATCGGCTGATGACGGCATCAACCGCCGCCGGGATCAGGTGGTCGTAAAAACCGCCGCCCAGGAAGGCTGTCACGGAGGCGTTTCGCGCCGCCAGCGACCGGAAGTCGTCGAGCATTCGATGCTCGGACATGCCGGAGGAGAGATTCTCCAGAGCGGGGACGGGAAAATCGACTTGCGCCGCTTTCCACATTTCTTCAAAACCGCTGCACCCGATGGTTTCAAACATGGTGCGTTGGTCGGCGTCGGTGTTGGCTATGTACGGCAATTTACCTGATCTCCTGAATAAAAAATCGGACTGCGTCATACAGTCCGAAATAGAAACAAATGTTGGGTAAGCCTTATTCTTCCAGTTTTCTCAGAAACTTGGTGTAGGCGTCGGGCGACATCATATCGTCCAGTTCGGAGGTGTCGAAATCTTTAAGTTTACAGATCCAGCCCTTTTCTTCGGGGGAGCTGTTGATGATGCCCGGGTCTTCGCTCAATTCTTCATTGACCGCGCAGACCGTGCCGCTGATCGGCGCATACACGTCGGAAGCGGTCTTGACCGATTCCACGGTAGCCAGCGTGTCGCCCACGATGTAATCTTCATCTTCGCTCGGCAGTTCGATGAACGTGATGTCGCCGAGTTCGCCGGCAGCGTACTCGGATATTCCGATCGTTGCCTCGCCGCCGCTGACATCGACCCATTCATGATCTTCGGTATAATACTTCATTAATCCTTTTCCTGTTTTTCTCAGTTAACATTCCATATCTTGCGCTATTGAACACAAGATGCCTCGCCATGACAAAAGTTCAAGGCGTATTTAGATTTTTTTTTAAATTTTTTTGCGCGCCGTGCCCGATTTGTAAAACGGCGCGTCCGTCACCTTGCCCGTGATCGTGGCGGAACCCGCCGCCATCAGGACCTCCGTGCCCACCGCCAGCGGCTTGTCCACGTAGGCCAGCGCGATGGCGTGCCCCAGCGACGGCGAAAACCCGCCGGAACTCACCTGGCCGATCCGCACGCCGTCCAGATTGAACACTTCCGCTTCCTCGCGCGCCGCGCGCCGTCCGTCCGCCGCAATCGCGATCAGAGTACGGGTTACGCCTTGCTTTTCCATGGCTTCCCGGCCGATGAACTGCCGTTCCGGGTATTCCGCCAGCTTGAGCATGGCGCCGAAACCGGCTTCCGCCGGCGTGATGTCTTCCCGCAGTTCGTGGCCGTAGAGGGAGAGGCCGATTTCGAGGCGCAACGTATCGCGCGCGCCGAGCCCGGCCGGTTTGACCTCCGGCATCGCCAGCAGGTAATTCCACAGTTCGACCGCCTTGTCCGCCGGGAAATAAAGCTCGAAACCGAGCTCGCCGGTGTAGCCGGTGCGGCTCAGCAGGATGCGGATGCCGTTGATCTCGGTCCATTTCCACTGGAAATATTTCGGCAGTTCGCCCGCCGGCAGCCCGGTGGCGGAACAGATGGTTTCGCCGCTGAGGGGGCCTTGCAGGTCGAGTTTGGCGGTTTCGGGGGAGAGATCGACGAACGTCACGCCCTCGGGCAGATTTTTCCGGATCTGCTCGGCGTCGGCGTCGATCCGCGAGGCGTTTACGACGATGAAATAGTCGTCCTCGCCCATGTAGTAAACGATCAGGTCGTCGATGACGCCGCCGTTTTCGTTCAGCAGGAAATTATAGCGGCAGGTGCCGTAGGACTGGTCGAAGACCGGACGCGCCAGGATGCGGTCCAGCGCCTCGCGCGCTCCCGGGCCGAAAACCCGGAATTCGCCCATGTGGCAGATGTCGAACAGCGAAACGAAATGGCGGGTGTGCTGGTGTTCCGTCAGGATGCCGGTTTTGTATTGAACCGGCATGTTCCAGCCCGCGAAAGGGACCATCCGCGCGCCCAGTTTTACATGTTCACCGCTTAAAACGGTGTTTTTCAAATTTTCAGACATGGCTAGCCTCCGTGATCCGTCCGTCAGGAAAAATTTTTTCGCAGGGCCCACAGGCCGAGGGCCGGATTGCTGATATAAAAGATTTTTTCGCCGTTGACCATGTTATAGCCGTCCTTCAGGTTGGCGACGTTGTATTTCCGCATGGTTTCCTCGTAGTCGGCATAGGCGAAACCGGCGTTTTCGATCTCCGCGCGGCTCATGTTGGGGCCGGGGCAGTAGGTGATCTTGAAGCGACCTTCCGACGAGCCGTGAATCAGGTGCGCGGCCGCGCCGAGGTTTTCGCGCAGGTCGGCGTTTTCGCGGACCGCTTTCAGCGTGGTCGGGGTACCTTTGTAGCCGTATTTGCGGATGACGGCGTCATTGGTTTTGTCCTCGCCGAATTCTTTCAGGGCGGGGGCCAGGATGATCAGGTCGCCGTCGTCGGCGATCATCATCCGGGTGCGGTAGACCGCTTTGTTGCCCAGCCAGGTGGATTTGAACTCCTCGGGGTCGAGGAACACCACCACCTTGTCGGCGGGCTCGTCCATCAGCACGAGGTTGGTCTGCTGGCTGAGTTTGACGGCTTCCAGATAGGCGTCTTCGCCCTGTCCGGCGAAGAAGCCGCGCATTTCCATCTTGCCGCTGTCGTTGTTGCGGGCCATGACGGTCAGCATGTAGGTGATCGGCAGATCGCCGAGGAATTCCTTGACGCCGTAGTTGAACAGGCGGCGCACCGGGGTGTCGGCGCGGCCCATGATCTTTTCCATATTGCAGGAGGCGCCGATGAAGTGCGATTTGTTGATGATGTCCGAGCCGCCGACGCCCACCAGAATGTTTTTGGTGTAGTTGGCCATGCCGACGACTTCGTGCGGCACCACCTGGCCGACCGAGAAGATGGCGTCGTAATCCTCGAACAGAATCTTGTTCACCTGTACCTTGACGTCGTAATCGAGCCTGCCGTCGCTCCATTCGCTGATCAGCCTGCCGGAAACGGTGCCGACCTCGACCACGTCTTCGCGCCAGTTGTGGACCTTGAACACGTTCAGCGGGATATCCGGGCCGAACATGACGCGCAGTTCGTGTTCGGTCATCGGGGCGTGGGTGCCGAGGGCGGGGATGATGTCGATATGGCACTGGGAACAGAGTTTTTTGTAAAGCATGGCGGTGATCGGCCCGGCATAAGAATTGCCGCGGGTCAGGTCCGGCGGAATCAGCAGGATTTTCTTGAATTTCTGCGCGCCGAGTTTGTCCAGAGTCTGCTGGATGAGCGCCAACAGTTCAGTATCGGATATTTTTACATTTACACCGCTTTGGGCTGCCAGGATGGTCATTTTTCCGCTCCGTTGTTTTTATCTTTTTCCGTATTCTTCATTTTCTGGGTGATGATCTGCTGAAGTTCGTCTTTGTTCGCCATGACTTTGCTCATGGAGAGCTCCATGATGTCGGCGGTCAACTGTTCGTTAATCCGCAGGAATTTCTGGCCGATTGGAGTTGTGTAAAATTTCGCCAGCTCCTTCAAATCGTCCATGGTATAGTATTTCAGGTGAATATCCGCCAACTCTTTTTTCAGGACTTCATACGAGGTGTATTTGTTCATGAAATCCAACAAATCGTCACGGTAGGCGGCCAGCATTGGGACGTTCCGAATTTGCAGATCCAGCATTTTCGAGCGCTTGCTTTCCATGCTCGCTTTTATGTTCGCCGCGTCGAAGAGCTGATATACCGCCTGGTAGTCGGCTTCCGAATGTGTGGCTTTTTCCTGGGCGGCGGCGCCGAATGCCAGAACCGTCAGCAATACCGTCATCAGACTTGTCTTTTTCATATGGTCACCTTGGCCTATTGAAGTTGATTCAACCTGTACAGGAACAGAATGTACAAGACGATGGCGGAAGTTGCAAGCCTCTTTTCAGGAAAACCGCCAAAAAAAGAAAACCTGCGGCGTTCCGGGGGGAACCCGCAGGTTGTAAACCCTTTGCGCACGTTTACGCAACCGGGAGGCGCTCTGCGATCAATGATATTCGGGGAGCATGTCGCCGTGGGCGTCGATGAGTTCATCGCACATTTTGCGGATGTCGTCAAGCCGGAGCTCGGAGGAGGTGTGCGGATCGAGCATCGCCGCGTGGTAGATGGCGTCCCGGCTGCGGGTGTAGGCCGCTTCGATGGCCAGCAGGTGCACGTTGATATGGGTCATGTTCAGCGCGGCGCACTGGAGGGGGAGGTCGCCGACGTGACAGCCCTGAACGCCGTTGCTGTCGACCAGGCAGGGGACTTCCACCACCGCCTTGTCGGGCAGGTTGGAGATCAGGCCGTTGTTGAGCACGTTGCCGCCGATCTGGATCGGTTTGTTGGTGACGATGGCGCTCATGATGGCGGAGCCGTATTCATGCGACATCTGGTGTTCGAGCGTGGGGTTGGCGACCAGTTCGTGACTGCGCTTGTTCCAGTTCGCGATCTGATTGACGCAGCGGCGCGGGTATTCGTCCAGCGGAATGTTGAATTCCTCGATCAGTTCCGGGTACTGGCTCTTGATCCAGTAGGGGAAGTATTCGGCGTTGTGCTCGCTGGATTCGGTGATGTAATAGCCGAAATGCTGCATCATGGCCAGGCGGACCATGTTGCCGCTTTTTTCCGCGCCTTTCTTGCGCCATTCTTTCAGTTTTTTGGTTGCGGTCTTTTTGACTTCAGGGTAGATATCCTTGCCGTTGCGCTTGATTTCGAGCAGCCAGGACATGTGGTTGATCCCGGCGATGCGGTCGCGGACGCTGTCGGCGTCGTATCCCAGCCCGAGCGTGTCAAGCAGGCTCCTGGAGCAGACCTGGACGGAATGGCAGAGGCCGACGGTTTTGACTCCGGTGTAACGGAGCATGGCGCCGGTGAGCATCGACATCGGGTTGGTGTAGTTCAAGAACCAGGCGTCGGGGCAGACTTCCTCCATGTCGCGGGCGAATTCCCACATGACCGGGATGGTGCGCAGGGCGCGGAAAATACCGCCGATGCCGAGCGTGTCGGCGATGGTCTGGCGCAGGCCGTATTTCTTGGGGATTTCGAAGTCGATGACGGTGGAGGGCTCGTAACCGCCGACCTGGATGGCGTTTACCACGAAGTCGGCGTCTTTCAGGGCGGCGCGGCGGTTCTTTTCTCCGAGGTGGGCGGTGATTTTAGCGCGGCCGGCGTTGATGTTGCCGTTCAGGATATCCAGCATGGCTTTGGATTCCTTCAGGCGGACGGGATCGACGTCGTAAAGGGCGATGTGGGAATCCTTCAACGCTTCGCGGCACATGCAGTCCCCGAGGACGTTCTTGGCGAAAACCGTGCTGCCGGCTCCCATAAAAGTGATTTTGGTCATTTGCAAACTCCTGAATTTGTGAAGTGTTTAATTTCTTGCAATGATAATTTAATGCTATAAAATATACAGCGGATTGAGCAATAAGTAAATAGCATAAAGATGCTATTAATGATAAAATATTGCTATATTTTGAGCCGTTGGCTGAAGAAATATTTCTGAGGTTTTCTTTGCCATTGCCGTTTGTAATCAAGAAAGGGAGCGGTTATTTTTTAAGAGGCCGGTTTTTCTTACAATTTTGTCGGATCAGACGGCGCGGATGTTACAATTTTGTCGGAATGCGGGCGGCATGACCGGTTTTCCAGCAGGGAAAAGCTGGCACGCAATTTGCTTAAATAACTTCCAGACAGCGATTAATAAGCAGGTGCGGCATGAAAATGAATTTATACGACGGCATCCTTCGTTTTGTGGACGGTGAAGCGGAATTTTCCGGCGGGGCGCAGGCGGTGGAGCGGGAGCGCGGCGTGTCGGTCATGTTTTGCGGCAGTTTTTACAATTTACGGGACATGCTGCCGGGGAACGGCTCGCCCGTGCAAGCGGTGCTCGAACGCTATCTGAAGGACGGCTCGCTCGGGTTTCTGCGCGACATCGACGGCGCGTTTGCCGTCGCGGTTTATGACCGCAAGCTCCGGCGGCTGCTGGTCGCCCGCGACCGGCTGGGGACGATGCCGATGTTCTATTTTCTGGGGAACAACGGTTTTTATTTCGCCCATACCCTGAGCATGCTCCGCCGGAATTCGGCGGTGCCGTCCGAAATCGACCTCCAGGCCGTGCATGACTATCTGGCCCTGCAGTACGTGCCGTGTCCGCGCACACTCTACCGGGATGTCTGGAAAATGCGCCCGGGAACGGTTCTGTCGCTCTCGCTGGACGATCATTCGATCCAGTTCAAGCCGTACTGGGAGCCGGATTTTTCGCAGATCGACCGGAGCATCACGGCGGGTGAAGCCATCTGGCGCTTCCGGGAACTGCTGGACGCGTCGGTGGCGCGCCGCCTTTCGTCCATCAACGGCAATTACGCCGCGCTCCTGTCCGGCGGGCTGGACTCCACGATCATTACCGGGGTCGTCGCCCGCCACACCGACGGCCCGCTGCCGACGCTGACGATGGGCTTTCCCCATCCCGACTACGACGAGCGCGACCGGGCGGAATTCGCCGTCGGTGCCATCAACCGCGAAATCAAGACGCCGCTGGACCACCGCGTCCGGGTGATCGAACCCGACAATTTTCAACTGTTCGAGGAACTGGTCAGGGACTACGGCGAACCGTATGCCGACGCCTCCCTGCTGCCCACGCACCTGTTGTGCCGCTGGGCCGGAGAGGAAAACATGGCGGCGGCGTTCAACGGCGACGCCGCCGACGAACTCTTCGCCGGTTACGAACGCTATCTGGTCATGCGTTACGCCGGTTATTTCAGGGCGGTCCCGCGCTGGGTGTTCAAGGCCGCCGCCGCCGTGATGCCGAAGGGCGGAAACGAACGCAGCCGCAAAGGCAGGGCGCTGCGGGCCTGCCGCGCCCTGGGGGCGGCTCCCGCCGAACGCTATCTGGACATCATCAGCCGTTTCAGCGAAGAACGGCGGCTGGAGTTGTACGGGGCGCGTTTCGACGGTTTCAGTCCGGCGCCCACGTACCGGATCATCGCCGAGGCGGAAAAAGCCGCATCGGGGCGCCATATCGTGGAGCGGATGCAGGAAGTCGATATGCGGACCTATATGCCGGGCGACGTGCTGCCGAAAGCGGTGATCGCGTCGCAGGCGGCCGGGATCGACGGCCTCGCGCCGTTCCTGGACAATGCCGTGATGGATTTTGCCATGACGCTGCCGCTGCACCTGAAGCAGAACGGCTTTTCGCGCAAGCACCTGCTGAAGATCGCTTATTCCGAATTCGTGCCGCCCCGGATTGCCGGCCAGCGCAAAAAAGGCTTCGGCGTGCCGGTGGGCGAATGGCTCCGCACCTCCTGGCATGAACAAATGTGCGCGCATTTGCTGGAAGGCAAACTGGTCCGGCAGGGTTATTTCGACCGGGCCGGGCTCGAACGGATGATGATGAGCCACCAGCGGCGCGAGGCCGACTACAGCTATCCGCTGTGGAGCTTGATGGTGCTGGATTTGTTCCTGTAAGGATATTTTCGCGTCCCCGGGCCTGTTTCAACGGATCGGGGGCGTATTCAGTTTGAGGAATTGGCGCTGTTCTGGAGCAGCAGGGCTTCGACGTCTTCGGCGCTGGCGGCGTTGCGCGCCTGCAGTGAAATATCCGGGTCGAGGAAGTTCCGCGCCAGCGACGACAGGACTTTCAGGTGGTTTTCCGGCGCGGCGTGTTCCGGGCTGAGCAGGACGAACAGAATCCGGTACGCCCCCTCCAATTCATCGAAATACCATTCTTTTTCCGATTTCCCGATAATGATGGTCGGCTTGAACACCGCGTTGCTGTGCGCGTGGATGAGCGCCACGTTGTCGGTCAGCGCCAGCGGGGTGGCGTTCATGGCTTTGCGCAACTGGGGCATGATGATGTTGAATTTGTTTTCGTCGTTCTCAAACGCTTTCCGGATCATGGTTTGGAGCCCGCTGTCGCGTTCCAGTTGCGGCGGCAGGTCCACGGGGAAGATTTCCGGTTCGGTATAGGAGGACGGCTTCACCTGGATTTCCTTTTTGTTGATCTGCGGCAGCGGCGGGTAAGAACAGAGAAGATTGAGCTGCGGAAAACGGGAGAAGACGAGCCGTTGCAGTTTGTCCAGGGCGGGCGTCCAGAACGTGCCGGTGCGCCTTTCGCCCGGCAGCAGGACCATGTCTTCGCTGGAAATGTCTTTCAGGAACAGCGACTGCGCTTCCGTCCAGGTCTTCGATTCGACCATGATAACGGGGCACTCGGGGCGGGCCGACTTGATCCGGCGCGGCACGGTGCCGTTGGTGGATACGATATAAACCCGCAGCGTAGCCCCGACCTGACGGGAAAGGTGCTTGGCGTCGCGGAGCAGTTCCGCGAAGTCGGCCCGCCGCTCGACCAGCGCCGGGAGCGGCATCAGCACCCGCTTGGTGATATTGAGCGGACGGGGCAGGTGGCAGAACAGCAGCCGGGTGGGACAGGATTCCAGCAGCCGCTCGGAAACGGTTCCGAACAGGCGGGATTCCAGCAGCGAGCGCTGGCTCCAGCCGGCGAGGACCTGAGTGGCGCGAAGTTCCTGCGCCGCCCGGATCAGGCCGTCGGAAGGGTTCAGGTCCACCCGGATGGATGGGATGATTTTCATTTCGGCGGAGGAGCTTTCCGCCAGGCACTGGCCCAGCAGTTTTTCGCCTTTGGCGACGGCGTCGTCGGTGTTGTCCGGGTCGCTGGCGATGGCGACCGGGTAAATGTTGCCGGGCCTGCCCTTGTCGCGGAGCAGGAACGCGAAATTCAACAGCCGCAGCGAAAACGCCGGATTGGCGATGGAAACCAGCAGGCGCTGTTCGACCGTCGGCGGTTCCTGGGCGGAATGCGTCTGGTTGGCGACTTTTCTGCCGTAGCGGTCGACCACCCATGCCCCCAGCGGGCAGCTCACCAGAATGGAGATGATGGCGCCGTTCAGGACGTGGTCATCGAACAGTTTGAGGTTGTAACCCACGATCACGGTCGCCAGCGTGGCGGCTGCCTGCACGACGCTCAAGCCGAAGATGACCTTGCCGTCGTTCGGCGTGTAGTTGAAAATCCGGCGGGTGATGTCGGCGGCGGCGTATTTGGCCAGCAGGATGCAGCCGGTGATCGATACAATCACCAGCCAGCCGCGGGGCGACGAAACCAGTACCCGCGGGTCGACCAGCATCCCGACGAAGATCAGGAAAAACGGAATGAACAGCGTGTTGCCGACGAACGACAGGCGGTTCATCAGCGCGCTCTGGCGGGGAATCAGGCGGTTGAAGGCGGCTCCGGCGAGGAACGCGCCGATGATCGGCTCCATTTTGGCGAAATGGGCAAGGTAGGAACAGCCGCAGACGATGCAGAGGACAAAAAGAAATTGCGCTCCGCCGCTCTCGGTGACTTTGCTGAAAAACCAGGTGGTCAGCCGCGGCACGCCCCAGACGATCAATCCCACGAAAACCGCCATGCCCAGCGCCAGCGTGAGCCAGAATACCGCTCCGAGGTCCGCGCCGCGGGCGGAATCGGCGATCACCGCCAGGACCAGCAGCGCCAGCGTGTCGGTGATGATCGTCCCGCCGACGGTGACGACCACCGGTTCGTTGCGCGAGATGCCGAGGCGGCTGGCGATCGGATAGGCCAGCAGGGTGTGGGAGGCGAACATACTGCCGAGCAGAATGGAGGTGATCCAGTTGAAGCCGAGCAGGTAATGGCCCATCAGCGTGCCGAGCGTCTGCGGGATGGAGAAGGTCAGCAGCCCGAACACGATGGTGCGGTGTTTGGTCCGCGCGAACCGGTTCAGGTCGATTTCCAGCCCGGCGGTGAACATGATGTAGAGCAGCCCGATGGACCCGAACATGGTGATGGCCTGATTGCGTTCGATCATGCCGAGCCCGTTGGGGCCGAGCAGCGCGCCGCAGCCCAGCAGCAGGATCAGGTCGGGGACCCGCAGGCGGTTGGCGATCATCGGCGCGACCAGAATCGTCAGCATCAGAAACGTAAAAGTCAGAATCGGGTCCTGGATCGGGAACATGCCCCCTCCTTTGCTTTAACTGGATGCCGTCGGGTTACAGCGTGTGTTCCCGTCCGTAACCGGCGAAAAACTTGTTCCGTTCGGCGAGGTCCGGGTAGTTGGCGGCGGCCCAGTCGCTTAAATAGCCCTGTCCCTGCGGCTGCAGGAGTGTGTGGGCGGCGGCGATGGCCGCGCCGTCGACAAAGGTTTCCAGATAGGGCACCAGCGCGTCGCAGGCGAAATCATCGACCAGTTTCAGGCCGGGAGCGTTCATTTCGGTGCCGACGATGACCGGCATGTTGCGGCGGACGGCGGCGTCGATGACCCGGTTGAGTTCCGCGATCCGTTTGCGGCGCAGTTCTTCGTCGCTGAAGTTCCAGTTGCGGTCGGGGATGATGTTGAGCATGGCCGCGCCGTGGCGGATATGAAGGTCGAGCAGGGCGTCGGGATCGGCTTCGCCGGGGGAATCGCCGTTCAGCCAGGCGATGGTCGGGATGGCGCCGCAGGCGCGGACGAACCGGTTCATATCGGCCAGCGCCGGGAACGAAGCGGGGTCGGCGGGGACGTAGCCGGGGCCGCCCTTTTTCATGGTCTTGGCGCGGATCTGGGCTTCGAGCTTGACCGGGTCGTTGACCAGCGCGGCGGCGGCCTCGGGCGAACAGCCCAGTCTGGCGCTCCAGAATCCGGCGCGTTCGGCGGGGGCGGGGAACATTTGTTCGGCTTTCCGGCGGTAGGCGTAGCAGACATGGCGCTCGGTGGCGTTGCCGCAGGGGGTGAGCGCCGCCACGTCTTTGTCGAAATCGAGCGCGGCGGGCGCGAGGAACGGGTTGACCAGTTCGACGATCCGGCGGGTGCGCTCGGCGGCGGTATTTTTCAGAGAGGCGGCGAACACGGCTTCGGCTTCGGGAACGGCGCTGGAGGTGAAGCCGACGCCCATGTGGTAGGCGACGCCGGGTTCGCCGGGGGAATTGATTTCGCGGTCAGCCAGTTCCCGGATGAAGGCGCGGGTTTCGATGCCGCAGACGCCGCGGATGTTGAGCAGCCGGGCGGCTTTGAAGAATTCGTCCGCCGCGTCGAGCACGTCGAAATCGACGATCCCGGCGGCGAACCAGCCGGATTTACAGCTCAGCCAGGCGATATAGCTGGGCGAGAACTGGTAGCCGTTATAGGAATAAATGGTATGGCAATGGAGGTTATGGACGGGGCTTTCGGGCAGGATCGGCACTTTGGCGGCGATCCGCAGGTCGTTCAGCTCCGAAAGCGCGTTTGCACGCAGTTGAGGATCCATGCTGTTAAGTTCTTTTTCAAGCGTGTTCAATTCGTTTTCGCCGATCATACTCATTTCCTCATAGATGAATCATTTTGTCTGATACTCTAATCCATCGTGCGGTTTTGTCAACTCCGCGACCGCAGTTTTTATGATTTTTGGCTTGCATATCTTGCGTTGCGGTGTTAAATTCTTTGTAAATAGGCGTGTTGAATTATTTTTTGGAGAAAAGAGATATGCTCAGATATGTTGCGATGGCTGTTCTGGCCGCCGGTCTGCTGACCGGTTGCGTCAGTGTCCGGTACGAAGGCGATAGCTACCCGGCTACGGAAGAAGTCAAGCTGTTCGAAGACCGTTCCCTGATCCCGGAAAACTACGTCACGATCGGGAAGTGCCTGGCCTACGGCCGCTACGACACGTTCTCCAAAAACCAGATCTGCGAAAAAGTCCGTTCCAAAGCCGAGAACACCGGCGCGGACGCCGTTTACATCTACGCCTATCAGGTGATTCCGGAGAGCGTCATCACCGGCGGCGGAGACCGCGTCTGGGACGACGGCACCAGCAACACCGAATGGTATCGCCTGGAACAGGATTTCTCCTCTTACGGCCAGATCGGCAAAGATCCGAAATCAACCCATGCCCGATCTTCTTACATGAGAGTGGTCCGGGCTGAATTCCTGAAAGATCCGGCGAACGGCGGCGTCCCGGTAAGCACCGTGAGCGGCAACCTGAACCGGATCACCCCGGACCCGAAGCCGTCCGCCGTGTCCAAGCCCGCTCCCGCTGAAGAAAAGAGCGCGGAACCCGAGGCCGAGAAACCCGAGGCTGAAAAGGCGGAAGCCACTGCTCCGGCCGCGGTTAAAGAACCGGAAGCCGGAACTCCTGCGGAAAAATAAGATTTTCCCGCATCTGGAATGGAAGATTCCGCCCTGCGGGCGGGCAGCGTTTCGCCGCTGCACCGCGCCCGGGCGCGGCCCGGTGCGGTATGGGGGATTGGTTCCCGGCTTTACTTGATGTCCTTCATGCTGAAACTGATCATGCTCAACATCAGGAACAGCGCCACATAGAGGCCCAGCGCGGCCATGTTTCCGGCGAAGCGCCCCAGCGGGATTTCCAGAATGTAGAGGTCGGGGTAATTCATGACTCTCGACAGCATGTACGGCGCGATTTTTTCCGCGAACGGCAGGCGTTCGATGATGTAGCAGACAAAATAGAGCGTGATGCCCGACACCGTGGCGGCGGTCATGCGGTTGAACAGCGTCGACAGGAACAGCACGATGGCCGCCAGCGACATCAGCGAAAACGAATAATACAGCGTCATCAGCACATAGCGCCATGTCGCTCCGGCGAGGTCCATCAGGACGATGCTGTTCCCCAGCCCCATCCCCCGCATGTAGATCAACTGCGAGCCCAGCGGCTTGCCGACCAGCAGGATTCCGACCACGAGGCAGAGCACTGAAAAATAGATGCAGTAGATCAGCGTGACGACGAAAACCGCCAGCATTTTGCTGGCGACCAGGCGGCTCCGCGAACGCGGCCGCGCCAGATAAAGCTTCAGCGAACCGTCCTGAATTTCCCCCGCGATAATGTCCCCGGCGATGGTGGAAACGAAGATCGGCATGATCATCATGAACGTCGGGAGGGCGGCCAGGCGCGCGAAAAACATCCCGTCCACGAACTGCGTGATATCACCGAACATTTCGCGGACATCTCCGCCGATGAAGTGGAAGTTATTGGTTCTGAACGCCACATAGCAGAGCAGCAGCATCAGGAGGTGCCCGAAAATCACCACATAATTTTTTTTCTGGGTGAATATTTTAATAATTTCGTAATAGGTTTCACGAAGCATGTTCGTTCTCCTCCGTATTTTCCAGGAAGAAGCTTTCCAGGGTTTTGCGGACCGGGTTCAGGCAGGAGACGCGGATGCCGTTCCGTACCAGCCGTTCATTGATGTCGCCGATGCAGTCGCAGTCGGTGATTTTGATATGCAGCCCTTCGTCGCCGGTGTCGTGGATTTTCTCGATCGGCAGCCCGGCGTTTTCCAGCAGCCGGATGGCGGCGGCGGAGTCCGAAACGACGATTTTCAGGAGGTTGTCCCCCGCCAGCAGTTCGTCGATGTCGCCGAACGCGATCAGCCGCCCGTGGTTGATGACCGCGATGTCGTCGGCCACCTGTTCGATTTCCGAGAGCAGGTGGGTGGTCACCAGAATGGTCGTGCCGAACAGCCGGTTGTATTCGCGGATGATCCGGCGGATTTCCAGCAGCCCCAGCGGGTCGAGCCCGTTGGTCGGTTCGTCGAGGATGATGAAGCGGGAGTCGGGGAGCAGCGCCAGCGCGATGCCCAGCCGCTGTTTCATGCCGGTGGAGTAGCGCCCCACCTTGTCTTTCAGGCGGCCTTCGAGGTTGACCATGCGGATGATTTCCGCCAGCCGTTTTTCATAGTCGGGGCCGTGCCCGCCGGACAGGATCTGGAGGTTGCGCCGGGCGGAAAGGTCGGGGTAAAACGCGGGCCATTCGATGATCGCGCCGACGTTGGCCAGCGCCTGGCGCTGGTTCTGATGCACGTCGTGGCCGTCGATGGTCACGTTTCCGGCGGAGGGCCAGATCAGCCCGGTCACCATTTTCAGCAGGGTGCTTTTGCCGGCGCCGTTCGGGCCGACCAGCCCGAGGACGCGGCCGCTCCGCATTTCAAAGGTGATGTTGTCCACGGCGCGGCGGCCCTGGTAGATTTTGGTCAATCCGTTGCATTGCAGCATATCAGAAGACCTCCATCAGGTATTCGTTCAATACCGTGCCGTTTTCGTACAGGTAATTTTTGCCTTTATCGTCCGAGCCGTGGTATTTGCCGGCGTCCATCATGAATATGGGGTTTTTGAGGTTCAATACCGAGGTCAGACGGTAGGTTTTTTCGTCGATCTTGCGGCCGTTCAGGATGTAATTCCATTCATAGCTGGAGCCGTTTTGCTCAAAGGAGGAATTGCCGAGGTCGCCGGGGCATTGGAACACTTTGGAGCTTTCGGTATCGCTGCTGTTGCGCCCGACGAATGCGGCCAGCGCTTCCGGCAGGGTGGGGGCGTCCCCCGCATCCACATAGTCGATGTCGGAGATTTTGGAACTGTCCGACAATGGTTTGCAGACCGGCAGGTAAAAATTGTGGCTGTCCGCGTACATGTTCAGGGCGGTGCCGAGCTGGCGGAGATTGCCGGAACAGGCGGCGCGGCGGGCGGACAGGCGGCTGCGCTCGAGGGCGGGCAGCAACAGCGCCGCGAGGATGGCGATGATGCCGATCACGACCAGGAGTTCGATCAATGTGAATGAGTTACGATGTTTTCTGTTAATCATGGTCAAAGCTCCCGCATGGTTTTCAGCCATTTTTCGATGATCGGATTGAAGTCCCGGCGTTCCTCGGGCGTCATCTGGATAATGATGATTTTGTTTGCTTCATTGGCGATGGCTTTGGTTTCGGCGCTGGCGTTTTTCTCGCGTTCCAGCCGGCGCTGTTCGGTTGACATGTTGCGGACGCGGTCATAATGGCGGTCCACCTGCTCGTGCATCCTGCGCATCAGGCGCTCCCGCTCCACGGGTTTCAGGACACGGAGCTGCTGAAGGCTCTTGTTCATGGCGTCGGCGACGGCGGCGACCCGGATTTCGGACTGTTTTTCCGGCGGCAGTTTATAGATTTGAGTGTTCAGGTGGCGGGTGACTTCGCGCCGGAAATCGCGGTCGGTCTGCAATTGCATGCTGCGCGACAGGGTGCGGGTCAGTTCTTTCTCGCTCCATTCCTGTTTGTCCAGGATCTCTTTGGCGTTCATCGGTTCGCGTTCGATGACCAGGCTGGCGACGACCAGCGCGGCCATGACCGGGATCAGGATGGCCAGCGGAATCAGGATTTTTTTCATCCGTGATTTTTTCGCCTGAATGTTTTGATTCTTCATAAATTACACCTGCTGATTGTTCTTTCAATGGTTAAAATAACCGCTCTGCTTGAGGAAAGCAAACGATTTGCGGCAAAAAATGCAAATAAAGTTTACATTTGTAATCGGTGGCTCCGGTTTCGCCGTTTTTTCTGAAATGGAATTTTATTTTGCGTCCGGCAATGTTATATTACCGGGAACCGTTCCGGATTATGATTGACAAACGGGAAATACAGAACATGAATTTGAAAAATCTGACTTTTGAAAAGAAAGCCGTCCTTCTCCTGCTGGCTTTTTACCTGCTCGCCTACATCCTGCCGCTGGGCTTCCGCCAGATGGTCCGTCCCGACGAATTCCGCTACGCCGAAATCCCCCGCGAAATGCTCGCCGGCGGCGACTGGGTGGTCCCGCGGCTGAACGGCATGCCGTATTTCGAGAAACCCGCGTTCAGCTACCAGTTGACTGCGCTCTCGTTTAAGCTGTTCGGCGAAAACGCCTTCGCGCTTCGCCTGCCGTCGGCGCTCGGCGCCGGCCTGGCGGCGCTGGCGCTGTTCCTGCTGCTCTATTACAATTCGCGTGATAAATACCTGCCGCCGCTCGGGACGGCGATCTTTCTGACCGCCGGGCTGGTTTACGGGGTCGGCACGTTTGCCGTCACCGACGGCCCGCTGAATGCGGCGCTGACGGTGGTGATGGTCGCCTTTTTCTTCGCCTGGCGCAGCGATAAACGTTGGGGGCGGGCGGCGCTGCTGCTGGCGGTGGCGGGTCTGGCGGCGGGCATGGCGTTCCTGATCAAGGGCTTTCTGGCCTTTGCGGTGCCGGTGGCGGTGATTGTGCCGTTCCTGATCTGGGAGAAACAGTTCCGGCGGGTGTTCATCTATCCCTGGCTGCCGTTTGCGGTCTGCCTGGCGGTGGTGCTTCCGTGGAGTCTGGCGATTTACCGCGACGCGCCGGACTTCTGGGAATATTTTATTGTTGAGGAACATTGGAAGCGTTTCACCGACGCCACCTACGACCGTGATCCCCAGCCGTTCTGGTATTTCATCCCGGTATTGCTTGGCGGCATGATGCCGTCGGGGCTGCTCTGGTGCATCGCGTGGCTGGGGTGGAGCGGGCGCGACCGTTCGCCGGACGCGGCGACGGTGAGCGAAGGCCGGGTTCGCCGGTTCCTGCGCCGGGTGATGGAATTGCGTCTGGTTCAGGACCCGTTGAGGCGGTATCTGGTCTGCTGGGCGGTGATTCCGTTTGTCCTGTTTTCGATGTCGAGTTGCAAGCTCGGCACGTATATCCTGCCGTGTTTCGCACCGCTGGCGGCGCTGACGGCATACGGCGTCATCGAAGCCCTGCGCGAACGCAAGGCGCTGGCGGACAAAATATTGAACTGGGCGCTGACGATCGCCGGATGCGTGTTCGCGGCGGCCGGATGCGGCGGCGCGCTGTTTCTGGCGGTCTGCGCGGTGCCGGGGAAACTGACGGTGCTTTATTCGGATGGCCTGATTGCGCCGTTGATTACGCTGGCGCTGATCGGCGCGTGGGGGCTGGCGGTGTGGCGGAGCGCGACGGCGAAGCGAACGGCGGTTCTCCGGATCGGGATTTTCCTGCTGGGAATCGCGCCCGCGGTCTTCTTCGGGCTGAAGTCGATACCGGACGCCATGTTGGGCGGGCGGGCGACGTCGATCGGGATTGAGCGCGGCATGGCGAAGATCGGTTTGAAGAACGATGATGTCGTTTTCGCCGACCGCAACACGTTCTCCGCGGCGAACTGGGTGTTGAAACGGAGCAATCTGTACATCCTGGGGCGTCCGGGCGAACTGCAGTATTCCCTGCAGAAATACCCCGAATATCAGTCGCGCTGGTTCCCGGATGAAATCGCCGCGCCGGTGTTGCAGACCACGCCGAAAGGCAGCCGGGTCTATTTCGGAATGCGGAATTTCAAGAAATACCCGATCCCCGGCGAGTGGAAGCCTTATGAGCTTGTGGAAGAAAACGGCATCACCATTGTCCGTTTCTGACCGTTTGGCGGGTTGCGCAAAAGAATGAAATATTTCGGCAAAAGAGCTTGTATCCGTCTTCATTGATCGTATGTTAAAATTGTAAACAATCGCAAAGATTGTGAAGACTAATTGCGGAGAGGCTGATTTGCGTATCATGGAATTGGCCGGAGAATGTTGCGCGGCAGGCTGCCGGCTTGCCGCGCGCTTTTTTTATCCGGGCGCGCGGAAATCGATGTCAAGGGGGAGATACGGCTTGCAATCGGGCCGTTTTCCGTGTATTTTATACCGGTCTGACGATGAATGAGCTTAATAAAAATTCCGGAGGATTTTGATGTATATAACGATATTGTTGCTGGTCGTGATCGTGCTGTTGACGGCGGTGATCGTGCTGCAGTTCCTGTTTCGCGCCAATTCGTCCGCGGTGGCGGACGCCCTGCGCGATGAAACCGCCCGGAACCGCGAGGAACTGAACGGCTCCATGCGCGATAACCGGCAGGAATTGATGAATTCCTTTAAGCTGCTCGGCGATATCCAGCAGCGGCAGCTTGGGCAGTTCGGGGAACGCATGGATCACTTTTCCGAGCGCAACGACCGGAAATTGCAGGGGTTTCAGGAGAGCCTCGGCGGGCAGTTGGAGAAAATCCGTGAGGCAATGGACAGCGGGCTCAAGAATATTCAGGCGGACAATGGGAAAAAACTCGATGAAATGCGTCAGGTGGTGGATGAAAAACTGCGGGAATCCGTGGAGAAGCGCTTCAACGAATCCTTCAAATTGATCAGCGAACGGCTCGATCTGGTCCACAAGGGCCTGGGCGAAATGCAGACGCTGGCCAATGGCGTGGGAGACCTGAAAAAAGTGCTCACCAACGTCAAAACCCGCGGCAATCTCGGGGAAATTCAACTGGCGAATATCCTGGAACAGTGCCTCTCGCCCGACCAGTACGATACGAACGTGGCGGTGCGCCCCAATACCTCGGAACGGGTTGAGTTCTGCGTCAAGATGCCGGGCCGGAGCAGCGACGACCGCCCCCTTTACCTGCCGATCGACTCCAAGTTCCCGGTCGAAGACTACCAGCGGCTGATGGACGCCTATGAACAGCCGGGCGGCGAACTCGAAAGCGCCCAGCGGGCATTCGAGTCCGCGGTGCGCAAATGCGCCCGTGATATTCATCAAAAATATATTTATCCTCCCTATACTACTGACTTCGCGATCATGTTTGTCCCGACCGAAGGACTGTATGCGGAAATCCTGCGGCGGGGAACGCTTTTCGAATCCCTGAACCGCGACTATAAGATTGCGGTGGTGGGGCCCGCCAACTTGATGGCGTTCCTGAACAGCCTCCAGATGGGGTTTCGGACGCTGGCGATCGAGAAGCGTTCCAGCGAAGTATGGAACGTGCTTGGGGCGGTGAAGACCGAATTCGGCAAATTCGGCGATGTCCTGGAAAAAACCCGCCGCAGGCTCGAGCTTGCCGCCAACGAAATCAGCAACGCCGGAGTGCGGACCCGGGCGATTCAGCGCAAATTGCGCGACGTTCAGGAGCTGCCCGCGGCGGAAGCAACGGAACTGCTGGGCGATTCGCTGGAAACTCCCGGACCGGACGTTGAGCCGGAAGACGTGGAATAATACTGAAAGAACTTTCGCGGCGGCACGTTGCCGCACGCAGTCCAGCGCGCGGACAGCGCTGGTCGCCTGCAAGGCGAAATGGAGATTCCGCTCTGTGAGCGGGCAGCGTTTCGCCGCTGCAGCACGCCCGGGCACGGCCCGGTGCGGACGGATGCTTCGCATCCTGACCAATAAAAAAACGCGCGGAACAGTTTCGTTCCGCGCGTTTCGTGCGTTTCAAATCCGGCGATCAATCGATCGCGGTGAAATTGCTTTTGTCCACGCCGCATTCGGGGCAGACCCAGCTTTCCGGGAGGTCCTCAAAAGCGGTTCCGGGGGCGATGCCGTTATCCGGGTCGCCGGCGGCGGGATCATAAACGTAACCGCATACTTCGCATTCATACTTCTTCATTTCAGTTCTCCTTATTCCTATTGGTTCGAGTTTGAATCGACTTTGGAAATCAGCTGCATACCGAGTTCGCGCCCGGCTTCAAAACAGGCCTGCAGCACTTCCGGGGAGGGAGAGTACTTGCAGGTGACGCCGTCGTTGACCAGTTCCACACTGGTTTCGGTGAGGTAGGCGGCGACCTGATTGACCGCTTCGCCGCTCCAGCCGCTGGAGCCGAAGGCGAATCCGATTTTGTTTTTCGGCTTGAGCCCGCGCAGGTAGGTCAGGACATCCGCCATGGAAGGCAGGAGGTTGTTGTTCAACGTGGAACTGCCGGCGACGATGGCGCCGGAACGCGACAACTGGGTGATGACGTAACTGCGGTTGTTGTGGCGTACCGAGATTTCCTCGGTGTCCACGCCGGTGCTGCGGATGCCGTCGGCGATGCTGGCGGTCATCCGTTCGGTGGCGTGCCACATGGTGTCGTAGATCACGATCGCGCGTTTCAGCGGCTTCTGTTCGGCCCATTTCCGGTAAAGCTCAAGGGTGCGGGCGATGTCCTCCGGGCGGCGGAGAAGCGGCCCGTGGTCCGGGAAGATATAGTCGATGTCGAGGTTCAGCCCGGGCAGTTCTTCCAGCAGCTTGAGGAGCTGTTTGGAATACGGCATCAGGATGTTGGCGAAATATTTTTCGCCTTCCCACTCCATCTGTCCCCGGTCGTGTTCGTCGTAGAACAGTTTCGAGCAGGCGAAGTGCCGCCCGAACGCATCCTGCGAGAACAGGATTTTCTCATCGCTCAGGTACGTGAACATGCTGTCCGGCCAGTGAAGCATCTGGGTCTGGACGAATTGCAGCTTGTTTTTGCCGATCGAAACGGAATCGCCGGTCTTGACCACCGTGACGTCCATGCCGAGCTTGAGCTGGGCATTCAGGTTTTTCTCGCCGTTGGGCGAGGCGAAAACCTTCTCCGGTTTAATGTCCCGGATCGCCAGCGGCAAGGCGCCGGTGTGGTCCATTTCGGAGTGGTCGGAGACGATGTAGTCGATCCTGGCGGGGTCGATCACGGAACGGATCCGCGCCATCATCTGATCGTAAAACGGTTCTTTGACCGTGTCGATCAGGGTGATTTTCTCATCAATCACCAGAAAAGCGTTGTAGGTGGAACCGGCCTCGGTGATGTATCCGTGGAAATTACGGAGGTTCCAGTCGATGACGCCCACCCAGTAGACTTTATCGGTGATCTTGACTGCTTTGAGGAATTGGTCCATGTTCAGTTTCTTTCAGATTATAGTGAGAGTTAAGCGCCGGCCGCCTCGGTGTTGATCAGGTTCACGTAGGCGGGGAGCGCCCGGGTCGACAGCTCGTTGTCGAGCTTGTACAGGGCGTCGGGGTTGTCAATGATGCGTTTGAGGCGGTCGACAATGGTTCTGACGCTGTCTTCTTCCTCGATCTGCTCGTTGATGAACCACTGGAGGAAGGAACCGGTGACGTGGTCCTTTTCCGCCAGGCAGAGCTCATACCACTTGTTGAAACGCGCGGTTACGCTCTGTTCGTGCTTGTAGGCGGCTTCGAAAGCCACCAGCGGGTTGGCGTATTCCGACGGGACTTTCTCGACGGCGGGCAGGCTGACTTTGCCGTCACGCGAATAGACGTAGTCGAACAGCTTGACGGCATGGAACATCTCTTCGTTCGCCTGGGTACGCATCCAATGCGCGATCCCCGGGTAACTGAGGTCTTCCATGGCGGCGGCCATCCCGAAATAGAGATAGGCTGAATGCAGTTCGTAATTGATCTGATCGCTGATTGCGGCTTCAATTTTTTCGTTCAACATAAGAATTCATCCTTTGAGTTAGATTTCTTTTTTCCACAAGCCATGCAGATTGCAGTATTCGCGGGCGACCAGGCCCGGCTGCATCGGGATCGGGAATTCGGCTTCCGGCGCTTCGCCCGGTTTCAGGTATTTGCGCATGACGAAAGGACCGTTGAGGACCTCGATCAGCTCAATATAATGTTTTTCTTCCATCGGGTGGGTGACCGAGCCGACTTTGACGATAATGCCTTTTTCGGTGGCTTCGATGACCGGGACGTGCTTTTCCCGTGCGGCATCGACGGTATTTTCCTGCTGTACGACCATATCTTTGCCGCAGCAGCTCAGGCAATCGCAATCATCTCCGGTGAGTACTTCGATCAACAGCTTGCCGTCGGCACACTTAAAAACCTGCGATGTTTTCATCCGTTCATTCTCCTCGTTTGAGTCCGGTCCGACCACCATGATCGGATCGAATCTGAAAAATCCGTTCAATGTCTCCCTAATAATACCACGTAAAGAAGAAAATGTCCAATTGATTCACCAAAAAAAACAAAAAATCGCCCCCCCGCTGAAATCGCCTCTGTTCTCTTTCCGGCGCCCTCGATAAAACGGAAATCGACGGATTGGCGGATTGATTTTACCGGGAACCTGAATTATCTTAGTGATTATTACAAAATCAGGATGCGGAGCGGCCGCGCCGACGGCGGTAACGTGCCGCTCCGAAGAACTTTACCGTGAATGAGGATGAAAAATGGATTTCAAAATTGTCCGGGCGACCGGAGAGGATGAATTGGCGGTGATCCGCGATCTGGCCATCGAAATCTGGCCGGAAGTTTTTAATTCGATCGTGCCGCCCGCCCAGGTGGATTTCATGCTGAGCACCGCCTACAACCTTGAGGCTCTGCGGAGGGCCGGTGCGGGCGGCGAGCATTTTCATCTGGCATGGCTGGACGGCTTGATCGTCGGCTACCTCGCCCTGACGGACTTCGGCGACGGGCACGGCAAGCTCAATAAAATCTATCTGCGCAAAACGGTCCGCGGGCTGGGGCTGGGCCGCAAAATGCTGGAATTCGCGGTGGCCTGGGGGCGCGGACGCGATTTGAACTATCTGGTGCTGAACGTGAACCGCAGAAATGTGCGCGCGCTTCAGGTGTACCGCGAAGCCGGATGGGTTCATTTCGGCGACGAGCTGATCGACATCGGGCAGGGGTTCGTCTGCGACGACCATATCCTGAAATTCGATCTGTAACTCCGTTCAGGGCTTCCGGCGCTCGCCGGGGACGAAACGGATGTCGCGGCAGCGTTCTTCGCCCAGCGCCTGATTGATTTTGCGGAGCATCTGCTGTTTGACGGGGCCGCGCAGTTCGCGCAGCCAGGCGCTGTGAAATACGCCGACTTCGGCGACGCCGTCGCGGAGATTGATGAGTTCGGACACCGCCGCGATCTGGGCGCCGGCGATGGACTGCCAGGCTTCGCGCAGGCGGATGCCGTCGAGGACTTCCGCCGAGGCGGCTTTTTTCAGGAATTCTTCGGCCAGGTCGCCCACCCGGACCGCGTCCGGCGTATAGGCGGTGCTCTCCACTCCGGCGCGTTCGCTGCCGTACCATTCGGACAGGAGGCTGCGCACAATGAGGCGTTTTTTGATTTCATCTCTCCGGGACACGGGCACAATCCGCCTAACCAAAGTCTACGCCGAAAAATGAAATCGGCAGTAAAACGGCGTCCAGAGCCAGTTTAAAAGGGGCGATGCCCCCTTTCACAATATGCTGTACCCCGGAGCCGATCTGGCCGAACGGAGCCAGCAGCGTACACTGGACCACGCCGAGCGGCAGGTAAAGAATTTCAAGAACGTCCTTGCCCATTTTCAACAGATGGACGCCGCCGCTTTTGAGGCCCCGCATCACGTAGGGGGCGGCAACCTGGGCGGCTTTGATGGCGATCGGGGCCAGGATGGCGATGGTCACCGGGTCCATGGCCTTGGCCTCCTGAATCCGGAACGCCCCGAAGCCGACCATGATCGCGATCAGCAGCAAAACGGTTCTTTTCATCAAAAATATGCTCCAAATTGATCGTAAACAGAACTAATTTGCCTAAATATAGTCCGGTTTTCGGAAAAACCAAATAAATTTCGGCAATAGTACCCGAAATAAAATAATTTTGAGATTTTCATTCCGGAACCGTATGGGAAACGCCCTCTCCGCGCGCTGTTGAAACGCAGGGAGAGGGCGGCCGGTCATTTGGTTTTGAACGGGTTACTGGGCTTGCGGCGGAGCCAGCTTTTTAAGCTCGGGGAGGATGGCTTGCGCCCAGCGCGCATAGCCTTCTTTGGAAAGGTGCAGGCCGTCGTGGAACACTTCCCGGGAAATGGTGCCGTCCGGTTCGATCAGTTTGTCGCCGATGTCGAGGAAGAAGATATTTTGGTTGTCGGCCAGCGCCGCCAGTCCGGTATTGATCTCCTTGATGTTTTTGTTTACCGCTTCGGCGATGTTTTTGCCGCGGGGGAAAACGCCGAGGAGCAGGATTTTCGATTCCGGGCTTTTGGCCCGGAGCCGTTTGAGGATGGCGGCGTTGCCCGCCACGACTTCGGCGTTCGTATAGCCGTTGCCGAGGTTGTTGGTGCCGATCATGAGGACGATCAGGCGGGGATTGACCTGGTCGATGGCGCCGTTTTCGACGCGCCAGAGGATGTTTTGCGTCCAGTCGCCGCCGATGCCGATCTGCGAGGTTTTGTAGAATTCCGAGAAATTCTCCTTCAGGTATTCCGGTTTCCAGCCGGCGGTGATGGAGTCGCCAAGGAACAGGATATCCGGTTTCTCGCGAAGCAGCATGGCATTGTGGCTCTTCGGAATATTCTGATACCATTTGATCGGGGCGCCGTTGGCTTGCATTTTGGGATGCGCGGTGTCCGCCGGGGGGAACAGGATGTTTTTCGGCGGCGCGGGTTCCGTGCCCGCCGGAATGTCGGCGATCGTGAAAAACAGTTTGAACAGGTCGGCTTCGTTTTTCGCCTCCGGTCCCACCGCCGCGTAAATCGTGTCGCCTTTTTTCAACGGTCCGAGGTCGCAGTTGAACAGGGCGGGAACCTTGGAGAAACCCGAGGTCAGTTCGTATTTCTGTTCATCGTTGACGAATACCCGGAGGAGTACGGCGTCTTTTTCCGTCCGGCCGTAGGGATGCTGGAGGTTGCCGTTGATCAGCCAGACATGACCCTGGCTGTCTTCCGCCACGGGGTACGCGCTGATCAGGTAGCGGTCGGTCTTTTCGCTGTCGCGGGCCGCTTCGAGGCCGGGGAGGCACATCCAGTTCCGGCCGATGGGTTTGTCGGGGACGGGTTTGCCGTTTTCGTCGACGATCGCGTAAATTTTATCTTTTTCGACGAACGGGAGCGCGACGTAGTTTTCGGCTTTGCCGATCGGCCCTTTGGCATTCCACAGATAGCGGAAGGGCTGGGCGGATTCCGGTTTGTTGAACGATTCGCCGTGGACCGCGAGTTCTTTTATCCCTTCCTGAGCCGAAGCGGGAAGGGCCGTGAGCGCGGCGGCGAAGACGCTCAGCATTGCGATGGTTTTCGAGAACTTCATCCTGAATTTCCTTCTATTAAACGGTTGTCAATTTATGGAACGGAACCGGCGGAATTCGCCCGGCTCCAGCGTGGTTTCCCGTACCGCGCCGTTGTCATGCAGGAGAAACCGGTGCCGCCTGGCGAAATCGATGTTCTGCAGGCAGACCGTTCCATCCTCCGGAAAATAGCTGAACGCGATGTACCGGCATTCCGCCCCCGGCATCGCGCCGTCGTCGGTAATAAAGACGCGTCCGCGGCAACGGGAGGCGATGGCGCGGTAAATATAACCGATCATTCCGGTCTTGTCAACCGTGGAACCGGGGCCGTCGTCCACATCGAACGCCCCCGGGTAGTGCCAGCTGTTCAGGAACCAGACTTCGCCCTTGCCGAGTTTGCGCCGGAGCAGCAGGGGCTGGGCGGTTTCGTCCTCGACCATCAGGGTTTCCGCGGCCGGATCGGTGATGTCGATGTCGCCCATGCAGGTGTAAAGCACGCCGAAACGGTGCGGGAACGAAACTTCCAGTTCGGTCGAGCCGCGGACCGGGATTCCCCAGTAAATCCGTTTGCCGCGCCCCCGTGCCCGGACGCCGCAGAGCTCCGCCAGGTCGCCGCCGTTGAACAGTTTGCCGCCGAAATTCCGGGCGTCGTCGGTGAAAAAGTGCGCAAGCCCGATGAACAGCACTCCGCCGTCTCTCACATAATCCGTCAACACCTCATACTGATGGGGCGTCATGACGTTGTAACCGGTGTACAGCAACGCTTTATAATGCTTTTTCAGCGGCGCGGCGCCGCATTTGTCCATCGCCATGCTGACGATGTCCGCCATGCCGAACGGCGTCCCGGAGAGATGCAGATTGCGGGAGGGCGCCAGGACTTCGGGCAGCGGGAAAAAGGTCCGGCGGGCGGTTTCCCAGCCGCGCTCGGGGGCGCATTCGAGCCAGGCGGGGTTGGCGTCGCTCCTGTCGAACAACCCGCCGACGGCCTGATTCGGATTGTAGGCCGCGGAACAGAGGTCGAGGTGTCCTTTGACCAGCGCGACGGTGCTCTCGGGCTGTCCGGCGGGGGTTCCGTGCTGTTTGAGGTAGTCGTGGAAAGCGGCGATTTCGCGGCGGTAACGGCGGCAGATTTCCGAGGTGGAGTCCACCAGCGGGAAAACGGCCTGCGCTTCGCGGAGGAATGGCGTGAATTTGCCGCCGCCGGTCCGGTACCGGTCTTTCAGGTTGGAAGTAATGCCGAATTCGGTCAGGTAGGGGTAGCGGTGTTTGGGGGAGTCGGTGGTTTTCATGGCTTCGACGAACCAGCCGCCGGACTCGTTGACGATCATCTTGCATCCCGCCATGAGTTTCTGCTGAAAAGCCGCCCGCAGCAGGTCGAATTTATGCGGGTGCCCGTAGTCGATCCATGAATAATGCTCGTGCGCGATGTGCGAGCCCCAGAGCGGCAGTCCGTGCTGGCGGTAAAGCCCGCGTGACAGGGCGGATGCGAACCCCAGGTTGCGGAACGCGAAATCCTCGATCATCGGGATGTCCGTTCCGGCGGCGATTTCATAATCGATGTAAAAATTGGCGCTGGTGGCGGCGACATATTTCCAGCCGTCGGCGTGGTGTTCGTCCACGTGCGCCCGGACCCGCTTCACCAGGTCCTCCGCCGCTTCGGACAGGGTGAAACAGGGGCGGTCTTCGTTCGGGCGGAACGTGAAAATCTCGCCGAAATTGTAGCCGAGGTAGCGTTCGCCGCCGGCTGCGGCGATGGCTGCGGCGTTTGCCGGAGTGGCTTCCGTGTAGAGCATCTGCACGCAAAGGCCGCGTTTCACGGCTTCGGCGGTGATCCGGGCCAGCCCGGCGCCGTTGCGCTCCGGATGGGCGTCGAACTCCGGGAATTCCGAAACGGTCAGGTATTTCGCATTCTCGAAATCGGGTTCCGGGATGCGGATGCCGATGCCTTCGAGGTCGTATTGCCATTGGGCGAGGTGATAGGGCGAATGGCCGCGGGCCTTGCCCCAGATCTGGACGAAATTGCCCTGGTTTTCCGTGATGACGCGGTCCAGCATTTCGTCGGGGAGCATGCTTTCGGCGGTCCAGGTGAGGTGTCCGTAAAGCGTGCTGATCAGGTAGCCCGGCGAACTGTTGTAGATTCCGGTACCGAAAAACATGCCGCATTCGGGAAGTTTGATAGGCTGCTGCATCGACGTTATTTCCTTTCGGGTTGTTGATCTCTGGTGACACGCCATTCCGACAGGATCATGTTGGTGGCGATGACCTGCGCCTGAAATGTCCCCGGCGGCGGTTTCAGCCCGGTCCGGACGGCGCCGTTTTTCACTTCATTGCCGTGGAACAGGTGGGTCGTACCGGCCTTGTCGCCTTTTTCGTCGTAAAATGCGACGATGACCGTCGCGTTGCCGGGGGCCGCCTCCACTCCTTTTATATAATAGGAATACGAATTGCCGCCGTCCGCCAGAAAAAACGGGCTGCCGTTGTAATATTCGCACTGCGCCAGGGTTTTGCCGTCCGGGGTGCGGAAAAAGCGGGTCTGCGCCGCCCAGCCGCAGGGGTTCAGGGGGCCGTAGCGGAAATCGGGGTTGGCGTTTACCGTGCCCTCGGCGGTTTCCGGTTCCAGTTTGAAGTATTCGACGAACAGTTGATTGCGGTTCGGGGTCAGCTCGAGCTGGATTTCCGCCGTATGGTCCGGCGTGTAAAACACATACACGTAATCTTCGAGTTTCCGGGACAGGATCGGCGCGGAAAAGTTGATCCGGATTTTACCGTAAAGCATCAGGTGCCGCGGCTTGCCGTCCCGGTCAAGGCAGTTGATGGTATATTCCGGGTAAATCCGGCCGCGCGAATTCCGGGCGAATTCCAATGCCATGTTGTTGCTTTCGATGCAGTCGGGGCGTTCGGTGGCGGCACGGAGGGTGAGCTTGTATTTGGTTTTCGGGCGGAGGGGGATGGGGGCGAAGCGGATGGTATTCACGCCGGCCCCCGCCGACAGGACGGGCACGCCGTCCAGCCGGCCGATTTCCACGCCTTTTCGGAATTTTTCCTGAATACGGTTCAGGTCCGCGGCGGATTTGAACGCCGCGTTCACCGGTTCCTGCGCGGCGGCGGACAGGAACAACAGCAGCAGCAGCGGCAGAATATGCAGATGGAATTTTGTCATGGATTGCCTCCCGGTTAATGGACGATCAACGGCGTCCGCAACAGTTTGTGCCTGTTGAAAATGGACCTGCCGTTAAACGTGCTGTGTTCGAACTTGTCCGTGCCGGGGAACACCGTGCGCCCCAGTTTCACATCGACGTCGGCTCCGGGAGCGTCCAGCCCCGGTTCGGGCATCGGGATTTTCAGCATCGCGCCCCAGCCCTCCGCCAGCGGCAGGAATTTCACTTCCCACGCGCTCCGGCGGCGCTTGTCCGCGCCCCAGTCGGCGGCCGCATAGGTTTCGCCGCCCGCGCCGACGGTGTAGAAAAAGGTGTTCGCGCCGGAACGGAACAGCAGTTCCACCCGGTCCTGAGCCGGGAAGGTGTCCGCCTGCGGCGCCGGAATGCGGGCGGGCGGAACGGCGGATGCCGCCGTGATCCGGACGTAGAGGTACTTGCCGTCATGCATGAACAGAACCTCGGTCGGGTGGGCGGAGAGTGTTTCCTTGCGTACCGGGCGCCAGTCCGGCTCCACTTTGAAATCGGTCATGCGCAGGGCTTTCTGCCAGTGCGGAGAGGTGAAGTCGTTCCATTCGGCGGTGGATTCCTCGACCCGTGGCAGTCCGTTGCGGTTCAGGGCTTTGGCGTAAGCGTCGAAGCGCTCCAGCATCCGTTCGATGATCCGCCTGGACACCGGGTTCTGCGCGGTTCCGGCGGCCTGCTTGAGCAGGCCGCGCGCCTGTTGCTCGAGACCGGTTTCGACGAAGGTTTTCTCGAACAGGATATTGCCCGCGGTGTGGCAGTTGATGAAGACATTGCGCTTTTTCTGTTCCTCCCAGGCGTTGTGGAGCAGGAGGTGAAACTGGCGCATGATCGGGGCGGCGTCCTGATACGTTCTGGCGATGTAGGTGTCCCGCAGTTTGTCCGGGTCCTGGTACGGGTCCCACATCAGCTTGGCGAGAATCCATTTTTCGGAGGCGTCGGCGTCCCAGTTGACCGGGCGGTCATCGTAGTCGAAAGCCATGCCTTCGGAATGAACCTGATGGGGCTTGTTGTCCGCCAGCGCCCGGTAGTCGGCCGCCGCCGTATTGCCGAACAGATTGAAGCCGTCGGTGTAATAATAGCCGAAACACCCCAGGGAATTGCCGTAGTCGCTCATCCATTGGCGGAACCGGCGGGGCCAGTCCCGCGCCTGTGCCTCGGTCTGCTCCAGAATCGGCCGCATGGTGTTGCTGGTCGGGTACGCCGCGAATTCCGGCACGATCGCCGGGTGGATGACGGCTTTCGGCGGTTCCGCGGTGAAAATATAGGCGTGGGTGCCGATTTTCAGGTCGGGGTATTCGGCGGCCAGTTTGTCCGCGATTTGATTGAGCATCATGAAATGGCGCGTGGAGAAAAACAATGGATCGGTCGTGCTGCGCGGAGACTTGGGGCTGAGCGTACCGCCGTCGGCCAGTGGGATCGGTTTCATGCACTCCGGGCAGGCGCAGACGCCCCAGTTGTCGCCAATGTTGATGGTGAAGCTTTCGATTTTCCGGCCGGGAGCGGCTTCGAGCATGGTGCGGGCTTTTGCGAGGATTTTCCCGGGGACCGCCGGGTTGGTGTAACAGGGCTGGAGCCAGCGGTTCCGCTTGCGCTGCCCGTCGACCATCGGGTAGATGGTCAGGTCTTCGTCGGTGATGCCGAGGAAGTTGGAGATCATGAACCCGCCGTGGGCGAGCATGGCCCCCTGTACCCATTGCAGGTAATGAAAGCCGCGGTCGAACTTGACCGGCGTGTTCAGCCCGTTGCGCCCCGCCCAGTCCTGATGGATGTGGGCCGCCTTGTCATGGCCGCCGGCGAATTGCAGGACGCGCTTGTCGAACACCGGGCGCGAACGGAAATCCGTCTCGGTGAACTTCAGCTCCGGGTTTACGGTGAAGACCGCCGCCATTCCGGGATTGGGGCGCGGCCAGATGATGTCGCTGTTTTTCTCCAGCAGAGCGTACACGCCGAACAGGGTTCCGCGCGGTTCCGCGCCGAAAATCGAGATGCGTTTCCCGTCGCGGCGTACCGCGTAGCCGTCGGAACCCGCCAGAGATTCCAGGTCGTCCCGGTAGTGTTCGGCCTGTCGGCGGCCCAGCAGGAATTTTTCATTGTCGCGGGCGGACGGAACGGCCAGCACCGGAATTTCCCGGCCGCTGATCCGCCCGATCCAATATTGCAGTTCGCGGGCGGCGCGCAGTTCGCGCGGATCGTGGTCGGCGGGGAGGATGATTTCCCCGTCGAACAGCGGCATTTCGGTCCCTTTGCGCGGGGTGGCGTCCACTTGCCGCAGCCCGGCTTGTTTGACGTCGATCTCCCGGTAGGCCGGGATGTGGTCGAACCAGGTCTTGTAAAAGAGGCGCACGTAAGCCGTCCCCGCGGGCAGGGTCATGACCGGAGCCTTGTGGTCCGGCGCGAGAACTTCCACGAGGTGCAGATTCTGATCCAGCGCCAGCAGGAACGTCGGACGGAGGGCGCCTTCGGCGATGCTGTATTTGCCGCCGCCCGCCGCCGGGACGGGATCGCTCAGCGCGTACCCGTTGTTGTTCAGGTGCAGGAGGCGGGCGGAGCCGTCCGGCGCCAGTGCCGCGTTGTACGTTTCGCTCCAGCCGGAATAATTATCCGCGCCCGCCGCGAAATCGCCGTTGATCAACATGTTCCGGGGCGTGATCCGGGAGAGCGAAATGTCGCTGACGGACGGCTTCGCGCCGTTGTAAACGACGCCGAAGCGCAGTTCGGCGGCGTCGCGCAAGGCATGGAACAGGTGCCGTCCGGCGTTGCCCGGCGCGAGCTTCTGCCATTCGTATTCGTAACAGCCGCTGAGCGGCAGTTCTCCGTGCCGGTTGTAGATGCGCAGGAACCAGCGCGCGCCCGGCTCGGCGGAATCGGTCTTGAATTTCAGTTCATAAGCGGTGTCCGGCTCGACCTTGAAGGTCTGGAGCACCCGTTCATCGGCCCGCAGGGCGGAGAGCGCCAGCAGGCAGGCGATCCATAGAAATCTGGCTTTCATACGGAACTCCTATCGGCTCGGCATGAGCCGGTCGTTCAAGTGTTCCCGGCGCAGCCCGGCGGCCAGCCGCCCGAACTCCATCCAGTCGGGGACGTAGCGGGTGAACAGTTCGTCGATTTGCGCGGCGGTCAATTTGTCCGCTTCGGCGAGCTGTTTTTCCGGGGCGTCGAGGCGGCCAATCGCGGCTTTCAGACGGTTGTTGTAAAAATCAAGGTCGCCGATTTCCTCATCCGTCCAGAACGTCGTCAGTTCCTGTCTGGCTTTGCTGTACTTCGCCCACGCGCGGCGGACGATGCGGCGCTTGATCTTCGACCATTCTTCCGAGCCGGGCGCCTGCCATTCGATCTGTCCCCATGCTCCGGTTTCGTGCACTTTGCCGCCCCAGGTGAAGCCGCCTCCCGGCGACCAGCGGATGACGCTGAACCGCCACGGCTTGCCGTCCAGCGGGAGCTTGTCGTACAGCGCTTCCCACGGGATGAAGATGTAACTGCCGATACGGTCGCCCACGGCGGCGGTTTCGGACTTCAGGGAATCCCCCAGATAGCGGTAATGGCGGTGGGCGGAGTTCCAGTCAAAAACATTCGTCTTTCCCGACGGCAGCTGGGTAATCCATTGATAATAGCTTTCTCCGCCCGTGCCCGGCGTGAAAAACACTTCCAGCGAACCGAGGCTTTTGTCGTCCGCGAGGCGGTCCGCGAGTCCGGCTTCGCCCAGCAGGAAAAAGATATGCCAGCCTTCGCTGTCGTAGACCATCTGAAACGCGGTGTTGGCGGCGTAGTAGTCCTGCCGGGTATCGCCGGCGGCGGACGCTTCGCGCCCCGCGGTGATGTCGGCGAACAGCATGGCCGCCGACTGGCGGTTGTATCCCTCGAAACGGGTTTCGAGGGCGGCCGGGTCCTTCAGCAGCTTCGAGCCGAACCAGCCGCCCGCGCCGGGCGGGGCGTTTTCGACATAGCGGCAGAGGTAGGTTTTCGTCGGCGTTTGATGGAGGCTGTCGGCGAGGCCGATCAGGGTTTTGGCGGCGGCTTCTTCGCCGAGGCCGATCAATATCGCGGCGGCGTCGTTCAGTGCCGTGTATTCCGCGGCCGGGGGGAGGGGGGCGGCGCGGAGTTTCTCCGCCTGTTCCCGGATCGGGCGCATGTCCGGAGCGGTTTTGCCTTGGACGGCTTCCAGCGACCGGGCGAGGGCGAACGCTTTGAAGCGGTTTTCGGCGCTCAGGGCGTGGTCGGCGGAGATGGCTTCGAGTTTCTGTACCGCTTTGGCGTAATCGGCGGTTCCGGCTTCGACGGCGGCGTCCAGAAAACGCGCTTCCAAACTCTGTTCCGGTTTCCGGGCGTTGCGTGCGGCGGCGTCGGCGTGGCGGCGCGCTTTGGCGAAATCTTTTTCGATGATCGCCGATTTCGCCAGGAATACGTCGCCGCTGAAACCGCGCGGGATGTTGACCGCGAAGCCCGTAGCCGCGAGGAGGCAGAATGCGACCGGTAAAATATATTTCAAACCCGCAGTTTTCATTTCTTTTCTCCTTCCAGAGCGTGATGGATGTTCAGGATATGGTTGATCATTTCGAGGCGCATCGTGTCGAGGTCGATGTTTCTGGCGTCCGCCAGGGCGAGCCATTGCAATGCCTTGCGGGCGGTGTAGACGGTGTCGATGTCGGCGGAAAGCACGCCCCGGGCGGCCAGTTGGCGGAGCCTGGTGGCGTAGCGGATGTCGTCCACGCCTTCGCGGAAGCCCTCCCACGCGATAGTGTCGATGACATTGTCGCGCGTCGGGTAAACCAGATTGAAACAACGGAAGGTGCCGGTGGCGAAATCGTTCCAGATGTTGTTCACGGCCTCATGGTATTTGTAGTTGCAGGTGCCGTCGAGGTCCATTTTGTAGGGCATGATGCCGTGGGTGCGCCGGATGAAATCCGGATTCTCAGGCCCGGTGTGGGGCATGGCGTAAATCGTGACCTTGCCGCCCATGGCGTGCCACTGGCGGACCGCTTCCGGCGAGACGGAACCGCCGTAATTGCTGAAATCCTGGTTGTACCCGGCGGGAATCAGGTGTTTGTCCTTGCTGGTCTGTATGACCTTGACGCCTTTGGGCTGAAGGTATTTCCAGCCCTGCCGCTGGCCTTTCAGGATGGCGACCGAGGGCTCGTCCCAGCCGATGCCGTACAGATTGCCGTGGCCGAATACACCCCGGAAGATTTCGAGTTCACGGTCCACCTGTCCGGTAAAGTTATCCCAGGCGTCCGGCTTGCGGTTCTCGGGTTTCTGGACCATGGTATACCAGTCGGTGATCCGGACGCCGCCGAAGATGACATCGGTTTTCAGCGGGCTTTCCTTGACCAGTTCGAGGCTGCGGACGAAGGTTTTGTCATCCACCGTGTTTCGGCCCCATCCCCGGACGAGGGGGTAGTCGCAGCCGTGTTCGTGCATGTTCACGTAATCGGCGGCGAGTTTGCGTTCCGCTTTTTTCAGGTCGTTGCCGTTCAGGGAGAGCCGTTCGGCGAGGTTGCTGTCGTTGTACAGCGACACGTAGAACTTCGCCGCCGGATCGTAATAAGTGGCCGGTTCGGGCAGGTTGAACGGCAAGACCCGGAGGTTCACCGCGATCGCCCCTTCCTGCCGGGCGTCCGCCGTCAGGGTGATCTGTCCGGTGTAATGGCCGGGGGCGGTGTTTTCCGGCACCTTGACGGTCAGCCAGAATTGTTTGCCCTCGCCCGCCGTCAGTTTGACGGGGCGGAGTTCCGCGGCGTCGGCCACGGGCATGTTGTCATGGTTGAAATAGCCGGGGTCGTTTTTGGACTTGTAGCTGATCCAGCGGTATTCGCTCCCGCCGGGGAAATCCACCCGCAGGTAGTTGTCCCCGGTCCGGTGATCGACCCGGATCAGGGTTTCGTCGTTCAACAGGAGTTCCGGGATGAATTCTTTTTTCGTCGGGTCGGCGAAATAACTGTTCCAGGCGGTTCCCGCCTGATACCAGCACTTGACGACATGGAGCTTGAGGTTGTCCCGCGGGATGGTGCTTCCGCCCGGCCCGCGCAGTTCGGAAACCTCCAGCCGCAGTTCGCCGATGTCGCGGCGCGCGAACAGCATGAACGACGCCGGTTCGAACTCTCCTCCGGCGGCGATGATTTTCAGCTCCCTGCCGGCCTGCCCCCCGTCCGGGATGCGGTCGGGCAGGTACTTGACCGCGCTGAGCGGCGGCACGATGTAGCTGACGATCGGTTCCGTGCCGGGCGGCAGTGATTGCAGGACATTCGCCGCCGCGCCGGTCTCCGCGGCGGCTTGTGTACACAGCAGCAATCCCAGTGCCGCTCCTATTCCATAGCATCGATAGTTCATTTTGTTCAGTCCCCTGGATAGATTGGTTATTTGACGTAAAGGTATTGCCCGGTTCCTGACGGGAAGAGTGTGATCGCCCCGACGGGGAGAAGTTCCGCCACGGTCAGCAACGGTTTCGACTGGATCGCGTGTCCGTCGGCGAACAGGAAATTGGCCGCACCCAGGTGCGGATAGCCGACCACCCCGGTGCCCGGATAAAACGTCTCCAGCGTCAGTCTGTTGATATCGACGCCGAAGCCGAGCCCCCAGCTTGCGGCCGCTTTGTCGGCGCGGAGCATGGTTTCGGACACCCGTTTGATGCGGGAAATTTTGCGCAGCGGCAGGGCGGGGCAGAGATCTTTGTTGCCGGCGTAGCTGTGGGTCAAACTGGTTTTGGCGCTGCCGATTTTGCCGGTTTCGGTCAGCAGCGGCAGGGTCGAGGCGCACCACAGTTTGGGTTGCAGCTGCGCCTCGATTTTCAGCAGGCCCGGCCAGTAGACGACGGGAGTGGCGGTGTTGTAGTAGGTCGGACAGAAGAAATCGTCGTTGTCGTTGGTGTAGAGGTTCTCGTAAACGCCGACCTGTTTCAGGTTATTGGCGCAGGAAACCCGTTTGCCCTGTTCCCTTGCCCTGCTCAACGCGGGCAGCAGCATCGCGGCGAGTATGGCGATAATAGCGATTACCACCAGGAGCTCGATCAGTGTGAATTTTCGCTTCATATTATACTCCTTGTTCGATTGTGTCGATTAAACGGTTTGTGGCGCGGCTGATCTGCTCTTTGCCGAACAGCTCCATGCGGACTTCCTCGTCGAAGAACCGCGTATGGGCGGGATCGGTGTCCCGGGGATTCGAGACCAGAACGAACGGACGCACCTGAGGGTTTTTCAGCAGGCAATACTTGATGTAACCGGCCCACATTCCGCCATAAACCAGAATGACGTCCGGTTCGTCTTTAAACAATTCGCAGCATTCCTGAAAACCGTCGCGGCGGCACTGGTGAATCAGCTTCTCGCTGGATTCGGGGCTGATCTCCTGTACCGCCCGCTTGAACCCCATGAGCGTTTCGCGGTCGGAGGCGTTGGTGCGGTCGCCGCCCAGCAGCGCCCCGATTTTTTTGCCGGGGAAACGGCGCAGGTACTGGATCATTCTTTCGTAAACCAGGTCCGCGAGGTCGATCCGCTCCTGCGGGTGCTTCGGCGAAATGCTGTAGTTGCCCAGGATCATGTAGGGAATCCGGAACGGCTTGACGGTTTTCAGCAGGGCTTCGTCCAGGACGCCGGAAAAGATGATCCCGTCGAACTGGTGGTTCCGGCGCAGATAATCCTCCAGCGCCGCGCCGTTGTTGAAGTTCGAATGCAGGTAAACGTCGTACCCGCGGGCGGCAGCCGCGTTGTCAATATGAAAGATGGTGCGGCCGCTGGACATCGGATTGCTGTTGTTGATATAAAAACAGAGGCGGTAGAAGCGCCCCATTTTCAGCAGGGGGTTCACGAATATGCCGCGTTTGCTTTCCGCATAGACATAATTCATGACTTCGAGGCGCGAGATCGCGTAATGGGCGACCTTGCGCCCCACGTTGTATTCCTCGGCGATTTCGCGCACGCTGGGGAGCTTGCCGCCGGGCCGGTAAACGCCGTCATGGATCTTCTGGACGAAATCGTCGACCAGCAGTTTATACTGGGGGCAATTTCCTGTACCGCTGATGTGCTGTTTTTCGTTCATGCGTTCCGGTTTTATAAAAAGGTGACACTTTAAGTGAAATATTGGCGACAGTTTAATTATAACACCATCCTTCTCAAAAAGCAACTGCCAAATAAGCATTTTGTCTCGCATTATCCTGAAATTCATCTGAATGCACTGGCTGGCAGCCCTTTGCTGAAGATTGAATCCAAGGCTTGGAGAAATAATTTCTTGAAAATATTCATACATAGATTGATTTTATCTCGTCTATGTATTATAATAAAAACAACGGCAAATAAAAGGACGGCGGCGATGGCGCGCAGGAAATGGCAGCAGGTTTATCAGGACATTCTGGAACAGATCCGTTCCGGCAGGTATCCGCAGGGGAGCCGTTTCCCCAGCGTCGAGGAGCTTTGCCGGATTTACGAGCCCAGCAACATCACCATCCGCCGCGCCTGCGAGGAATTGAAGAAAGACGGATGGGTCACGACCCGCGACCGGCAGGGGGCGTATGTCACCGAGCCGCTGAAGGAATTGAAGATTTTTCTCTGCAACAAGAGTTTTTCGGCGGACTTTCTGAAGGATTCCATGCCGTTGCGGCATTTTCATGAAACCGTCGAGGCTTACGCCGCCGGGATTCCGGTGAACATCATTCCGGTGACGCTGGATCAGGTGATGGAAGATGCGGATGCCATTACTGCGCCGATGGTGGTTTTTTTCAATACGTTTGTGGACGCGGACGGGATGAGGTTCCGGATCAACCGGGAGCGGATCGACTTTTTCCGCGAGCGCTTCAATCCGCTGGTGTTCGGCGGGTACGAGGAGACGCAGGGCATGCACCAGATTCGCGTGAACCGTTACCACGCTTTTCGCCGGGCGGTCCGCTATCTGGCGGACAAGGGGCACCGCCGGATCGGTTATGTGTCGCAGATGCTGACGATCCCCGGCGTGCTGGAGCGTTTCAAAGGATACCTCGACGGCATGGCGGAATGCGGCATCATGGGGTATTCCGAACTGGTGAAAACCGTGCCGCGCTCGGATTACAACGAGGTGGACGGCGTGATGGCGGAGTTCCTGGCGCAGCCGGAGCCGCCCAGCGCGATCATTTTCAGCAACGACCGGAAAGCGTTGAACGCGCTGGCGTTCTGCCGCAGGCACGGCGTAAAGGTCCCGGAACAACTGGCGGTGATCGGCTACGACGGCACCCCGGACGGCGCGCTGTCCGAGCCGCCGCTGACGACGTTCGCCGGGACGCCGCTGGAGGCGGGGCGCCATATCATGGATTACGTGAAGTTGTGCCGGATCGGCATGACGGGCAGAATATTGAGTTACGAGCTGGAATCTCCGTTCATCGAACGGGGATCGGCCTGAGAAGCACAGGAGGTACAGGATGAATGGCGGGGCAGGTTATTATGGGATGAATGGCGGGAAAAGGATTTTTACACTGATCGAGCTGTTGGTGGTCATTGCGATCATCGCGATTCTGGCGGCGCTGCTGCTGCCCGCGTTGAGCCGGGCGCGGGCAAGCGCCGGAAAGGTGACTTGCATCAACAGCCACAAACAGCTTGCCGTCACGATGCTGTCCTATGTGGATGACAACGACGGCCGGACGATGGGCGGGCTGCTGGTGGACCCTTACGGAAAGACCTGGCGCTTCAAGCTGGCGGAATACCAGATGGGACGGGAGAGCTCGGACGCGGCGGATTACATCAAAGCCGCCAATATGCTGGTCAAATGCCCGGCGGCGATTTCCGGCGGACTGTCTTACCCGGAGCAGGGGGGCGGTTTCCGCTATTCCTACATCGCCTACAACCATTATACGCAGAACGCCCGGCTCTCGGTGATGGTCCAGCCCTCGCAGAAACTGATGTTCTGCGACGTGGTGACCGGCATGGGGAGCGGTTACCGGACGGCGGGCAAGTACGGCAGCACCCGGGTTTATTACCGGGTGGCGACGGACGGCACCTCGGATTGGGGCGTGCTGCATTGCCGTCACAACGGCAGCGGCAATATCGCCTGGTTCGACGGCCACGCGGGCAGTCTCCAATCACCGAACCCGGTGGACTTGAAAGCCGTATACGACGCCGCGAAAATCAACAGTTCCTGGTTTATGCCGGGTTCGAGGATCACCGAATAAATGCGCTCCGCCCGGCGGGGCTTCCGTTAAAGCAATCAAAATAACCGTATAATAAAGGAATGGAACGATGAAGAAAAAAATGTTATGCCTGTTGGCCTGCCTGCTTGGCGCAGGCGTGTTCGCCGGAGAATATCCGATCATCAACGTCGGCGTGGACCTGACGGCGTTCGGCGTCGCGGCGGAGAACATCCGTCCGTCGGCGGAGGGCGACCAGACCAAGGCGTTTCAGGCGGTGGTCGATCATATTGCGGGCAAGGGCGGCGGGATCGCGCTGGTCCCCCCCGGCGTTTACCGGGTGAACAAGCTGGTGATCCGTCCCGGCGTGGAACTGGTCGGCGGCGGCCGGGGCAAAACGGTGTTCCGGGCGTCCGATTCGGGCGATGTGTTTCTGATGGAGGGGGGAGCCGTCCGCGGTTTCACCGTCTACGGCACGCCGGACGAAAAAGGTTCGGGGGACAACTGGTATGTCGGCACCGGCGGCATCGGCAAGGGCGGTACGGCGCGCGCGCTGAACCTGATCGCCTTGCGCGAGCCGAAAGACCGCGTGACCATCGACAACATCGAGGCGCTGGAAGCCCGCTACGACTGTCTCTATGTGCGCAACTGCAACGGTCTGACGGTGACGAATTCGCATTTCGACCGCGCCGGGCGCAATATTTTCTCGATGGTGGGGAATTCCGACAAATTCATTTTCAGCGGTTGTTACTTCGGCAGTTACTGGGGGCTCTACCACTCGGACATCGAGCCGAACAAGGCGAAATGGGTCAAGAACGGCCTGATCGCCGATTGCGTGTTCGACGGACGCGACGCGGGCGGCAAGCGCGGCTGTGATTCCTGGGGGCGGATGTTCACGTTCAGCGGCATGGGGGATCAGGAGACGCGGAACATCGCGGTTTTCGGCAATAAATTCGAGCAGATTTCGGTCCGCATCCGCGGCAGTTTCCCGCTCGTTCAATTTCTGGACAATGAGTTCAATCTGAAAGGGCTGAACACCGCATTCCTCCAGGTGCGCACCAACAAAGGGGCGGTGCTGCCGGACTTCCGGCTGGTGGGCAACCGTTTTGAGGGAATTTCGGGCGACCGGGTGATCTACAACGTTTCGATCACCGGCGAACCGGTGATCCGGGACAACAACCCGGAGGTCAAATACAGCAAAGCCGAGGCCCCGAAAGATTCCAGCTGGCAGGAAGATCATCCGTCCGTCCTGCAAGGCGACCGCAAAATCGAGGTGAAAACCGACGGCGGCGTGACCTTTGTGAAAATGCCCCTGATGGGCTACGAATACAACTTCGCATCCGGAAAGGCCATGCCGGGCAAACAGGCGTCGGACAACGACCTCTCCATGCACGTGGACCCGCTCCTGACCCTCGGCAAGGCCGAGTTCAGCCGTTCCGCCGGTTTCGACGCGCCGGACCTGTCGGCGTTGAGTTACGGCAGGCAGCTCTGGAACGTCAAGCCCGGCGACGTGCTGGTCGTCCGGACCAACGCCGGCAAAACGGCGGTGATGGAGATTCTGGGGCTGGGCAAACAGGACATTTCGTTCCGCTACCGGTTTCTGTAAACCGGTCGCCCCTGTTTTTATTCCGGCGGCGGTTGAAAAGGGTTTTTCCCTGCTCTATATTATGGCTTGATCAACAATTCAAAACAGGGGCTTGAACCATGAAATGGGGTATTGTCGGCAGGATGTGCATGACCGGGGCGGCGGCTTCGTTCATGGCGGCGGGAATCGGCGCGGAACAGGCGCCGTCGGTCTGGAACGAAAACATGCAGGGCCATGCGCCGGCCCTGATGCGGCTGGAAGCGAAAAAACGCTTCGCCCGCCATCAGTTGAACCTCAGCACGCCCGAGGCGTGGCAGGCGTACAAAGACGGGCTCCGCGCCCGGATCTGGCGGAGCCTGGGGAGCGTTTACGACCCCGCCCTGCCGTTGAATTACGCGGAAACCGGTTCCATTAAAATGAACGGTTACTCCGTCAAAAACATCGTTTACCAGAGCCGTCCCGGTTTTTACGTGACCGGCAACCTTTATGTGCCGGACGGCGACGGCCCGTTCCCGGGGGTCATCAACATGCACGGCCATTGGCAGGTGGGCCGCCTGGCGGAACGGATTCAGGAGCGCGGGCACACGCTGGCGGCCAACGGCTATGTCTGTCTGTCCGTCGATGCGTTCGGGTCCGGGGAACGCGCCCTGGAACACGGCAAATACGAGTATCACGGCGCCATGCTGGGCGGTTCGCTGCTGTTCCTGGGCGAAACGCTGATGGGGATGCAGGTGGTGGACAATATGCGCGGGGTGGACCTGCTTTGTTCGCTGCCGTACGTGGACGCCCGGCGCATCGGCGCCACCGGCGCCAGCGGCGGCGGCAACCAGACCATGTGGCTGACCGCGATGGACGACCGGGTGGCGGCGGCGGTGCCGGTGGTCAGCGTGGGCACGTTTGAATCGTATATCATGTGCCGGAACTGCATTTGCGAACTGCTGCCGGACGGGCTGACGTTTACGGAAGAAGCCGGGGTGCTGGCGCTGGCCGCGCCGCGGGCGCTTAAAATCTGCAACGGGCTGGGGGATACCAATCCGGCGTTCCAGCCGTCCGAAATGCTGCGTTCCTTTGTCGGCGCCCGCCCGGTCTATCAACTGCTGGGGAGCGACGACAAGTTCTCCTATCAGGTATTCAACCTCACGCACGGCTACTGGCCGGAAGTCCGGGAAGCCATGCTGGGGTGGTTCGACCTGCATCTGAAAGGGATCGGGCACGGCGCGCCGCGGGTGGAAAAACCGTTTGCCACGCTTCCTCGGCGCGACCTGATGATCTTCGCGCCCGGCGGACGCGACGCGCGGGTGAAATCCATCGCCGGGTATTGCCGTGAACAGGGCGAACAACTGAAAAACGCCCAGCAAGCCGTCTCCGCCCTGGACGAAGCGGCGAAACGCCGGGAATTGGCGGTGGTCCTGCGGGTGAGCGAAACGGCTCCGTCCGCTCCGGCGCGGGTGAACGAATACGGCACAGCGTCCGGCTGGCTCCGCCTCGGGCTTGAAATGCCGGATGGCCGGTTGCTGGCGGTGCTGCTGAAACCGGCGGCGCAAGACAATGGGCGCTATACGATCGTCTGCCACGGCGCGGGCAAACAACAGGTTCCCGGCGGCGCCGTCGAACAGCTTCTGCAGGCGGGTTCCGGCGTGGTGCTGGCTGATTTGTGGGGGCAGGGCGAAACTTTCATGGCGGGGGAACGGTCGCCGTATCACGAATTGAGCCGCAGCGCGATCTGGCTGGGGGAAACCCTGACCGGCGAATGGAGCCGGGAAATCGCCGCCGTCGGGGCCATGCTCCGTGAGCGTTATGGGGCGAAATCGGTTGCATTCCAGGGTTTTCGCGAGGCGGCTCCGGCCGGCCTGTACAGCGCCGCGCTGTATGGAGGGATGGAGAGCGTGACGCTGGTCGAGGCGCCGTACAGTTATGTTTTTGCGGGACAGAGAACTCCCGAATACTTTCTGATGAGCCTGCTGGTGCCCGGCATTCTGCGCTGGGGCGATATTTCGCTGGCGGCGGCGCTGGCGGGTTGCCCGGTGACGTTTGTCGAGCCGGTGATGATGGACGGTTCACCCATTCCGGCGGACCGTTTCGACGTTTGGCGGAAAGAGCTTGACGACGCCCGGCGGAAGCTCGGCGGCAAACCCGCGGAAATAACCGTGATCCGGGGCGGGAAGCACTGAACCGGTTGACGGTTTCTGCAAAAAAAAAGGGCGGCATGGATTTGCCGCCCTTTTTGTATGGTGCAGTGATTAATGGCAACTGCCGCCGCAGCCGCTGCAGCCGCCGCCGCAACCGCCCTGGCTGTAGAATTCCTTGATCCGGGCGATGACCGCATCGGGGGTGAAGCCGAATTTCTCGGCGAGCACCTTGTACGGAGCGGACGCGCCGAAGTGGTCGAGGCCGATCGCCAGCCCGTTGGTGCCGAGCAGGCGGTGCCAGCCGAAGGTCGAGCCGGCTTCCAGCGAAACCCGGAAGTTGCACCAGGACGGCAGGACTTCTTCCTGGTATTCCGCGCTCTGCTTCAGGAACAGTTCCATCGAGGGCATGGAGACCACGCGGATCTTGATGCCGTACTGTTCGGTCATGATCTTCGCGGTTTTCAGCGCCAGATTGACTTCGGAACCGGTGGCGATCATGATGAGTTCGAACTCCGGATCGTCTTTCAGGACGTAGCCGCCCTTGGTGACGTCGATGTTCTTCACGAGTTCGGGCGCGATCGGGTCGAGGTCCTGACGGGTCAGCAGCAGCGCCACCGGGCCGTCGGCTTTCATGGCGGCCGCCCAGCAATGCGCGGCTTCGTTGGCTTCGGCGGGACGGAACACGGTCAGGCCGGGGATCGTCCGCAGCATGGCGATCTGTTCGATCGGCTCATGGGTCGGGCCGTCTTCGCCCACGTAGAACGAGTCGTGGGTCAGGATATAAATCTGGTGCAGGTTCTGGATGGCGGCCAGGCGGATACCGGGCTTCATATAGTCGGAGAACACGAAGAACGTCGAGGTATACGGGATATAGGTGCCGTAAAGCGCCATCCCGTTGCCGATCATGCTCATCGCCAGTTCGCGGACGCCGAAATGCAGGTTCTTGGCGGCGCGGTTCTCGGCGCTGAAGCCGGGTTCGTTCTTGATGTTGGATTTGGTCGAGGGGGCCAGGTCGGCGGCGCCGCCGAACAGGGCAGGGACCAGTTCCGACACTTTCTGGAGGATATCGCCGCCGGACGCGCGGGTGGCGACCGGTTTGGAAACCGGAATGATCTTCAACAGTTCTTCGAGCAGGTTTTCCGGGACTTCCTTGCTCAGCATCTTGGAGACCAGGGTGGCTTTTTCCGGATTGGCGCTCAGGAATGCCTGGAATTTGCCGTCCCACTCGGCGGCGGCCTTTTCCAGTTCCTGGATGCGGGCGCCGATGAATTCGGAAACCTGCGCCGGCACCTGGAACGTTTCTTCGGAGAAGCCGAGCGCCTTATGAGCGGCAGCCAATTCCTCGTCGCCCAGCGGTTCGCCGTGGCTGGAGGATTTGCCCTGCTTGTTCGGGGCGCCGAAACCGATCTGGGTCTTGCCGATGATCAGGGTCGGGCGGCCGTCGGACTGGACGGCTTCGGCCAGCACTTTGTCGCATTCCGCGACGTCGTTGGCGTTGTCGCAGCGGAGGACGCGCCAGTTGTAGGCTTCGAAGCGCTTGCCGACGTTTTCGGAGAAAGCGAGCTCGGTTTTGCCTTCGATGGTGATGGAGTTGTCGTCGTAGAAGACCACGATGTTGTCGAGCTTCAGGTGCCCGGCCAGCGAAGCGGCTTCGGAGGTTACGCCCTCCATCATGCAGCCGTCGCCGGAGATGACGAACATTTTGCTGTCGACCAGGCCGGTGGCGTCAAGGCCGGTGCGCGCCGCGAAGTTCTTGTTGGCGATGGCCATGCCGACGGCGGAGGCGAATCCGCTGCCGAGCGGCCCGGTGGTGATTTCAACGCCGGCCGTGTGGCCGAATTCCGGGTGGCCGGGGGTCCGGCTGTCCCACTGGCGGAACTGTTTGAGCTCATCCATCGGCAAGCCGTATTCGAACAGGTGGAGCAGGGAATAAATCAGCATGGAACCGTGTCCGGCGGAAAGGATGAAACGGTCGCGGCCGAGCCACTGCGGGTTCTTGGGGTTATGGCGCAGGTACTTGTGCCACAACGTGAAGGCGAAGTCGGCGCAGCCCATCGGCATGCCAGGGTGGCCGGACTTGGCTTTCTGGACACCGTCGGCGGACAGCAGCCTTACAGTGTTGGCGGACAGTTTACAGAGGTCAAATTCGTTCATGGACAGGCTCCTTTTTTGAGTTTTTCCCATTTCAGACATTGCTATTTAATATAATCCATTTATATTCTCATGTAAAATAGTAAGATAACGACAAATGATGAAAAATTCAAGTACAGACTTAAGATGAGTGAAAATTTTATTACTTCTACTCTGAATAAAAAGAATCCGACGCAGGATAATTCGCTGCGCCCGATCCGCTTCAGCGATTTTCCGGGACAGGAAAAGGAGAAGGAGAAACTGCAATTATTCGTGGCGGCGGCCAAACAGCGCGGCGAAGCGCTCGGGCACCTGCTCCTGAGCGGCCCCCCCGGGCTGGGCAAAACCACGCTCGCCTATATCATCGCCAACGAAATGGGCAGCACGGTCAAGTCCTCCAGCGGCCCCGCCATCGAGAAGCCGGGCGACCTGGCCGGTCTCCTGACCTCGCTCCAGGACGGCGACATCCTGTTCATCGACGAAATCCACCGCCTGAACAACACGGTGGAGGAGTATCTGTACAGCGCCATGGAGGATTATTTCATCGACATCATGCTCGACCAGGGGCCGGGGGCGCGTTCGGTACGGCTGAACGTGGCGCATTTCACGCTGATCGGGGCCACGACCCGGCAGGGGATGCTGACGGCGCCGCTGCGTTCGCGTTTCGGCATGGGGTGCCGCCTTGAACTGTACGACCCGAAAGACCTGAAGACCATCATCTGCCGTTCGGCCGGACTGCTCGGCGTCAAGATCGACGGCGACGGCGCCTATGAAATCGCCCGGCGCTGCCGCGGAACCCCGCGGATCGCCAATTCACTGCTCCGCTGGGCCCGCGACTACGCCCAGATCAAAGGCGTTGGCGACATCACCATGGAAATCGCCGACGCGGCCCTGAAAATGTATGACATCGACGAGGACGGCCTCGACAGCATGGACAACCGCCTGTTGCACTTGATCATCGACTTTTACCACGGCGGCCCGGTGGGGCTGAAAACGCTTTCGGTGGCGGTGGGCGAGGAAGAACGCACCATTGAGGACGTATACGAACCGTTCCTGATTCAGGAAGGGTTCCTGATGCGGACCCCGCAGGGGCGGATTGCCGCGCCGCGCGCCTGGCAGAAGCTTGGCCTGAAACCGCCGGCCTCGATCCGCGGCGGCAAACACTTCAACCCCGACCAGCCGGAATTGTTCGAATAATTCCGGCGTGTTCGTTCGGGACTTGGAAATCATGCATGCGCTTTTAGGCGCGGCGTTTAATCCTGCCGAGAACTCGCTTATTCGGGGAAACCGGCAAACGTCTGGCAACGTTTTCCCTTTTCCCCGAACCCCTTTGACCCTTTCAAACCTTTTTGCTGAAAAATCCAAGGAAATTCCCAATCGCATACGGTTGTAATGTTAAATAAATGATCATTGTCTGCGCTGATTCGGCGACAGCGCAGACAATGATGTAATATAACAGGTTTTTCGGCGAAGTCAAGCGCCTTTCGGCGAAGTCAAGCGCCTTTCGGCGAAGTCAAGTACCTTTCGGCGAAGGCAAGTGCCGGGTTGGGGAAATCGGTTGAATTCGAGACGGGAAGTGATTTTACATGGGCCCCCGGGGCTTCATCCGGCGCCAAACGGAGCGGATAACCGCTGTTCCTTATCAATGAGAATATAATTTTCGCAAATTCAGGTTTTGAGGGATTGACAAAATCGATGTCAGCGGTTATCTTTTAATAAACCGGTATATTAGATGTTTTTTGGGCCGGAAATAAACCGGTATATTGCAGGAGGACACGGATGATTGGCAACACGGCGGCAAATGGGAAAAAGAAAGCGCGGTTGATCGATATCGCCGAACAAGTGGGCGTGTCGAAAGCGGCGGTCGCCAGCGTGTTGACCAACCCCGGCAAAAACAACATCAAGGTGAGTGCCCAGACCAGCGAAGCGATCCGCCGGGTGGCGCAGGAAATGAATTATACCCCCAATATTTCGGCGCGTACCCTGGCCGGCGGGAAAAGCATGGTGATCGGCGCATTGATCGATTCCTGGGCGCCTCGGAGCATCTATCGTATTTTGAGCGAGATCGAGGATCAGGCAGCCGCAGCCGGTTATCGGCTGATGGTCGGGCAGTCGCACAACAACGTGGAAAATATTTTTCAGTGCTACCAGAATTTCATCCGCCATGATATTGACGGGGTGATCTGCATGGCGCACGAATATCCCGGCAATGAAGATAAATTGCGTGATTTTTTCGAAAAACGCCGGAATCTGGTATTTGTTGAGAAACCGGCTTTCGGCAGCGGGTCTTATGTCGATATTGAACGGGAAAACGGGGTTCGGCAGGCGGTTTTGCATCTAGCGGAGGAAGGCTGTGCGAGAATCGGGCTTCTCTTCTGGGGGGCTCCGGCCAGCTACTACAGCTTGAGGCAGCGCCGGGATGGCTATCGTCAAGGGATGGCGGAAGCCGGACTGCCTTTTGACGCGGAATTCGAGACGGCGATGGACTGGAATATCCCGGAGGCAGCCCTGGTGGCAGCCCTGCAGGCGTATATTGAGGAGAAGATTATTCCCAACCGCCTGGATGCCGTAATCACCTCAAACGACGTGGTGGCGGCGCATCTGCTGCGGGAGCTCCAGCGCAGAGGGCTCCGGGTGCCGGAGGATGTCGCGCTCGTCGGGCATGACAACGACGATTTTACCCGGTTTTCCTATCCGTCGCTGACTACGGTGGAGCAGAAAACCCGGGAAGTCGGCAATGCGGCGTTTAAAATGCTGTGGGAACAGTTGAACGGGCAGAGCGGTCCAGAGCGGTTCCGGCGGATTTCCACGGAACTGGTGATTCGGGAATCGAGCATGCGTTTAAATAAAAATAAATAGGAATCAGGAGATATTTTTATGAAAAAACAGGATTTTACACTTATAGAGCTCCTTGTAGTTATCGCGATTATCGCGATACTGGCGGCGATGCTGCTTCCGGCGTTGAGTAAGGCGAACGAAGCCGCGAAACGGATCACCTGCCTGAACGGCATCAAGCAATGCGCCGTGGTGATTCAGATGTATGCGAACGATTTTGCCGGGAGCGGCCCCTGCGGCACGGATACCGCCAACTACCTGTTCAATTCCCATACCGCGGGCGGGCTGGGCGGTTACCTGAACAGCACCGGGAAATGGGCGCCCCCGCCGAAAGTCGCAGTTTGCCCGAACGGATGCCGCTTCAAAGATAATACGGACTTTACCGATACCGGAAATCCCAATGCGAGTTATTGCCCGAATCCTGTTTATGTGGCGTCGAATGCCGCTGGCGCGGTCTGGCCGATGGGCGGCACGGTGGCAGCGCTGAATTCCATCCGGACGCCCTCCGCGCGCTTTATTCTCGGCGACGCCGGTTATGACGGAATTCAGGCGCTGAACGAGCAGTATTGGACGATTTCTCGGCGAACGTCGTTTTCGATGCGCCACCAGATGGCGACCAACGTCGCCTTTGCCGACGGCCATGCCGCCAATATGAAACTCTTTGATGTCCCGCAAGGGGCCGACGGCGCATGGTGGTACACCCGCACGAACGATCCCGCCGGATTCTATATGGACTATCCGTAAACGACTGAACGAATATCATCAGACAACCCGAACAACAGGAGTATTATGAAATCGCATAAAATGGCACTGGCGGGAACGGCCGCCGCCGGGATTCTGTCCCTTGCCGCCGGGCAGCCGGAACCTTTTGCCGTGATGGATCTGGATGCCGAGGGGGCGCACCCGGTAAAAACGGTGATCCAGAAGGTCGATTATTTCGCCAATCTGCCGGAGTCGCTGAAAAAATCGGCCCCGTTCATCGTGAGCGAATGGGACTATAACACCGAACGTCCGCACCTGAACCTGAAAAATGAAAATCCGTTTCCGGCGGAATCCGTTTCGATGATCGCGGCCCGCGGGGAATACGGTTTCAAGGGAATCCTGCTCCGGGCTTATGCCGGGCTTGCGGATTTGTCCGTCACGGCCGGAGAATTGCGCGGCAGTCGGGGGGAGGGCGTGATTCCGAAAGAAAACGTCGTGGTGGCGCGAGTGGCGGAGTCCGTGGAATACCCGGGCGCCGACCTCCTGGTCGCGCCGTTCATGAAAGCGGTTCCGGCGGACGCCCTGCTCGGTTTCGCGGTACTTGTCCGGGTTCCCCCCGGTACGCCGCCCGGCGGATACGCGGGCAAGATTGTTTTTACCGCCGATGGGGCCGAGCGGACGCTGCCGCTTTATGTCCGGGTCCCGGACTTCGAACTCCCCGACGCTGATATTCCGATCGGCTGTTACATGCCGTACTATGCGGCAGACCAGAGCGGGCATGACCGTTGGGCAGCGAAGGATTATACGCTGTCGCGACAGGCCGTGTATTTTCGCTTCTGCGCGACCCGGGGCATGAATTCCCCCGCCTTTTTCCATTTCAATATCGAATTTAAAGACAAAAACAGCCGGGAAATGTCTTTCGATGCGCTGGACCGGCTGGTCCGGTTGATCGTCGGGGGCGGTTCCTGCAAGGGCATCCTGCTGGATTTGCGCGCCTTGATCTCCCATGCCGAACGGCTTGCCGGCCCCGGCGGGGACAGTGTCGCCGTCTACAAGGACCTGGTTGCCCGGCTTAGCCGCCATCTGGATGCCGCCGGGGACAACTATCCGCGTTTTTACCTGATGGCCGAGGAGGAAATCGCCAACGGTGGCGTTAAGCAGGCCCGTTACGACCGTTACGGCAAGCCGATGCAGGAAGTCGCCGGCCTGGAACGGGCGCTGTTGCTGGACAATTCGATCTGCGAGGGGAAAGCCGATGCCCTGGATCGCGGCGCCCGCGACGGCTACCGGTTCCGCCAGTACAATTCCTGGACCGATGCCGCACTGGAACAGGCCCGTAAGGATGGCGCCGAAGTCTGGACCTATAATTATTCCTGTCTTCGCCCTTCGTTCGGGTTGCTTCTGCACCGGTTGAATTCGCGCGGGCACCACCAGTGGGCCGACCAGTGGGCCGAGCGCTGGACGATCGCCGTCCCGACCGACCGCGGCGTGATTTCATCGCTGAAATACGAGGTCGTCCACGAGGGAACCATCGACTACCGCTGGCTGCTTGCCCTCAAAGAAAAGGATGCGGCGCTTCTTCAGTCGATGGTCAAAGATATTCCGATCGGCAACGCCGGGGCATCGGCTTACGCCGCCTCGCTCCCGGCAGCGCAGAACGACCTGATCCGCTGGCGCGCTGTTCTGGCGCTGACTGGGGCCGAAGACGCTTCGCGCACCGCTTTGGGCAAGCCGGAACTGCGGGTTACCGTCGTCCCCTCTGCCGGCGACATCCAGACGCAGGACCTGATCATCGATGCGTTGCAGTTGCCCGAAAATTATGCACTCGACGGCATTCTCAAGGGTTGGGCGCACCGGAAGGACAATCAGACAGGCGCGCTGCACCATACGCTGGAAAAGGAACGCCGTTTGCGCGCGGCGAGCGCCAGCGACGAAGAATTCAAACAGCGCAATACGCCCAGCTATTCCGGTGTCTGGGTCAATTACAACAACCGGGGGATTGTCCTGTTCAGCGACGTGAACCATACCAAATTCGGGGAGGGGACAAGCCGGGACGACAATCCGTTGTTGTGGCAGGACAACTGCATGGAATTCTTCTTCCGGGGGCCGGATGGTGCCGCCTATCAGTTGATCGTCAATGCCGCCAACGCCAAAGTCATGCTCAAGGACGGCGGCGTACAGGATTCCTCCGGCATCGAAGTCTGCGCGGTTGAGAAGAAGAACGGCGGATACCGTCAGGAGATTCTGGTACCGTGGTCTGTTTTCGGATTGAACGGCAAGCCGGAGGACGGTACGGTCTGGGCGTTCAACGCCGGGCGGGAGTTCCATTCCTGGGGGCAAATCACCTGCTGGGCGCGGGTGGAGAGTTCCTTTGCCGAGCACAGTCGCTGGGGGGCGCTGAAGTTCTCCGGTAAAAAACAGCTCAAATATCTCAAAAATATCAATATCCGGCAATTGTTTCCCGGTGCCAACGAGATTTCCGGCACGATTCCGGCCGACGGTCCGATGAAAATCGTCCTGTTCGATTCGCGGGGCGTGGTTGTCGTGGAAAAGGAGCTCAAAAGCGGAAGCGGTTCTTTCCACTTCAAATTCAATATCGCGCCGTTGAAGAATTTGCCCCCCTACCGGCTGGCCGTTGTGGCCGGCGGACAAACGATGGAGGCGGAAAGCATTCCGGTCATTTCCGGCGAAACGGCGGTCGGATTCAAGCCCGGGCAGGTGGCGTGCGTTTCAGGCGGGGTGGTACCGGTGGTGGCGGAATTGAACATCTCGCCTCTGGAACTCAAAAACAGCGGACTGGCGTTTTCGCTTCGGGATTCGGCGGGCAAAGAACTGCATCTGTTTCAGGCCGATCCCGCCGGACGGCACCGTATCATGCTGTGGTTGAAAGCCTCCGGCCTTGCTCCCGGGCATTATCAACTGGTACCGGTGATCGAGGGCGGCGCGGGGGCTTTTTTGGACCGGGAATCGCTGGGGATCACCGTTTATCCCGCCGTGGGAGAGTGATTCAGCGGCGTTTGGAGCGGTCCGGGACCAGCACCGGATCGTTCAGGTTCATGCGGTCGTCGTTCGCCTCCGGCGGAAGCTGCGACGGGGTTTTCGCTTGGGGCTTGGCCGGGGCTTTTTTCGGCGCGGGGGGAGCCTTGGCGGTTTTTACCGCCGGAGCCTTGGGCGTGGGCGTCGGAGGCGGCGGCGGTTGCGGAACCGGAGCGGGCGCTGGAGCCGGAGCCGGTACCGGGGCTGCTTCCGCCTGAACCGGTTGCTCGGGAGCCTGCGGGTGGAACGGTAAACCTTCGATGTTTTCCGTCCATTCGCCGGGGCGCTGGGTCGGGTCGGCAGGGGGGCTTTCGGGTTCCTGGATCAGCTTTTCGCGGGTGTAGACTTTGACCGTGGCGGCGTCCGGCGGCAAGCCGAGGTACGCCGCCGCCGCGTCGGACAGGTGGAACTGTTCCTGGCGGTCATTGATCCGCACGGCCAGCTTTTTGCCGGTGAGCGGGTTTTCCAGCAGAATCCGCGTGCCCGGCGGCAGTTCCGGGTGCGCCGCGGTAAAGACTCCGCGGGACCAGATCCATTCCCCGCTGGATGTTTTCCGTAATTTCATGCCGTCGGCGTAGCGCAGCGGCATGGCGTCGTGGTACGGATGCCATTTGCCCCACGTCAGTTGCGGCCCCCACCAGTAAGCCCATGCCGCGGCCGCCGCCAGCAGCAGGAACAGCATGAAGCGCCGCGCCGGGGCGTTCTTGTCCATCAGTTTGGCGAAGCCGCGCAGCAGCACCGCCGGGGCGTAAAAGAGTACTCCGAATACCTTGCCGGTGAAAATGAAACAGGAATTCAGCGGTTTCCAGAACCAGGCAGCGCCTTCCAGTTCGCCGATGGCTTTCCAGATGCCCCGGAACATTTCGCCGAGGCCGCGCAGGAGCAGCCATAACAGGAGGAACGGCAATTCCAGGATTTTCCAGAGGAGCCAGGAGATGCCGTCGAGCAGGGACAGCAACGGATTTTTCCGGCGCGGCGCGTTATCGGCGTTATTGACGGCATTTTCCGGCAGGGCGTTTTCGTTCATGCTCGCAGTTTCCTGTCCACGCGGCAGTTGTAGACCGCCACCCTGCCGGACGCATAATCCCGCATGGATTGCGAAATATCGAGCGCGGCGGCGCGGTAGCCCGTCGCCGCCGCGGTCCGGGCGAGCGCCCCGGTGCCGGTGCCGATTTCGAGCAGCCGCCCGCCGGGGGGCAGCGCCGCCGGGTCCAGCAGTTCCTTCACTTCGCGGTCGATGTCGCGGAACTGCCGCATCCGCTGGTCGTATACGGCGACTTCGTCGGCGGATTCGTAATCGGTGCCGACCTGATTGAATTCATCCCATTGCCATTCGGGAGCCATCGTCATACCTTCAGTACGGAGTTGGCCGCGCGCAGGCGGCGGACCGCTTCGGCGGGGCCCTGCGGGTGGCGGAAAACGGCGGTGCCGGCGACCATCATGGCGGCCCCGGCTTCGGCGGCGGTAAAAACGGTTTTTTCATCGATGCCGCCGTCGATCTGGAGGTGGACGGGGCGGCCGCAGGCGCGGATGGCGTGGCGGAGTTCCGTGACCTTGGGCATCATGCCGGGCATGAAGCTCTGTCCGCCGAAGCCCGGTTCCACGCTCATCACCAGCACGAGGTCCACGCGGTCGAGAAACGGAATGACGGCCGAGGCCGGAGTGCCGGGTTTCAGGGTAATCCCGGCGGTCATGCCGAGGTTGTGGATTTCGTCGATGACCTGATTCGGGTCGTTGCCGCATTCGATGTGAAAGGTGATGCCGTCGGAACCGCTGTCGGCGAACGCCTTCAGGTATTTCAGCGGGTCGGTGATCATCAGATGCGTGTCGAAGGGGAGGCGGCAGTGTTTGCGCAGCGCCTTGATCACCGGGGGGCCGAAGGAGATGTTCGGCACCAGGTGCCCGTCCATGATATCCAGATGGAGGAGTTCGGCGCCGGCGTCTTCGACGGCTTTCAGTTCGTCGGCCAGGCGTGAAAAGTCGGCGGCCAGCAGCGACGGCGCCACTGTGATCGAATCGTAAGGCAGATGTTTGATCGAAACTTGCTTGTCCATGCGGTACCTCCCGTTGCCGGATTCCATGCTCGTTGTTCATTATCAGGGGATAATATACACAGCGGGACGCGCAATTGCAAAATGTTTTTTTCAGATTTCGAGCGGATTCCGAACGGGGGCCCCCTTGGAAACATTCATGCCCCCGCCGGCGGCATGCCGGAGATTTTCGCGGGAAACCCCGCGCACCGTATTGATTACCAGGAGATTGTGTTTTATATTAAGTGCATGAAGCGTTTTTCGTTACAAACATATCAGACCGGCGAGCTGCCCCTGATGGTGTGGCTGTGCAGAGAGAAAATTTTCTGGCAATCCAAACATCAGCATGACTGCTATGAAATCATGTTCATCGGTTCGGGGTCGGGCGTCTGCCGGATCAACGACCGGATCTATCCGCTGCTGCGCGGGGATTTTTACGCCATGACGCCGAGCGACGTGCATTCGTTCCGGATCGAGTCCGGCTGTGAATATTACAACATCATGTTTGACCGGTCGCTGTTCAGCGACGGCGAATGGGACGAATTCAGCCGGTTCGCCCGCTTCCGGGAGTGGTTCGGAGAGGGCGCGGCGAACGCCTGCGCCTGTTCCATGCAGGAACACGAAATCGTGATCCTGGAGCAGTTGATGCAGCGGATCGAGGGGGAATTACGCAAAAAAGAGCATGGATACCGGATCGCCGCCAAATCCCTGTTCTTCGAACTGCTCCTGACGCTGATGCGCTGGTCTTCGCCGGTCGGCAGCGCCCGGACGAAAACCAGCGAACTGACCGCGTTTTCCAAGGTCAACAACCACATCAACAGCCATCTCCACGAGCCGGTCAGCAACCGGACCCTGGCGGGCATCGCGGCGGTGAGCCCCAATTATTTCAGCGAAATATTCCGGAAATGGACGGGGACCACGGTCAGTAATTATGTCCAGCACCTGCGGATCGAAAAAGCCCGCCGCATGCTGGAGGAAAACAAACTGTCGATCGTGGAAATCGCCAATATTCTCGGTTTTTACGACAGTTGCCACTTCTCGCGCATGTTCCGCAAAGTCACCGGGATGAGCCCCCGCGAATACCGGAAAACCAGCCATCCGGCCGAATGACCCCCGCCCCTCCCGTTCAGGCGCGGTTCGCGGCGGCGTAGTGCTTTTCAAAAGCATAACCGTCGAAACCGGGATCATCCGGCTGAAGACGGGCGAGCTCGATTTCCCGGCCGCCGGATTCCCTGGACTTTTTTCCGGCGAGGTAGATTTTCACCGTTTCTGCCAGTTCGGCGGCGGAAGCCGTCGCGGAATCGCCCGCCAGGGCGCTTGCAATGCGCCGGAGCAATGCCGGATAAAGCATTTTCGGATCGGGCACGACATGGTGAATCGCCTTGTCGGTCGTGACCGTGAAACTGAACGGCTGCCAGATATTGGACTGGGTCTGGTAAATCACCTGAATGCCGTTCGCCCATTTGACCCGGTACTGATCCGCTGAAATATTCTCATGGCGGACGGTGCCGAGGTAAGAGGCCGAACACGCCCCGGCGCCGAGCAGGCCGTGAACGCCCTCCATGATATGGATTCCGTAATTGAATTCATCCACACCGGCGGCGGCGAAGACGGTCATGACGGTTTCGCGGTTTTCGGCAATCCGTTTCTTCAGGGCTTCGAGCTCGTCGCAGTATCGGACGGAAGAACTGCCGAGGATGACCGCGCCGCCCGCGGCCAGTCGTTCCAGTTCCCGGCAGTCCCGCAGGTTGCCGACGGCGGGCTTGTCGATGAACACCGGCTTGCCGGCCTTGAGGAACGGCAGGGCATGCGCCAGGTGTTTATCCCAGTTGCAGTCGTGGATGAATGCGATATCGACGTCCTTTGCCATTGCCGCCAGCGATTCGTAGCGGGTTCCGACGTCGTACTGCCGCATAAAGGCGTCTACTTCCGCATCGCTCCGGAAGCCGTCGTTGTAGACCCCGGTATACGCCATGTCCATTTGATCGTCTTTCATGGCGCGGGCGAGGGTCTTGGGATGCGAGATGTCAAGGTTGACACAACCGATTTTCAACATAATCGTTTTTCCTTTCAAACAATTAAGCTCTCCGGGATATCCGGTGAAACATGATTTCGCGTTCAAAGCAGCGCCGCGGCGCTCTCCCGCACCTGCGACAGGTGGCGGAATGGGAATTCACTGCCGAATACCAGGCGTTCCGGGCCGTATTCCTCCAGGATTTGTTCCAGCATGAATTCGCTGTCGGTCAATTTCGAGAACTCGAAACAGAACCGCCTGTCGGCGTTGAAACGCCCCAGCAGTTTCCGGATCAGCGTGCCGGAAAGCCCCTGGAAAACATATTGACTGGCGGGCGCGCCGTGCATAAACCCGATCAGGTCCTTTTCCTCCGGCGGCAGCGGGTTCCAGCCGCGCTGGCGGAAACGGTAGTCGGCGACCGCGCAGTTGACCCAGAGGCGAAGCCCGGCGGCGGCGCACGCCGCGAAAAAGTCCGCGAAAGCGGGGTCCGCCAGATTCCAACTGTGCAGATAAGGAGAGATCAGCCCCCCGGCGAAAGCGGATTTGGCCGCTTCGTCCACCTGGCAGGACCAGTTCAGCGCGGACGGGTTCAGGGAAGCCAGCGGCAGGACCCTTTCCAGCCCGGCGCATTGGCGCAGGAACGCCCGGTTGGCCGCCGGCAGGTCGAGGTTGAATATTCCCGTCAGGTCCCCCGTGTAGGCCTGTCCGGGATGATGCCCGGCGAGCAGCGCTTCCAATTCCGCCGGGGTCCGCCCTCCGGTCCGGGAAAACGGCCAGTCGCCGCAGAAACAAAAATGATCCGGCGAGGTCGCGAGCGCCGCCGCGTTGTTCCGGCGGCGGGGAGGCGTTTCCGGCAGGGGGGGAATCTCGGCGATGCCGTACAGCCGGGCGGCGTTCCGGTAAAACACCGCTTCCCGGGTTGTCTCATCGATTGCGGCAAGGGTCACTTTGGCTTTCTGCGAAGAAAAACTGCGCCCCGGCGCATCGGAGCCGAAAAGAATCCGGTCGGCCCGCTCCGACTTCAACAGCCCCTCCAGCATCCCCGCCTCGGGATAGCCGCCGGAAATATCCAGATAGGCTTGTTCCCCGCATTCCCGGAGAAGCCCCAGGGAATGCCGCCAGTTGCCGCCCGCGTGGGCGGCGATCATGGTGCAGTCCGGGACCTCCTTTTTCAGTTTCACGAACTCGGGCATGGTGATTTCACCGGCATGGTTGGGGTCCGTGAGGTTGAACACGTGCAGCAGGGCCGGTAGCTTCGCGGCGGCGGCGGCTTTCAGGACGGCCGCCGTATTCGCCAGGCTTCCGTCCGGCGATTTCAGCGACACCCAGAGTTTGACCCCGGCCGCCCCCGCGGCGAGACAGCGCGCCAGTTCGCCGCGCCAGTTGTCAAGCTGGGGATTCAGGTACGCCAGCCAGCGGACCCGGTCCGGGCTGCGGGCATGGAAATGCGCCGCCCGCTCATTGGCCAGCCGGACCGTTTCCGCCGACGGCCAGTGCGACCAGTCGCCCAGGTCCGATACGATCAGGAGGTTGATGCCGTTTGCCGCCGCTTCTTCCAGCAGGCGCTGCTGCGCCGGGGCGTCGGCGGGCAGGTGCACGTGGCTGTCGATGATCATAGTGCCTGCAATCCTTTTTCGATGCGTTCCAGCGCTTCTTCGATATCGGCCTGCCGGTGCGAATAACAGATATAGCCGCCCCGGTAGAGGCTCACGCCGCTGCGGTACAGGGCGCGGTAGAATTTTTCCGCAAGGCCGGGCTCCGCGTTGTCGTCAAAGAAGATAAACGAGACCGGGGGCATGCCTTTGATTTCGGCCGGAATGCCGCGGGCTTTCAGCAGCGCCGCAAAGCCGCCCCAGAACAGGCGCCCCGTATCCCACAGGTGCCGGATCACATCGTGCGTTTCATAAAAACGGATGACGGCGGCGGCGGCGGCCAGCGAAAGCGTTTCACCGCCGTAGGTCGAGGAGACGGTCACCGTGTCGAGGCGGTCCATGAATTCGGCTTTGCCCACGTAGGCGGACAGCGGCATCCCGTTGGCGATGCCTTTGGCGAACACCGCCAGGTCGGGCGTCACGCCGAAATACTCCTGGACGCCGCCCCGGGCGATCCGGAAACCGGTGACGATTTCATCGAAAATCAACAGCGCGCCGTGTTCGCCGGTTATGCGGCGGAGTTCCGGATAGAACGTCTTGCCGTCGGGCATGTCGCGGTAATCCGCGGCCACGACGACCGCCGCGACCGCCCCTTCATGGTCCTTGAACAGCTTTTGCAGCGCGGCGACGTCGTTCCAGCCGCAGGGATGGTGCAGCGCCGACAGTTCAGGAGTCACGCCCGGCGGGACATCCCGGCTGATCCGCCGCGGATCGAGCCTGCCCCCCGCGCTCAGGCTGTTGAGCCAGCCGTTATAACCGATCTGGATGATATGTTTGCGCCCGGTGCAGTGGCGCGCCAGGCGGATCTGGGCGGCGATCGCCTCGCCGCCTGTTTTCAGGAAGCGGACGCGCTCCGCGCACGGAATGATCCCGCTGAGCATCTGCGCCACCTCTCCCTCCAGCGGGTGGGGGTGCCCGAACGAAATGCCCGAGGCGAGCTGCCGCCGGATGGCGTCATCCACTTCCTCGACGCAGTAGCCGAGCGACACCGGGCCGAGCGCGTTCCGGAAGTCGATGTATTCCCGTCCGTCGGCGTCCCAGATCCGGCAGCCTTTGCCCCGGACGATGACGCCGGGTTCGTCCGGCATGAGGAGTGCTTTTTTGGACGCGGTGCTGGAGCCGCCGGGGACGAACGAAGCGATTTGTTCCGCCCGGCGCATGCTGGTGAAAGAGGCTGTTTCCGTCATGATGCCATCCTTGGTTGAAACGGTTTGGTGCTTTATTTCAATTTTAACCCGGATTCCGGGAAAATCAATACGGCAATGATAATCCCGGAAGGCAATCCGTTATCATAAAAGGAAACCTGCCGCTTGCGGAGCCGCGTTTCCGGTGGTACAGTATCCGGGTGCCAACGCAATACACATGGAGACAGCTTATGGATCAACTCCGGTTCATCGAACGACTCGGCGGCCAGATCAAACTCATCACCGCCAACATGATTGAAGCCACGCCCTTTTATTCGACGAAAACGCACATCCACGTGGATGAAATGCACATCTCCTACACCGTCAAGGGAAAAGGCTACTGCACCGTGAACAACCGCAAATACGCCCTGACGCCGGGCGTCATCCACCTGGTGTTCCCGAACGAAGTGCATAAGTATGAAGCCGACCTGAGCGATCCCTATACCGTCTATTTCATGCACATCAACTGGTCCGGCGAATGCCCGGATATCAACCGGACGGTCCGGGTCGGCAGACGGCATATCCTCAATCAGCTTTTCCGCCAGCTCAAAGACCTCTGCTGGAACATCTCCTCCTCGACGGAAGTGCTCCGGAAATATTCACTGATGTGCCTGATCCTGTCGGAACTGCTGGATATCAGCAGCAGCAGCCCCGCCGGGCGCGACGCGCCGGCGAACGCGGCTCCCGCCTCGTCCGACGGGCGGATGGCGCTGGTATTGCGGCAGCTTCAGGGGCCGCCGTTCGAGTTCCCCGGGATCGAGGCGCTGGCGGATTCGATCGGCATGAGCAAGCGTTCCTTTCTGTCCTTTTTCCGCGGGAATACCGGGATGACGGCCAGAGAGTATTTTATCCGGAACAAAATGATTTACGCGAAAAGCCTCCTCCATTCAAACGAGTTCCGGAAAAAGGAAATCGCCTTTCAGTGCGGCTACCGGAATACGCAGAATTTCAGCCGGGCGTTCGAGCGGTTCTGGCGGAACCCGGAACTCGGGCACGCCCTGCCGGACAAGAAAAAGCGGCCCGGCGGCTGCTGACGCGGGCGGTTCGTTCGGGGCGGCCAAATTGCGTTTAATGATTACATGAAAGGGGTTGTTTTTTTTATTGCCCGCCGTTATAATTATGTACATGATCCGAACGAACGCATGGCGAAACAATCAGATGGAGCGGAAATACATGGACCAATCAGCTTATCCCCCGGCAGTCAGCACGAGAAAAGATCGTCAATCCGAGGCATTTCCGGGAATCCGGGTTTCCGGCGGAGCGGTTCGGCCCTGCCGCCGCCCGGAACCGCGGCGGGGAAAATTCACCCTTATTGAACTCCTGGTGGTGATCGCGATTATCGCCATCCTGGCGGCGATGCTGATGCCGGCGCTGAACAAAGCGCGGGAATCCTCCCGCTCGGCCCGGTGCAAAAGCAACCAGAAACAGATCGGTTCCGCGCTGACCGGCTACACGACCGACTTCAACGACAATTTCATGTATTACCGGACGCCCTACGTGTCCGCCGCCACCGGCGCCGCGTCCGCCCGCCCGTGGTTTGAGCTCCTCGGGCGTCTGGGCCCTTATTCGGCGCTGGACTACGGCGTAAAGATCGGGACTTCCAGCCCGTCGGGAACCGCCTCGTACAAGGCGGATACATTCTGTCCGTCGCAGACCCTGGCGAAAAAATTCACCTATTCGGATTATGCGGCCAACGGCTGGTGGTTCGGCTCGCAGAGCGCCACAGATTATTACTACGGGCATTCCGTGAAAATGATGAAGACGCCGTCCCTGGTCGTACTGGTCGCGGACAACGGGATATACGATAATTACACGGTCACTTATTCGTGGCATGCCACGCTCGTCGAGGATTATGACGGCTGGGCGATGAGAACCAATCACCACCATGCCTGCAACATCCTGTTCGGAGACATGCACGTGGGCGCTTTTACCCGGGCTGACTTCGGCGGCGGTTACAGCACGGCGCAACTGGCCGCGGGATTCGATCATACCGTCGGCAACTGAAGAAGGCATCCGCCGGCAACGCAATCACATCAATGGAGGAAAATCAATGAACCGTATGTATGTTTCGTGTCTGGCCGCGCTCGTGTTGCCGGCCTTGAAGTTGTTTGCCGCCAACCCCGGCGCGGCGGCGGAAGCCCCGGCGGAGCCGAGGCAACCGGTCTTTCAGCTTACCGGCGACAGCCTCGGGGAAACGCCGGGGCCGGAGTCCCGCTACACGGTCGAATACCGCAATGTGGAGAATACCGGTGGGCGGATCGGCAACGCGCTGCTGTTCGGCGGCGGCGACAGCCACGTCCGCGTCAATAAAGTCGGCAAGGATGATTTCACCGCCCGGCTGGACGCGCCGTTCACCATTGAATTCTGGATGAAGCCGTCCGCTTCCGCGCCGTATAACAAATGCGCCGAAATCCTCAATATGGGCGGGGAGCGGGGGCCCGGCTGGCGGATTTTCTATTTTTACCGTTTCGTCGCGCTGCGCTCGGGCGACGGCAGCGCGTTCCGGGAGGTGAAAAACAATCCCAACACGCATCCGATTGCCCCGGACCGCTGGAACCATATCGCCTATGTCCGCGATGGCGCGGGGACCGTTTCCATGTATGTCAACGGCAGCCGGGCGGCGGTCAGCGAATCGCCCATGCCGATCATTCCCGCGCCGCGTTACCTGATGATCGGCAACTATCCCGGCAAGTTCCCCTATCCGTTCACCGGCGCGCTGGACGACTTCAGAATCTACCGGGGGGCCGCGACCCCCGCCGAAATCCTGAAAGACAGCCGGGCGCTGGATGAAAAACTGGCCATTCGCCTGGACGGCAGGCTTGACGAGGAATTTTGGCGCGACGCCCGCGTCTATGACGGGTTCAAGGTCCCGCCGCAGGGCACGGCGGCGGCGGCGATGCCGACGACGGTAAAGGTCAAAAGCGACGCCCATTATCTCTATTTCGGCGTCCAGTGCGCGGAGCCGGATGTCGCCGCGCTCCGCACCGCCGCCGTCCGGAACCGTCCGGGCGACGTTTATCGTGACGACTCCATCGAGCTGATGCTCGAAACCGAGGGGAGCGGCGCCGAGTATTATCAGTTTGTGGTAAACCCGAAAGGATATCACGGGCAGATTTTCCGCGACCAGGGCGGCTTCATGCCGGTTCCCTGGCACAATGACAACTACCTCTGCGCCGCGGCTATCGACCCGGCGGCGGGGCGCTGGTCCGTGGAAATCGCGGTTCCGTACCGGATCCTCAACCGTTCGCCGCTGACCGGCAACTGTTCCTTCGACGTGGTGCGGAACCGCCGCAGCGGAGAAAAACCGGAAACGTCCAGCTTGAGCGGCGGTATGCACGTCCCCCGGAAATTCACCGCGCTCCCGCTGACGACGGAAATCGCCGGATACGGATACCGTTTCGGGCAGGTCCGGGAGGCCGACGCCAGGCAGGTCCAGGGGGGGCGGCGGATCACGCTTGCCGTGGAAATGATTTCGGGCCCCGCCGGAAAACTGGAATTGGAGGGGACGCTGGCGGCGCAGGACGGTTCCGGCGATGTTTTCCGTGAAACCGTGAAATTCGATTATTCCGGCGGGCGGCAGGAGGTGAACCTGGCGTACCGGCTCGCGAAGCCGGGGAAGTACCTGCTCACCCTCAGCCTGTCGGACGGTACGGCGGTCCGCAGCCTGGACGCCGTACCGCTTGAGTTTGATTTCACCCTGCTGGACGTGTCGCTGCGGGAGCCGTTTTACCGCGACAGTTTCTATGCCGGGCAGGATTTGAAATCGGTTTGCGGGGAAATCAGGATCGGGCTGGCGCCTGACGAGCTGAAGTCGGCGGAGCTGGTTCTGGAACTGCGCTCCGGCGAACGGGTGGCGGCGGCGCTCAACATCCCGGCTCCGCAGCGGGAAAACCGGTTTTCGCTGCCGCTTCCGGCGCAGATGCCGCCCGGCGTCTATGAATTGACGGCTGTCCTGAAGAATAACGGGCAGACCTCGGCGGAAGCCGTTAAAACGATTACCCTGCTGGCGGCGGCGCCGGGCTCGCAGGTGATCGTGACGCCTTCCGGATTGAATGTAAACGGCCGGGCGGTGCTTCCGGTCGTCTGGTGGGGCGGAGCGCCGGTCGAAACGATCGCCGAAACCGGCGGGGCCGCAATTCTGACGACCTATTCGGAGAAGTGCGGCGAGTTTCTGGACCGTGCCCGGCAGCATGGCATGATGGGAGGTGTCATGCTGCTGGACGGCCAGAATTTCGGGCGTTACATCAAGGGGCGCGCCGTGCTCGGGGACGATGCGCGGCAATTCATCACCGCCGCGGTCAGGGAGATCCGGAACCACCCCGCGCTGCTCTACTATTACCTGGCGGACGAACCGGAGGGGCGGGGCTGGAACCTGAGCTTGTCCCGGGAGGTTTACCGGCTGATCCGGGAACTGGACCCCTACCACCCGGTCGTGATCTGCAACAACACCATCGCCGGGATATACGATTACCGCGAGGCCTGCGATATTTTCTGTTCCGATCCGTACCTGCTGCCGTTGATCAAGGGAACCGTCCGGCGTCCGTCGAAACGGCTGACGGGCTATCAGGACAGTTTCATGGAGGCGCAGCGCAAGGCCGGGAACGGCATCCATCTTTCCGGGCTGACGGTGCAGACGTTCAACTATGCCGATTTCGCCGAATCGCACAGCGACACGCGGGTGCCGAGTTTCATTGAACTGCGCTGTTCCCACTATCTGGCGATCATCCACGGCGCCCGCATGTTCAATTATTACAAATACGGGACGACCGATCCGGCGGCTTTTCACACCACCCGCAGCGGGATTCATCCCTATCCGTCGCTGGTTGCCGGCACCGCGGCCATGATCCGGGAATTGAAATCGCTGGAACCGGTCATCGGCTCCGGGGAAGAAGCCGGGGGCGCGGTCAAACCGTTGACCGTAGGCATCCAGGCGGCGGCGTTCCAATACCGGGGGCACTGCTATATCATCGCGGTGAACGGCGGCGCCGCGGCTGTTGACGGGAAGCTCGAAGTGGCTTCCGGCCTGCCCGCCCGGTTCAAAGTGGTTTCGGAAAACCGCGAAATCTCGTCATCGGCGAATGTCATCGCCGACCATTTCAAGCCGTTTGACGTGCATATCTATACGACGGACCCCGATTACCGGGACGCGGTTTCCATTCCGGCCGTCAAAAAAGAGATCGAGGCGAACGGCGGCCTTTTCGAAGCCGTCTATCTGCCTTGAACCGGCTCCCGCCGGGCTCAGCGCAGCAGGATTCCATCGTAGTCCGGGGCCTTGGTTGTATTGCCGAAAACCTCCATCGGCGCCGGGCGCGGGTCGCCGTAGCTTTGCTGCGGCAGGGAGGAATGGAAAGGGTGGAAATCCCCGCTGATTCCGAAAATACAACCGGCCTGCAGTTGGATTTCGATGGCGAAATGTTTATCCCGCGCCTCGGATAGCTGCCGTTTGCGCCAGCGCGGCACGAATGCCAGTTCATCGCCCCGGAAAGGAATGCTGTCTTCAAAGAGGAAGCCGGGAACCGGTTTGCCGAGCGAATCGATCAGTTGCACGCAAAGTTCACCGTTGGGCACGGCGGCATTGATGGTGAAAACATCGGATTTCATCACCAGCGACTTGGTCCGCAAGGCGCCGTGCAGTCCCACGCTCTGCAGGCCGCAGAAACGGCCGGGTTCGATGGAACAGATCTTGAAAATATTGTTTTCGGATTTGCCGTGGGGCATGACCGGCGGCAATGCCGATTCTTTCGGGTACATGCCGTAACCATGCCCCTCCAGGGTAAAGGTGCCGACGGTCAGCCAGCGGTTTCCTTCCTTATTGAGACAGGTGTTGTAGAGGTAATTGCACCATGCTCCGTATTGGCCGGGCGGATTCAGCGGTACGGCTTTCTGGCGGGTGCGCTTCCATTGCAGGCCGTCGAGGCTGTAGACGAATTCACTGTAGACGTTGCCGGCCATTTTGTAAGGGACGGAGTCGAACTGGTCGGTCTCATAAATCCAGAGATAGCCGTAAAAAATCCCTTGATGCTCGAACACCGACATGCCGTAAAATTCGGAGCACGGCGGATCTTCCGCGTCGGGCGAAAGAATCACCCGGGGCGCGCTCCAGTGGATCAGGTCGGTGCTGGTGCTGGTGCAGATTCGGCGGTCGGTGCCGGCGGCGCGCAAAATAACCTGATACGCTTGCAGCACCGGATTGTAAAACAGGTTGTTGTAGGTGTCGCTCCAATAGTTCGACCAGCGATAGCGTCCGTCATGACCGTCCCATTGGCGGCCGTCGGGGCTGGTGGCGATCCAGCCGGGCGAATAAGACATGACGGAACCGGGTTTTTCGATGACGGCGGCGCATTTGTAGCGGCGCATGGGGTCTGCTTCCCGTTCGTCGCGCCAGACCATCGCGCCATGAACGCTGCCGTGGGGCCCGGAGTAGACGAAATTGGATTCGCCGCCCGGCACCGCCGCGGGCTGGAAATGAATGCCGTCGCGGCTCTCCGCCAGCGCCAGGCGGCATTGCTCGGACTGTTTGCCGATGATACAGGGGGTGGTGAGGGTGTTGTACCACAGGAGATAGCGCTCCTGTTCCGGCGAATAGGAGATGCTGGCGTAGGTGGAGGAGACTTCCGGGTGGCGGTAGCCGCTTTCGTCATGGACGGTCAGGGGGAAATAGCGGCGGCGCAGCTGTACCTGCCGTTGAACCGCGAAGTCGTCGAAAAAAGCAATGGTAATCATAATTTTTCCTATCAAAGCAGTTAAAGTGAAAAGTCGTGCGGCAATGTTAATCTGCAAGAAGAATGATGAACCCGGCCGGCGGCACCACCGTTTCAAAACCGTCCCCGACCGGGCGCAGGTCGCTGTTTGCGCTCAAGCCGGTGAGTTTGGAGAATGATTGAAGGCGCAGTTGAACCGGAGCTTCCTCGTCGCCGAAGTTACCGAGAACGATCAGGGCTTTGTCCTTTTTGGCATAGACGGACATGCGGACATCGGCGCGGCCCCGGGCGTCATATTGCAGGATGGCGGCGAGAGCGGCGGTCTCATACGGCGCAATGTAGCGCGCATCGCCCATGCCGAAAGCGCGGGTGATGTCGAGCACCCGGTCGGTGACGGTGTTGTTGACGCGATGGGAATGAACCAGAAAATTATAGATCAGTGCGTGAAGGTAAATCGATTCGGTCGGTTTCTCGATCGCGGACACCTCCTCGCTGTTGAAGTAATAGGCGGGCAGGAACAACGGAATCAGTCCGAACTGGGGGCCGAGGAAAATCCGGCAGAAATCGTCATTGATCACTTTGCAGTAGTTGGGGTTGCCGGCGACGTTGCTGATGAACTGTTCGCCGTCATATACGACGTCGCAGAACGCGATGGTGGAAAGATTCCGCCGCTGGCTGGAATGCCCGGTAATGAGGGCGCGCGGCCGTTTCGCTTTGAGGGTGGTGTAGTTGCGTTTGTAGAATTCGCGGGAGCCGAGGATGTCGGTGGTTTGCCTGCGTACGCCGGATTCATCGGTATAGCCGTGCCCGTGGTACGGGTTGGAGCAGGCGCGCGGGTCAATGCTGTCCCAGTAGCAGCCGTCGATGTCATATTCATCGATGAAACGGGCGAACGAATCCACCCAGAATTCGCGGTAGCCTTTGGCGCCGATACAGCCAAGCATGCTGGTGCCGGGGTATTTGGGCCCGAACTCCATGATCTCGACTTTGGGGTGAACGACCCATTCTTCGGCGTAAGTTTTGTATTCCGGCGCGAGCGTGGAGAAAATATATTCGCAGAGATAAGGCTGAATGCGCATGTCGGGATAGAGCCGCCGAAGGTCGGCGATATTTTTCCGGAAGAGATCGTCGGTGTGGGGGCGCATGAAGCCATACCATTTCGACCAGCTCCAAAGCTGGGTCATCACGGCTTCGGAATTGTATTTCCCGCGATAACTCATCAGATATCCCTGCCAGCCTTCCAGCATCTTTTTGAGGGGCGTCGCCTGCATGCCGAAGCGATACGTCAGCGGAGACGTGATTTCCAGCGGCTCCTGCAGGAAATGGACCCGCAACAACACGTCGTCCCCTTTTTCGCTGACCTCCAGCGCATTGGCGGCAGCGGCCGGCCGGAAAAATTCGTCGCTCTCGGTAAACCAGCCAAGCCCGCGCTCATCGTTGCAGAACAGGATTTGCTGACAGAAGGGCTGCGCGCCGAGGAAGCGGTCGAGCTTGCCATAACGGGCATATCCGCTGTCGGCACGGCTGACGGTGACGAATTTCGCCTCGCTTTTGCGGAGCGGCAGGTCGAAAACGAAACGGTCTAGCTGTACCTTTCCCTGCGGGATCAACCGGATTTCGTACCAGAGGAAACCATCGTATTCCAACCGGCCGTTGATTTCAACGGCAAGGCTGCCGGAGGCCGCGACCGCCCGGAAAGTCGTTTCTCCGGCTTTTCGGCCGGTAAACTCCAGCTTCATCTGCGACCAGTCGAATGCCTGCCCTTCGCTTTGAAGGCGAAGCGCGGCGGGCGCGGCAAGCAACTCTTTGCCGAGGCTGGTGATTGACGCAGGGAGGGCGTCGGCGCCGAACGTGTATTGCCGCCCCCATATCCCTACGGCGTGGCCGTCGTACTGAAGTTCGGCCCAGGGCGCGGGGACCGCGTCGGCAAGGCCGGCCCGGGTATCGGTCCACGGTTCACGGCCGGGAAAGGCGAAATCCGTGGACGCGCTTTCAAGTTCTTTGCCGCTGCGATCCAGCACGCGAACCTGCAGGATGAATTTATCCTGCGAGGTGAAATCGCCGATTTCGATCAGTTTTTCCTGCAACCGCCGGTCGACTTTTTCCTGCCGCCAGTTCTTTTCCGGTTTGCCGTTGCGCAATAAACGGTATTCGATCGCCAGGCTTTCCAACGAGGCGGCAAGGCCGGTCAGGTCAACGACGTATTGAACGCTTTTGCGCTCGGAAATCACCGCGCTGGAGAGCGCGAGAGGCGGGAACACCTTGAGCGTATATTCGGACTGCCGCAGTACTTCACCATTGCGCAGTACCTCGATGCCGAGCTTGTTCTGAAACATATTGTCGAGGGCGCCCAGGTCTTTGGCCACTTCGAGTTTCGCGGTTTTGCCGGAGGCGGCAGTCTGCTTCTTTTCGTCGAGAACGATTTTGCGGTTCTGATTGTCGACGGCATAGAAACGGGCGGTATATTCGGCGGGAACCGACGTGGAATTGGTTGCCGTTACCAGGAGGGAGCCGTAACGGCTGAGTGCTTTTTCGAGGCCGATCATCGACCATGCCCCATCGCCTGCGCCGCCGAAAACGAAACGCGGCATGGTTTTGTGATCGGAAAACGCGGCGGTGTCGGCAAGGCTGGTAAAAACAAAAGGATTCTTCCAGTCGCGGGCCACGTGCATCTTCCAGCTTTCGCCTTGCGCCGGTGCGGAAAGCCCGAATTCGGCAAAGGGTATTTTCAACTCGCAGACCCACCAGTTCCCTTCCATCCGGTTGGCGATTTCGTAGTCGCCGTTCCATTTCGCATTTCCGGCCTTGGCGTCGTATATGGTGCCGATACTGTTGACTACGATCTGGTGTATGACGCCGTCGGGCGGCAGAATCATCAATTCGACCGCGTCGTCAAGCCAGACTTCGCTGTCGCGTTCCTTTTGCGCGGCGGCGATTTCAACATTCAGGTCGTCTCCCTTGGTTTGCGACTGCATCGTCACATAGAGATTTCGGTCGTCATAGCCGAGGAACACCCGGGCTTCGCGTGGCTCGAACCCTTTGCTGTTCAGGATGACGAAGCTGTTGGTGCCGAAGCACAAGGCGTATTCATTCGGCGCGATTGCCCCGTCGATCCGCGGCGGGGCGGAGAGGCGGGGGATGACGTAGCGCGCCTCGCTCTTTTCGGTACTCTTGTTCATCAGTTCGCTGATGCCGCGGTCCCCTATCATCCGGTCATAAATGTAAACTTCATCCAGTACGGTACGGTCTTCAAGACTGTGATTGGGAGCTTCCACCAGGCTGTTAAAGATAATCGCAGGGCCGAACTGCGCGTCATTGTCCGGGAAGACCGCTTCGGGAAACACCGCTTCGCCGCGTTTGCCATCGAAATAAAGATAACATCTCTTTTCCTTGCGGCTCCAGGAAACGGCGAGGTGATGCCATTCTCCGGCTTTCCACTTCTGCATTTCATTGGTGACCCCCAATGAGAATTGCTCTTTGTTCAATGAATTGCGCACCAGCCAGATAAGGCCGCTGTTGTAGTATTTGTAGAGCTGGAAGTGATGGCCTTTCTGCAGGTTTCCGGCCCCGAAAAAATAACGGAACACCCGGGTGTTCCCGTCCCAATTGACCGATTTGACCCACATCGCCACGGTGCCTTCGTCAGCCTTGATGTTGCCGTCAGCCGGGAACTGGAGATTGCCTTTGCCGTTCTGGATGTAGCCTTTGCCCGTTTTCCCTTCAGTCAGTTCTGCGTTTACCGAGCTCGACGGTTTTTGGGTTCCTTCCGCCGCAATATCGGCGTTCAGCCCCTGGTCAAACGAGCAATAAAACAATAAACCGTCATTGGCTGTACCGATGGCGAGATAAAGCAGGCACAACCCTAATAAATAACACTTTTTCACTTGCATACCTTTGTTATCGATGAATGTTAAAATGGATATCCCAATGTTTCGGAAAAGAGGTTGCGGTCCAATGTGGACGTCGCCAGCACCGGCAATTGATAATACTGGACCGCCGCGACATGACCGTCATGAAATGAAAAATTGATTTTATTCTGGTGACGGTCCGGGTCGAAAAACTGAAAACGGTTGAGCCGGTCTGTAATGGTGGCCGGAATCGCAAACAGGATGCCGTAGGAGTCGCTGTTGCGGGCGTCGCTGCTTGTATCGGCCAGATAGGCCTGCATGGATGGCTTTCGCATCCAGCCGGTTCGCTTCCACGCGCCGGACATCCCGGCGGCATTGAATTTGCCGGTGGTATGCACGCTCATGCCGTAATCCGTCCAGGCTCCGTTCAGCGCTGAAGACGTCAGCGTTTTTTTAGACGGGCAATGCCATATGCGGCGGGATTTTTTTGATGTGGGGTCCGGAACGTCAAAGACCATATATTTGATCGCATGAAGATGGGCGGACCAGTACCCCGCCGGGGTGCCGTCCGCCGCATAACCGGGTCGGATTCGGTCCCCGGTCGTATCGGAATACATCATCAATACGCCGGTCAGCTGCTTCAGGTTATTGGTACAGGCGGTCATGTTTGCCATCTCCCGCGCACGGTTCAATGCCGGCAGCAGCATCGCCGCCAGGATCGCGATGATCGCGATCACTACCAGAAGCTCGATAAGTGTAAAAACCGCGCTCCTGCAAAACTTCATCTTCCCCGACTTCATACGTTTCGCTCCCGATTCCATACGTTTCTCCTTTCTTTTTCTATTCCGGAAAGCCCGACGGGTAATTTGAACGATGCCGCTCCCGGGCCACGCTGATGAATTTCATCATTTATTAATAACATGCCTGAAATAATTTAATACCATATTATAGCCATATTATGCGGAATTGTCAAGACCCTTCTGCGATCTTTTTCTTCTTTTTTGTAAAGAAAAATTTGCCTTTGGTTGATATGGTGGCTATATTGCGCAGGAACCATAATAGAAAAAGAGATATCGGATGCTTAGCAGAAATATACCGTTTTATATGCAGATTGCCCGCATTTTACGCGCGGAAATACTGGAGGGAAAATATCTTCCCGGTTCCAAGTTTCCCGAAGAAGCGGCGCTTTGTTCCCGTTTCGGCGTCAGCAAGGACGTCGTCCGCAAATCGATGCGGATCCTGGCCGAGGAGGAACTCGTCCGGCGTATCCGCAGCCAGGGGACCTTTGTTTCCGAATTGCGCCAGAACACCGGCAATCAGGTGTTGCTGCTCTCCTGCCACGGGCCGTTGTCGCTGGAACGGCTGCGCCGCGGCGTCGAACAGGGGATTGGCGACGGACGGTACGACACGGTGGTCAAATTGATTCACCCGCTGGATATCGCCGCGGAACGCCGATTGCTTGAGCAACTGAACTTGTCCAATTACGCCGCCATCGTGGCGGCGCCCGCCATTGCGCCGGACAACCGCGACAACCGCGACTGGTATGCGGGCTGTCTGCAGCGGGGCATTCCGGTCATTGCCGTCGATCACGAATACCCCGATATTCCTGTCGATGCGGTCTATTTCGATGAATACGGCTCCACGCGCCGGATGGCGGAGCAAGTGCTTGGCGAACTGCCGGGCGACGCCAGGGTTCTGGTCGTTATCCGGGAGGCGCCCCATCGGATCTCCGACGCCCGCGCCCGGGCGTTGTACGACGCGGCCGCAACATGGCGCGGCAAAGCGGGATCGCTGCGGATCATGACGTGCGATAACCCGGACCGGCAATTCGATTTCGGCAGCGATATCCCGTCGCTTATGAAAGAGCTTCGGGAATCCGGTTTTGCGCCGGAGGGGCTGATTTGCGACAGCAATATTTTCTGTTTTGAAATTTTTTCCGAATTGCGGCGGCAAGGACTGGGCGGGCGGCTCAAGCGGATCGGCACGATCGGCGACCCCGGCGTGGGCGACGAGGAGTTTAACCGCATCACATGCTGTCATTATCGCCTGTTCGATGACTTTGTCGAGCCGTTGCGGGAAATCCTCGCACTGCGGCTCTACAGCGAAAGCGCGGCGGGAACGCCGATCCTCCGCAAAATATCCTTCAAGCCGATGACGCCCGGCGAGGCGGATGCCTACCTCAAAGCGGCGCTCACGCCCAAATATCACCTGACGAATTAACGCCGTGCGCACGTTTTTCAATCATAAATGAAAGAACGTCCGCGGCGGGCCGGATGAATGAACCGGTTGTTTTCATTAATTCATCGAAAATCCGTAAAACGTACAACTTTTTCCCAAAAAAGAGCAGGAAATGGACCGCGTTTCGTGCTATAATCTTGTCCGGTTTGTATGGTATGATGGATGAATTTAATGTTTTGAACCATTCAGGAGTTGAGTTATGATGCGGAATAAATTGGATTTCCTGCCGCCGCAGGCGGTGTGTCTGTCCGGCCCGATGGGGCTGGCTTTGAAAAAAAGCGGTGACAACCGGCTGAAAAAAATCAACTACACCCATCTGGTCGATCCGTTCCGCCTCCGCAACGAGGACGACGGCGCGTGGCGCTGCGAATTCTGGGGCAAGATCGTCCGCTCCGTCATTTTTTCCTGGTACGGCACCGGCGACGCCGGGCTGCTGGAGATCATCCGGGCGACCGTGGCGGATATTATTTCCACCCAGACCGCGGACGGCTGCATCAGCAGTTACCCCGTCGAAAAACAGACCGGCGGATGGGATATCTGGGGACGGAAATACGTACTGCTGGGGCTGCTCCGGTATTATAACTTCGTCGAACCGGACCCGAAGGTGAAGGACGCCTCCATCCGCCTGCTCGACCACCTGATGGGACAGGTCGGCCCCGGCCGGAAAAACATCATCGAATGCGGACAGCACGGCGGGCTTGCCGCTTCGTCGATTCTCGGCGCCGTCGTCGGCGTTTACCGGCTGAGCGGCGAACAGCGGCATCTGGATTATGCCCGGTGGATCGTGGACAGCGGCGGTTCGGAGAAACACGACATTTTCGACGCCGCCCGCCGGATGGTTCCTCCGCAGAAGATCGGCAACGGCAAAGCCTATGAGATGATAAGCTGTTTTCAGGGATTGTCCGAGCTGTACCTCGAGCTGCCCCGTCCGGAATACCGCACCAGCATCCTGAACTTTTATGCGATGGTCCGCGACCGCGAAATCTTCATCACCGGCATCGGCGGCCTGAAAGACGCCGACGGCGAATACTGGTTCGACGGCAAATTCAAGCAGGCTCTGGTCGATCCCGAAATCGGCAACCTCGGGGAAACCTGCGTGACCGCCACCTGGATTCACTTCTGCGAACGGGTTCTGCGCCTGACCGGCGATTCCGGCGTGGCGGATGAACTGGAAATGAGTTTTTACAACGGCATCCTGGGCGCGATGACCCCCGACGGCACCAACTGGATTCACCGCAATCCGACTCCGCTTGCCGCCCCGTCGCACAAAATCGCCGCGGTCGACCAGATTCACCGCTGTTTCGCCAAAGCCTTCGACGGCCATGACTGCTGTCTGGCGCAGGGCCCGGAGGCGCTTGCCATGGCGCCGCTGCTGGCGGTGTTGAGGGACGGACACGGCATCACGGTCAATGCCTGCGAGGATATGACGGTCCGGTTCACCACGCCCTCCGGCAAGCCCGCCGAAATGAACATCAGCGGCGGTTATCCGCGCCTTGGCCGGGTGAAAATCGAGATCGTCACGGCGTCGCCCGAGGTTTTCACGGTGTCGTTGCGCATTCCGGCGTGGTGGAGCGACCGGGGGCGGGTCCGGCTGAACGGCGGCGAGGTTGCCGTACAGCCGGGGACCTATGCCCGGTTCGAGCGTGAATGGAGCGGCTGTATCGAACTGGACATGGACCTGTCGGTACGCCCGGTTTTCAGCCACGGCGGGGAGCGTGTCGCCATGTGCGCCGGTCCGGTCGTGCTGGCGCAGGATTCCCGGCTGGGGCCGGTGAACGCCGAAATCGCCTCGCTGGAATTCGCGGACGCGGACGCGCCGGACGGCATGTATCTGGTCAAGCGGAACGCCGACGGGATGAGGCTCTGCGATTACGCCTCCGCCGGGAATCGTTTTGACGAAAGCAATCCGCTGTGCGTCTGGCTGCGGCCGACCGTCTGATTCCGGCGGCGGCCGATATTTTTCGAGAATTCAATTTTCCGCTCTTGACAAAGCGGGAAAGCTCATGTATAATAGTTTATATAAACTAGTTGCTATGGGCTTGAATGATGACTTCGACCGGATACGGAAAAAAACGGATTACCTTAAAAGACGTGGCCAAAGCCACCGGGCTGGCAGTGCCTACGGTTTCGCGCATCCTGAACGATAAGGACAATTATTGTTCGCAGGAGACGCGCGACGCCGTACTGCGGATGGCCCGCGAAATGAACTACCAGCCCAACGTCGGTTATCACATCATGACCGGCATGAAGACGAATATCGTGGCGATTGTTTTCTCGCAAAAGCGACTGGGCAAGGAAGAACACCTGCTCAAGCTCTCCATGGCGCTGACCTGCGCGCTGGAACAGCGGGGGTTCGCGGTGTATTCCGCGCTGCTGCCGCTGGAGGATGAGAAAAGCCTGGAGAAAATCCGGGAGCTGGAGGGGAAGGGGTGCCGCCATTTCATTTTCATCGGGACCCCGGTCGGATACGAAGGCATCGTCCAGTATATAAAAGGGGCGGACCATGCGTATATCGGGGTGAACAGTTATGCGTTTGAGAAACAGATCTGGCTGACCGGCGAACAGGCGATCAAGGAGTACGTCGGGTACTTCCGCGGCCGGGGGATCGATCCTTTCCGGATCGTCATGCCGAAGATGTTTTACGAGAGCTGGCTGCTGCCGGAAATCACCCCGGACGAACTGCCCTTTTATCAGGAGCGCCTGTGCCTGGTCGAATTGAGCGAAAAACCGGACGAGGACTGGTTCGACAAGCGTTTCAAGATCGGCTATCAGGTGGCGGAGCAGGAGTATTCGAAACTGCCCGGATTGCGGGGCTTGATTTTTCTTTCCGATTATTATGCGCTGGGAGCGGCGCGTTTTTTCCTTGAACGCGGGATGACGGTCGGTTCGGATGTCTTTTTGTGCGGCATGTTCAATACCTCCGCCGCCCGTTTCTCGCCGGTGCCGATTATCTCCTCCGACTTCAGGCTGGACGAAACGGCGGAGCAGATATTGGACCGGCTGCTGGAGCCGCCTCCGGTATTCCTGAAGATCAAACCCGATATCATAACCGAAAGGGATATGTAATATGAGAAAATACCTGCCGATGAACCGTTTTACACTGATCGAGCTCCTGGTTGTAATCGCTATCATCGCGATCCTGGCGGCCATGCTGCTGCCAGCCTTGAACAACGCCAGGGCGCGCGCCCGTTCCATCAAATGCATTTCCAATTTGAAGCAATGGGGCGTCATCATTCACATGTACTCCGACGAGAACAACGGTTCACTGCTGCCGCAGCATCTACGATCTCGCGGAAATCTACAACAAGGCCATGCAGCCGGTAAAGGAGTAACATGCTCAAGACTTTCCTCGGCCTGGATATCAGCAATTTCCTGCGCAATGCAGGCAAGGCGGATCAGACGATGGGCCAGGTCGCCAATTCAGCCAAAAAGCATCTGTCGGAGGTGTCTGATAAGTTTAAAAACATCAACCCGGCGGATGACGGCAAAAAAACGAAAAGTACGTTCGGCACTATAGCGGCTTTCGGAGGGGGCGATTCTTGACTGAAATAGATGTCCGGCGTTATTGACAAAACTCCCTGCTGCATGTATATTTACGTGTATGTTAAGGAGATACTATGAAGAAAGCAAACATTTCAGACGCCGAACTTGAGGTCATGAAAGAGCTATGGACCGAATCGCCGCTGACGTCGCGCCAACTGGTCGATAAGCTGAAACCAAAAACCAACTGGGGCGATCCCACGATCAAAACCCTGCTGCTCCGTCTGCTTCACAAAAAAGCCGTGCGGCGGGCGTCCAGCGGCAAAACCTTTCAATATTACGCCGCGATCAAACAGGGCGAATACCAATACAGCGCGGGGCGCTCGCTGCTGGACCGTCTGTTCGGCGGGGCCGCCGGGAATTTCCTGACCTGCCTGGTGGAAAACCAGGACTTGAGCGCCGCCGAAATCGCCGAACTGCGTGAACTTCTGGACCGCCATGAGGATGCCTCGAAATGACCCCTCTTGAGATTGCGTTCATCGTTACCCTGGCCCGCGGCGCCGTCCTGGTGCCGGTGCTGCTGGCCGCTGAATTCTGCCTCCGCCGGACATTGACGGCGGGCTGCCGGCGGATGCTCTGGGGCGTTTGCGCAATCTGGCTGGTGATACCTCAATCGAGTTCGAAAATCTTGCCGTGGCAGGTCGATTTCACCCGCATCAACAACGGTGTCCGGCGAGTCATCGTCAGCCACGTGCCGGGGGGGGCCGCAGGCATCGCCCAGCGTTCCGGTTCCGCCGCCTCCGGCGAAACCGCCGGGCAGCAGCTTGCCGCCGCCCGGACGCATTCTTTTATCGGCTTTGCCGTGCTTTTCCGGCAATGGCGGAGCTATGAACTGCTGTTGCTGGCTCTGGCCGGCCTACCCGCCTGTCTGTGGCTGTCGGGGCGGTACCTCCGCTGCCGCCGCGGCGTCCGGCGTCTGCCGGAGGTGGGCGATCCCCGGATTCTGGGTGCCTGGCGGCGGGTCGCGGGCGATTCGACCCGGCTCCGGCTGTTCGACGCGGACTCCATGCGCTTGAATCCGACGCTGTTCGGGTTTTTCAACCAGCGGCTGCTGCTGCCGGTGGAAAAGCTCCGGGCGTTGACCGACCAGGAGCTTGAACTCCTGCTCGAACACGAATACTGCCATTACCGCGCCGGGGACAGCTACCTGAATATGATGTCGCTGATCCTCAGCCGTTTTTTCTGGTACAACCCGCTGTTGTTCGTGGTGCGGAAGCGGCTCCGCCAGAGTTGCGAACTGCATTGCGACGAACAGGTCCTGCGCCGCCATCCGCATGCCGTCCGCATTTACGGCAATCTGCTGCTGCGCTTCGCCGGAGCGACGGTGCCGCCGGAGGCGATGGGGCTGAGCGAAAAGCCGCGCGAGCTCTCCCACCGCATCCGCTCGATGGTGCGCGGACGCCCGGCTCCGAATACGGCACGGGCGGGGCGGATTTCGGCGGTATGCCTGATTCTGCTGTTGTCGTGCCCGGTCCTGCTGGTGGCGGTGAACGTCAAGCCGCGCTTCACCAAGGCCCCGGCGGTGCGCCGGGATACGTTCGGACAGCCGGTGAAACCGCTGCTGCCGCACCTGACGCTCGAATATTCGTTTTCGCCGAAGCCCGGGGTGATGCGCTGGAAAATCAGTTATCCGGCGGATTTCCCCGCCGAACACAGCACGCTTACGCTGCGTTATGACGACCATAAAATCGTCCGCGACCTCTCCGCCCGCCCTGAATACATCGAGCTGGCGATGAAGCACGATCTGGAGAATATCCAGTTCACCTATCAGGCGTCTTTCGGCGGCGAAACCATGGAGCGGACGTTTGCCCTGCCGATGGCCGACTATAACCGTTTTGCCGGACGGATCGACCTTCAGCCGAACCGCTCCGCGCCGCTGCTGGAAATGCTGCCGTTCCAGAAAGTCGAAAACGTCCATATCACCTGGAACGGCGTTCAGTTCCAGCGCCGGAATTACGGCTGGGAATACCAGCGGGAATATACACTCCGGGCTTCGCTGTCGATTCCGGGAATCGACGCCGGGGATTACCAGAGCCCCGCCGAATACCGCGCGGAGCGTGAACTGCCGATCCTGCTGATCGAGCGTGATCTGAATCTGGACCCGTCCGCCTTTGCGGAAGTCAACCCGGAGCTGGTCCGGGCGTCCGAAAACCTGCGGATATTGGAATACGAACACTCGCTCGGCGGCGCGGACTACCATGCGCGGCTGGAAGCGCGGGAAGCCGTGATCCGGCTTGAACTGCGGAAACTCGGAGCCGTCGGCGAGGCGCATCTGACGCCGCGCTGGCTGAAATACCGCGAGGGCATCACCCGGGAACTTCAGGAAAGCCTGCTGCAGCGCGGCGAAACCGCCGCACTGATGGCGGCCGCGGAAGTGCTCTAACCCATCCAATCTTCGTCGTACCATTGATTGTCTTCGGCGGCCTCGGCGGGTGGAGAGGGCTGGATTTTGCCGCTCCAGCGTTTCGGCAGCCGGTTGGTCAGCCAGAACATCAGGGCGCGGTAATCGGGTTTCAGGGTTTTGGTGGTGCGCTTGCGCTTTACCTGCCGGACGGCGCCGGTTTCGGGGTCCAATACTTCTTCCAGGTGGACTTCTTCGACCTGTCCGCCGGTGCCCAGCCGCCGCAGGGCGGCTTCCATTTCATCCCGCATCTCGTTTGAAATATCGTCCTGCGTGTCGTGATCGCGATTTTCTTCTTTCAATTTTACCTCCGGTTCAATTCGGTAAAATCAGGAGAATCGTCAACTTCCTACAGCGAGAACGGGCGGGGGCCGGGGGAATGGCGGTCGAGCATATTGGCGTTCAGCAGCATGTCGAGGTTCATCAACAGCGCCTGTTTGTCGGCGGGGAAGCGCCCGGCCAGCGGCACCGGGTTCGAGGTGTGGTTGGCGCGGAACACCGTCCGGTCGAGCTCCAGCCCCGCGATGACGGCGCGGAGTTCCTGAACGGCTTCGTATTCCGTGAGCTCGTCGAATCCGTCGAACATCCGGATGTTCGGCACCGGGATGAAACGCAGCGCCGACAACAGCCGCGGCCGCATCCGGTTCAGTACCTCAATGGTGCCGCGGATGTGTCCGGCGGAGTGCTTCCGTCCGCCGAGCCCAAGCAGGATCATGACCGAACATTTGAAACCGCAGGACTGCGCCAGCTGGACGGCTTCGGTCATGACGGCGGCGGATTCGGGCTTGCAGATCAGCTTCAGCAGGGCTTCGCTGCCGCTCTCCATGCCGAGGTAAAGGGTATTCAGCTTCAGCCGCCGCAGTTCCAGCAGTTCGTCCCGGGTCTTGGACAGGATCGAACTGCCGTTGGCGTAGACGTTGACCCGCGCCAGCGCCGGATAAACGGCGTTCAGCCGTTCCAGACAGGCGCGGAGGCGGGCGAACGGCAGCGCCATGACGTCGCCGTCCGCCAGGAAAATCCGCGATTCCTCCCGGAACGACGGGGCGACGGCGGAGAACTCCGCCAGCACCTCGGCTTCGGGGCGTTCCCGGTAGCGGACCCCCTTGTACATGCCGCAGAAGCGGCAGGTATTGTGCGGACAGCCGTATGCGACCTGAAAGATCAGGCTGTCCGCTTCGGCGGGGGGCCGGAATACCGGCTCGATATAATGCGGCCGGGGCATCGGTTATTTACCCAGCCGGGCAAAGGCTTCGAGCCAGGCGTCGGCCAGCAACTGGTGCCCGGCGGGGAGCGGATGGACGCCGTCGTTGAGCCAGTGTTGCGGCGGAGCGGACTCGATGGCTTTGTCGAAGATGCTTTGGGCGGGGATGAATTCGGTTTTGAATTCGTCGGCGATTTTGCGGGCGACCGCGCGGCGCTGGTCGATTTCGGGCACCCAGGCGTCGGTGGCGGCGCCGAAGGGCATCACAAACGGTTCGAGGATGATGACGCCGACTTCGGGCAGTTCGCGCATGGTCCATTCCATGAGCATCCGGTAAAATTGCTCGTAACGCGGGACTTCCACGCCGTTGCTGCTGCCGAATTCGTGCCAGGTGTCGTTGACGCCGACCAGGATGCTGATGACGTCCGGCTTCAGGTTCAGGGCGTCGATTTTCCAGCGGGCATAAAGGTCGACGACCCGGTTGCCGCTGACGCCGCGGTTGTAAAAATTCAATCCGTCGGACGGACGCTCGCACAGGAGCCTGGCCGCCACCAGCGCCGCATAACCGGTACCGAGCCCGACGCCGTTCCAGGTGGGTATGGCTTCACGCGAGCGCCCGCAGTCGGTGATGGAATCACCCTGAAAGAGAATGGTCAGATTTTTGGAGTCCGTCATGTCTAATCCTCATGTTTGAAATTTAAATAACGTTTATGTTAATCTTCCTGGTTTTCAATTTTCTTCATGAATTCGCGCAGGTGTGCCAGCACGGCGTCCGGCTCGTCTTCCTGCAGGTAATGTCCCGCGTCCGGCAGTTCCAGCAACGACGCGGCGGGGTAATTCTCCCGCCAGCGGCGCAGGTAATCGCGGTTGTAAATTTTGTCGCGCAGCCCCCACAGGATGGTTACCGGGTGGTCGCGGAAGCGCCACAGGCCGTGTTCCACCTCCAGCAGGACTTCGAACGAGGCGTTTTCCGGGTCCAGCGGGATATCCCGCACGAACTCCAATATTCCGATCCGCTCCTCGTAACTGCCGTAGGGGGCCAGATAACCCTGCCGGACCAGCGGGGGCAGGGGCTTGGCCGGGCCGAAATGCAGGACGAGCCAGAGCAGCAGGTTCATTTCGCGGATCAGCTTGTCGTCGAAAAACGGGATGCGAAACGGCATTACCCGCCACGGGCTGAATCGCCGCTGCGAGAACGCAAAGGAATTCATGATCGCCAGCCCCTCGATCCGGCGCGAATGCCGGATGGCGAACCCCATGCCGATGGCGGCGCCCCATTCATGCATGAGGAGCGTGATGTTTTCCAGATTCTTGGCGAGGAGCAGGGTTTCGAGGTTGTCGATATGGTCTTCCAGGCGGTAATTGTAGTTCTGCGGCTTGTCGGAGAGGCCGCACCCGAGGTGGTCCACGGCGATGACGCGGTAGGTCTTGCTGAGCTCCGCGATCAGGTAGCGGAACATGAACGACCACGCGGGCGAGCCGTGGATCATGACGATGGTATGTTTGCCGGAGCCTTCCTCGATATAGTGGTAACGGTAGCCGTGAACGTCAATGAAATGCGATTTGAACGGATAAAGCGGAAGGATCGGTTCCAGCCGTTTTTCGAGTTCGACTTTGATCTTTTTCACCACTCGACTCCCAGTATTGTGCAGTTGATGCCGCTGCCGATCCCGAGCATGGCGAGCCGCATTCCGGGCCGCAGGGCGCCGGCCTCCTCCGCCAGCGCGACCGTCAGGGGGCAGGAGACGGAGCCGGTATTGCCCCGGTTCTCGATGGTCGGGAAATCTTTTGTCAAATCCAGCCCCAGCGAATCGAACAGCAGCCGCCGGTGCCCCGAACCCACCTGATGGGTGCAGTAACAGCCGACCGAATCATCGGTCCAGCCGGTTTCCGCGCGGAACAGGTCCCAGGTGCGCTTGGCGGTTTCCACGCCGCGGCGCAGCAGTTCTTCGGAATCGGTGTTCATCAGCACGTCCTGTCCGTCGGCCATGCCTTTGTCGGCGTTGCCCCGGCAGAGGACGTTGTATTCGGTGGCGGAGAGCGACGCGCCGCCGAACAGCCGGTGCCCCGGCCCTGTCTCCCCCTCCCGGCGCGACAGAATCACCGCGACCGCGCCGGAACCGATGGTCAGCGACGCGAAATACGGTTTGATGCTCTGCCGGGTCAGCCCCGGGTCACGGTTCATGGCCTGGAGCGTGGATTCGAGCAGGGCGCGGCTGTTCTCGCCGGAAACCAGCAGGACTTTGTCCGCCTGTCCGAGTTCGATCATGTTGGCCCCGGCGATCATGCCGGTCAGGATGCCGAGGCAGGCGTTGGAAATGTCGAACGCCGGAGCGGACGGGGGAAGCCCCAGTTCCGCGTGGACGATCGTGGCGGTGGCCGGTTCCAGGCAGTCGCGGCTGACCGAACAGTTGATCAGCGCCCCGATCTGCCCGGGCTTGACGCCGGAACGCGCCAGGACTTCGGCTCCGGCGGCGGCGGCGGCTTCGGACGGCATGGAGCCGCGCGGCCACAGGCGGCGTTCGCGGATGCCGGTCATCAGTTCGAGCCTGCCTTCGGGCAGTTTCAGGCGGCGGTAGACGGGGGCGAGCTGCGCCTCGATGTCGGCGGAGGTGATGATTTCGGGCGGCGTTTTGCCGGCGATCGCTTCGATATTGACATGGCGGTAGAGCATGGATCAGTCTTTTCCCAGTTTGACGATGATATGGGAGGAGCCGCGCGGCATGATGCGTTCGACCCGGTCGAGCAGTTTTTTGTTGTCGCCCTTCACCGCCTGTTGTTTGAAGTACCAGGCGGCGGGGGCTTCCAGCAGGCCGGGCAGGAACAGTGTTCCGAACCGGGCGTATTTGAGCCCGGGTTCGTTGTCGGTGCGCATTTCGAAGCCGAGTTCGCAGCGGCTGGAAATGAAACCGAACAGCTTGGAATAGAGCGCGGCGGAAACGACATTGCGGTCGTTGTGGACGAAAATGTCGATCCGGGTCTCGGATTCCGGCTTGATTCCGCTTTTTTCGAGCAGTTTCCGCGCCAGCAGCGTGGCTTCGCCGGAGGTCAGGCTGAAACTGGACGATTGCGGTTTGTAAATATTTTCGACAAGCCGGTCCACGGTTTTGGCGTCATTCGCGCCGGGCTCCACCGTGGGGAATCCGGAGGTTTTGAACAGCAGGACGCTCAGCCCGGCGACGGCCAGCGCCAGCAGGACGAACAGGGCGATCAGGACTTTCCGGACCAGTTTCCTGAACCAGCGCCCGGCTTTCGACGGGTGGGATTCTTCGTGAAAAACCAGCTTGCCGCCGCATTGGCGGCAGTGCAAGGACCCGTTTTTGTTGACGGCCTTGCAGGAGTCGCAGATCAGTTTGTTCATGCCCTGGGTCCTTTGTTCCGGTCCGGCAGGTCGAGCTTGTCCAGCTCGGACCAGGCGAGGCTGCCGCCGCTGGAAGGGCTGCATTTGCAGGAGTCGTGGTTCAGCTCGGCGCCGCACTCCAGGCACAGGCCCGCGCAGTCGTCTTCGCAGACGGGGTTCATCGGGACTTCCAGCAGGATGTCTTCGCGGATGTCCCCGGACATATCCAGCTCGGCGTCGTCGCTTTTGTCGTAAAAATGGCAGACCTCCGCCTCCAGCGGACGTGTGAATTCCTGCAGGCAGCGGCCGCACTGGAACGCGATCGGCATGGAGATGGAGCCGCGGACCACGGTGCCGCCGACGGTGGCGCTCGCCTCGACGTCGTACACCACCGGGCCGGGGAACTGCATCATGTCACTGTCCTGAACGTCGAGGAACGCCACCGGCAATTCGCCCTGAAGCTGGATTTTTTTCTGGCGCTCAAGCAGCGCCAGCGATATTTTGAACGGGTTAATCATATTTTTCCTTCCGAGATCAATTTAAGGGTAATGGCTTCGGCCACCACTTTCGGCACGTACTGCGAAAAGTCGCCGCCGTGGCGGGCCACTTCTTTGACCAGACTCGAACTGACGAACGAGTTGTTGGGGGTCGGCATCATGAAAATCGTTTCGCACTCCTCCTTCATACTGCGGTTCATCAACGCCATCTGAAGTTCGTATTCGAAATCGGAAAACGCCCTCAACCCGCGCAGCAGCGCGGTGGCTTCGAAGCGGACGAGCGCGTCCACCGTCAGCCCGTCGAACGAAACGACTTCGACATTCGGGATGTCGCTGCAGCACTCCTGGAACAGCGCTTCGCGTTCCTTGCGGGAGAACATCGGATGCTTTTCCAGATTCGTTCCCACCGCCACGATCACCCGGTCGAAGAGACGGGACGCCCGCGCTACCAGGTCCAGATGCCCATTGGTCAAGGGGTCGAAACTCCCCGGATATAATACACTTTTCATGGCTTCCATGACTCCTGTCGAAACTTTTTTCGCAATAATTCGGCTTGTCTGGTTGAATTTTCAGTTTATAAATATAATTTTCTTTCCGGACGATTGCAATCCTAATCTGAAAGATTACTGGAATTTCATCTTGAACGACACCGAAAATAAAACTGTTGACGTCATTGCCGTGAGCTCGCTGGCCGGATTCGGCATCCGCCGCGCCGCGCTGGCCATCGGCGTCTTTGACGGCGTCCACCTGGGGCACCAGCTCCTGCTGGCGCGGCTGCTCGACATGGCCCGCGAACTCGACGCCGTCCCCTGCGCCCTGACCTTCTCGCCGCACCCCCGGCAGGTGCTGGCGCCCGAAAAAGCGCCGCCGCTGCTGCTGGAGCCCGAACAAAAGGCCCGGCTGCTGCACGGTTTCGGCATGACGGGGGTGGTGACGCTGCCGTTTACCCGCGAGTTCGCCTCGCAGACGCCGGACGCGTTTATCGCCGACTGCCTTTATTCCGACACGGTGGAAGTCGCCGGGATCGCCGTCGGCGCCAACTGGCGGTTCGGGCGCGGCGGGTGCGGCGGAGTGGCCGACCTCGAACGCATCGCCGCGCAAAAACATTTCCGCCTGGTCGCGGTCCCCGAACTGCGGGTTGACGGCCAGGTGGTGTCCAGCACCGCCATCCGCCGCGCCGTCGCGGGGGGGCTGCTGGACCGGGCCGCCGGGTTGCTCGGGCGCAACTATTCGCTCACCGGGACCGTCGTGCGGGGCTACCGGGTGGCGTCGAGCGAACTCAGCCATCCGACTGCGAACCTCGACGTTTGCCACGGAGTGCTGCCGCCGAACGGCGTTTACGCGGGGCTGGTGCATCTGGACGGCCAAGCGTTTGACGCGGCGGTCAACATCGGCGAATGCCCCACCTTTCACCGCAGCGGCGCGGAAGTGCGGGTGGAGGTGCATGTATTGGACTTCAGCGGCGACCTGTACGGGTGCCGGATCGAATTGGAACTGCTGCGATATCTGCGCGAGGAGCGCACATTCGGCGATTCCCTGGCGCTCAGGCAGCAGATTGCAGAGGATGTCAGGGAGATCCGCAGACTGGCGGAGCAACACAGGAAATGAGTATGCAGGAGAAAAAAGTCTACAGCGTCGCGGAACTCGCCGAAAAAGTCGGCGTCCCGCGGACGACGATAACCGATTGGCTGAACCGCTTTGCGCAGTACATGGAGTCGGAAATGCGCGGCAAGCGCAAGGTCTTCACCGAGGCCGCCCTGGCGGTGCTGGTCGAAATCGCCAAACTGCGCGACCTCGGCCGTTCCACCTATGAGATCGAGAGCGACCTCGCCGCCCGCCATCCGGTACAGGCCGAAATCCATCAGGAGCCGCCGCCGCCGCCATCCTCCGCTTCCGCTCCGGTCGAACCGTCCGTCGAAGCCGGGGCCGACACCGGTGCGCTGGTGGCTCCCGCCGCCCGCCTTCAGGCGGAGGAACTGGTCCGGCTCATGAACGGCGAACTCAAAGGGCTGGCGCAGTCGCTGGAACAGAATCAGGCGGACGCGGCGAAATTCGCCCGCAAGGCATTCCGCTGGCAATGCGGCGTGGCCGTTCTGCTGTTGCTGCTCGCGGTGGCGGCGGGCGCGGCGGCGCTGTTGATTTATAATCATATCGCCGTCCAGAATTCCCGGATCGATTCGGGCAACCGCCAGTTGAACGATCTGCAGTTGAGCACGTCGCTGCTGGTCGATGAACTGAAAAAACGCGAAGGGCAGATCGGCGAACAGGGGCGCAAGCTCGATGATATGGTGGTGACGCTGGACCGGAGCCGCGAGGATTACCGGCGCAACGTCGAGAAATTGAGCAAGGAACTGCGCGAACAGCAGGCGGTCTTTGAAGTCGAACTCAAGAAACAGTCCGAAAACGCCGCCGGGAAACATCAGTCCGAATTGACCCGGATGCGCGAGGATTTCGCCGCCCGCCAGCTTGAATTCCTGCGCCAGCAGGAGAAAATCGCCGCCATGCGCGACGAAATCGCCAAAAACGAACAGTCTCTGAAAGCCGCTTCCGAAAAGCTCGAACGCCGCGAACAGCAACTGCGCGACCGCGAAAAACAGTTGAACCCGCCGTCGGACAAACCGGAAACCGCCGCCAAACCGGACGAACAGGGAGCAAAGGCCGCCGATGTCAAACCCTTGTGATTACCGGGTGCTGGTGACCGGCGGCGCGGTCCGCGTCGGCCGGGATATCTGCCGCGCCTTGAACAAGGCCGGGGCGCAGGTCGTTATTCATTACCGGAACTCGGAGGCCGCCGCGAAGGAATTGGCCGCCGAGCTGGAAACCATTGCCGTGCAGGGGGATTTGTCGCTGGCGGCGGACCGTGAGCGGATTTTCCGCGAAGCGGGGACGGTGAACGGACTGGTCAACAACGCCTCCGACTTTCATCCCTGCGGAATCCTGGACGAACCCGAGGCGGCGTTGCGCGCCCGGCTCGAAGTCAACCTGATCGCGCCGCTGGAAATGATGAAACTGTTCCGCGCGCAGTTGCACGGCGCCCCCGGGGTTGTAGTCAACCTGCTGGATCAGGAGGTTCTGCACCCGTCCCGCAGTTACGGCGGCTACAGCCTCGCCAAGAAGGGATTGCGCGACGCCACCCTGGCCGCCGCCCTCCAGTACGCCCACGAAAATCTCCGGGTGAACGGGCTCGCCCCCGGTCCCGTCTATCCCCCCCCCGGCCTGGAGCACAGCCGGATGGAAAAGACGCTGAAAACCGTGCCGCTGGGCCGTCCGGTCGCGCCGGAAGATTTAGCCGCCGGTTGTGTGTTCCTGATCGGCAATTCCTCCGTCACCGGGCAGGTGCTCTGCATCGATTGCGGGCAGTCGCTTGGGGCGGAGAGAAAATAAGGGAAAAAATCCGAAAACTCGGATTGAAATTCGGCGGGAATAATATTATATTAAATCGTTAGGCAGCTAACAATGGGGGCGTCGGCGCCGGACGTCCGTTTTGAGTAAAAGAAAATCTTTGCATCAGACCAGGCTTCCGGCCGACCGTGTCCGCCTCTGTTTTTCACATATAAGAGGTTGGTGTTTATGGCTTTACTGCAATGTTCCTTTCATTCGGATGTTCTCGGCACGGGATGCCAGATGAACGTCATTATCCCGCAGCCTTCCGCCACGCTGATCGGCATGGACAGCGCGGCCCGTGTCCGCAAGGATTACCGGGTGCTTTACCTGCTTCACGGATGCAGCGACGACCACACGATCTGGGGACGGCGCACGTCCATCGAGCGTTACGTGGCGGGGCAGGAACTGGTGGTGATCATGCCGTCTGTCCAGCGCAGTTTCTACACCGACATGGTGCACGGCGGCCGCTATTGGACGTTTATCAGCGAGGAATTGCCGCGGATTGCGGAGGCGATGTTTCCGATCAGCACCCGGCGCGAGGATACGTTTGTCGCCGGGTTGTCGATGGGCGGCTTCGGAACGCTGAAGCTGGTCCTGAACTGCCCGGAGCGCTATGCGGGCGGCGCGGCACTGTCGTCGGTGGTGGACCTGAACTGGCATCGCGAGGCGCTGTCGTCCGAATGGGAACATGTTTTCGGCTCCATGGAGCTGGTCCGGGATTCCGCCAACGACCTGTACGCGGCGGCGGCGAAGCTGGCCGCGTCGGACGCGCCCCGGCCGAAGATTTTCCAATGCTGCGGCACCGGCGACCGGTTCTGCCAGGACAACGCACGGTTCCAGGACCATTTGCGGGCGCTGAAATTGGAATCCGTTTACAGGGAATACCCCGGCGAACACAACTGGGCATTCTGGGATGCCCATATTGTCGAAGGACTGGAAAGCATCGGCGCCATCGTCCGCTGACGCCGATGCCGGAAAAACGGAAAAACGGCGGTGCGAAAATCTTTTAAAATAGGTTTTTGAATAGGGTTGACTAAGCGGCAAGGGCTGGTATATTACTTAAATAATAGTATTTTTAATGATGATAAAACAAGATGAGGAGGATGGTTATGTCGGAAGAGCTGCAAGGCTTGCTTAATCGTATTCAGGAGGAGGGGATTGCCAAAGCCGACAAGGAACGGTCGACGATTCTCGCCGCCGCCAAAGCCGAGGCCGCCAAGATCACGACGGAGGCCAGACGCGCCGCGGAAGACATCATCCGCCAGGCCCGCGAAGACGCGGACAATACGGTGGAGCGCGGTAAAATCGCCCTCGGCCAGGCCGCCCGCGATATCCTGATCCAACTGCGGAACGAAATGACCGCCCGCATGACGAAAGTCGTGAAGAACAATATGGGCGAGGTCATGACGCCTGAATTCATGACCGGAATCATCTCCGAAATGACCGCGCAGTATCTGCGTTCCGCCCCCGGCGCCGACCTCAAGCTCGAAGTCATGGTGGCTCCGGGCGATCTGGCCCGGATGCAGGCTTTGCTGGCGAACAGCGTCGGCGCGTCGTTCAAAGGGCAGCCGAAGGTGTTGGAATCCCGCGATATCGAAAGCGGGCTGCAGGTGAGCGTCAAGGACGGCGATGTGTTTTTCGATTTCAGTGATGAAGCGTTGACGGAAGTGATCTGCGGTTATGCCGGGCCCCGTTTTGCGGAGTATTTCAACCGATAAACGGTGTTTTTTCAAGGAAAGCGTTCATGGAACATTATTACTACTATTTCGTCAGTTCCCTGCCGTTGCTGCGGCTTTTCGAGGAAGCGCCGTGGAGCAGCTGGGATTTCCTGACGGAATGCGCCCGGAACTTGAGCCGGGCCGACCTGGCGCTTCTGGAAGCTACGCGCACGATACCGGAGCCCGGCGACGACGCGCCCCCCGGAACCATGAGTTTCGCCTGGAAGAACTTTGAAACTCAGCTCCGCAACCGGATCGTCCGCCAGATTGCCGGGCAGGGCGCGGAGGCGGAACAGCATCTGCGCGGCCCCGAGGTGTATTATTCCGAGGTGGAACGGGCGGTGATCGAAGCCTGGAACCAGTCGAACCCGCTGGAACGCGAACGGGTACTGGATTTATGCCGCTGGCGTTTTATCGACGAACAGGAGGGGACGAAACCGTTCGGCACGGTCGACGCGGTCTGCATGTACAAAATCCGGCTGGCGCTGGTGGAGAAATGGAACCGGCGCACGGTCGAAGCCGGGGAGAAGAATCTGGACGAAATTCTGTGGAAGTCGTCTCTCCCCGCCGAGGATGATTGATTATGAAGTTCATTTATTATAAACAGGAGCAAAACTGACGATGCAGGAAATCAGTAAAGGTAAGATCGTCGGCGTTAACGGCAACATGCTGACCGTTGAATTTGACGAGCATGTGATCCAGAATGAAGTGGCCTACGCGATTCTGGGAGAGACGCGGCTGAAAAGCGAAGTGATCCGGATCCGCGGCAAGCGCGCCGACTTGCAGGTGTTCGAGGACGCCCAGGGGCTGAAAGAGGGGGATATGGTCGAGTTCACCAGCGAACTGCTGAGCGTGGAGCTCGGGCCGGGGCTGTTGACGATGGTTTTCGACGGGTTGCAGAACCCGCTGAACGATCTGGCCGAACAACACGGGTTTTTCCTGAAGCGGGGCGTATACCTGCCGCCGCTGGATTACGCGAAAATCTGGGAATTCACCCCCATTTCCAAGGTCGGCGACAAAGTGCGCGCCGGGGACTGGATGGGGCATGTGCCGGAAGGCATTTTCAAGCATTACATCATGGCGCCGTTCAATCTGCACGGCGAATGGGAGGTCGTGGAAATCAGGCCGGCGGGCGGCTGCAACAGCCGCGAAACCATTGCCCGGTTGAAAAACAGCCGGGGCGACGAGCGCCGCGTGACCATGACCCAGAACTGGCCGGTCAAGGTGCCGATCCCGTGTTACCGCCGCAAGCTGCTCTCGGACGAAACCATGAGCATGCAGTTGCGGATCATCGATACGTTCTTTCCGGTGGCGGTGGGCGGCACGTTCTGTACGCCGGGGCCGTTCGGCGCGGGCAAAACCGTGCTGCAGCATACGATGAGCCGCAATGCCGAAGCCGATATCGTGATCGTGGCGGCCTGCGGCGAGCGCGCCGGGGAAGTGGTGGAAATTCTGCGCGAATTCCCGCATCTGCCGGACCCGCGCACCGGCAAGACGCTGATCGACCGTTCGATTATCGTCTGCAACACGTCTTCGATGCCGGTGGCGGCGCGCGAGGCGTCGGTCTACACCGCCGTCACGCTGGCCGAATATTACCGTCAGATGGGGCTGAACTGCCTGCTGCTGGCGGATTCCACGTCGCGCTGGGCGCAGGCGCTCCGCGAAATGTCCGGGCGGCTGGAGGAAATCCCCGGCGACGAGGCGTTTCCGGCTTATCTGGAGTCCCGCATCGCTTCGTTCTACGAGCGCGCGGGGCTGGTCGAGCTGAACAGCGGCGAACGGGGTTCGGTGACCATCGGCGGGGCGGTCAGTCCCGCCGGGGGGAACTTCGAAGAACCGGTGACGCAGGCGACGCTGAAAATGGTGGGGGCGTTCCTCGGGCTTTCCCGCGAGCGTTCCGACGCGCGGCGCTACCCGGCGATCCAGCCGCTGGATTCCTGGAGCCACTACAAAAGCCTGGTCAATGCGAAAGAGCTGAAAATCGCCCGCAACGTCCTCCGCCGCGGCTCCGAAGTCAGCCAGATGATGAAAGTCGTCGGCGAGGAAGGAACCCATATCGACGATTTCGAACTTTATCTGAAAAGCGAATTTCTGGACTACGTCTATCTCCAGCAGAACACCTTTGACGAAGTGGATCAGGGATGCAGCCCGGAACGGCAGCGGTATATGTTCGGCAAGATCGTGAATATCCTTGAAACCAAGTTTCGGTTCAACAACAAGGACGTGGCGCGCCGGTTCTTCCTGGAACTGCGGCAGATCTGCATCGACTGGAACTATTCGCCGTTCAAGTCGCCGAAATTCGAAGAACTGGAGGCGAAAATCGATGCGAAAGTGAAGGAGCTGCACCATGCGTAAAGTTTACCATAGAATCATTCAGATCGCCGGCAACGTCATCACGGTGGAGGCCGACGACGTCGGCTACAACGAACTGGCGGAAGTCCGCAGCAACGACAGCGTCTCTCTGGCGCAGGTGATCCGTCTGCTGGACGGCAAGGTCTATCTGCAGGTGTTTGCGGGGAGCCGCGGCATCAGCACCGGGGCGCAGGTGCGTTTTCTCGGGCGGCGGATGGAAGTGTCGTCGTCGGAGAGCCTGCTCGGGCGTATTTTCAACGGCCGCGGCGTCCCGCGCGACGGCCGCCCGGAAATCGGCGATGACCTGGTCGAAATCGGCGGCCCCGCCGTCAATCCCGCCAAGCGCATCGTGCCGGTCAACATGATCCGTACCGGGATTCCGATGATCGATATTTTCAACACGCTGGTGGAATCGCAGAAGATCCCGATCTTCTCCATCGCCGGGGAGCCCTACAATCAGCTCCTGGCGCGTATCGCGCTGCAGGCCGAGGTGGACGTGATCGCCCTCGGCGGCATGGGGCTGAAATACGACGACTATCTTTATTTCCGCAACACGCTGGAATCGGAGGGTGCGCTGTCGCGCACCGTCATGTTCGTCCATACCGCGTCGGACCCGATTGTGGAGTGCCTGCTGGTGCCGGACATGGCGCTGGCCGTGGCCGAAGCCTATGCGCTGGACGGCAAACGGGTCCTGGTGCTGTTGTCGGACATGACCAACTTCGCCGACGCGCTGAAGGAAATCGCCATTACGATGGAACAGATTCCGTCGAACCGCGGGTATCCCGGCGACCTTTACAGCCAGTTGGCTTCGCGTTATGAAAAGGCGGTGGACTTCGACGGCGCCGGTTCGATCACCGTTCTCGCGGTGACCACCATGCCCGGCGACGACGTGACCCACCCGGTGCCGGACAATACCGGTTACATCACCGAAGGGCAGTTTTACCTGCGCGGCGGGCGCATCGAGCCGTTCGGCTCGCTCAGCCGCCTGAAGCAGAACGTGAACTCCAAGACCCGTTCGGACCACCGGACCATCATGGATACGATGATCCGGCTGTACGCGGATTACCGGGAAACCGTCGAAAAGCAGTCGATGGGGTTCCAGATGAGCAAATGGGACAGCAAACTCCTGAAATACGGCCGGCTGTTCGAGTCCCGGATGATGGATTTGTCGGTGAATATCCCGCTGGAAGAAGCGCTGGACCAGGGCTGGCAAACGCTGGCGGAGTGTTTCGACCGCGAGGAAACCGGGATCAAAACCGATCTGCTGAACGAATATTGGCCCGCGTAACGGCTCCGGTGTGAAATTATGCCCAAAATCAAATTGACCAAAACCGAATTGAAGACCCAGCAGGACGCGCTGAAACAGTTTCGCCGCTTCCTGCCGACGCTGCAGTTGAAAAAGCAGCAGTTGCAGTTGGAGATTCGCGGCAGCATCGAGCGTCTGGAAGGGAATATTACTGAATACAAAATGGCGTTGGACTCGCTGCAGAGCTGGGTTGCGCTGTTCGGCGACCCCGCGGCGGCCGAACGACTGAGCAAGGTCGTTCAGTTGACCAGGGTCATCAGCGAAACCTGGAACATCGCGGGGGTCGAAGTGCCGGCGTTTAAAGACGCCGAGTTCGTGATCCGGGACTTTGACCCGTATATCGAGGAACCGTGGTTCGTGGAGGCGGTGGAGATCATCAAGGAGTTGATCATGCTGATCGAAGGCGGCAAGTTGATCAAGGAACAGCACCGGCTGCTCCGCGAAGAACTGATGACCACGACCCAGCGGGTGAACCTGTTTGAAAAAGTGAAGGTCCCGGAAGCCCGGGAGAATATCCGCCGCATCCGGATTTTCCTGAGCGACGTGGATACGTCCAGCGTGGTGCGCTCCAAAATCGCCAAAAAGAAATCAGAGGAGGTCCGCGCGGTATGATTGTACGGATGAAAAAGACCACGGTTCTCTGCCTCGCTGAAGACCGGAAAAAAACAATCGATAAACTGGGCGACCTCGGTGTCATTCACATTCAGGCTTCGCCGGTGGAGGAGAGCGGCGACCGCGCCGAACTGCTCCAGCGTTACAGCGACGCCGAACGGGTGCTCGGGGTGGTTCACGCCCGCCACAGCAAACACGGGGACGCCGCTTCGCCGATGGACGACAACGCCGCCTGCGAAATCGCGACGACCCTGTTGAAACAATACGACAACGCCTCCAAACGCCTGGAAGCCGCCGTCCGTTCCGTCGACCTCCTCGAACCGTGGGGCGAATTCAACTCCGGTGATTTGCATAAACTGAGCGCGCGCGGCATCCAGGTCTGGCTCTGTTCCGCGGGGCTCAGGGAAATGAAACTGCTGCAGGAGAAATTCCCGGAAGCGTTTTTCCAAACGATATCCGAACATAAGAAGCATCATTATTTCGTCGTGATCAGCCGGGCGAAACTGGACAGCGGCGAATTGCCGCTGGCGACGATCCCGGGGCTTACGTTGAGCGAGGCCCGGGCCGAAGTGGACAGGGCCAGGCGCGAAATCGTGATCATCGACCGTCAGCTTGACGAGATCGTCCTGCAACTGCCCCAGCTTCGGAAATACAAGGAAAAACTCGCCAAAGAGCTGGAATTCGCCACCGTGCACGATTGCATGGAAAGCCACGGCAAGGTCGTCAGCCTGCACGGTTTCGTGCCGGTGACGGATCTGGACCGGCTGAAACGGGCCGCTCTTGAAAACGGCTGGGCGCTGCTCCTGCAGGACCCCGACGACGTCGAACCGGTGCCGACGCTGGTACGGCTGCCGAAATGGCTGAATTTCTCCAAGGTCATTCTGGACTTTGTGGGTATTTCGCAGGGGTACCGCGAGACGGACGTCAGTGTCTGTTTTCTGGTTTTCTTCACGATTTTCTTCGGCATGATCGTCGGGGACGTCGGGTACGGGATTATTTTCATGATCTGTTCGGTCATGTTCTATTTGCTGAGCAAGCGGCGGAATCCCCGGATGCTCAACGCGGCCAAGCTCGGCATCATCCTGAGCTGTTCGTCGCTGACCGTCGGGCTGTTGAGCGGCAATTTCTTCGGAATGCCGTCGGAGCTGCTGCCGGGGTTCCTGAAAGGCATCGATTTCCTGACCAATCCCAAAACCGGGGACGACAACCTGAAATGGCTCTGTTTCCTGATCGCCATGATCCACCTGGGATTGGCGCGGCTCTGGCGGACCATCCTGGCGCGGAGCTGGCGGGTCCGGATCAGCGAAATCGGCTGGGGCATGCTGCTGGTGGCGAACTTTTATACGGCTTCGTCGATGATCGCCCAGCGGGTGTTCCCGGACTTCGCCATGTACCTGTACGGCGGCGGGTTGCTGTTCACGGTGATCGGCATCGACTGGAAGGACCTCGGCAATGCGTTCAATTATCCGTTCAGTTTGATCGGGACCTTTACCGACACGCTTTCCTACATCCGCCTGTACGCGGTGGGCATGTCCGGGGTATACATCGCCAAGAGCTTCAACGATATGGGCCTGATGGTGCTGGATATCCCGGCGCCGGACAGCGCCATGCCGCTGGTGCTGATCGGCACCGCGCTGGTCATTCTGGCGGGGCACCTGTTGAATATCGTCCTTTCGCTGATGGGGGTGCTGGTGCACGGCATCCGCCTCAACACGCTGGAATTTTCCAACAGCATGGGCCTGCAATGGGCCGGCTATCAATACAAACCACTTAAAAAAAATATGGATCATAACTAAATCAAGGAGATTCCCTTTATGGAAAACGAAGCAGTATTGAGTTTGGGCAATGCGATGGTTTATGTCGGCGCGTTCGCGGCGCTGGCATTTTCGGCGATGGGATCGGTGTTCGGCACCGGATTCAGCGCCAGCGCCGCGATCGGCGCGTGGAAGAAATGCTATGTGCAGAAGCGTCCGGCACCGTTCCAGTTGATCATTTTGTGCGGCGTTCCGCTCTCGCAGACCATTTACGGCATGATCCTGATGTTTGTGATGCTCCAGTACGGCCATGCCGCGGTCTGGCCGGTTTATGTGGGGATGGGGGTTCTCGGCGGGCTTTGCATCGGCGGGACGGCCTGGTACCAGGGCAAAGGCTGCGCCGCGGCCTGCGATGCGTTCGGCGATACGAACGAAGGGTTCATCAACTACCTGATGGTGTTCGGGGTTATTGAAACCGTGGCGATTTTCGTGCTGGCGTTCGGGATCGTGGTGGTGATCACGCTGGACAAGTCGCTCTCGGTGGATGTGCTCAGCCAGTCGCTCCAGCACGCGAAAGAAGCCGTTGAAGCCGTCGCCGCCCAGCCGGCGCTTGACAAATAACGGATTGTTGCGGCCGATACGGCCCGGCGGAGTGAAAAACGCCGGGCCTTTTTGCGTTAAGCCCCTCCGGAATTTGCAAAACGCCATTGACAAAGCGCAAAGCTGTGCTTAATTTAATAGCATTCAATCAAGGAGCTTTATGGATAAGTCATTGGTGCGCCTGAACCGGGCCGCCCCGCCGGGAGGGATGGCCGGATGAAGATACAGACGAAGCTGACCGGATTTTTCATCATCCAATTGGCGGTGTTTTCGTACCTGCTGATCTGGCTGAGCACGTTTTCGTATAAACAGGAGCTCTACCGCCTGAACCGGGCGGTGGCCAAGGAGCGTATCCTGAACATGATGGTGGTCCTGCAGAACCATGTCGTTTACGCCGGGGTGGAGGATGAGGAGAGCCGCCGCGTCGTCCAGCAGCGGGCGCTGGACTCCATCCGCAAGCAGTACCAGGAAGCCAGCCCGATGGCTTATCCGGTGATCATCGACAACCGCGGGCGCTACCTGGCGCATCCGGCGGGCGAGGGCACCTGGCTGCCCCTGAGCCGCGCCGACGTGTACGGCATGGTCAAGGCCGGCAGCGGGGAAATCCGGCTGCCGGACGGACCGCAGAGCAGGATCATCCACTTCGAGCTTTTCCAGCCGTGGGACTGGCTGGTGGGGTTTTCGATCCCCGGCGAGAGCACGTTCATCAGCAGTCTGGTGTTTGACGCCAACTACCGGCTGGCGCTTGCGGTTCTGTGCGGGGTGGGGGTGGTGGCGGGGTGCCTCTCGCTGCTGTTGCAGAAAGCGCTTGCGCCGCTGAACCTGCTGGTGGATTCCGCTTCGGACATGGCTTCCGGCAAATTCCCCGAAACGAACCGCGAGAAAAAGTATTCCCATGACGAAATCGGCCTGCTGTCGCGTTCGTTCGACGATATGGCCGCGAAAATCAAGGACTCCATGGGGAAATTGCAGGCGGAAATCCGGGAGCGCCGCAAGCGCGAACGCGAAATCAGTGAACTGCTGGAAAATTCGCCGCTGCCGATTCTGGTGATCCGTCCCGACCATACGTTTTCCACGAACAACATGTTCGGCGATCTGTTCGGGTGGAGCCAGAACGAAATCGGGGATATTTCCAACTGGTTCGCCAATGTGATTCCCCGCGAATATTACGACGAACATCCCGGCGCGACGGTGCTGCGCCAGATGCTGAGCGCATCGCAGCAGTCCTCGCATGTGGTCCTGCCGATCCGTTGCCGCAGCGGCAGGCGGCTCGACGTCGACATTCACCAGAAATTGATCGGCGCCAACAATCTGCTGATGTTCAACGACCTGACCGAGCGCAAGGCCGCCGAGCGCAAACTCCGCCAGACCTGGAACTATCTGAATTTACTTTTCAACTCGATCCGGCAGTTGATCGTCGCGGTCAACGACAAGGGGCAGATCACCCAGTGGAACCAGTCGATGGCCCGGTACAGCGGGATTTCGGTCCGGAGCGCGCTGGGGGCGCGGCTCTGGAACGCGGCGCCGTTCATGAAGCCGTTCCGCGGGGATATCGAGGAGGCGATCGCGGCGGGGGCCGTCCGCGAGCTCTACCGGCAGACCGTCGAAATGTCCGGCGAGAAATATTTCAATATCTCGATCACGCCGCTGAGCGACAGCGAAACGCCCGGCGCGGTCATCATCCTCGAAGACGTGACCGAGCTGATCCACAAGGGCGAGGAGCTGATCCAGGCGCAGAAAATGGAAACGGTGGGGACGCTGACCGGCGGGCTGGCGCATGATTTCAACAACGTGCTCGGGGGCATCCGCGGGTCGCTGTCGATGATGAACCTGATTCTTCGCGGCGGGCCCGACAAGATCGAGGACATCCGCGAATACATCGAGCTGTCGGAAAAATCCGTGGCGCGGGCCTCGAACATGGTGGAACAGCTCCTGACGCTCTCGCGCAAAAGCAAGCTGCTGGTCAAGCCGCTGAACCTGCGCGACGCCATCGAAAACGTCCTGACGCTCTGCCGGGTGTCGTTCGACAAATCGGTGATCCTCAAGACTTATTACAGCGACGTGGCCCCCATCGTCGAGGCCGACCCGACGCAGATCGAACAGGTGCTCCTGAATATCCTGATCAACGCCGAACACTCCATGACCATCATGCGCGGCCCGGACGAACCGCACGGCGGAGTGATCGAAATCCGGGTTTTGCGGATTCTGCCGGAGAACATGACGCACGGCGAGCCGGGGCATTACTGGGCGATTTCGATCCGCGACCGCGGGGTCGGTATCACGCCGGAGTTACAGATGAAGATTTTCGACCCGTTCTTCACGACCAAGGAAAAAGGCAGCGGCTCGGGGCTCGGGCTCTCGATGGCGTACAACATCATCCACCAGCACCAGGGCTTCATCGAACTGAAATCCGAGGCCGGACGCGGCAGCGAATTCATCATCTACCTGCCGGAACTGTTCGAACATTCGGGCATGACCGAAACGGAACTGCCGCCGCCGGCGGAAATCCCCGGCTCCGGGACGGTGCTGATCGTGGACGACGAGGAGGCCATCCGCAAAACCGCCGCCGGGATGCTCCGCGGGCTGGGTTACACGCCGGTCGTCGCGCACGACGGCGGCGAAGGGCTGAGCATTTACCGCGAGCGCGGCCGGGAAATCGATCTGGTGCTGCTGGACATGGTCATGCCGGGGCTGTCCGGCAGAGACGTTTACGTCCGGCTTAAAGAGGTCGACCCGCAGGTCAAGGTGCTGCTGTCCTCCGGGTTCTTCAACGACCCGAGGGTCAACGACGTGATGGCGATGGGCGCCGACGGTTTCCTGAAAAAGCCCTATTCGACTTCCGCCCTCAGCCACGCCCTGCACCGTATCCTCGGCGCACGGAAACGGAATACGAATACGGATGAAGCCTGAATATCATGATTTTCACACGCATTCGGAAACCGCCGGCGACGGTGTGATCCGGTTGGTATGCGTGGAGCCGGGGCGGCGGGCGGCAAGCCCTTTCGCCTGCGGCATACACCCGTGGCGGAGCGCTGAACCCGATGTGGATGCGGAACTGCGCCTGTTGGAACGGCAGGCCGGAGCGGGTGAGCTGGCCGCCGTCGGTGAAATCGGGCTGGACCGGCTTCGCGGCGCTCCGCTGGAGCGTCAGGCGGAAATTTTCCGCGCCCAACTTCAACTGGCGGCGCGGCATGACTTGCCGGTGGTGATTCACAACGTCCGCTGTACGCCCGAAATCCTCGCCATGCTGGAAGCGCCGGAGCGCTCTTTGTGGCATCGGGCGCCGTCCGGCAAGGGCAATCTGGAACGCATCGTGGCAACCGGCGCGGTCGTGTCGTTTACCGCGGACGGCCTGCGCCATGTGGACCCCGCCGCCGTGCCGCTGGAGCAGTTGGGGCTGGAGACGGATGACGGCGGCGGCGACATCCGCGACGCTTTCCGCCGGGCCGCCGGGATGTGGCAGGTGACGGAAGCGGAACTATGCGCCCGGCTCGAAGCGAACTTCCGCCGCCTTTTTTACCGCTCGAATAAATAAAGCGAACTGCGCAGTCCGTCGAATTCCCCGCCCTGTTCCCAGATCAGTTCCAGTCGGTTGACGCCGGGACGGCAGTAGTCCGCCACGGAACAGCAGAGGTTGAACGGGTCGTAAACGAAATCGCGTTTGAACGCCGTCCGGGGAATTTCCCGTCCGTTCAGGAACATCCGGCAGTTACCGGCGACGGTTTCGCTTTCCATGACCAGCGACAGCGCTCCGCGGTCCGCCGCCACTTCGAATTCCGCCGTAAACACCGCGCGGACCGGATAAAGGGATTCCACCTGCGGGACCTGGTCGAAAATCGGACGCTTCCGGCGGATATGCGGCAGTTCGGTGCCGAGCACTTCCCGGAGCAGGCGGAACGGCTGTGCCGCATACGCCCGTCCGTTGGCAAGGCGGATATCCCACCGGTCGAGGCTGTGGACCAGCCCCGGCGTGGACGGAATGTAGCTCCATTGCGGATGGCGTTCGAATTCGTATTCGCGCCGGGCCAGGCCTTCGGGCATGACGTAGGGGATGGTATTTGCGGGGGGCGCGGCGCGGTATTCGATCAGGAGCGCGTCGAAGCCGTTGACCGCGCAGAGGCCGTTTTCGAGTTCCCGGTGGCTGTCGGTTTCGGCGTCGTAGAGGAATGGGCGCAGGCCCGGGCGCAGGCATTCGAAGCGGATGGCGGCCGGTTCCGGCGAGTTGTTGAAATCATACGCCAGAATGCCGTCCGGCAGTTCCTTGACCAGCAGGTATTGGGCGGCGGGCGAACCGGATTTTACCTCCGTGCGGATGACGCCCGCGCCGGGCGGCAGTTCGCCGGGGGACGGTGTGTTGACCTGTTCCAGTTTGCTCCGGACTTCGGGCGCGAGCAGGTCCCGGCAGGCCGGGAGGACGAGCACCGCGTCGTAACGCTGATGCTCGCAGGAAAGGACGCCGTCGGCGGAGGCGCCGTCGAGGAGCGCGGTTTCGTCAAGAATGTCGTATTGCACCTGCCGTTCCGTCAGCTCTTGGCAGAAGTCGAACAGTTGAGCGCGGAGGGACTTGGCTCCGGCGGGTTCCGCCGGATGCAGGCTGCGGAACGCGCTGATCGGCAGGAGCACGGCGGCGCGGTTCAGCGACCTGGCGGCGCCGAGCCGGGAGCCGATGCGCTCCGCGTATTGCGCGAATTCCCTGAACCCGGCGAATCCGGGGTCGTGGTAGAAAAACGATTTACCGGCGTCGTGTTTCCGGTAGCCGTCATAGGAATAATAAAAGCCGTGCGGGACCAGGAGGTTGATGTCGAGGGCGAACAGCCAGTTGGCGATTTTTTTCATGCCGTCGGCGCCGAAATTGAACGGATTGCAGGCGAAGCATTCGCACAAGACCTGCTGTTTGCCGTCGCGCAGCGCGACCGAGGAAATTTGTTTGCCGCCGAAACTGAGCGAGAAAAATTCGCCGTTCGGAATATTGAACGTGATCTGGTCGAAACCGGGAATGTCGAAATATTTCAGCAACCGGCTGATGTCCACCATGCCCAGCGGGTCCTCCTCGCTGATCAGGTGCCCGCAGAGCTGGAGCCGGTTGGCGGCGCACCAGTCGGCGACCGGGCGGAAAAAGGCCTGTTCGAACAGGTGCTGGACCGTTTCCCAGTAATGCCGCCGGAACCGCCGCGCATCCTCCGTTCCCAACCGGAACATCCGGTGGTAGAGCCCCGCCGGGGAATAATGGTGCAGTCCGGCAAAGGCTTCGTCGAACCGGGCCGTCCACGGGACCGCCGCGCCGGGATTGGTTTCGTCGGTGAAGATGCCGGGGATGGTTTTGCCGAATTCGTCGCCGCAGCAGCGGAGGTATTTCTCGTGGGTCGCATCCATGAACGCCTTGACGCAATCCGGGTTCAGGTTGTCCGGCAGCAGCCCGAATTTGCCGTCGGACTCCTCGATGTCGGCGCAGCAGACCCATACCCGGTAGTCGGAGGAGGGGAGGGTGCATTCCAGCCGGAGGCACGGATTGAAGGTTTCGGCGCGGTAATGCTCGAATGTGGTATGCTCGCGCAACTGCACGTAATAGGCGTTCCGCCACGGCGTCATGAAATAATCGGGGCGGACCACGCCGATGTGGGCGGATACGTCGAAACTGTCCGTCACCGTGCCGTCGGCATCGCGCCGGACGGCGAGGGCTTCCAGAACCTTGCCGCGCCCGAGGTCGGCGGAGACTACGCCCGCGGCGTCCGGCGCAAGCTCATGGAAATGTACTCCGCGGGCCGCGAATTCGGGGTGTTCGAAGAAAATGGTCCCCCCCACCACGCCGGACGGGAACGGGTCTTCATCGTACAGCCACGCTTTCAGCCCGAATTCCGCCGCCGTATCGACGATGAAACGGATGTGGCGGAACCACTCCTCGGAACCGTAAGGTGTTTTCAGGCCGGCGCGGGAATGCATGAAAAAGCCGCCGACGCCGCAGCCGCTCATCAGCGCGAGCTGGCGGTACAGTTCTTTTTCTTCCAGGCAATGATTCAAAAACCAGAACGGCACCGGACGGTAATCCATAAGATGTGATCTCCTGAAATGTTGCTGAAACTTGTTTCATTCATAATATAACCGCATTCGCGGGGAATGTCAACCGCGCTTCGGGTTTTTGACGGAAATCATTTGCAAAATCGGCGCGGGCGGAGTAACGTAAGCGCATCCGCCCGGACACGGGAAACCGCAGGAACATCAATACATTGGCAAGCACAGACAAGAATATGAATCAGAAATATTTTTCAATCAACGCGGAATGGAAATCGCAGGTCCCGGCGCCGGTTCTGGACGCCCGCCCGGAGTACACCGAACTCTACTGGAAAGCCTGGGAACTGGCGCACGACCATCTGGTCTCGATCCCCGGCATGCCGCAGACGCCGTACATGGACGAAGGGTTCTGTCCGACGGACATCTGGATCTGGGACACCTGCTTCATGTCGCTGTTCTGCAAATACGCGCAGAGCCGTTTCCCCGGCGTGGAGAGCCTGAACAATTTCTACCGGCCCCTGTACGACGGCGAATCCCTGCCGCCCGTCGCGCCCCTTTCCGGCGGAGAGGCTTCGCCGATCCTGATTCATATTTTCGACAATCCGCCGCTGTTCGCCTGGGCGGAATGGCAGAACGCGCTGTTCAGCGGCGACCGGGAGCACCTTCGCGAGCTGTTGCTGGAAAAGCAATACCTCCAGCGCCATTTCGACCGTCTGGAGCAGTTGACGAAGGGCGAAAAGCCCGCCGGTGTGCGGAATATTTCGTGTCTGGTCCGGCATCCGCACGGGTATTTCTGGGAGGGCGGGCGCTCCGGCATGGACAACACGCCGCGCGGTCGGCAGGGCGAACACGCGCCGGTGAACCGTCCGAACAATCCGGAAATGCTCTGGATCGACGCCATCGCCCAGCAGGGGCTGGCGGCGTATTGCATCGCCGAAATGGCCGCCGTGATCGGCGAGGGCGCGCTGGCCGGAGAATGGCGGCGGCGCTATGAACGCCTGAAAGAACTGGTCAACCGTTATTACTGGGACGACGCCGACGGCTGTTATTACGACATTCACGCCGTCACCTCCGAAAAAATGAAAGTCCTGACCCCCGCCTCGTTCTGGCCGCTGGCCGCTCATATGGCCGGTCCCGAACAGGCCGCCGCCATGCTGCGCCATGCGCGGGACCCCCGGACGCTGGGCGGGGACGTGCCGCTGGTTTCGCTGTCGCGCGGCGACGCCGATTTCAACGGCGAAACCGGGGATTACTGGCGGGGCTCGCTGTGGGTGCCGACGGCTTACATGGCGGTCAAGGGATGCGAGAACTACGGATTTCTGGAGGATGCCGCCGTTGCGTCGATGCGGATTCTGGATCATATGTCCCGGACGCTCCGCGAATACGAACCCCATACCATCTGGGAGTGCTACAATCCGAACCGTCCCATGCCCGCGCGTTCCTGCGACGAGAACCGGCGGATCGTGCGCCCCGATTTCTGCGGCTGGTCGGCGTTGGCCCCGATCAGTCTGTATCTGGAAAACGTGATCGGCATCTACCGGGCGGACGCATTCAAAAAGGAACTCAAGTGGCGGCCTGGAATACGGACCGAAGGGGCGATCGGGGTGAAGAACTTCCGTTTCGGCGGGGTGACGACCGACCTGATCTGCCGCGGCAGCGAATTGAGCGTGGAGTCCGACGCGGCTTACAGTCTGGAATTCAACGGCACGCTTCTGGCGGTCAAGCCGGGCTCGAACCGCTTTACTGTCACAGGGTGAAGTTGTAAACCCGGTCGAGGACGGTCATGGCGCCGCCGCGCGCGGAGCCGTGGCGGCCGAACATGGAATAGAGGACCTGCGTGTCGGCGGAACTGCCGCCGTCGTGGAAATATTCGCGGAAATCGTTCAGGTAGCGTTCGCCGAGTTCCGGGGCGCGGCCGCCGAGGACGACGGCTTCCGGGTTCAGCAGATTGCTCATGACTTGCGCCGCGCAGGCCAGGAAGCGGGCGTTTTTGCGGAAAATCCGGACCGCGTCGGGGTCGCCTGCCTGATAAAGGTCCAGGATTTCCTGATACTTCAGCGGGCGGTCCTTGGCGTTGGAAATCATGTCGGTCAGGGCGCTGTCGCGGGTCAGGTCCTCCAGCGCGCGGGAAGCGCCGGTGAACTCGGGTTCGGGCTCGAACGGCATTTGCATCTGCCCGATTTCGCCCGCCGCGCCGAAACTGCCCCGGAAAATTTTGCCGTCCACGATGATGCCGGCGCCGACGCCGCGCCCGCTGGTCATGTAAACCAGGCTCTTGCAGGCGAGGGCGCACCCGGCGTGTTTCTCGGCGAATGCCGCGGCGTTGGGGCGTTTTTCCAGCAGGATCGGCAGGTTGAACAGTTTCTGGAGGCGTCCGGCGAGGTTTCGCCCGGCGATGTCGAAATTGCTGCTGGAAACGATTTCGCGGTGCTCGGCGTCGAGCAGCCCCGACACCGCGATGCCGACGCCGCACACGTCGCCCTGCCGGAGCAGGGTGATCAACTGGCGCAGCGCCGTGAAGATGGATTCGAAACGGTTGCTGTAAGTGAGGTTTTTGTGGCGCACCACCTGTCCGGTCAGGTCGCAGAGCACGCCGCGGATCTGGTATTCGTCCGCCAGGTCGATGCCGATGGCGTAGCGGCAGTCCGGGCGCAGTTTCAGCAGGATCGGCCGTTTGCCGCCGCTCGAACTGCCCTTGCCGGTTTCCATGACCAGCCCCGCCGCCAGCAGTTCGCTCACCACTGTGGAGATGGTCGGGCGGGTCAGCCCGGTGAGCTTGGAAAGTTCCGCCCGGGAAGCCTCCCCGCGGGTGCGGATCAGCTTCAGGATCTGCCGCCGGTTGCGGAGGTTCGGATGGACGGGGGGAGGGGTCATTCCGCTTCGGGTCTGGCTTTGCGCCCCATGAGGTCGGCGATGGCCTGCTTCGGGTCGCGGTTCTCGTAAATGACGGCGTGGACCTGTTCGATGATCGGCGCTTCGACTCCGGCGCGTTCCGCCAGTTGGCGGGCGCTCCGGGCGGTTTTCACCCCTTCGGCCACCACCATGCCCATCGAACGGATGATTTCGTCGATCTGCAGGCCGTGCCCGAGCTGTTCGCCCACGTAGCGGTTGCGGCTGTGGCCGCTGCAGCAGGTGACGATCAGGTCGCCGATGCCGCTGAGCCCGGCGAAGGTCATCGGATTGCCGCCCAGCGCGGCGCCGAGGCGGCTCATTTCGGCGATGCCGCGGGTCATCATGGCGGCCTTGGGGTTGTCGCCGAGCTTCATGCCGTCGATGATGCCGGCGGCGATGGCCATGACGTTCTTCAGCGCGCCGCCGAGCTCCACGCCGACGTAGTCGTCGGAGGTGTACACCCGGAAATACTGGTTCATGAACAACTGCTGGACTTCCAGCGCCAGCTCCGCGTCGGCCGAGGCCGCCACCACCGCGGTGGGAACCTCGCGCGAGACTTCCTCGGCATGGCTCGGCCCGGACATGACCGAATAACGGCATTCGCCGAAAATTTCGAGGCACATGGTGCTGACGCGCTCAAGCGTTTCGCATTCGATCCCCTTGGCCACGTCGATCAGCTTATGCCGGGCGGGGTCGAAAAACGGTTTCGCCTGGTTCAGCACGCCGCGCATGTACTGGGTGGGGGACGCGAGGATCAGGTATTCCGACTGCATGGCGGTCCGGAGATCGGATTCCAGGCGGAGGGCGGCGGGGAGTTTGACCCCTTTCAGGAAGCGGGTGTTTTCCCGTTGGCTCTTCATCTGTTCGAGATAATCGGGGAAGGGGCCCCACATCGTCACCTCGTGGCCGTTGCCGCACAGGACCATGGCCAGGGCCGTGCCCCAGCCGCCGTCGCTTAAAACCGATATTTTCATTTGTTCTCCGTCTTTTTGCTGAATCTGTTTTCGGTGCCGTTGATGAGCCGGCGGATATTGCCCGCGTGCCGGATGATCGCCAGAATGCCGATCAGGTACAGAAAGGCAAGGACCCAGCAGGAATGGTATTGAACGTTCAGATACGAGAAAAACGTCGCCGCCACCGGCAGCACCGCGCAGGCGGCAATGCTCGCCACCGATACGTAACGGCTGGTCAGGAACACGATCACCCAGACGACGCCCGCCACCAGGAACGACAGCGGCGACATGCCGAGCAGCACCCCGAAAATCGTCGAAATGCCTTTGCCGCCCCGGAAGCCCATGAAAATACTGAACATATGCCCGACAATGGCGCTGAACGCCGCCAGGATCTGAATGAATCCGCAGGGATCGCTGATGATTCCTTTGGTCAGCAGCAGCGACAGCAGGAACACCGGGGCGAAGCCTTTCAGCAGGTCGAGCAGGAAGCAGAGCCGCCCCCACCATTTGCCGATGCTGCGGGTGACGTTGGTGGCGCCGATGTTGCCGCTGCCGACGGTGCGGATGTCGACTCCGTTCAGCCGCCCGATCAGGTATCCCCACGGGATGGAGCCGAACAGGTAGGAAATCAGGGCGGCGGCGGAGTAAACGATAATAGTTGTAGTGGTCATATATTCAAACCTTGTTTTATGGATCAACCTAATTATATTATTGCATGATTCTCAATTTGCAAATGAGGTTGCTGTGAAAAAAGCGTCTTTAATCGTGGCCGACAGTGAAAAATCGGCCGATCTGCTGTACGCCACCGGGTTCCGGGCGCCGGACCCGTATATCTATTTTTCGCTCGGTTCGAAAAAAGGCGTGATTCTTTCCGTTCTCGAATACGACCGCGGGTGCAAGGAGTGCCGCGGGGACATTCATGTGTTCCGCTATGAAGATTTCGTCCGGCACGGCCGGCGCGGCATGGGCGACGTGCTGCGGGTGCTTGCGAAAAGCCTGAAAGCGGACGGCTTCCGGGTCCCGGCGGATTTCCCGCTGGGGCTGGCGGATTTTCTGCGCAAGCACGGTCTGGAAGTGAAAAGCGCGGCGCGTGAGTTTTTCCCCCAGCGCGAATTCAAAAGCGAGGAGGAGATCGGCCATCTGCGCGACGCCCAGCGGATTACCGGGCTCGGCATGCGCCGCGCCGAAACCATTCTGCGCGAAGCGGAGGCGTCCGCCTCCGGCGCCCTGCGCTGGAACGATGCTCCGTTGACCTCCGAAATCCTCCAGGCCGAAATCAATATCGAACTGATCCGCCACGGCGCGTTCGCCGAATCCACGATCGCGGCGGGCGGCACGCAGGGCGCCGAACCGCACAACAGCGGCAGCGGCGAACTGTTTGCCGGAGCGCCGGTGGTGATCGATATTTTCCCGAAAGTGACGGCGACGGGGTATCACGGCGACATGACCCGGACGTTCGTCAAAGGTAAAGCGGCGGATACGGTCCGCCGGGCCTACGACGCGGTGCTGAATACGCGCGAACGCTGCAAGGCGATGGTCCGCGCCGGGGCGGTTCCCGCCGAAATCCATACGTTCGCCGCCGAATTTCTCCAGCAGCAGGGGTTTCCGACCGGACAGCGGGAGGATGGCAAAAGCTACGGATTTTTTCATGGCCTCGGGCACGGCCTCGGGCTGGAAGTCCACGAGGCGCCGCGCATGAACCCGCGCAACCCGACGCCGTTCAAAGGCGGCGAGGTGGTGACGGTGGAGCCGGGGCTTTACGATCCCGCATGGGGAGGCATCCGCCTGGAAGACGTGGTGGCGGTGCGGTCCGACCGCGCCGAATGCCTGACCGAATACCCCGATCAACTGGAACTGGAATAAAACCATGAGCAAGCGTAACGTTATTGCATTGGATATCGGCGGCGTCTGCATACAACTGCACCACGACCGCGCGGCGGCGGCGATGGGAATCCGTTCGATGGGCGAGTTGCCGGAGCAATTCGTGCGGGCATGCGGGCAACTGGAATGCGGAGCCATCCCGGAAGCCGAATGGCTGGAGGTCTGCCGTCAGGCCATGCCGCAGCACCGCGGCCGGAGCGACGATGAAATCCGGGCGGTGTTCAACGCCGTGATCGGGACGGACATTCCGGGGATGGCGGCGCTGGCGCAGCGGCTGGCGGATGACGGATACCGGCTGGTGTATTTTTCGAATACGTCGCAACTGCATGCGCTGGAGGTGGCGGCGAGACTGTCGTTCGCGCCGCTGGTGACGGGGGCGGTGTACAGTTACGAGGCGGGGTGCATGAAGCCGGACCCGCGGATTTATGAGGTTTTCGAGGAGAGATACGGCGTCCCGGCGTTCTATTTCGACGACCGCGCGGAGAACATCGAAGCGGGGCTGAAGCGAGGCTGGAACAGCCGCCTGTTCACCGCCGCCGCCGATGCCGAACGATTCATTTACGGCTGATTCGGCGCGGAGGGGAAATTCTTTTCCACTTTTCCGTTACTCCCATATTGACAGAAAGCCGCATCGGTGTTATATTGAATAAAGTGCACTAAGAGTGTTCTAATTAAAACGAGGCGGTTGTTATGTCGGAGTTCAAGCATAGCTCGAAAAACCAGATTGTCGCGGATCATTTCCGCGAAATGATACTGTCCGGCACGTTGGAGCCGGACGCCAAAATCATTCCGGACAGTGAAATCGCCCGCCATTTCAAAGTCAATAAACGGACCGTGGCGAAAGGAATGACGCAGCTTGTCGCCGAAGGGCTGATCTCCCGGTCGCCGGGGCGGGGCTCCCTGGTGCTGCGCCGGAAAGCGGTCGAACGGGACAGCCGCGCCGTCGGCATCATCAGTTTCAATGCTGGGCATCTGCACAGCGATGTCGCCGTCACGCTGACGGACGGGATTTTGAAGCATGACCTGTATCCGGTCTGGATTTCGCAGGCGATCTTTCGGAAAGCGGTTTACACGCCGAACCACCCCCCGTTGACGAAAATGCTGGAAACGCTGATCGACGACTGCCCTTACGGCATGATCATCGACGGCGAGCGTTTCCTGCCGTTTGAACTGCTGAGGCGCAATCAGGCCCGGCTTCAAAATATGGTTTTTATTTTGCACTATATGTATAAGGAGCGACTGCCCGCCAAATACGTGCTCGTCGATTACCGGGAGGGCGCCCGCCGCGTCGCCGCCTGCCTGTACGCCAAAGGCCACCGGAAAATAACCTTTCTGGCACGGGGACAGCAGTTCCTGAACCATTATGAGCCTACCGCGCAGATGCTTCTGATCGAGGGGCTGGAGGAGGCGTTCAGGGCGCACGGCGGCGAGTTCAACAGCGAAATCCCGCGCCGCATGGTGGCGGGCGAGGACCGGGAGCGTGTCTTCATGGAGGAATTCCCCGGGTCGGGGATTACGGCGGCCATGGTGCCTTACGATGCGTTCTGGGTGAATAATATGGCTCCGATCGCCGCCCGGATGGGGTTGAGGGTGCCGGAGGATTTTTCGGTGATCGGCTGTTACAACACGCCGTGGGCGGAGGAGTATTCGCCGCGCCTGACCTCGCTCCATATCCGGCAGAGCCGGGTTGCCCGGCTGGCGGTTCAAATGCTGTTCGGGGAAATTCCCGATACGGAAATCAGCATCGTCCCGGAAATTGCGGAACGGGACTCCGTGTACGATTACAACCTTTAACCCAGGTGAAAAAATGAAGACAGGAATAAAAAGACAGGGAAAACAAGTATTTTCACTAATCGAGTTGTTGGTCGTTATCGCGATCATCGCGATATTGGCGGCCATGCTGCTGCCCGCGTTGAACCGGGCGCGGAGCGCCGCCTACGCCAGCAACTGTATCGGCAATTTGAAGCAAATCGGGACGGCGCATTATGCGTATGTGCATGATTATGAGGACTATTTGATCCACCTGAACGGGCTTTATGATTCGAGGGCTTACGGGGGAACCACGGTATTTACCGCTTTTTTGAGCTGGAATTATCTGGGCGGAAGCCGGGAACGCGACAACTCCGCCGAATCCAAGAAAAAGGGCGTCGGCACGTTGTATTGCCCCGCCGAACCGCAGCATGACCGTTATACCTACGCCACCGATTTCGGCTGGAATCACCTGCTGTTGAGCGACCGTTACAAGATCGCCAAAATCAAGCCCGGCACGCTGCTCCAGAGCGACGCGGGAACCGGGGCGATCGTCCCCGGCAGTTTCCCCTGGAGCAATGTGAATATGCTGCGTGACCGGGTGGCGACCCGTCACGGCGGCAACGCCAATTTCCTTGTCATTGACGGCCATGTCCGCACCGTGACCCGCGCCGGCCTGATGGATGAGGGCCCTAAGATCAATCCGATGTAACCATATAACGATGTTGAAAATAAGGAGGAGATCATGAAGAAAATTCTCGCCGCCATGTGGTTGGCTGCCGCCGGAAGCCTGGCCGCCGGATTGTACGTCGATACCAATCCGAACGCTTATCGCGGGGATGACGCCGTATCATTCGAACGGGGGCAGTTGGGGCAGTTGGTTTTTTATATATTCAACGACGACGGGAGGACGCCGCTGAGCGAGCCGGTGTTGACCGTCACGCTGCCCGATTCCGTGAAATTGCTGAAATACGGGATTCTCAACGATCAGCCGGGATTCATCAGCCCGAACCGCCTTTATTCCGAGTTCGAGGCGACGAAGGCAAACGGTTTCACCACCTACGTCCTGAAAGGCGAGGACCAGGCGCAGTTAAAAACTTATGCGCCTGGCAAGTGGACCATCTACTGCAACTACCACATTTATCTGTATCTGGACGTGACAGGCGGAGCCCCGGCGCAGTTTCCGGTCAAGTGGGAAATCCGTTCGCAGGGCGGAAGCGCACAGGGGGAATTGAAGGCGCAGGCGGTGACGGCGCCCGCCGCCCGCCGTCCGGCTTCGTTTCAGGTCTGGACCGACCCGGGGTTTGACAACCGCATTTACGACCGTGATATTCTTGAACGGGTGGGGAAACTGTACCGTCACAGCGGCGTAACCCATGTCATCAACAGCCATTTCCCATACACGACCAAGGGCGGCAGCCTGACCCCGGCGCAGGCGGAAATCCTGCATGGCGGCGGTTTGGGGCTGATCGACCGTTATCTGATTCCGGGATTGTTCGAGACTGAGCCCGGCGTGTTGAATCTGCCTGAAAATGAAGCGTTGCTGACCTTCCGGAACATCCGCAGCCGGACCCGCGCGGACCGTTTCAAGGTTAATTCGCTCCAGTTGTGTCCGTCGGCGCTGGTCGCCGGCGGCGGCTCGAAACTGCTGCGTCAATACGCCTCCGACATGGCAAAAAAAGCAAAGGAGCAGAAGTATACGGCATTTTTCTGCGATTACGAGAAAGATATTTACGACAATTGTTATTGCGCGGATTGCCGGAAATCCTTTGCCGGTTATGCCGGGCAGGACCCGGAACTGATTGCCGGGCTCGACGCGCTGGAACTGATGCGGCGGTATCCGCTGGAACTCTACCGTTTCCGTTCGTACCAGACGGGGCTGATGTACGATGCGCTCCGCAAGCTCGTCAAGGCGGAAGCGCCCGAGGCGCAGGTGGGAATCAACAGCGCGCTCTGGAACGTCAAAGAAAATACGCCGGGGCTTGGAAACGGCTTTGTGTATTTTGCGGAAGACCCGCGTTTTCTGGATTTCGGGGTGGATTTCCATAACACGGATACGATCAAAGGCGGGCTGGAGGATGTGGTCCGTAACGGATTGTATGCTTCTTTCGATTTCAAAAAGCCGGTCATTGCCCGCGCCGGGGGGTTCTGCGATATCAACTGGCATTATTTCTGCGTTCTCAGCCGCAAGGGATGGGCCCGGCAGAACAACGAACCTTTTGCCGCGATCATCCGCCCCCGGCAGTTGAAATTGTCGGTGGCCAATGTCGCGGCGGCGGGGATTCAGGGCGTTGAAGTGCAGGTGGCGCCGGACGTTAGCGACGCCGCCTGCCGTACCGGACTGCGGGAAGCGCTGGATTTCATCGCCGAATTCGAACCGTTCTTCAACAGTGGACACCGGGCGGCGCCCGGCGCGGCGGCGGCATACGGCGACCGGCAGGTTTCGGCGGAATACCGGAAGCTCGGTGAAACAAGCCATTTCGCCAAATATTATTTTTACGGCCCGGTGGCGGAATACGGGGCGGTCCAGCCGGTCTTCCGGGAAAAAGGGGGCGAGCGCCTGGCGGCGCTGTTCAACTGGGATGTTTTCGGCGCGCGCCCGGTCCGGGTGGCTTTCCCGGGGTTGTCGGAACCGCGGTATCAGGTGGTATTGTATCTGGACGGCAAAAAGCAGCGGGTGGACGGTCCCGAGGGGGCTGTCTGGTCCGCCGGAGCGCTGGCGAACGGGGTAAGCGTCGTCCTGCCGCCCGCCGCGGTCGCGGGGGTGACGGTGGCTCCGTATGCGGACGGCGGCGGAACGCTCCCGGTGCTCGCGTATCAAAAGCCGGACCCGTCTTTGCAATTGCTGGAGCCGGACTCCTGGCGGAACGCGAAAAAACCTTCCTCGAAAGCGTTCATGGAGCATATTTTCAACCATTGCATCAAACGGCTGGGCGAAAAGTACCCGGAAATCCTGAAGATTCAATATCAGCCGTTCCCGGTCACCCTCTCCTCCTGGCTGGTCCCGGTGGATAAAAATAAAAAACTGCTGCCGCCGGAATGGGAAACCGTGATGGAGCCGGTCAAGGAATCGGCGCCGGCTCTCCGCCTCCGCTACCACCATTCGCTTGCCGAAAACAGCCGGGAGGACACGGTCCTGACCGTCCGGAAAGAACTTCCCGGAACACCGGTGAAGCTCACCGCGTGGCTGCACGGCGATAACTCCGGCGCCGGACTCCAGCTTTCGCTGAACGACCGCAACGGTGAAACGCACCAGTACTACAAAACGGCCGGCGGCACCGACAAGGTCAACTGGACCGGTTGGAAAGCGGTCGAATGGGATATCGCCGCGCCCAGCCGGAGCTTCGGTGGCGGCGACGCCGGGCGGGGAACGGTCGATTATCCGCTGTCCAATCCCGCGTTCGTCCTGAATACGAGGGGCGGCGGCGCCCGGAGTTATGTTCTGGTGATCAGCGATTTGAAAAGCGGTGACGCGGCGGGAACCGCGGCGGTGATCATCCCGTAGTCGAATTTTCCGGCCTGTCCTCCGATCCCGGAAAATTATCTTATCCGGGATTTATTTTTGCTTGCAATTTTTTCCGGCAGATGGTACAGTGAAGTAGATTCCAATGCAGAATACGAGGATGAACGGATGTTGTACTTGAGCATGGCGAAAGTTCCGGTAACGCCGGATTCGCGCGGGTTGGTGGGATTCCTGCCCAGCCCGGCCTGGGAAGAACCGCGGGATGAACTCTATGCGAGGATGTTCCTGCTGGGCGACGGCGGGGAATACGCCGTGATTGTTTCGCTGGATTACGGCGGGCTGTTCCTGTCGGTGGCCGCCGAATGGAAAAAGCGCCTGGCCGCCGCCGCCGGAGTGCCGGAGAAACGGGTCATGATCCATTGCGTCCACCAGCACGATGCGCCGTTCGTCAACCTCGAGGCGGCGGAGGATCTCCTGCCGGGCGGGGACTGGAGCTGGCTGGAAGATATCATCGGCAAACTGGAACGGGCGGCGGCGGAACTGCCGTCCAGACTGGCGCCGGTCGCCCGGATCGGCTGGAGCGAATGCCGTTTGCACGGTTATGCCTCGAACCGGCGGGTGCCGATGCCGGACGGTTCGATCGGGGTCCGCTACAGCCGTTGCGCCGACCCCGGAGTCCGCAATATGCCGGTCGGCACGATCGACCCGATGCTGCGGACGCTGGGATTCTACGGAGCGGACGGCGAACTGCTGGCGGGGTGGAGTTTCTATGCCACGCATCCGCAGGTGGCAAACACGGGCAAGCGCTACAGCGCCGACGCCCCGGGCGAGGCCATGCGCCTGCTCGAACAGCGGTATCCGTCCGCGTGCCATGCGTTTTTCAACGGCTGCTTCGGCAACATCACGGCGGGCAAATACACCTCTCTCACGGATCTGGAAGGAAACCTGAGGCGTTTCGGGGCGCTTCTTGCCGACGGCATCGGGCGCAACCTCGCTGGTCAGGAAATGATGGCGCCGGGCGCGCCGGCCTGGCTGCATGGGGCGTTTCCGTTTCCCGCCCGGACGTTCGACGACGCGGAGCTGGAAGCGCGGGGCAAGTTAATGTGCGCCGCCCTGAAAGCCGGTCAGCTCCGTGCCGAAGAACACCCGGAATATTTTACGCTCGACCTGCTTCATGTCGGCCCGGTACGGATTCTGTTTATGGACGGCGAACTGTTCGTCGAATACCAGTTGTACTGCCAGAGCCTGATTCCCGATGAAAAACTGGCGCTGGTCGGCAACTGCGGCGATGATTTTTATTACCTCGGCACGGCGGAGGCGCTGAGCACGCCGGGCGGCTATGAAACATCCGGTTTCTGCCGGGTGAAGCCGGAGTTCGATGGGCTGTTCCGCGAGGCGGTCCGGGATTTGTTCGCGGCGGGGGAGAAGATTGTTGCCGGGACGGATTGAATTTTTCGTTTCGGACGTTAGATTACTTCCCTGAAATACAGTTATTCGGAGAAGGCAATGGAATTCAGACCGTGCATTGATTTGCATCAGGGAAAAGTCAAGCAGATCGTCGGCTCAAGCTTGAACGACGAACGCCCGGAGGCCGTGGCGGAAAATTTCGTCTCGGCCCATAAACCCTCTTATTACGCGGAACTTTATAAGCAGGACAACCTCACCGGCGGCCACGTGATCATGCTCGGCTCCGGCAACGACGAAGCCGCGCGCGACGCGCTGGCGGCATGGCCCGGCGGCCTGCAATTGGGCGGCGGCGTGAACGCCGCCAACGCCCGGCAATGGCTCGACGCCGGGGCGGGCGGGGTGATCGTCACCTCCTATGTGTTCAATAACGGCGCGGTGGACCTGGACCGTCTGGGCGAGCTGGTGAAGCTGACCGGCAGGGACCGGCTGATTCTTGATTTAAGCTGCCGCGTCCGTGACGGACGGTACTACATCGTCACCGACCGCTGGCAGAAATTCACCGCCGTCGAAGTGAACGCCGCTTCCCTGAAGTCGCTTGCGGCGTATTGCCGCGAATTCCTGATCCACGCGGTCGATGTGGAGGGCAAACAGGCCGGGATCGACACGGCGCTGATCGCGCTGATGGCTGAATTCTCTCCGGTGCCGGCGGTTTATGCCGGGGGCATCCGTTCGCTGGAGGATATCGACGCGATCCGGCGGGTGGGGCAGGGCCGGATTTCATTTACGGTGGGGTCGGCGCTGGATATTTTCGGCGGTCCGCTGAAATACGAAGACGTAGTGAGGTACGCGAAATGAATACACTTTTAATCGAAGGCGGCGCCCCGATCAAGGGCGAAGTCACCATCAGCGGCAATAAAAACGCCGTCCTGCCGATGATCGCCGCCGCTCTCCTGACCGACGAAGAAATCGTGTTGACCAATGTCCCCGATATCGTCGATCTGCAGGTCATGCTGGAGATCGCCGCCGGGCTCGGCATCGAAAATACGTTCAGCGGCAACCGGTTGTCGCTGCGCGCTGCGAATATCCGCACCACCACCATTTCGCGCGAATCGTGTTCGCGGGTGCGGACCTCGATCCTGTTCGCGGGGCCGCTGGCGATCCGCGCCGGTTCGGCGGAGCTCTGGCCCCCCGGCGGGGACGTGATCGGGCGGAGGCGGCTGGACGGGCATTTTTACGGGCTGAACGCGCTCGGCGTGAGTGTCGATTGCTCGGACAGCTACAAATTCACCTGTCCCAAACGGCCGCGCGGCCGCGAATTGTTTCTGGACGAAGCCAGCGTGACCGCCACCGAACAGATCCTGATGTCGGCGGTGCTGGCCGAGGGCGAGACCATCATCCGCAACGCCGCCGCCGAACCGCACGTGACCGACCTGGCGGAACTGCTGATCCGGATGGGCGCGAAGATTTCCGGACTGAACAGCAACACCCTGGCCATTGAAGGGGTGGAGAAACTGCACGGCGCCGAGCACCCGGTGGTGAGCGACCATATCGAAGCCGGGAGCTTCCTGGCGCTGGGCGCGGCGACCGGCGGCGAACTGGTCCTGAAAGGAACCACGCCGCGGCATTACTGGATGGCCCGCCGTGTTTTCGAGCGCCTCGGCGTCAGCATGAGCATCGACGGCGACCGCATTCTGCTGCCGGGCAACCAGAAACCGCATATCAAGAGCGACTTCGGCGGTTATACGCCGGTGATCGCGGACGGCCCCTGGCCGCAGTTTCCGTCGGACATGATGAGCTGCGCCATCGTCGCCGCCACCCAGTCCACGGGGACGGTCATGTTTTTCGAAAAGATGTTCGAATCGCGCCTTTATTTCGTGGACCGGCTGATCAGCATGGGGGCAAACGCCATTGTCTGCGACCCACACCGCGTGGTGATCACCGGGCGGACCCAGCTCCGCGCCCAGAAACTTGCCAGCCCCGACATCCGGGCGGGCATGGCGATGATCATCGCGGCGATCTGCGCCCGCGGCACCAGCGAAATCAGCAACTGCCGCATGGTGGGGCGGGGCTATGAGAATCTGGCGGGGAAACTGACTTCCATCGGGGTGCGGCTGACCGAGCGTTGAGCTTTTCGGCGTCGGACACGATGTTGACGCGGCGGTATTCGGCGGGCGTCATCTGGCAGTTCTTGCGGAAGGCGCGGTAGAAGCTCTCGATGTTTTCGAAACCGGATTCCTGCGAGATTTCCTTGATCGATTTCTCATTGCCGGCGAGCATCGTGCGGGCGCAGCGCAGCCGCAGGTTCAGCAGGTATTGGTGCGGGGTGATTTTCAGGTGGCGCTTGAACAAATTGTAAAGGTTCGGCGTGCTGATCCCCGCGCGCCTGGAAACCAGATCGATGGACAGGGCTTCCGCGTAATCGCGGTTCAGCACGGCGATGGCGCGGTTCAGCGGCGGCGGATAGTCGGCGTCCTCCTCCTTTTTCAGCCCGATGTATGCTTCCCAGAACACCCGCGAATAGAGCATGGTGCCGAGCACCAGATTGTCGATCCGCTCGTCGTGGGCGTAGCGGAACGCCTGGCGGCAGAAATCGCCGAGCGCGTTCAGGTCTTTCCAGCACGTCACCCGAGGCAGGACCCGGCAGTCCTCCGCCACATAAAACCGCATGGCGAGGCAGCGGTAGGGATCGTCCGGCGGCGTCCGGTGGATCGTTTCCTCGCCGCCCACGTGCCAGAAAATCGAGCCGATGCCGAATTCCTGTTCGGAACCGTTTACGTCGAAGTAAATCCGGCCGCCGGTGATGATCTCGATGCACTCCTCGCCCGGGAGAATCGGGGCGGGATTGACTTTGACTCCGTAGGGAGCGGCGAAGTGGGACAGCCCTTTCAGGCGGATGATCCGGTTCATTTCCATTTTTAAGATACCATATCAAAAGATGATAACTTTGGTCAATTGTCAGAACGGCGTTCTGGTGATAGAATATATACAGGCAATAAAATTTTTCAAATGCCCCAAACGGAAATCAAGGAGAATCTTGAACATGTACCCGATTTCAGTGCAACTTTATTCGCTGCGCGGTATGATGCAGGCCGGTTACGAAAAAGAAGACTTTGTCCAGGTGCTCAAATGGGTGGCGGACATCGGCTATAAAGGCGTCGAGCCCGCCGGATTCTGGGGATTTACGCCGAAGGAATTCAAGCGGATCACCGACGACCTCGGACTGGAAATCAGCTCCAGCCATTCGCCGTGGTTCCGCGAACCGGAGCAGATTCAGGAAATCGTCGATACCGCCGGTGAACTCGGGCTCCGGACCGCCTGCTGCGGCTTCGGGCCGAATGATTTCAAAAGTCCGGAAGACATCAAACGCACCGCCGGCAAGGTCAACAAGCTCCGGGAACTGGCCGCGCAGAACGGCCTGACGCTGTTCCAGCACAACCACGCCTGGGAATTTGCCAAGCTCGACGGCCGCTATGCCTATGATATCTACCTGGAACTCTGCCCGGACATCAAATTCGAGATCGACGCCTACTGGTCCGCCAACCACGGCGCCAACGATCCGGTCGAAATGGTGCGCCGTTTCCGCGACCGCTGCATCCTGATGCATGTCAAGGACGGCACGTTCCGCCCGGAAATCCCGATGCTCCCGCTCGGCACCGGCAAAATGGATATCCCCGCCGTGATCGCAGCCGCCGACCCCGCCGTCAATAAATGGGTGATCGTCGAGCTGGACAATTGCGTCATCGACATGAATTACGCGCTGAAGCTGAGTTACCGCTACATGGTTTCCAACGGCATCTGCGCCGGTAATAAATAATCAAACAATCAACAACCGGGACATTCATCATGAAAAAAATGAAAGTAGGAGTGATCGGTTGCGGCATGATCAGCAATGCGTACCTGACCGCCGCCGCCAAGTTCGACATTCTGGAAGTCGTCGGCTGCGCCGACCTCGACATGGACCTTGCCAACGCCAAGGCCGAAGAACACGGCATCAAAGCCATGACCGTTGAAAAACTGCTGGCCAGCAAACAGATCGACGCCGTGATCAACCTGACGCCCCCGAAGGCGCATTTTCCGGTGACGGTGCAGATTCTCGAAGCCGGCAAGCACGCCTATTCCGAAAAACCGTTCGGCATCAGCGACGAGGAAACCGCCAAAATCATGGAACTGGCCAACCGCAAGAAGCTTCTCGTCGGCTGCGCCCCCGATACCTTCCTCGGCGGCGGCCAGCAGACCGCCCGCAAGTTGATCGACGACGGCTGGATCGGTGAACCGCTCGGCGGCACCGCCATCGTGATGGGCCGCGGCCCGGAGAAATGGGCCAGCGCGCCGTTCTTTTACGACATCGGCGGCGGCCCGATGCTGGACCTCGGCCCGTATTACATCACCGCGCTGGTGAACCTGCTCGGCCCCGCGAAAAGCGTGACCGGCGTGACGCTCCGCGGCGCCAAAACCCGCAAATGCGGCCCCGCCTCCGTCCCGCCGTTCAAGGAATACCCGGTGAACGTCAATACGCATCAGACCGGTGTGGTGGAGTTCAAGAGCGGCGCGGTGATCACCGTGATCGCCAGTTTCGAAGTCTACCGCCACCAGCATAACCCGATCGAAATCTACGGTTCGCAGGGTTCCCTGGTCGTGCCCGATCCGAATACGTTCGGCGGCCCGGTGAAAATCTTCAAACCCGGTTATACCGAATGGGTTGAATCGCCGCTTTCGCACGGCTATACCGAAAATTCCCGCAGCATCGGCCTGGCCGACATGGCTTACGCGATCCAGAAAAAACGCCCGCACCGCGCCAATGGCGACCTGGCCAACCATGTGCTCGAAATCATGATGGCCTTTGACAAATCCAGCGCGGCGGGCAGGAAGATCATCCTCAAGACCACCTGCGAACGCCCCGCGGCGCTGCCGGTCGGCCTTGAAGCCGGTCTGCTCGACTGATCCGTCAACGCGGCGAAAGCCCCCTTGTTCTTCGGAATGAGGGGGCATTTTTTGGAAAAATCGTCGGGATTAATGGGCGGCGGTCGCTTTCAGCAGGGTGGCGAAATCGCGCAGCAGCAGGCGTTCCGGCCAGAGCTGGAGGGCGTCGGGAAATGCCGCCCCGGATTCCGCGAAGTCCGGCGGCGTGTCCCGCCGGGCCAGCGCCGCGAGTGTGTGCCAGACGGACGAGCTCGAAAGCTCCGGTGCCGGCGCGGACTCGGCGCTCAGGATGGCGGTAAATGCCCGGTCGGCGCCGGACGCCATCGGCAGGGTGTCCAGCGCGGGCTTGAAGCAGGCTCCGGCCGCCGCCGGGTCAAGGCTTCCGTTCAGGATGGCGGCGAGGCACTCCAGCATGACCAGCCGGGGATAAGACGGGATGGCCGCCACTCTGGAATCGGCATAAAGCGCCGCCAGGTTTTCATGCCAGGCGGAAAGCCGGGGGCCGTCTTTCGCCATCGACAGGAGCGCGTAGCGGTACCAGAGATCGTAATTGTAGGTACTGTCCGAAGTCAGCAGGGCGTTGAGTTGGATTTTCGGATGGTTGGGGCGGTCGAGGAATTGATCGCGGGCGAGGACGTCGCAGCCGAGCCGGGCCAGGAATTCCTTTTCGCGGCAGCGGTTCAGGTTGGCGGGAAACGGAATCGGCTCCGGGGAATTGCCGTAGACGGAGGAGGCCCAGTCCAGGAATTTGAAGTCTTCATCGAGTTTCAGGGAACTGAACAGCTCTTTCAGTTTGGCGACCTCTCCGGCGAAATCGCTTTCGCTGTAGCTGGGGTTCTGCATCAGCATCAGCAGTCTGGCGACGGCGATCCGGTAGGCATGGATGCCGCTGCCGGAAAGCAGGCGCTGCGACAGTTGCAGCCCCCCTGAATGGTTGCGGGTGCAGACCGCATAACGCATGACCGGGACCGCCTGGCGGGTGCCGCCGCGGACGTCTTCGGACAGCAGGCGGAACAGTTCGTCCTCCCTGCGCTGTTCCCCGAAATGATGGTACAGGATGCCGAGGTCGTACAGCGCCGCTTCCCGCCATCCGTCGGGCAGTTTGCGGATCTCTTCGCGGTAGGAGGCGCCGAACTCCGGCGTGTTGAAAAAGCGGTGCCATTGGCCGAGGTCCAGCCGCGCCGCCAGTTGGATCGAGGCGTCAAACCCGGGCCGCTTGGTCAACGGCGTATCCATGGCGCTCCGCCATTTGGCCACCGAACCGGGCGGCAGGAAGATGTCCTGCCGGAACTCCGGGTCGCGGACGGGGGGCGGGAGGTGCCGCGCTACGATGGTGTCCCGCATGGCTTCGGCGGCGGGGCCGGGCGTGGACGGGGAATTCGTGCTGCCGCAGCGTTCGACGACCGTGCACGCCGCCGTCAGGGCGCGGATGAAACGGTTCTGCGCCAGTTCTTCTCCGGCGCGGCGGTAAATATCCTCCACCGGAACCAGCGGGCTGTAACGGTGCAGGGCCTGCTGGAGCTTTTCGGGGATCGGCGCGTGTTTTTTATCGCGGAGCCGCGCCAGAAGCTGCAGGGCGGTCCGGTAATCCTGTTTGTCCAGTGCGTTTCCGGCGGCGTTCATGAGGCGGGCCCCCTCGTATTCCGAGGACGCGGAAGTGAATTCATTCATCAGCCGGTTCCATGAATCCCGGTCGGCGGCGGGCAGGGTATTTTCCCGGGCCAGCAAGCGGGTCAGGAGGTCCGGTTCGCCGTTGAAGAACAGCCATCCGGCGAGGTCCGACCATTCGGCGGGGGTGATCGCTTCCGGTTTCAGCGGAAGCAGCCATTCCGTGACCAGCTCGGCCAACTGCGCCTGCGAAAACGACGACCACGGCACCCGGTTGCGCAGAAGCGCCCCGGCTTCGACCTCGCGCCCGAGCGTGACGTTGCGCCGGTCGAGCCCCGCGATCCGGACGGAACCCTGCGGTTCCCACGGCAGCGGCTTGTTGACAAAGAGCTGTTTGTTGTCGGCCAGGACCGGGATGAGTTTGTTGCATTTGAGCGCCTGCTGACGCAGGAAATGAAGAAGTTGAGCATCGTTTTTGTGTACGCCCGGCTTCGGCGGCGTGAGGAGGGCGTTGAGCTCCTGCAGGCTGTGTTCCTGCCACGGCATTCCTTTGCGCAGTTGGAACAGGGTTTGCAGAAAAAGTTCGCGCCGTGGATCGGCGGCGGGGAGTTTGACGGAGGGGAACGGTTTGAGCGGCTGTTTTTTCAGGTCTTCGGCGGCGTCGGCAAGGCGGGTTTTTTCCGCCGAGGCCATGCCGCTCGCGGACAGCGGTTCGAGCCGTGCCAGTGCCGAAGCGACGCGCGCGCAGAGGTCGTCGCGGAAATCCGCGTCCAGCGAATTTTGCAGACGGATTTCGGTGTCCAGCCGCTGTAAATTGCGGATGATTTCGCGGAGGTCGGAATAGGGCAGGGCGTTCGACGAAGAGACCGATTCGAGGTGGAGGAATCTTTTCAGCAGGGGATTGGGTTCCTGTTGTTTTGCCGGGGGGGCGTCCGTCCGTTTCCGGAGCATCTGCTGAATCTGTTCCTGAATTTCATGGTCACCGGGATTTTGAGCCGAATACTCCCGCAGCGCGGCGGATTGCCGCTCGGGGGGGAGCGCCGCCAGACGGGCTTGGAACTGCGCCCGGTTTTCCGCGGTGGCCGGGGTCTCGCCGGTTTCAGGAGGGGCGGCGGTTGTGGTGGCGGGCGGCGGTTCCGCCGGCGCAGGGCGGAATATCCCGAAATAAAGTACAAGCGCGGCGGCGGCCGGCAAAAACAGCATTCCGGCGGCGGCCGGCAGGATCGCTTTGCGTCTGGAACGCGGTGGCGGCGATGAGGGCGCGGGAGCGGTGTACCGGCGGAACGCGGCGGTCATGAAATCGCAGACTTCCTGCCAGTTCGACGGGCGGAGGTCGGGATTTTTGGCAAGCATCCGGTTGATGAAACCGGAAATTTCCGGGGGAAAGAGCGGCAGGTGCCCGGTGAGAGGCTCCGGCTGTTCGTGGATATGACACTGCATGACCTTTTCGGTGTCGCTTTCATTGAACGGCGGCACTCCGGCGAACATGAAATAAATCGTACACGCGTAGGAGTACATGTCGGATTTAAAGCCGATTTTGTCGAATTCGAAATTGCATACCTCCGGCGCGGCGAACATCGGCGTGGCCATGAGTTCGCCGTTGAACCCTTCGCCGGCGGTTTTGGCGAGGCCGAGGTCGGCGATTTTGGCGCCTCCGGCGGGGTCGAGGATGATATTGGCGGGTTTGATGTCGCCGTGGGTCAGGTGCTGGGTGCGCCAGGCGTATTCGAGGCCTTCGGCGATGTCGCAGGCGATTTTCAACGCGCTTTTCAGCTCCATCGGCCCCTGTTCCATGACGCGGTGGTCCAGCGATTCGCCGTCGATCAGCTCCATGGCGAAAAAATAAACCCCGGCGTCCGAAACCCCGGCGTCGAACGCCATGACGATCGACGGATGCGACAACCGGGCGGCGGCGCGGGCTTCACGGAAGAAATTTTCCACGTAGGTCTTGTCGGCGTGCCTTCCGGCGGGCAGGATTTTCAACGCCACCTCGCGCTCCAGTTTTACCTGGCGCGCCCGGTAGACGATTCCGTTGGAGCCGCGCCCGAGTTCGCCGGTGATCTTAAAGCCGCCGACGATCATGCCGGGTTTGAGCCCCGCGTCCACCGTCGGGCCGCCGCATTCAGGGCATGACGTGGTCTCCCCTGTATAATAGTACCTGCATTGCGTACAGAATTTTTCCATGATGTCTACACCTTCCCATTTAAAAATAATAGTCATTCCGGGTAAGTCAAGGAACTTAAATTTGTTTTTACGGATATTTGGGTTTTGAAAAAAATCCGGCGCGAAAAAAATATAATAAATGATATCGGAAAATCCGGGTTGGGAATTTGTAATTTATTTTGGCGCGGGATATATTAAGATTCAAGTGTGTTTTAAGCCATAATGAGCCCGGCTCGATAATTTGAAGGAAAGAAAAAATGCCAGTTGACATCTTAGTCGGTACCCAGTGGGGGGACGAAGGCAAAGGAAAATTAATCGACGTGTTAACCCGCGACTGCGATATGGTCGTCCGCTTCCAGGGGGGTAACAATGCCGGTCATACCGTGGAAATCGGTCCGGATAAATTTGTACTGCACCTGGTGCCGTCGGGGATTTTCCGTCCCGGCGTGGCCTGTGTCATCGGCAACGGCGTGGTGGTCGATCCGGTGGCGCTGACCGGCGAGATGCGGGATCTGGAAAAAAGCGGCATGGACGTGTCGGTGATCGAACTCAGCGACAAAGCACAGTTGATCTTTGAATACCACCGGAAGATCGACGGCTTGAAAGAAGCCTCCGCCGGCGACAATAAGAAAATCGGCACCACCAAGCGCGGCATCGGCCCCGCCTACAGTGACAAAGCCGACCGCTGCGGCATTCGCGGCTGGATGCTGAAGAAACCGGCCGAACTCGAAAAAGCATTCCGCGAACAGGTCGCCAAATACAACGAAATTTTCGCCGCCCGCGGCGTGGAACCGGTTGACGCCGACGCCGCCTGGGGCCCGGTGGCCGAAGCCGCCGCTTACCTCGCGCCCCGTGTCACCGACACCGTGGTCAGCGTGAACAAGGCGATCCGGGAAGGGAAGAAAATCCTCTGCGAAGGCGCCCAGGGGATGCTCCTGGACGTTGATCACGGCACCTATCCCTTTGTCACCAGCAGCAATACGACCAGCGGCGGAGCCTGTACCGGCGCCGGGATCGCCCCCACTCACATCCGCGACGTCTGGGGCGTGCTGAAAGCTTATACCACCCGTGTCGGCGAGGGGCCGTTCCCCACCGAGCTGTTCGACGAAGTCGGGCACAACCTGCGCGAAGTCGGCCACGAATTCGGAGCCACCACCGGGCGGCCGCGCCGCTGCGGCTGGTTCGACGCGGTGGCGGCGGGTTACTCCTGCATGGTCAACGGCATCAACAAGCTGGCTGTGACCAAGATGGACGTTCTGGACCAGTTGCCCGAAATCAAAATCTGCACGGCCTACGAGCTGGACGGCGAAATCCTCCATGCGGTGCCGTCCGCCGCCGAAGACCTGGCCCGGGTCAAGCCGATCTATGAAACCGTGCCCGGCTGGATGAAGGACACCACCCGCTGCACCTCCTGCGGCGAACTGCCGGAAAACGCCCGGAAATACCTGAACCGCCTGGCGGAACTGGTAAACGCCCCGGTCGTGATTATTTCGGTAGGACCCAAGCGGGAACAGACTTTTTCCGCCGACTAACAGCCCACGGGAGCCCGAATGAAGCATGAAATTCCGTCCGCGCATAACCGAAACGAGGCGTGAGGGGCCGGTGGAATATCTGTCGAATCTCAGCAGGCGCTACGATTTTCTCCAGATCGGAGTGATTCTGGCGCTGCTGACGATCAGTTTCCTGTTCATTTACACGATCGGCGACAACATCAGCCGCGACAACGCCATGCGGATCATCTGGCGGCAGGTCTGGTGGGTGGCCGTCGGAGGCGGCTCCTGGTTCCTGGCGGCCAACATCGATTACCGGGAGTTCAAGGTTATTTCCTGGCTTTTTTACGCGGTGTGCATTGTCCTGCTGATCCTGGTGCTGGAAGTCGGACTGACGATTCAGGGGGCGACCCGCTGGCTGTCGCTGCCGGGGGGATTGCGGCTGCAGCCGTCGGAATTCACGAAGCTCGCGCTGGTCATGACGATTTCGACATCGCTGACGATGATGAATTTCAGTGTCAACCGCTTCTTTCACCTGATGTTGATTCTGGTGCTGACGGCGGTGCCGTTCCTGCTGATCATGAAGGAGCCGGACCTCGGCAGCGCCATGATCCTGGCGCCGGTGACGCTGACGCTGATTTTCGTCGGCGGCCTGAAATGGCGTTATATCCTGTTGGGCGCCGTGTTGATCTCGCTTGCCGTGGGCGCCGTGGTTCTCAACGAATACAAAGAATATTACCCGTTGCTGAAACCTTACCAGAAAAAGCGGATCATCACCTTCCTCAACCCCGAACACGATCTGCAGGGGAGCGGCCTGAACCAGCTTCAGGCGCGCCTTGCGGTGGGCAGCGGCGGTTTCTGGGGCAAGGGCATCGGCAAGGGAATGCAGAGCAATCTGGGGTTCCTGCCGCGCACGGTGGCCAACAACGACTTTATTTTTTCGGTGATCGCGGAGGAGACGGGATTTGCCGGGTGCCTTGCGCTGTTGAGCCTGTATTCGCTGCTGTTTTATTCGATTTTGAGGTCGGCGCTGATGGCGGCGGACGATTTCGGCAAATATCTGGGAGCGGGGGTGGCGGCTATTTTCTTTGTCCATACCTATGTCAATATCGGCATGAGCATCGGGCTGGCGCCGATTACGGGGCTGTCGCTGCCGCTGATCAGTTACGGCGGTTCATTTATTGTGGTTTCGCTGACCTGCCTGGGGCTGATGCAGTCGATCTACCGGCACGGGCTGGCGGAAGCGCAGGAGTGACGGGATGAAATTTCTGGCGATTTGCGGAATCGGTTTTCTGGTGATCGGCGTTGTGTTCGGGTTCATGAACTACTATCTGCGGGTGGACCGCGAGGGCTCGAGGCGCATGGCCGATCATGCGCTGCGGGAATTCTGCCTTTCTCGCGGGCTGAGCTTCACGGCGGACCACCAGGGGGTGGCGGCGGGTTCGCGGAACCGTTACAGTTGGCGGGTGGAAGCGGCTTTGCTGACGCCGGAAGACCGGGTAGTGGAGGCGGAGCCGTTCGGAAGGATGGTCTTGCGCCGACATTTGCCGTTGAAAAAAACGGTACTGTTCGATTTTGTCCGGGACGCGGACGACGCGCTGGTGCTGGCCGGGTTCCGCGAGGAACTCCGCTGACGGATCAGTTTTCTTACTTGCCGATGCAGAATTTGGCGAAAATATTTTCCAGAATATCCGGGTCGACGGTTTCGCCGGTGATCGCTCCGAGCGCGGTGATCGCCTGACGCATGGCCGCCGCCGCCAGTTCCCATTGCTCGGCGGCGGTGCACGGAATGGCTTCGGCCAGGGCATTGGCGGCTTCTTGCAGCAGGGCGTGATGGCGGGCGTTGACGGCGACTTCGGGTTCTTCGGCGTGTTCATGTCCCCAGACCATCTGCTCAAACAGGTCGAGCAGCCCGTCGATGCCGAGGTTTTCCGTGGCCGAGATCCGGGCTGTGGGGAGGCTCAATTCGGGCAGGGGGTGTTCCCCGGCCTGGTCGATTTTATTCCATGCGGCGATGACGCGGGCGGGGTTGCGGCAGGCGGCGTTCATTTCGCGGATTTCCTCCTCCGGACATGGGGAGGTGGCATCAAGCAGCCAGATGACGACCTGGGCGCTTTCGATGGTGCTGCGGCTGCGGTCGATGCCGAGCCGTTCCACATGGTCGTCGGCGGAACGGATTCCGGCGGTATCGGTCAGGCGCACCGGGATGTTGCGCAGGTGGGTACTCTCCTCGATGGTGTCGCGGGTGGTGCCGGGGATCCGGGAAACAATGGCGCGGTCCTGCCCGAGAAGCAGGTTCAGCAAACTGGATTTCCCCGCGTTGGGGCGTCCGGCGAGGACCACCCGGATGCCTTCGCGCAGGATCAGCCCGGCGGCGAACGTCGCGATCAGCCCGGCGGCGCGTTCCAGAACAGCCCCCAGGCGGGCGCAGATTTCCTCCGGCGGCTGCCAGTCGAGGTGTTCGTCGCCGAAATCCAGCCGGGATTCGGTCTCCGCCAGCAACTGGACGAGCTCGTCGCGCAGGGCGGAAATTTGGGCGCTCAAGCGCCCCGCGATCTGTCGTTGGGCGAGGTTCAATGCCATCTGGCTGTGGGCGCCGATGATGTCGCTCACGGCCTCGGCCTGTACCAGATCCAGTTTTTCATTGATGAACGCGCGGAATGTAAATTCGCCGGGTTCTGCCGGGCGCGCTCCCGCGCCGAGGGCGGCATTCAGGACGCGCCGCGCCGTCAGCGCCCCGCCGTGACAGTGGATTTCCACGATGTCGTCGCCGGTATAACTGTGCGGGGCGGGCATGTAAACGGCCAGCGCGGGGTCGCCGCAGCATTTGCCGAGCAGCATTTGACGGGCCGTTGCAAGACCGAGCGCCTGGCGCCCGCGCCAGACGGCGGCGCCGGTGTTCAGCGCGCCGGGGCCGGATATCCGGATGATTGAAATGGCGCCGCCGGTTCCGGTACAGATGGCGCAGATGGTGTCGACCGTATTCATTTTCAGTCGGATAATATAGCCGTCCGGAGGGCTTATTTAAAGCTTTAATCATGAAATTTCGGGATTATTGCTTGCAATCTGTCTGGAGGGTGTATATTATATTCATTCGTAAAAATCTCTAAATTTCGGATTATTTACAGTTATGGATAAAAAGAGTTTGGACCAGGTGTCACACAATATGCGTGATATCTTTTCCCGTGCCTGTGAATCCAGTCAGAATGCAAACCTGGACTATGTGATCGAGTTGCTTTGCGACCTCGTGACCAACACGCCCGGATTGATCCCCGCGCGCGAGCTGCTGCGCGAATACGAAACCAAAAAATCCAAAAGCGCCGGCATGATCACCAAGGTCAAAGCCTACTTCACCGGGATCTTCTTCAGCGGCAAAAGCCGCCGGATGATCGCGGAGAACCCGCTGGAAGTGATGAAACAATGCGAGGAAGTGCTGGCGGAATATCTGTTCAACATTCCCGTGCTCGAAGTGCTGGCGGACGCCGCGGTCGAGGCGGACGCCCCTTTCATCGCCATCGAAACCCGGGTGCTGATCCACGACCTGCAGCCGGACAATGAGGAAAATCTTCAGAAACTTCACACGCTACGCAGTCAGGAACATGAAGAAAGCAGCAATGCCGACGCCGACGACGCCGACGACGAGGATGACGAGAGTACCGAAATTGCTGAATTGATGGGGCAGACGTTTGAGTCCCGCGAGGAACTCGATTACGCGATCACCCAGTTGGAAGATGAGCTGAAGAAAAACGACAGCAGTTTTGAAATCCGCCGCCAGTTAGGGGATTTTTATGCTCAGGCGGGCAACTATGACAAGGCGATTGAATACTTCGAATCCGTGGTGGGCGAGGACGATGAATTCGACCCCGCTATTGACAAATACCTCGAAAAAGCCATGCTGGCCCGCTATGCGGAACAGATCGCGGCGGCTTCGCCCGAAGATGCCGCGAAGCTGGAACGGGAACGGCTGGAATACCTTCTGGCCCGCGCCATCAACCGCGTGGACCTTTATCCGGACGACAATCAGCTCCATTACGACCTTGGGGCGCTCTATTTTCAGGCCCGCCAGTATGACGAAGCCATCGAAGAACTGGAGCGGGGACGGCGCAATCCGAAACGCCGCAACATGGCAAATGTATACCTTGGCCGCAGCCTGATGGCCAAGGGGGAATATGCCCTGGCGATCGAACCCCTGCGGGAAGCGATCCGGGATATGGGCCGCATGAACACCGAAAAGATGACCGCGATGTATTATCTGGCCAACGCTTATGAAAAGCTGGATATGGACGATGACGCGCTGGAAATATACAAGGAAATCTATAAAGTCGAGATCAGTTTTATGGACGTGGCATCCCGGATCGACTCCTTTTACATGAAAGAAAAGGAACAGGGGAGCTGAGAAATCCTGAATTTTTTCGGCGTTCGACCGGATTGCCGATTGACATTGAATTGCCCGAGCTTATATTAAGGTGAAAATTTATCATAACCAAAGGGACAGACATGGCTGACAATAAAGATATTGCAGGTGCGGCGGAACAGAATGCCGGCACTCCCCCGGGAATTTCCGATCCATTGAGCAACCGTGAAACCGATACCGGTAACCTGGATAAACTGGACGATACCCGTACGCGCAAGACCATCAAACTGCGCCCGATGACCGGCGTCGCTCCCGCCGTGAAATATTCGGAAGTCGCCGCGGCCCCGGCTGACGGCGAAGCCGTGGCGGACCCGTTGACCCAGCGTCATACCAACACCGGTTCTTTTGCCAAATTGGACGATACCCGCACGCGCAAAACCATCAAAATGTCCCCGGCCGGCGGAATGAAACCCGAAGCCGATGACTCCGACGCCGATGCGAAGACGATTGAATTGCAGCCGATCAAATCGGCTCCGGCTACCCCGGCGGTCCCGGCGCCCCCCCCGGCGGAAGTCGAAACCGCCACTGTGGCTGTGAATAAAGTTTCTCCCGACAAAGGCGGCCTGCCGAATCTGGTGTCGGAAGGCGACGGCATTCCGGTTGTCCCCGGCCCCTCCCGGGTAGTCGCTCCGGCTCCGATCACGTCGCCCAAGCCGTCGATCGGGCTGAAGCCCGCCGCGGCCCCGATCGTCCCGACCGCCAGCGGTCCGATGGAACCGGACGATACCCGTACCCGCAAGACCATTAAAATCGCCGCTTCCAAGCCGAGTGTCATGGATGCCGCCGAATCGGTGATGCCCACCGTCGCTCAGGCGAAAACAATTCCGGCCGGTGAAACGATCCGTTTACGCCCGTCCGAGGGCGGTTCGCCCGCTCCGCAGCTTGCGCCGCAATCTTCCGCCAAGGATACGATCCGGTTGAAACCCGGCGGCAGCGGCGCCACGATTTCTCCGCCGACAGCGGCTCCCGCCGCGAGTGTTGCGCCGCCGTCGGCTTCCACGGTAGCCCTGAAACCGGCTCCGGCCCCGGCCGCACCGCCGAAACCGGCGGCTCCTTCTGCTCCGCTGGTACCTCCGGCTACCGGTGGCGGATCGAAAATCGGCATCAAGCCGCCGCAGTCTCCGCCCCCCGGTCCGCCCGCTGCTTCCAAAGCGCCGTCAAGCGCCGGAGGAGAGAAAAAAGGCGGCCTGTCGCTGAAGAAAAATGAAGATGACGGCACGCCGAAAGGCCCGCCCCGCGCCCAGATGGAACAGGAAATTCTGCAGGACAAGAAGACGCGCAAGAAACTCAACAGCGGCGGTCCGTCGCCGTTCTATACCGTCGCCAGTATTTTTACGTTTGCGTTCCTGCTGTTCAGCACGTATGTGACAGCGGCGAACTATGTCAACACCTGGGAACAGAGCCGTTTTGAAGAACCGATTCATTTCCCGATTCCGGTGCTCGAAGACCGTATTAATCTCCGATAAGGAAAGAAAACAGGTTTCGGCGGTCGTCAGACCGCCTTTTTTATGGATATACAAGGCATTATTTTTGATATGGACGGTACCTTGACGGTGCCGATACTGGATTTCAAGCGCATCCGGCACGAGCTGGGCGTGACTGAGAGCAATGTGGACCTGGTGGAGGTGATCAACCGCCGTTCCGAAGCGGAACAGCGCGAGGCCTGGGCCGTGATTGAACGGCACGAGGAGATTGCCGCCGCGAATTGCCGCTTTCAACCGGACCTCGATCCGGTCCTGAACCGCTTTGCCGCCGCCGGTATTCGCCTGGCGGTGATTACCCGCAATACCCGGCGCAGCGCCGATATCGTTCTGGGGAGGCTCAGCGTCCGGTTCGGTCCGATCCTGACCCGTGAATTTCCGTTCCTGAAGCCGTCGCCCGAGCCGGTCCGCCATATCCTGACGGAATGGAGACTCGAACCGCGGAACGTGCTGATGGTGGGCGATTACATTCACGACATTGAATCCGGCCGTTCCGCCGGAGCTTATACCTGCTACTTCCACGATCCCTCGCTGCATGATTCATGGTCCGGCGAGGCTGATTTTACCGTTTCTTCGTATAACGAACTGTCGGCGCGGGTGCTTGCGGGATACTGCTAATTCAGCCGGGTCCGGAAGATGTTGAAATCGAGGAGCCGGACCAGGTGGTTGAGCATTTCGCGGCAGTCTTTGCGGGATTCCGGCCATTCGGCGTCGAGGTACTTCACCGCGAACAGCGACATATCCGGAACGTTCAGGAAAACCGGCATGGCATTGTCCCCCGCCAGGCGGAATGCGTGGCGGGCGCAGTCGTTCATGGCGTCCGCCAATTCCTTGAAATACGGCAGCAGCATCATTTCCGTGATCACCGGTTCGAATTGGAGATAGGGCGCCAATTTCTGGAACCGGAGTTCCAGGCGGAGCGAGGGGAACAACGAACTGATACCGTTGATGCCGATGATGTTGCTTTCGATCAGCTTTCGCGCCGGTTCCGACAGTGCGTTCAGGAGCGCTTCCTGCTCGACCAGCCACGGCGCTTTGCGGTTGTGGCGCGGGATTTTCAGCGGAGCCGAATCGGGCAAGGCCACTTCCGCGGTCTGGAAATAACGCCCGAGCTCGACATACAGCGCCGGAGGCGCCAGGGTAATGCCGAGCCGCTGGTTGGCGTCGATTACTTTGGCGGCGATGTCGGCGAGTACGTGTCCGTATAACCCCAGGTGGCGCTGCAGCAATTTCTGCACGGTTTCACTGTCGTTGGACGAGGTGATTTCGACACAGGCGTTGTGGCGTTTGTGCTGCTGGGCGGTTTCCGGGTAGCCGCTGGCCTCGAGGATGCGGACCACGGTGGTGTTCAGTTCGGAGATGGCGAAAATTTTATCGGGATTGGGACTGTTCACCAGCGCGAATTCGACCGCGAGGGCGATGTCTTCCGCCAGATAGCTGTCGCGGATGCCGCTGGCGATGAAGCTGCGGGCGATGCTGCTCTGGAGCTTTTCCGGTTCAAACGGAATCAGTTCGCCGGAATGCAGGATGAGCATGATCGAATTTTCGGCAGGCTTGATCATTGTTTCCCGGCGCTGGTGTCGATTTCGCGGATGATTTCGGTGAAGCTGTCCACGGCCTGAAAGTCGCGGTAGACGGAGGCGAAGCGGACGAACGCCACTTTGTCCAGCGGGAGCAGGGCGGCCATGACCCGTTTGCCGATTTCCGCGCTCGGGACTTCACGTTCGAAGTCGCGCTGGACGGCGCTGGATATTTCCTCCACGGCGCGGTCGATGTCTTCCTGCCTCACCTGCCGTTTGTAACAGGCGTTTTCAACGCCGCGGCGGAGCTTGTCACGGTCGAAATCTTCCGGTGTGCCGTCTTTTTTAATGACTTTGATTTCGGAGTAGATGATGCTTTCGTGGGTGGTGAAACGGTGGCCGCAGCCCAGACATTCACGCCGTCGCCGGACGCCCGCGCCGTCCTTGACGGCCCTGGAGTCGACTACTTTATCGTCCTGGAATTGGCATTTCGGGCAGCGCATAATAAATCCCTCGGGTTGTTATTCAGGTTGTTCCAATAAAATTTCAAGGCCCCGGAAGTTCATCAGGGCGATGCCGCCGAATCCGGGAACATTGCGGATATCGTTCAGGCCTTTTGAAAGTCTTTCCATAAAAACGGTAAACGTGTCTTCGCCGGTCAGATTGAAACGGCGGCCGGAATAATGACTGCCGGCGGATACGCAGATCACCAGTTGACGCCCCAGCGACGCCGCTTCGGTCAATTGCGGGCGGAGAGCGGCCAGCCCGTTCTGCGCGTCCGCCGCCACCACGACCTGGTCGGCCAGCGACAGGAAATCGGTGACTTTGCCCGCGGAAAGGTCGCTCGCGGCGGCGCGGGTGTGGTAAAATTCCGGGACGATCACCGAAAGCGGCTTGGTCCGGAACCGTTTGCGGACGCCGGCGATCAGCGCCATGGACTGCTTGATCAGGCGGTCGTTGTCGTTGTTAATGCCGTAAGTAGCGTCGCTCCAGGAATAAAGACCGCGGCTGCGCAGATGGCTCCGCAGGTGCGGGGTCAGCGCCAGCGCGATGCCGAGGACGTTCTCGGTGGCGGAAAATTCGGTGATCCGGCGGAGCAGATGTTTGTCGTAGTCATGTTCGAGCGTATTCAGGTGAGCAAATGACTCCTGCGGTTTTTCGTAAATGATATGGTCGCTGACGACGATCCAGACGGGGATGCCGACCTTTTTAAATGCGGCGAGGAAGGCGGGGAATTCTTCACCGAAATCCGCGATTTCATAGCCTTCGCTGAGCAAATAAGCCTGGGTGATTCCCGCCATTTGCAGCCGCCGGATGAGTTCTTCGGGGAAATAACGGAAATCCTCGTAAGTCCGGGTGCCGAGGAAGGCGCCTGTCATGGGAAATCCGGCGATTTCGCTTTTCAACGCCGCGGCGTGCCGGGCAAAGTTCGGATTTTCCGGCAATGGAACCGGGCGGGGCGGGGGCGGCTGCGAACAGCCGCCGATCAATATGGCCACAGCCACGGCGAACAAAACTGGAATCCGTGTCATAAATACTACCGTTAATTAAATTATGATTCAGTGAATGCCGTGTGCAAGTTTTTCAGCCGTCAATTTCGCGGCGGCACGTTGCCGCACGCGGTCCAGCGCGCGGACTGCGCTGGTCGCCCGGAGGGCGAAACAGAGATTCCGCTCTGCGAGCGGGCAGCGTTTCGCCGCTGCACCGCGCCCGGGCACGGCCCGGTGCGGTATGGATGCTTCGCATCCGGAGCTTATGGCTGAAAAACTTGCACACGGCATCAGCTAATCAGTTAATATAAAACACATCGCGCTATTTTTCAAGCCGAAAAACAGCAATCCCAGTCTTTGAAGATCGGTTCCAGTCCACGCGACTTCAAATCCTTGACCACGGCTTCCACCGAGGAGGAGTCGTTCATGGTGAACTGGCCGAGCGAAATGCCGTCGAGATATTCCCGGTAGCCGCCGGGCGAAACCTGGGAACCCGCGCTCATGTGGCTGACGCAGATCTCCGCCATCCGTCCCCGGAACTCCGCTTTTTCGCGGGTTGAGAGAAACAGGTCGGATTCGCGGAAAAAGAGCCGGACCGCCAGCATCATCTGTTCCAGTTCGTCGTCTTTAAGCGGCGCGGGGACGTTGAAGCCCCCTTTGGTCGGCGTGATGCGCGGAAATGAAAACTGATTCCGGCTGCGCCAGAAATGTTTGCGGAGCCAAAGTCCGTGAATCGCCAGATTCGCCGCTTCCAGCCGCCAGTTCGGGTTCAGCCCGAGCAACGCCCCGATGCCGAGGTTGTAGAACCCGGCGCGGCCGCCTGCCTCCATCGCCTTCAGCCGGAACGAATAGTTCATTTTGGGGCCGCCGAGGTGGAGTTTGGCGTAAATTTCGGGATCGTAGGTTTCCTGGTACAGAGTCAGGCCGTGGCAACCGGCTTCGAACAGCTTGCGGTAGTCGGGCTCGTGCATCGGATAGAATTCGATGTTGATGTAGTCGAACTTCTTTTTGAGCTCACGGATGCAATCCGCCAGGAAATCGACCGGGACGCCCTTCGGGTCCTCTCCGGCGATCAGGAGCAGGCTGTCGTGCCCCATGCCCTTGATGATCTGCGCCTCGCTCATGACCTCGTCGAAGCTCAGGCGGCGGCGTTTATAGTGAAACGAACTGCGGAACCCGCAGTAAGCGCAGTTGTTGATGCAGTAACTTGACATGTAAAGCGGCGCGTAAATCCGGACGGTCCTGCCGAAATACATGCGCTTGATCATGGCGGAACGCTCGCGCATTTCCGGCATCAGCCCCGCGGCGGCCGGTGAAATGAAATGGAGAAAATCGGTGAACGCGGGAGAATCGTTCAACAGGGACGCCTTGGCCTGCGCCGGCGTCACCTTGCGAATGTATGAATCAAGTTCTTCCGCCGTATATTTGCTGTACGGAATCATGTTCATGGCTTACACCACGTCGTTGAAAATATCGGAGGGGGATGACGCCGAGCCGGTCAACTGCATGGCGGCGGGGCCCGCCGCCAGAGCCGTTTCGGCGGCTTTTACAGCCATGGCGAACGCCCTGCCCATGGCGGCGGGGTCGGCGGCGGCGGCGACCGCGGTGTTTACCAGTACGGCGTCGGCGCCCATTTCGATGGCCTGGGCGGCGTGCGACGGCAGGCCGAGCCCGGCGTCGATCACGACCGGAACGTTGGCCTGTTCGATGATGATTTTCAGCATGGCTTCGGTTTTGATCCCCTGATTGCTGCCGATCGGCGATCCGAGCGGCATGACCGCGTGGCATCCGGCTTCTTCAAGCCGTTTGGCCAGTACGGGGTCGGCGTTGATGTAGGGGAGGACTTTGAAGCCCTCTTTGACCAGCTCCACGGCGGCGAGATAGGTTTCGATGGGGTCGGGGAGCAGGTAATTGGGGTCGGGATGGATTTCGAGTTTGATCCATTCGTAACCGGCGGCGCGTCCGAAACGGGCGATGCGCAGGGCGTCGGCGGCATTTCTGGCGCCGCTGGTGTTCAGCAGAACGGTGATTCCGGGAGGAACGGCGCCGAGGATATCGTCGTCTTTGCGGTTGACATCGACCCGGCGCATGGCGACCGTCACCATTTCGGTGCCGGAGGTTTCGATGGCCTGGCTCAATGCCCGGGCGGATGAGAATTTACCGGTGCCGAGAAACACCCGCGATTGGAATTCCTTATCCGCAATGATTAAAGGTTTCATGATGGCTGTCCTGTTAGTATTGAATCAAGTATCATACCATAAAATGCGGAAAAGTCAACAATGTATCTTGCAATAATTAAGAATTAATGTATTTTAAAGAATCAGTTTTCAAGGAGCAGACATGTCAATAGAAAAATTACGCGGCAGCATCGACCGGATCGATCGCGAGATCATCAAATTGCTGAACGAACGCTACGAAAATGTGGCCGAAATCGGCAAATTGAAGATGACCGGAAACTCCCCGGTTTATGTGCCGGAGCGCGAAAAACGCGTTCTGGATATGGTTTGCGCCATTAATTCCGAGCTCGGCGGCAAGGTCAAACCGGAAACGATTAAAGCCGTTTATCGTGAGATCATGTCCGGCGCGATCAACCTGGAATCGCCGGTCCGGGTTTCTTTTCTGGGCCCGAAAGGCACTTTTTCGCATGAAGCCGCGCTCCAGCGGTTCGGCCACAGCGTGACGCTGCTCGAAGCGCCGAGCATCGCCGCCGCCTTTAACGACGTTGAAACCGGGCGGGCCGACTACGCCTGCGTGCCGGTGGAAAACAGCACCGAAGGCGCGGTCAGCTACACCCTCGATACCCTGGTCAATTCCTCGGCGCTGATCTGCGCCGAAATGAATGTGTCGATCCACCACAACCTGCTTGCCCGCTGCGGGCGCGACAAAATCCGCCGGATTTACAGCCACGAGCAGATTTTCGGACAGTGCCGCAATTACCTCGCGGCGAATTTCCCGAACATCGAACAGGTGGTCGTCAGCAGTTCTTCGCGCGCCGCGCAGAAGGCCGCCGACGAAGCCAACGCCGGGGTGATCGCCGGACTGGTGGCCGCGGAAGTGTTTTCGCTGCATGTGCTGGACCGCAATGTTGAGGATTTCGCGCACAACACGACGCGCTTTTTTGTGATTTCGCGGCAGTTGCCGCAACCGACGGGCGACGACAAGACTTCGCTCTGTTTCGCCATGGAGGACCGCATCGGCGCGCTGTACGACGTGCTTGAGCCGTTCAAGCGCCGCAACATCATGATGACGATGATCGAGAGCCGCCCGATGAAAAACGGCGCGTGGGAATATTGCTTTTTTGTCGATATCCTCGGGCATCGCGACGACCCCGAAATCAAGGTGTCGCTGGACGAAATAACGGAGCGCTGCCGGATGTTCAAGATCCTCGGCAGTTATCCGAGAAATTCCTGACGGTATTTTCAGGACAAGGGGAATGAGGTTCTCCCCCGGCCGCCAACGGTCGAAACCGCAATTTTTGCTGATGACTTCTGCATAACGCAGGAGCATCGGCTTTTTTTTGCGGGTACGACTTGCGGCGAATTGAGAACTTTGCCGGATGAATGGACAAAACTAAGGAAATGGAAGGATGTTGACTGGATTAGCTTATATTTTCCTGGGTGGACTGGGTTGCGCCTGGATTTTTACGAAATTGAAGCTGCCGGGATTCCTCGGAATGCTGCTGGCCGGGATACTGTTGGGACCGATGGGGTGGAATCTGCTGGATGGCTTGGTTCTGGCGGTTTCCGGCGATCTGCGGCGGCTGGCGCTGGTGATTATTCTGGCGCGGGTCGGGCTGTCGCTGGATTTGAGCGTATTGAAGACATTCGGCGTGGCGGCGCTGCTGATCTGTTTTGTCCCGGCGACACTGGAAATTGTCGGGATTACACTGTTGGCGCCGTATATTCTGGGCGTGACTTTTCTGGAGGCGGCGCTGATCGGGACGGTAGCCGCCGGCGTTTCTCCCGCCGTGATCGTCCCGCGAATGCTGTGGCTGACGGAGAACGGATACGGCAGGGAAAAAGGACTGCCGCAGTTGTTGATGGCCGGAGCATCGGCGGATAACGTGTACGTGATTATCCTGTTTTCGGCTCTGGTGAAAATGATTGAGAGCGGGGAGGGGTGGTCGGGGGCGTCTCTCGGCTGGATTCCGCCGGCGATCGCCTGCGGCCTCGGCGGCGGGGTGGCCGCAGGCTGGGGAATGGCGAAATGGCTGGGGCGTTTCGGACGAAACGACGCGGTCGCGGTATTGGTGTTTCTCAGTCTTTCGTTTTTGTTCATGGCGCTGGAACAGGATGGCCGCGTGCCGTTTGCCGGACTGCTGGCGATCGCTGTAACCGGGGTCGTGATTCAAAAACTCCTGCCGGAAACCGCCCGGCGGCTTACCGTTACATTCAAAGGACTCTGGACGGGCGCCGAAGTGTTGTTGTTTGTTCTGGTCGGCGCGTTGATCGGCGTCGGGGGCGTGAGTCCCGCCGTTGGAATGATTGCGCTGCTGGTGGCGGCGGGGCTGGGATTCCGGGCCGCCGGGGTGTGGCTGTCTCTGACGGGGACCCGGCTGGACCGGCGGGAGCGCCGCTTCTGCATCTGGGTTTACCTGCCGAAAGCGACGGTACAGGCGGCGGTGGGGGCGATTCCGCTGGGGATGGGGTTGGCGTGTGGAAACACCGTGCTTGCCGTGGCGGTGGTTTCGATTGTGCTGACTGCGCCGTTTGGCGCATTAATGATCGATTGGACTTGTAAAAGTCTATTCAAGCGGATAGATTAAGAGTGGTTGAGGAGTGACGCATGTCCGGATGGGGCAAATTGCGGATAAAAAACATTATCGGGGAAAAGAAATTTGCCTTATGGTGATTTTTATGCTAAATTTACAGATAGCTGTAATTTTGGATTGCAAACTTTGAATAAGGAATGGCCTGGGATAAATGCGTTTTCAATGTCCATTATGCCATAAACTGGTTGCGGTGGATGATTCCCAGATGGGGAATCAGGTACAGTGCGGCCATTGCAACGAAGTGGTTTCGGTGCCGCCTTCACGGTTTGCCACCGGTGCGGTTATCGCGGATTTTGTGATCATGAAAGAGATCGGGCGCGGCGGCATGGGGGTCGTATACCTTGCCCACCAGATTTCGCTGGACCGCCCGGCGGCGTTGAAAATCCTGCAGGACAGTTATGCGAACGACGCCGAGTTCGTCGTCAATTTCATCAAGGAAGCGCGTTTGGCGGCCAAGCTGAACCATCCCCATATCGTACAGGCCTACGCCGTGGGCGAAGACGAAGGGGTCTTCTTTTTTGCCATGGAGTACATCGACGGCGAGACCATGAAGTCGGTGTTGAGACGCGAAAAAGTGATTCCGGTGGACCAGGCGATCACGATCATCCAGCAGGTGGCGGAAGCCCTCGACTGCGCCTGGAAAGAACAGAAATTGGTTCACCGCGACATCAAGCCCGACAATATCATGCTGACCCGGAAGAATCAGGCGAAACTCGCCGATCTCGGGCTTTCCCAGGTGGCGGACGAAGCCGAAGACGAGGACAGCGATGAAGTCATGGGCACCCCCCAGTATATCAGCCCCGAACAGTTGACCGGGGCTCCCGTGGATATCCGCAGCGATATTTACAGCCTCGGCGCGACGTTTTACCAGTTCGTCACCGGGCGCTTCCCCTACGAAGGGCGCAACGGCAATGAAATCGCCCGCAAGCATCTGGAAGCGGAACTGGAACCGCCCCAGCAGGTTAACCCGGACGTGCCGGAAGCCGTCGGGCAGATTATCTGCAAGATGATGAAAAAGAACGTCAACGAGCGTTATCAGGATGCCGAGTCGCTGGTGGAGGACCTCCGTGTCCTGCGGCGCGGCAAGGCCGGAGGCACGATATTGCCGAAGGCGTTTTCCACGCAGACCACCTCCGTGCCGCGTCCGGTGATGGGGACCGGCAGTACCGCTTCGGCGGTCGACCTGCTGAAACTCCAGAGCAAAGCGCCCGACCCGAAAAGCATTCCCGGCGGCCCCGGCGGCAAATCCATCTCGCTGAAACGCCCCGACCCGCCGAAACCCGCCGCCCGGGTGGAAGTGGTGGCGGACGAAGATGAAACCAATTCGCCGGCGGAAGGCATCAAGCCGATTTTCGACCCCGGCAAAAATATCAATACCCAGACCAATAACAATCTGGTCCTTGATCCGAAAGGCGTGGAGGACCTGAAAGGGTTTCGCCCCTGCCACCGGATCAGGCGGATTACGCTGCTGGTGATCGCGGCGGTGCTGTTTGTCGGCGCCGGTGTGATTTTCTATCTGTATATGAAACAGGCTCCGGCGGTGCCGCCGGAAAAAGCGCCCGACCAGCCGAAAGAAACGGTCTCCGTGCCGGACAGCTACGTGGTGATGATCAACGATCTGCTGAAAAAACGCAAAAGCAACCCGGCCGCGGAAATGGACTTCCTGAATCAGGCGGAAGAATTCTTCGCCAGATATCCGGAGGCGAAAACGCCGGAGCAGCTTGAAAAACTGACGGAATTGTTGGCCGCTTACGTCGAGATCGACAACCGCTTGCGGGTGGAACCCGCCCGCCAGAAAGCCCGCGGCAAACACGAAGCCAGCATTGCCGCCCTGCGCAAAAGCGAAGAAGACCTGGCCCGCCAGCAGCGCCAGTTGAAGGAAGAACAGGAACGCCTGCGCCGCGAACAGGAACAATACCGCAAGCAACTGGCCGAGGAACAACAGCGCCAGAAAGCGCGGGACGATAAATATATGGCCGCGATCCGGGCGATCCGCGCCGCCGCGCCGTATTATCTGGCCCGCCTGATACAGGAGGATAAGCCGGAACAGGCGGAAGCGCTGAGGCTTCGGGTGGATCAGGAACTCGGCGCCATCCAGACCTCCACACCCGGCGTGCTTCAGGCCGATAAGGAGTTGAAGAGTTATCTGGCGAAGCTGGTTGAGGAACTGAAAAAAAGCCGCGAATATTACACGCTGCTGTACAACAGCGGCGATGCCTTGGCCGGTATGCAGATCGAGCTTCGGAACGACAATGCGCGACAGTTGTTGCGTGTGAACAGCGTTCGCAACCGGATCATTTACGCCGTGGACGTGATTTCCGGCAGGAATGTCGAATTGAAACTGGATGAGCTTGATCCGGCCACGCTGGAACTGGTCGTCAACCGGATCGAACGCCGCCGGCAGATCAAAGACCTGAAATTCTATGCCAGGCTTTACGAAAACCTCGCGCCCGATGCTCCCGTACCGGATGATTTCTGGAAAAAAGAGCTGAAGGCCTACCAGGCCAACTACGAACGGGAAAAACAGAAAGGCGCTTCGGAGCCGGTTTTCCCATCGCTGTGAGGAATGGAACGATGAAACTGATTCATTTTTCCGATCCGCATGCGGGCGGTTCGGCCGAAGACTGGATGGCTTATCTGGACAAACGCTGGGTCGGTGTTTTCAACTACCGTTTCCGGCGGCGTTTCCAGCACGATTTGAAACTGCTGGAAAAAGCGGTCCGTTATACCTTGGAGAATCCCCCCGACGTGGTGGTCTGTACCGGCGACCTCACTTCAACCGGTCAGCCGGGCGAATTCCGGCAGGCGCTCGACATCATGCGCCCGCTTCGGGAAGCCGGTGTGCCGATGCTGTACGTGCCGGGGAATCACGACTGCTACGTCAAACGCCGCAAATGCGTCGACGCGGTCCGGCAGGCGGTGGAGGAGTTGTGCGATTACCGGCTCGAAGACCTGCCGCTGGTGCGGCGCATCGGCGGGGTGGACTTTATCCTGGTGCATGAGAGCCGCCCGACCAACCTGATTTCATCCTGCGGCTACCTGACGCGGGCGACCAGCGACTTCGTCGTCGATTATTGCGCCGCGCCCAAAACCTGTCCGCGGGTCATCGTCGGGCATTATCCGTTGATCGAGGAACAGCCGCTGCTGCGGTGCCGCCACCGCCTGTGGGGACAGAAACGGGTGGTGGATTTGTTGCGGCGGAACGTGATCGACGTTTCGCTCTGCGGCCACATTCACCAGCCGTTCGCCAAGACGGACGCCACCGGGCGCGGCGAATACAGCGCCGGTTCGGTCACCCGGAACGGAACCATGGCGCAGATGGAATATCTGGCGGACCGGGATATTTTCACACGGCGGCAGATCGATCTTCACTGACGAGGCGTTGCATGAAGCTTTTCCGGAGACGGCATTTTTATCTGATCCTTGCTTTCCTCGGGCTGATTCTGGTGGGAATGGTTTTCCTGAAGATGCCGTTCGTCAGCCATGTCGACGGAATCGAGTGGGCCGATGCGTTTTTCACCTCGGTCGCCTCGGTCTGCGTGACCAATATGTGCAATCTGCCGGCCTCCGGTTTCAACCTGCCCGGACAACTGGTGGTGCTGGGGCTGATTCAGGTCGGCGGCATGGGCATGATGATTATCGCGTCCATGATCGTGATCGTGCTGGGGCAGGGGATGGGCGAGGACAGCCAGATGGCGCTGGGAAGCAGCCGGCATCTGCTGCCCGGCGAACTCGAAAAACTGATCCGGACCATTATGGCCTACACCTTTGCCATTGAGGGGATCGGAATGGTTCTGTTGACGGCGGCGTTCATGTTTTCGCATGGGATGGATTTCCGGACTGCCTGTTACAATGGATTGTTCCACGCGGTGTCGGCGTTCTGCAACGCCGGATTCACGCCGCTGCCGGGCAATCTGACGGGGGTGAACTGGGCGGTCAAGGTGGTGGTGTCGTTTCTGATTATCGCCGGGGGGCTCGGGTTTTATGTGATCTTCGACCTGATCGGGGCGTTCCGCCGCCGCAGCCGCCTCCAGATCAACAGCAAGATCGTGCTGATTGCTTCGGTGGTCCTGATCGTCGGCGGTACGCTGGCCGTCAAACTGCTGGAGTACCGCTCCATGTCCTGGCTGGATTCGTATTTCATGGCGGTTTCGGCCAGGAGCGCGGGGTTCATCACCTACGCGCCGCTGCAGATGCACGGCGGGGCGCTGCTGGTGCTGATCTGTCTGATGCTGATCGGCTGTTCGCCGAATTCGACCGGCGGCGGCATCCGCACCACGGGCGTCGCCATGATCTTTCTGGCGGTTTACAATGTATTCAAGGGAAACTCCAAATTGCTGTTGTTCAAGCGGGAGATTCCGATGCGCTACGCGCTGCGGGCGTTTGCGGTGACGCTGGCATTTCTGCTGATCACGGCGCTGGTGTCGCTGACCGTGGCGACCGCCTACGGCGTGTCGCTGAAAACCGTCGGCTTTGAGGTCGCGGCGGCGATTTCCAACGCGGGGATGCCGCTGGATTACAACGAAAGCGAGTTCCTGCCGGTACGGGGCCTGATGGCGGTGTGCATGTTTCTGGGGCGGATCGGGCCGTTGACGATTTTTTTATTTTTCCTGAGCGAAAGACGGCAAAGCCGCTTGTCTTATCCGCCGGAACGGATTATTTTAGGTTAACCAAGGAGATATGGCGCTATGAAAGGAAACTTTGCCGTCATGGGGCTGGGGATATTCGGCTCGAAGCTGGCGGTCGAACTCAGCAACAGCGGGCATTATGTGGTGGCGGTGGACATTGACCCGGCGGCGATCGCCGAAATCAAGGACAAGGTCTCGACCGCGATCATCGCCGACGTCAGCAACGCCGACACCGTCAAGGAGCTGGACGTCAGCAAATTTACGACGATTGTGCTGAGCATGAGCAGTCATTTCGAAAACCAGATCATCGCGCTGACCCTGCTGAAACAGGAGGGCGCCGTCAATGTGATCGCCAAGGCCAAGTCGCCGCTGCAGAAACGGATTCTGCTGCGCCTCGGCGCGAGCGAAGTGGTCCTGCCGGACTTCGACGTGGCGGAGCGCTACGCGAAGCGCCTGTCGATGAGCAACATCACCGATATGCTGGACTTCAAAGGCGGCACCATCGCGGACGTGGCGGTGCCGGAGGAGATGAACGGAAACTCCATCCGCGAACTCGATTTGCGCAACCGTTTCAACGTGACGGTCCTGCTGATCAGCAAGCAGGGCGAGGAAAACCGTACGGTCTGGAGCCCGAACATCATCCTGGAAACCGGAGACAAACTGACGATCTTCGGGCAGGAAAAAGACATTGTCAAAGCTTTTCAGAGGTAAATCACGATGACCGACGCATTCAATCTGGTTCTGGTCCATCCCGAAATTCCGCAGAACACCGGCGGCATCGGCCGCCTTTGCGTATCGACCGGTTCGCGGCTGCATCTGATCAAGCCGCTCGGATTTTCGCTGGACGACCGTTACGTCAAGCGCGCCGGAATGGATTACTGGCCGCATGTCGAGCTGACGATTTATGAGGACTGGGAGGACTTTCTGGAGCGGAATCCCGGCGCCGAACTCTATTTTTTCACCACGAAAACCGACCGGAGTTTCTGGAAGTGCGAATACCGCCCCGGTTCGTATCTGGTTTTCGGCAACGAAGGCTCCGGGCTTCCCCCGCAGTTCTACGCCGACTATGCCGACCGGATGTACACGATTCCGATGAACGGCAGTTTTTTCCGTAGCCTGAACCTGGCGAATTCGGCGGCGGTGGCTTTGTATGAAGGGCTTCGCCGGTCGGATGGCGGCGGCCTTTTCTGACCCTCGGATCGGAGTCCGGTTTTATATGCAGAAATACAACCCGGGAAGGCTTTTTGCATTTAATGAACCCACTGGGTGATTATCGATGGTGATAAATGCTAAAAACAGGGTGAAAAGATAGCATAAATCACTATTTTGAGGCAAAAATCATTGACAAATAATGCAATAAAGTGTATTCTAGCCTTGTAATCGAAATCAAGACATGGATAACCATTTAATTCAGCATACAGGAACATCATGGGGCGTAAAATAAAATTTGGTATTATTGGAACCGGAGCCATTGCGCAGATGCATGCGGCGGCTTTGCAGGATTTGGATAATGCGGAATTGGTGTCCGTGTTTGACAAAGTGGAAACGCGGGCAAAAGAATTCGCCGGGCGCTACGGTGTCCGCTACGCCACCAGTTTCGACGAATTTCTCGCCGACCCCGAGCTCGAGGCGGTCACCGTGGCGACCCCCACCGGGATCCACGGCGACGTGGCGATTCCCGCCGCCTGCGCCGGCAAGCACATCCTGTGCGAAAAGCCGCTCGACGTGACGCTCGAAAAGGCCGACGCCATCATTCAGGCCTGCGAACAGCACAATGTCCGCCTTTCGGCGGTGTTCCAATCCCGTTTCGCGCGCTCGGTTCAGGCGATCAAGCAGGCTTACGACGCCGGTCGCTTCGGCAAAATCACCCTGGCCAGTACCCAGGTCAAATGGTTCCGTTCGCAGGAATATTACGACAGCGCCGGCTGGCGCGGCACCTGGCAGCTGGACGGCGGCGGTGCCCTGATGAACCAGTCGATCCATACGATCGACCTGTTGCTCTATATCAACGGCGACGCCCGCGAGGTTTTCGCCTACTCCGGCATCCTGAGCCATGAACGGATCGAGGTGGAGGACAACCTCTGCGCCGTGGTCAAATACCGGAACGGCTCGATGGGAACCATCGAGGTCAGCACCTCCTGCGCGCCGGGGTTCCCGCGGCGGGTGGAAATCTCCGGCACCAACGGCAGCGTGGTGATGGAGGGCGACACGATCGTCCGCTGGGAATTCGCGGACAACACCCCGGAAGACGACCTGGTCCGCAAGACCTGCGGCGAATCCGAGGGGATGCAGGGCGGCGCCGGCGACCCGATGGCGATCGGGCACAACGGCCACGCGCGACAGATTCACGACCTCGCCGATGCGATTCTCAACGGCTACGACCCGCTGCTCTCCGGCAAAGAAGGGCGGCGCGCGGTGAAATTCATCTGCGGCATTTACGAATCCTGCCGTACCGGGATGCCCTATAAATTCGAAAACTCCAACTTCATCTGGCATCTCTGACCGGGGTGCGGGAGATCACAACCCGGTTTTATACGGTTTTCGCTATCCTTGCAATGATCGGACGGCGATTTTCTCTGTATTTGTTTATGGAATATATTTTATATAAAGCATCGATTTATCTTTTTTTGAGCTTATGAGTATGGATGTTTACTGTAATTTTGTTTTTTGGTATTGACTTTTTCGGGAGATCCTATATACTAATTGATAAGATCGATGGAAAAGGATAACAAAAGTATAAAGCTTTATGACGAAAAATGCCGCCGCCAATGAAGTCCTGACTAAAAAGGGCGTTGTAAAAAGACAGCTGCTCAGCGAAATCAAATCCGGCCGCCTGGCTCCGGGAACGCATTTGCCGTCGACCCGGGTGCTGGCGGGGAAATGCGGCGTTTCCTACGTCACTCTCCACCGTATCCTGACGGAATTGGAAAAAGACGGATATATTCAACGGCGCAACGGCGTCGGCACCTTTGTCGGTACGCCGCCCGGCCATGTCGCTATCACGAAGATCGGGATTCCGATCGGGCTGGAGTTCAACCGTTTTTTCGTCGATGCCTATGAGGAAATTTCAAGGCAGGCCAATCTGCTGAATATCCAGACCGTTCTCGGGGCCCGTGACAGTGAGGAGGAATTCCTTGACCGCCTGGCGGAAGAAAACGTCAATGCCGTTTTGCGTTTTCCGGGCAATCACGCCCGGGAACATGCCATCCAGGAAAAGCTCGCCCGTTATAATATGCGGGCGGTGATGCTGAACGACTGGTGGCACGAGGGCGGAGGCCGGTTTCCCTGTGTCATGACCGACGAGGAAGCGGCGGCCGCCGAGATGCTCGATCATCTTTACAGCCTCGGGCATCGGCGGATTGCGCTATATCAGGAATCGACTTTCGGGCTCCGGGTCAATCTGACGCGGGCGTTTTACCGCTGGCATTATGGCCGCGGGCTGACGTTCGGACGGGAGCAATTGATGACTTATGAGGATGTCGATATCCGGGAACCGCTGCGGTTTTGGGAATGGGTTGAGCGCAACCGGATTACGGCGGTGTTTTTCAGTCACGATTTCAATGTGATGCGGGCGCTGCCCTATTGGCGCGAAGCCGGGATCGCAGACCCGCAGGCTCGAATCAGCATTGCCGGGTTCGACGATATTGCCGATTCCGCGGAGTTGGGGTTGACCAGCATCCGGCAGAATACCCGGAAACTGGTTTCCGAAGCGTTTCGCCTGTTGCGTTCAATCGATTATCACAGGAATGCCGTGGTTAAAATCTCGGCTCGCTGTGTTATCCGGACCTCGACCCGTCCGCCCCGGGAACTGGCGGAACCCGGGCCGGGCGGAGATACTGTGACCGGATCGGAAAACCGGCAGTGAGCCCGTGTTGTCCGCGGATGCGGCGCGTTTCGGCATCGGAATTACGAATTCAACGATCTCATTTTATTCATAAAAACTATGGAGGAAGACCCAACATGCAATTCAAGCCAGTATACAGTCGTTTATGCGCTTCCGGATTTACACTTATAGAGCTCTTGGTTGTTATGGCTGTTATTTTGATCCTTTCGGCCATGCTGCTGCCGGCGCTGAACCTGGCGCGTGAGCGCTCCCGGACCGCCAAATGTCTCGGCAACCAGAAACAATGCGGGCTGGCGCTGACGATGTACGCCGGGGATTATGACGGTTATTACCCAAAGGCCTATGATTCCGCGGCCGCTGGGGTCGGCATCTACTGGGGCGGCATGATGGCGGAAAACAGGCTGATCGAGCCGAGAATCCTCTATTGCCCGTCCTATGAACCGTATTACAGTAATTTCACTCGCTATACGTCGACCACCTGGGCATGCAGTTTCCAGAGTACCTACGGCCTGCGCGGAATCGACAACAAAACCATTGACGGAACCCTGATCCATGGTTATAAACTTCCCGCCGGAAACTTGAAAACGATAAAATCTCCAGGCTCGTTTCTGCTGTTGGCGGACAGCCGTAATCTGGCTTCCGCCAAGCTCCAGTTCTATTATCTGGGCACATCCTCCACGCCCCCGGCCTACCAGATTCACGCCCGCCACCAGTATACGGCCAATATTTTCTGCGCGGACGGCAGCGCGCGGAGCGCCTCCCCGGGATTGCTGACCGATGAATACGGGTGGGCGTCGAACTGGATCAGCCAACTTCCCTGAATCCTCCACTTAACCAAAGAGATAGAAGGAAATACGACATGCGATTCATGAATGTGCTTTTAATGCTGTTCCTCAGCGCGTCCCTGCACGGTGGTGCCGCCGCCGTCACCGGCGAACATTCCCTGGCCATCGGGGAAACCCTCAAACTGCAACTGCCGGACCTGAAAACGGTGCCGGAACAATGCTTCCTCCGCATGACCATGCGCCTTGACAGCGCCAGATACCGGGACGGCGGCACCCGGACGCTTCGCATTTCCATCAACGGTCTGCCGGTGACGATCGAACGGCTGGCCAACAAAATGCCTTATTTCCTTTATGGCGGCAAGCTCCGCATCCCTTATTACGACGACTCCCGGCGCTGGACGGTCTGTTTTAACGAATATGGCCATTCGCCCTCCACCCGGCCCGGCGCGCCGCTGGACGACTATGTTTTCGATGTCGCCAACCTGCTGTGCCCCGGTCGCAACGTGCTGGAACTGGAAAACGCTGTCAGCAAGACCTCCGACCACGATCCCGCCACCGTTCTGCGGATCAAGGAAATCCAACTGCTGACGGACGGCAGTTTCGGGCGCAATCTCGACTTTCCGGACCGCGTTGTCAGCCAGAGCCATGCCCTGCGGCGTTTTCGGATGAAGGCGATCGGCAACCACCGCGGCGTCGAAGCCCGGCTGAATTCCGGGCCGGATTACCGGAGCGAACTGACGGAACCGGTTGCGCCGCGCCGGGATTTCAGTCAGGATTACCGGCTGGACGTGGATGGAACCGGGAGGATGTTTCTTTCCGTGGGGGAGGAGCCATATGAAATCTATTCGCAGTTTGCCTTCGGCAATGCCGAATGGCTTGGAATCGGCGAGAACACCGCATACGCCTGGACTTCCATCCAGGCAGGCCCCGATACCGTTCAGGCTTTGACGCCTCAAGCGGCGCTTACCCGCTCCATTGTCCGCAACCCCACCCATATCGAAATCCGGGACCGGGTCGTAAACCGGACCTATTCCGCGCTGCCGCTGGCGTTCATCAACCAAATGGACCTGAAAGATCCCGCCGAAATTACCGAATGCCGCATCGCGGGCGAAAAATTGAACCGTTTCTGGGCGAACACATCCGGGGCAGACAACAGTACTTCCGGACGGCGCTTCACCATGACGCCGATGGCGTTTGCCGCCAGGAAACAGAGCTCAGTCGGCATCGTTGCCGAGGATGATTTCTACCGGAACCATCTGTCGTTCATGGCTTGGGACGCAACTCTGGCGCTCGGTGATGATATGTTTTACCTGCCGCCGGGCGGAGAATATACGTTCGTATGGAAGATTTATCCGCGGGGCGACCGCGACTATTACTCGTTCATCAACACCGTCCGCAGGGACTGGAATCTTTATGAAAATATCCCGGGTTTGCTGGCATTTATGACGAACCGGGCGAAAGGGCCGTTGAAAACCGATGAACAGCTTCGCCGGTTTTTCGACGACACCGGCATCGTCATCGCCCTGAACGTGCCGGAATACCGGCTGAAAGGCAACAGCCAGCACCTGCTGTACGGTTGTGAAGATCCCGGCGTGATCGCCGAGGGGGCCGTCAGACCGCTGGCATTCGTCAAACGGGTGCGGGATGCCGGGATTCCCGTGACCCACCTGCCTTACACCAATCCGCATCTGGTAAGGACGCTGGGCGAGTCCGACCTCGGGCACCCGGGCAAATGGCGCGACCGGCTGGCGGATTCTGTCCTTCATTCGGCGGAGGGCGAGGTCATCCCGTACAGCGGCAGCGGAAATCTGTTCCTGATCCTGCCGACGCTGGACACGCTTTGCGGCAAGCTGTTCCTGCGGGCCATGCACCAGTACCTGGACCTCGGTTACGACGGCATATACGTCGACGAATGGGGGCATTCCAAGGTACGGATTTCATACGAACACCACGACGGCCATTCGGCTCTGCTGGATGAAAACCTGAATATCACCCGGAAAATCGGCATGATTCCGATCCTGATCCGGGATTTTCAGGTCCATTTCGTCAATGAATTGCGCAAACGCTCCGGGGCGCCGATTTTCGCCAATCATTTCGATAACACGCTGGCGGCTTCGCAACTGCCGGTATGCCATTTCGCCGAACCCGGCGCGATTGATGACGCGGGCATTCTGGAGGCCGCCGTCATTGGCCGGACTCCGCTTTCCCTGTCCACTCTGCATTCGAAAGACATCTGGCGGGACGCCGTGGACCTGATGAGGCGCGGACTGCTGATGTGCTTTTATACCAGGCAGTTGAAAGGAGATCATATCTATAAGTGTATCTATCCGATTACCGTGCGCGAGGTCCATCCCGGATATGTAATCGCCGATGACAAGATCGTTACGGTCAGTTCCGGTGTTTATACGCTAGGTAACGGGCAAATGCTGCAAGCCGAGGTCTACACCGCCGAAAACGAAACCGGAAAACATCTCCGGACCGTCACGCAAAACGCCGAAACCGTTGCCGTCGCCTTGAACCCGGATGAAATGGCGGTCATTACCGCCGTCGGCCCGGCCCCCCGGAATCGCTGAATCCGCCCGGCTCCACTGTTTCCGGCTTACGGGAGGAACGGAGCTTTGATTTCGCGGATGAGGTCCGGGAAATGGTCGGCGCGGAAATCCGGGACTTCGTCCTGCGGATTGCCGAAGCCCCAGGTCACCAGGGCGCGTTTCACCCCGGCCCGGCGGCCGGATTCAAGATCGGTGAAATGGTCGCCCACCATCCAGCTTGCAGCCGGGTCGGCTTTCAGCTCGGACAGGATATGGAGCAGGGCGCCGGGCTCCGGCTTGGGCGGAAAACCGGAACCGGAACCGATGATGATCTGGAAATATTGCGTCAGGTCGAGCTTTTCCAGCAGGAACCGGACGGCCTCGGCGTGTTTGTTGGTGACGATCGCCAGCGGAATTCCCGCCTCGTAAAGGCGGGCAAGCCCTTCCTTTACGCCCGGATACAGCACGGTCAGATCGGTCATGTGGTTGCGGTAATATTCCTTGTAGAGGACGAGCAGGCGGTCGATGTCCGCGCCCGGCAGGTCCGCGAACGCCCGCTGCAGCAGGACATACGGCCCTTCGCCGACGTAACTGCTGATCTGTTTGACCGTCAGAGGCGGCAGGTGTTCCGTCGAACGGGTGTGATTCACCGCCGCGGAGAGATCCCCCATGGAATCGATCAAGGTACCGTCGAGGTCGAAAATCACACAGCCGTTCATACGTCAGCCTCCTTTGCCGAATGGGACACGGGTAATCACCGGCAGCCGGGCAAACGCATCGACTTCAAGCGCCTGCCTGCCTGTCGACAGGTAATGCCAGCCCAGCCCCGCCACCATGGCGGCGTTGTCCGTGCAATATTTGGGCGGGGCGATCCGGAGCGCGGCGCCGGGCGGACAGAGCCGCCGGAGGCGGTCGCGCAACGGCTGGTTGCAGGCTACGCCGCCGCACAGAATGATGGTCCTGGCGGAGAATTCGCGCGCGGCGGCCACCGTCTTGCGGGTCAGGACATCGATAATCGCTTCCTGATACGAGGCCGCGGTGTCGTGCAGAAAAGCACCGGCCGGCGCGCCGTCGTGGTTTTTAACATGATACAGGAGCGCCGTCTTGACGCCGCTGAACGAGAAATTATATTTGTGCTCCGGCGGGACCGCTTTGCCCGCGGTACCCGTCAGGGGGCGCGGGAAGTGAAACGCTTCCGGATTGCCGTCCGCCGCGGTTTTCTGCATGATGGGACCGCCGGGGTAGCCGAGGTTCAGCAGTTTGGCTGCTTTGTCGAGGGCTTCGCCGGCGGCGTCGTCGATGGTACAGCCGATCTGGCGCGCTTCGCCGTGTTCGTTGATCAGCAGCAGGGACGAATGCCCGCCGGAAACGACCAGCGCGAGGATCGGATAGGTTTCGGACTGCTTCAGTACCGCCGGATCATGGTCAAGGCAGGCCGCATAAATGTGGGCCAGGAAATGGTTTACCGGAATCAACGGCAGGCGGTTGGCGGCGGCCAGCCCTTTGGCGTAGTTCAGGCCGACCAGGAGCGCGGGCATCAGCCCGGGGCCGTTGGTGACGGCGATGGCGGAAAGGTCGTGAAGTTCGACTTTCGCTTCGCTCAGGGCCGCTTTCAGCACCGGTTGAAGCGCGACGAGGTGTTCCCGCGCCGCCAGTTCCGGCACGACTCCGCCGAAGACCGCGTGACGGGCGATCTGCGTGGCGACGACGTTGCTGAGGACGCGCGAACCGTTTTCGACGATGGCGATGGAGGTTTCGTCGCAACTGGTTTCAATTCCTAAAATCAGGCTCATGGTCCGGTAAAACTCCTGCTGGGATAAAGAAAAAGCGCCGAATCTTGCGATCCGGCGCCATTATCATGCAAACACTGTTCGTCAGGCTTTGGTGAAATTCCCGGTTTTGATGCAGGAAGTGCAGAGCTTGACTTTTTTGGTGCCCTGGGGGGTGGCGATCCGGACGGGTTGAATGTTGGCGCCGAATTCACGCTTGACGTTCTTGACCACGTGGGTACCGATACCGCCAGATTTTTTTGCCAGACCACGGCGGGTAATGTGACCGCCGACTGAACGGTTCTTGCCACAGAAATCACAGGCTTTACTCATGAGTATTCTCCATATATATGAATTTTTTTAAATCGCAAAAATGGTGAGTTGACTGGGGCTCGAACCCAGGACCACCGCCTTAAAAGGGCGGTGCTCTGCCGACTGAGCTATCAACTCACATTCCATTGCTTCATCAACAATGAGCTATTAATATACGGCATATTCGGCCCAATGCAAACCATGTTTGGAGAAATTTTCGAAAAAAACGTGATCTTTCAGGCCGCCCGGAGCCGGAATACGGGGGATTCGGGCGCGCGGACCGGTCAAAGCTCGATCAGTGCCGCTTCGGAACGGCAGAGCAGGCGGCGGCGGATCATGGTATAGCCCATCCCCGCGGTGATGATCATGAACGTACCGGTCTTCTCGTTGTAAAACATGCCGTAGTCGAATTTGGTGCCGTAGTTTGAAGACGTTTTGAGCGGTCCCCAGAACGGCAGGCGGATCTGTCCGCCGTGGGTGTGCCCGCACAGCGCCAGCGGGAAATGCTTCAGGATGTCGCGCCGCCCCATGTCGATGACGGTGTCGGGGTTGTGGGCCGCCAGAATCCGGAAACCGTCCGGGTAGCTGTCGGGCGGGATCGGATGTCCGCGTTTGATGTCGTCGGCGCCGAAAACCGCCAGGCCGTCGTGGAGAAACCAATTCTGCAGGACCAGATCGAAATTTCCGAGCGCAAAATAATCCCGCCAGCGGCCGGCGCTGATCCAGCCCCGCCGCCGTTCCCAGTTGCCGGCGACGGCGACCCGGGCGGGGCCGGGGATCTCTTTCATGGCGTTCATGGCTTCCGCCAGGTGGCAGGTGGAGCTGGTGAGGTCGCCGCCGAACAGAATGAGGTCGGGTTCGAAGGCCCTGGTATAGGTGATGATGTCGCCGATCATCTCCTGATAGACGGCGGCGTCGCGTCGCCAATGCAGGTCGGAGAAAAACAGAATCTTCCGGTTACAGGATGCAGAAAACGCAGGCCGGTATTTTACCAGGACACTGCGTTTTCCTTCCGCCAGGATGATCCGCCGGCGGTAATCGGTCAGGCGCCGCCAATCATGAAGGCGGTGCCTGTAACTGAATGCTGAACCCTTAGGCGTCACCGTTCAGTTCCTTGACGATTTCCATCGGCAGGGGCGAAATCTTTTTCAGCTTGCACTGACTGCCGTCGGGCAGTACGGCGCTGTCGCCGGCGGATTTGCCCAGCAGGGCTTCGCCCATTCGGGTCTTGTAGGAGAGCCAGTTTTTCTCGGGATGGCCGTCGCGTGCGCCGAGCAGGTAATAGACTTCGTCCTTGCCTGCGGCGGTGGTGATGGCGACGGTGCTGCCGATGATGGCGCGGTCCTTGACGTGAACGGTCTTGAAGTCCATCGGCTGGATGGAGCCGATGTCGTGTTCAAGCTCGCCGCGGCGGCGCGAAAGGAAATTCCGGCGCTCTTTGGCGGCGTCGTATTCGGAGTTTTCGCGGAAGTCGCCGTGGGCGCGAGCGGTTTTCAGGGCTTCGCGGTTTTCGGGCTGCTGGCGGTTGATGATGTCTTCCAGCTCGCTGCGCATGCTTTTGTGGGAAGTCATGGAGGTGTAGAGCTGTTCGACGTTCTGGTTTTGCTGTTCGTTCTGGCGGCTGCTGGCGGTGAGCAGTTTTTCGCCGGCGCCGTTTTCCAGATGTTCGCGGACTTTATCGGACACGCGGGCCAGCTTGACCAGCAGGCTTTGCTGTTCCCCGGTCATCAGGCAGGTGGCGTCGTGCAGGGCGGACGTGATCCGGGAAACATCGCCGCCGGCGTTGCCGATGATCAGTTTCTGGAAATCCGGTTTGTCCAGCAGCAGCTTTTTCAAGTCGCGCTGGGCCGGAATCCACGCCTTCGGCAGGCTTTCCTGCGAGAGAGCGCGGATGACCTGGTCGATCGTAACGGCTTCGACCAGTTCGCGGTCGACTTCTTTGAGGTTCCGGAAAATCCAGACGATGATGTCATTGCTCAGGCGGGGCAACCGGGAGACCGCATCCGAAAATTCAACGTCCGCGGGGTCGCAGATCACGTTGATGCAGCGGAGCGGCAGCGCGGACGCCAGTTGCGCCAGGAATTGTTCGGAATAGACCTTGCTCAACAGGGTGGAGATCGATTCCAGTTTCTTGACCGGGATATCCGCCATGACGGCGATTCTGGCCGGTTCCAGCGCGCGGTCTTCGGCGGGCATGAACGGGGCTTTGCCTTTCAGCGGGTTGAAGACTTCGAGGTAATCGGAGGAGCCTTTCAGGCGCGGCATGATCATCGCTACGATTTCAGCCAGCTTGGACCCTTCCTTGAGCGCCACTTCGGGCTTGAGGCGGGTGAAGAACTGCTTGAAAAGTTCAATTTCTTCGCGGGTGAACGGAAGCGGGTTCTGCGTGGCTTCTTCCGCAAGCAGTTGGAATACTTCCTCAATGCTGCGGCCGGTGCATGAACGGCGGCGGTTGCTGGCGGCGGGCGCCGAATTCGAGTTCCACCAGGCGTTGAAGACGGTCAGGTCGGTAAAATTGCCCGGAACCAGAGACATCTGGGCGATCTTGCGGGTATCTTCGGCGGAGAGTTCCAATACGGATTTACGGGCGGCGATGTCGCGGTATTCGGAAGCGGTGAATCCGGCGCGGGCGTCGAAGCCGGAGAGTTTCAGCGTGTCGGGGCCGGGCTCGAAAAACAGCGCATTCGACAGCGCCACCTCCAGCGGGAGCGCCAGGGAGCCGCCGCCGGTGACCAGGCTGACGCCGACCGAAGTGGTGATGCCGTCAATGTTGCCGAGGGTGCCCCAGCGCGGCGGAGTATCGAGGAAAACGATCAGGCCGGTTTTCAGTTTCAGGAGTTTCCTGCAACGTTTGGCGACTTCGGCGGGGAGTGTGTTCTGGTCGCGTGCGCCGAGGGCGCGGAAAAACAGACTTTTGTTGAGGAACGGAGGTAGAAGGGTTTTGATGGATTCCACCAGGGAGCGGCGGAAAAGCGGAGTGTCGGCCGCGTTCAGTTCGGCCGCGGCCAGGCAAAATTCGGCGCGGTGGGGTGCGAGGTTGTCGCCCCAGGATTCGATCAGGAACTCAATGTGTTGAGTAATTGCTGGGGCGCTGAGATCGCCGCCTTTACTCAGTTCCTGGATCAGTTGACTCAGATACTTCCCGGAATTGTCATCCGCTGCCGACAAAAAAAGGTCTTCTAATTTCATAAAGCGTTTTGTGTTGCAGGTGTTGAGGTTTTAAGATAGCTTCAGCATTTAACTGAACCAGTACAATACAACAAAAAAACACTTTTTACAAGTCCGGAAAATCGGAAAAACCAAAAATACATCCAGCCCCCCGGTTGGAAAAGTTCATCCGGGGAGAGCGGAAAAGCAGGATTTCAGGCGAAATATCAGGAGCGCGGGCGGGAAAACAGGGTTTTCAGCGCGTGGAAGAAACCGGGCACTTTCCAGCCTTTCTCTTTCAGGTTTTTAATCAAGGACTTTTTGGCTTCGGGCAATAATTTCAGGTCGCCCTGCAGGATGCAGGAGCCGTGGCGGTGGAGGGTCCGGGCGTGGTCCTCCATGTAATCCCACATGGCGTTTTCGCCGAGGTACAGGCCGGTTTTGGTGCCGTCGTACAGGGTGGCGGGGAGCTGGTCCTCCGGGCTGTCGCAGGTCAGGGCGTCGTTCACGTTCAGGAATTCCCATTCGATCTGGTTGCCGTTCGGGTCGATGGCGGAAAAAAGCTTTTCCGGCTTGCCGTCCTGGCTGATGCGCCCGATTCCCATCGAACAGCTGCCGCCGTCGGTTTCGAAATGGACTTTCAGGAGCACGCCGGTTTCGGGGTTTTTGTAGACGACTTCGCCGGAGGCCGGATTTTCTTCCATTTTGACGATCTGGAAGTGGTATTCGTCGGCCAGGTAGCTGAAGTATTCCATGATATGATTGCAGAATGGTTGGAATACTTCGCCTTTCGGCGGAATCGCTTCGCTTGAGCCCATGGTTGTAATATCCTTGTTTAGTAAAGTATAATATATAATATAAGGTACTTGTGGATTTCGTGAAAATCAATAAGCCAATCCAGAGAAATTTAAAATAATTTCACTTTTTGAATGTTTGCCGCCACCAGCCTTCGGCATGGAACGATGCGAATGCCTGGCATCCTGGTCGTATTATTAAATTTTTGAATCCGGCGGTGCTTGATTTTTGCATGCCTCCGCGTTACATTAACGGTATGACAAAAAAGACCATATACTTATTGCTCGGCCTGGTGTTGTTCCTGATCCCGCTGGCGGTCCAGATTTTCAATATTTACCTGGCAGCGACCTCGGATCTGTCGGAAAGCAGCCGGGGATTCCTTGGCATGTTCTTTTACTGGAGCATGTTGCTGGTGTTCCCGCAGACCTTCGGGCTGGTGTTGATCATGTTTGCCCTGTGGGGAAACAAAGCCCGATAAATTCGCGATTCTCTACTTGTAAAAGACTCCCGATACGCTATATTTTCCGGATTTGAAAGAGTATCGCGGGCATCATATTGAATTAAGGGGCTGGGTTCCATGGATCAAAAAACGATCGTCAATTATCGCTGGGGTTTGTTCTGGTCATTCATGTCGGCTTTTCTCTGGGCCACGGTTTACGTGGTGTCGAGGGTGATGCTGGGGAGCGAGGGGAAACAGGTGGCCGACCCGGTCACGCTGTCGCTGATGCGTTTTGCGATGGGCGGCGCGATCCTGTTCTGCATCTGCCTGGCGCTGTACCGGAAAGAACTCTTTGCGCTGAAAGCGCGCGACTACCTGATGGTGGCGCTGTTGAGCCAGTTTTCGGTAGTCGGCATGAGCGTTTTCGTATTCTGGGGCCTGAGTTATACCGAGGCGATCAACTCCTCGATGATCATGTCCTGCTCCCCGATCCTGATCATGCTGTTCGGGCTGTTCATCGGCAACAAGATCACGGCGGCGCAGGTCGGCGGCATCGTCATCTGTACCGTGGGGTGCCTGATGGTGTTGATGACGGGGCAGGGCGACCTTCATTATTCCTGGTCTTCGCTGAAAGGCGACCTGCTGGTGTTCATCGCCGCCACATTCTGGGCGATCGGGGCGATTCTGGCGAAAAAACTGGTTACAGTCCATCATGATATGGCGGTGACGGCGTGGTCGATGATTTTCGCCTCGGCTTCTCTGCTGATCATTAACCTGTTCCGTTCGAACTACATCATTATGCCGCAGGATACTTCGGGTTGGCTGCTGGTGCTCTACCTCGGGGTTTTCCCGACCGCCGTGGGATTCTACGCATGGAACGCCGCCTTGAACCGGGTCAGTCTGCATATCGTCAACATCATGCAATACCTGACGCCGCTGATGACGTTTGTCCTGGCCTGGGCGTTTCTGGGCGAGAGCGTGACGCTGTTGAAAATCCTGGGCGCGGTCATGGTCGTGGGCGGAGTGGCATTCGTCTCCCGCAACAAAGCGGCGGAAACCGGAAAAAATTAACGCCGTTCGCCAATAAAAGTACTTTCGCAGCGGCACGTTGCCGCACGCGGTCCAGCGCGCGGACTGCGCTGGTCGCCCGGAGGGCGAAACAGAGATTCCGCTCTGCGAGCGGGCAGCGTTTCGCCGCTGCACCGCGCCCGGGCACGGCCCGGTGCGGGGATGTTTAATTCAGATTGAGCCAGTCGGAGAAGAACCGGCGCATTAACGGCGCGCAGGTCGAACCGCCGGAATCGCCGTCCGCGACCAGCAGCAGCGCCGCGTAGGTTTTACCCTCATGGTAAGTGAAACAGGCAAAGAAGGTGTCTTTGCGCCGGTTGTGGCGCGGGCCCCGTTCGGCGCTGCCGGTCTTGCCGTATAAAGTCAACTGCTTCATCTGCGCCTGCCGGCCGCTGCCGCGCGGCGCGTTGACGACCCGGTGCATGCCCTGCTTGACGATTTCCAACTGCGATTGCGTGACCGGGAGCCGCCGGCGGAGCCGGGGCGCCGCGCTGTAAAGCAGCACGCCCTGCGGGTCGCGGATTTCGTGCAGGAGGGTCGGGTACATGACTTTGCCGCCGTTTGCCAGCGCCGCGACGTAGACGGCGGCCTGGAGCGGAGAAACTTTGATCGTACCCTGTCCGATGGAAACCAGCGCGTTGTCAAAAGCGGTCCAGCGACTGCCCTTCGCCTTGGGGCCGGGGAGAAGCCCGGCGGTTTCCGCCAGTCCGATGCCGGAGGTCGAACCGAAACCGGCGGCTTCCATGATCGCGCGGATTTTTTCGAGCCCCAGTTCCATGCCCCGGACGGTGAAATAAGCGTTGCAGGAACGTTCGAGGCCGAGCTCGAGGTCCACCTGGCCGTGCTGTCCGGTACAGCCGATGGAGGAATTGCCGATGTGCGTCCTGCCGGTGCATTCGACGGTTTCGGCGGGGGAAATGCCGTCGTTCAGGATGGCAAGCGAAACCAGCGGTTTGATGATGGAGCCCGGCATATAGCCGCCGAGCAGCGCCCGGTTGAATTGGGGGCTCATGGGGTCATCTCGCAATTTATTCACGTTTGCATTGTTGCGGACCGGAGAGAAGTCGGACAGGTTGAATGTCGGCGAGGACGCCATCGCCAGCACTTCGCCGGTATCGGCGTCCAGCAGGACGAACGCGCCTTCCTGCCCCGAAAGGATATTTTCGGCAACCCGCTGGGCATCGAAATCCAGCGTGGTGATCAGGCTGTTGCCGTTCAACGGGGCTTCGCCGCCGAGCACCTGGTCGACGAACCCGCGGTGGTCCACCCGGACACTGTCGTAGCCCGGAATGCCGCACAAACCCCGGACGCTCTGCAGCCCGATTTCGCCCGGGAGCTGATTGTAGGCCCGTTCCAGACCGCTGACGCCGACCTGGTCGGGGAGATAATAAAAATAGTCGCGGCGGTCGGCGGCCTGCGCCGGGTCGCGGAGTTGAGTATAGCCGATCAGGTGGGCGGCCATTTGTCCGAACGGGTAAATGCGCGCCGTTTCCGGCGTGATGGCGACGCCTTCGACGGTCATGGCGACGGTGTTTGCGCGGGCGATTTCCCCGACATTGAGGTTTTCGAAGGGGACGAACGGGAGCCCCGGCTTGATGTTGATGTGGCGGATGATGTCGTCGCGGGTGACGGTGTTTTCCCGTCCGGTGACCTCCGCGATGCGGGCGATGACGGCTTCGATATGGTCCAGCGTCTTGCGCATGGAGCCGGGGCGGCGCATTTCCGCGAGGTAGAGATAAACGTTGTAGACCGGGACGTTGTCCGCCAGGAGCTGAAAGTCGGACGTGTAGATGCGCCCGCGGAGCGCCGGATGGCGGATCATCCGGATGGATTGCCGGGAAATCCGGGAGTTGTGGCTCTGGGTGCGGCGGATTTGTTCCAGATAAAGCTTGAAGCCCAGAGCGCAGAGCCCCAGCAGGATGACGCCGCTCAGGACCAGCAGCCTTGTGAATGGAAGGTTCTGCCTTAACGGTGCCATTTGTTGTCTCCGGGTTCCAGTTGCTTGCGGGCGTCCTGATAGCGCGGCAGTTTAAGCCGTTCGGAGATGTGGTCGAGCAGCGCAACGGTCACCGGCAGTAAAATCGCGCCCGCGATAAGCCCGAACACGAATTGCGGCAGCCAGGTATCCAGCAGGAAACGCCAGTCGCCGGAGATGATGGTTTGCGGCAGGAGGACCAGCAGCGGCAGGGACGCGGCGATCATGCCCGGGAAAAAATTGATCAGCGCCGGACGGAGCATCTGGCGGGCGCACCAGAACCGGGCGAAAAGCGCGGCGCCGAGGCAGGCGAACGTATGCCACGGGAAGCCCCAGCCGCTGAAAACGTCGATGATGATTCCGAAAATCAGGCTGTAAACAATCCCCCGGAACAGTCCCGTGGCGGTGGCGGCGTAAAAAATCAGGAGCACCGTCACCGGCAGGAAAAGCCCGAAATTCCCCGCCAGCAATTGCAGCAGGATTCCGGTCAGGAAGATCAGCGCGAAATAGATGTCGATCATACGGGCGCCTCCCTCTTTTATTGGCGGGTCAGGATCACCAGGAAACGGATGTTCTCGAAATCCGCCGCCGGGCGCAGCAGCGCATTGACGTAAAGACGGTTGTCCAGCACCGTGTTGCCGCCGATGATCTCGGTGACATGGCCGATGAGGATGCCCGCGGGGATGTTTTCCTCGAACCCCGCGGTGACGACCGGTTCGCCGACCATGTATTCGCGGTGGGCGGGCAGGAAGTTCAGGCGGGTGCTCTGGTCGCGGGACGGCAGGGCGTTGGTGTCGGCGTTGATGAACCCGACCGCGTCGGACGATTCGAGGCGGGCGGCGATGGTGGCCGCGCCGCCGGACAGGGACAGGACTTCGGCGGTGTGCTTGGATACGTCGCGGACGATGCCGCAGAGCGCGAGGACGCTTTCCGTGTCGTTCTCGGAAACCCGGCTGCCGGCGAGGACGATGGAGCCGGGCTTGATGCCGTCCTCGGAGCCGTAGTTGACGATGAAGCGCTCGCGCCATTCCAGCGGATTGCGCCGCAGTATGGTGGTATAGAGATAACGGTAGCCCGGCATTTCTTTGATGGCGAGCAAGCGGCGCAGCTCTTTGTTTTCGAGCTGCGCCTCGGTGGCGACGGTGAAACGCGCCATCAGCAATTGGTTGTCGCTTCTGAGCCGTTCGATTTCTTTTGCCAGTTCATACTTGGAACGCAGCAGGATGGTCTGGTCCGAAACGGTCCGGCCGATCCCGCTGGAAATGGACAGATACGGGTAAAAGAAATCGGAATAAAACCGGTAAAAAAACGTCCTGAAGCCATGAAACAAAGCCCCCAGCATAACGACGGAAAGGACCGCGAGCAGTACAGTCAGCGCAGTTTTCCGGTATTTTGAACTGGCTTTGGACATGGCTTCATGGTTTCCTGTCAGTTGGCGAAGAACCGGGCGGTCTTCTGCAGTTCGGCATCGGCTTCACCGACGAGTTCGTCGATCAGTTCGCGGATGGTCATGAGCTTGTCGAGCAGGCCCACGGACTGTCCGGCCATCAGCGAACCGCCGTCCACGTCGCCGTCGACCACGGCGCGGCGGAGGGCGCCGATCCAGTATTTTTCCACTTCTTCCTGGGCCTGTTCGCGGCCGATCTTGCCCTCCTGCATCTCTTTGAGCAGGTGCAGTTGGAGTTCGCCGAATTTGACCATGCCCTTGTTCTTGAGCGCGCGGACGGCCACGACCGGCAGCTTGGAGTCGTACTGGGGCGTGGAGACGGCGTCACGGGCGTTGGCGCGCATGAATACGTCTTTGAACGCCGGGTGGGCGGAGCATTCGTCGGTCATGACGAAACGGGTGCCGAGCTGGATGCCCGCCGCGCCCATCAGCATGACGTGCGCCGCCATTTTGCCGGTGGCAATGCCGCCCGCCGCGAAAATCGGCAGCCGGTCAGCGTACTTGAACAGCACCTGCTGGAGCAGAATCGTGGTGGCGACGTGGCCGATGTGCCCGCCTGCTTCGCTGCCTTCGAGAATCAGCGCGTCGGCTCCATAACGGATCATGCGTTCGGCGATCGATTCGGTGGAGGCGAAGCAGAGGACTTTGGCGCCGCTGGCTTTGGCGATCTGGATTTCCTTGTCGCGCGGGAAGCTGCCGGCGAAAATGACGAAGGGGAGCTTGATGTCTTTCAGCATGGCCAGGTGGTCACGGTAGGCCGGGGCGATGGTGATCAGGTTGACGCCGAACGATTTGTCGGTCAGTTTCCGGGTTTCTTCAATGCTCCTGGCCAGGATTTCCGCGGGGGCGTTGCCGCCGGCCAGGCAGCCGAAGCCGCCGTTGTTCGAAACCGCGGAGACGAGTTTGGGATCGGAGATCCAGGTCATGGCTCCGCACATGATCGGATAGGGGCAGTTCAGAAAATCGCTGCCGCGCTTGATCAACTTCTTGAATTCTTTGCTGGTTTCCATTTTTATCCTTTTCTATTTTTATTCAATCAGCCGCAACCGGTAATATATACGGCGGATGCGATTTTTTCAATGAAATTCGCGCAACTCTTTTTCGTATTTATCCAGGAGCGCCTCCGCTTCCGGAAAAATGGGTTTGAAAGAACGAATCTCCTGAAATTCATTTTTGTAATAGTCGGCCGGGGGGATGCGGCGGATTTCGAGCTCCCGGAGCCGCTGCTCGATCAGGTGTTGGCGCTCAAGGGCTTGCATCAGATTATTCAGGTGGCGCTGAAGCTGTTCGCTGAGGGTCTGGGGGCTGGCGACGGTGCCCAGCCCGGCGTCGATAATGATCCGCCCGATCGCTTTCAGCTCCTCCGCGACAAGGTAAAAGGACTTGCCGGAGAGGTCGTTGAGCCGGACGGTCAAATCCCGGAGCAGTTTGTCGCGGTTGACCGCGACGCCCAGCAGGTGGGGGAGTCGTTCGAGGCGGGCCTGGCGCTCGACGGTCTGATCGCCCTCGGCGGCTTCGTAGCGAAAGGTCAGGATGCCGTCCAACTGCCGCATGGTCTGCTCGGAGGTGTAGGGCTGGAGCTGGTTGACCAGGCGGTCGCGGGCATAGGCTTCCAGCAGCGCCTGCATTTTTTCGGAATCGCCGAGGCGGCTGTCCTTGAGGCGTTCGGCGACGCGCTTGCGGAACGTCGCGGCCAGGACGGCTTCGGGGGCGGCGCCGTCGCGGCACAGTTGCGCCATCTGGTGATAATCCTCGGAAACGCCGGGGAAGGTGTCGCCGAAATCGAGGACCAGTCCGCACAATTCTTCAAACAAAAAATAGGCGGCGGGACCGTCTCCGGTGAAACGGATCGGGTTCAGGAGCGCGGTTTCGGCCTGCGGGAACTCTCCGGCGGCGGCAAATGCCTGGAGGCCGGGGCGCTTCGGCACGGGGATGGCGCGGCTTTGTTCGGGATGGAGTTTGCTGTAAACGGCGGTCACGAGCCAGAGCGGATAGGGCGTGCGCAGTTCGTCGGGGCGGAAGCCGCAGCGTGCCAGCAGGACGGTTTCGATCAATTTCATGTTCAGGGCATAATCGTAATAGAGGCGTTCGAGATTGTCGCTGATCCAATAGGTGTTGCGGACGGCGCTTTCCTTGAAGCCCTCCGGGAAATCCGGCACGGTCTGAATTTTCAGTTGCAGCTGTTGGCGGGGGAAGCGGATCAGGCGGATGGCGCGGCGTTCCAGATTGCGGAGGTAGTCGGTGTAGCTGAACAGGTCTTTTTTATTGGAATGATAGGTGAATTCCACGAATTGCGCGGGCACTGCGGGAGACTGCGCGAAGGCCGGACATGACCATAGCAAAATCAGTAATGTCAGGATGGGAAAAAGTTTCGTCATAATGCAGTCAGCCGGTTTGTTTTTTCATATTGTTGATGTAATTTACAACTTCAGAACAACGAAATCAAGAAGAAAAAATGAAAGCATCCGAAAAACCATATTTCCCTGCCGTCCTGACCATCGCGGGCAGCGACAGCGGGGGCGGCGCGGGCATCCAGGCGGACTTGCGGACCTTTTATGCGTTCGAAACGTTCGGCTGTTCGGCCATCAGCGCCGTCACCTCGCAGAACCCCAACGAAGTCACCCGGATCGACCTGCTGGAACCGGCCGCGGTCAAGGCGCAGATCGAAACCGTCCGCAGCGCCATCCGCCTGGGCGCCGCCAAGACCGGCATGCTGGGGTCGGCGGCGATCATCGAAGCGGCGGCCGAGGCATTGCATGGATTCGACGCTCCCCTGGTCGTCGATCCGGTCATGATCTCCACCAGCGGCGCCGAACTGCTGGCGCCGGACGCCGCCGGAACCCTGATTTCAACCCTGCTGCCGCTGGCCGCCTGGATCACGCCGAACCTGCCGGAAGCCGAAAAACTGTCGGGCATGCGCATCGAGACCTATCAGGACATGATCCGCGCGGCGAGGTTCTGCAGCGAGAGCTGGGGATGCGGCTGTATCCTGAAAGGCGGGCATTTCCGCGGCGGCGACAGCGCGGTGGACATCATCTGCCGCGGCGATGAAATTTACCGGGTGTCGACGCCGCTGCTGGCGCTGGACGGCAATACCGCCCACGGCACCGGCTGTACGCTGAGCGCCGCGTTCGCCGCGGGGCTGGCGCTGGAATATTCGTATCTGGAAGCGTTCCGCCAGGCCAAGGCCTTTGTCTACGGGGCGCTGGCCGAGGCCGTCCTGATCGGTGACGGGCTCCGGGCCATGTACCCGCCGCGGCAGTCCTGGGCGGATTGTATCTGCATCGACCCGGTAACGCAGGGGTGACGACGGTGAGCTTTCGGCGGTTATGGTTCAGTTTGACGGTGCTGCTGCTCCTGTTCGGGGGCGTGGCGGTGGAACTGCATGGGGCGAATGTCCGGATCCGCTACACCTGGCTGCAGGCACGGCGGCACGTTTATTTGCGCGATATCGCCTCGTATTACAACCTCGGCTATTCCGTGTCCGACGAACAGACCGTACTGTCCAGCCGGGACGGCAAGCGGCGTTTGGTTTTTACGCACCGGAAGCCGATGTCTTCGTACAACGGAGTGAATTTTTATCTGCTCTACCCGACGCAGGCGCAGGGCAACCAGTCGTTCATTACCGAGGAGGATTTCCGGTTGACCGTCGATCCGCTGCTGCGCGCCAACGCATTGCAGGCGCATCCGCTGCGGCTGATCCTGATCGACCCCGGGCACGGCGGCAAGGACCTGGGAGGGAATACCCGGTCCGCCCGGGAAAAGGAGATTGTGCTGGCGACCGCGCGCCGTACCGCCCAACTGTTGCGCGCCAAAGGATATACGGTGGCGATGACCCGTACCGGCGATGCGGATTTGTCGCTGAAAGCGCGGACCGATCTGGCGGCGCGGCTGGGGGCGTCGCTCTTTATTTCGATTCATACCAATATGGCGTCGCCCGCGGTCAGCGGGCTGGAAACGTTCTGCATGACGCCGGCCGGCGCGGCGTCCACCCACGGTGGAGTAAAAAATGAAAAAGAACCGGGCAACACGTATGACATCAACAACATGGCGCTGGCATTCGAAATTCACCGCAGTATCCTTCAGCGTATCAAAAGCGTGGACCGCGGCGTGAAACGGGCTCGTTTCTATGTCCTGCGGCAGGTTTCCTGCCCGGCGATCCTGATTGAAACCGGGTTCCTGTCGAATCCCGCCGAAGGCAGGCGGCTCCAGACTGTCGCGCACCAGCAGATGGTGGCCGAGGGAATTGTCGAGGGGGTGTTGCGGTATCACTCCGCATTGCTCAGGGCAGCCGGCAAATAAGCGGGTTTTTCAGCGCCTTGAAATGACGAATACACACGTCGGCGCGAACAGATTCGGCGCGATTCTGGCGAAAAGCCCGCAATGCTGCGACAGAGGGATTTCACGGATGATATTCACGCCCAGCCCCGAACAGAGATTCCGGAAATCCTGAATCGTGCCGAGGTGGATGTTGTCGGTGGAGAACCAGTGGTCCGGCAGGGTTTTGGTTTCGGGCATGGTGCCGTTGAACAGCAACTGGGCGCGCACCCCGATATAGCCGAAATTGATGAAACTGATTACCCCGAGCGTTCCGATCCGCAGGATTTGCTGGATCAGCAGGTCGGGGCGGCGCACGGCCTGGATCGTCCGGCTGAGGGCGACGTAGTCGAAAGTGTCATTTTCGATGTATTCCAGGTCGTTGTCGAGGTCCATGTGCATGACGGGGACCCCTTTGGAGATGCAGTCGATGATCTTTTTCTGCGAAATTTCGACGCCGATGCCGTGAATCCCTTTTTCGTCATGCAGGAGCTTGAGCAGCGAGCCGCTGCCGCAGCCGAGGTCAAGCACCCGTACTCCGTCTTCCTTGGGGATGATGTCGGCGATGACCAGCAGGTCGGGCCGCCGTTCGGCCAGGTCTTTACGCAGGGTTTCAGGCATGGCGCATCCTCCCCTGTTGAATCCGCAGGAAGTCCGAGATCATCTTGCCGAGGGTTTCGATTTCCAGCAGGAACGCGTCGTGCCCGTAGGAGGACTCGATTTCGCAGGAACTGACCGGAACCTCGTTGTTCAGCAGCGCCCGCACCAGCTCCCGCGACTGCGAGGTCGGGAACAGCCAGTCGCTGGTGAATGAAACGACGAGGAACGGCGATTTGACCGAGCTCAGCGCTTTGGTCAGGTTGCCGCCCGCGTAGGCCGAGATGTCAAAATAATCCATGGCGCGGGTGATATACAGATAGCTGTTGGCGTCGAAACGCTCCACGAAGCGTTGTCCCTGATACGCCAGATAACTTTCCACCGCGAAATCGAAATGAAAGTCGAACGAATAATTCTGCGATTTCTGCAACACGCGCCCGAATTTCCGTTTCATGGATTCGTCGCTCAAATAGGTGATATGGGCGAGCATCCGGGCGGTGGAAAGCCCCCGGACCGGGATGTTGTCGCCGTAATTGCCGTCGTTCCAGTTCGGATCGGTTTTGACGGCTTCACGGCCGACCCAGTTGAACGCGATGCTCTGCGGCGAAAGGCGCGGCGTGGTGGCGATGGCGATGGCGCACTGGAGGTTTTCCGGGAAAAGCCGGGCCCATTCCAATACTTGCATCCCTCCCATCGAACCGCCGAGGACGCCGAGCCATTTTTTGACGTTCAGGTGCTGCATCAGCCGGTGCTGGGCGCGGGCCATGTCGGCGATGGTGATGACCGGGAAATCCATGTTGTACAGCTTACCGGTGGCGGGGTTTACGGAGCGCGGCCCGGTGGAGCCGCTGCAGCCGCCGATCACGTTGCTGCAGACGACGAAATAACGGTTGGTATCGACGTATTTGCCGGGGCCGATCATATCGTCCCACCAGCCGGGTTTTTCGTCCTTGTCGTCTTCGGTGAAGTAGCCGGCCACGTGGGCGTCGCCGGAAAGAGCGTGGAGGACGAGTACCGCGTTGTCGCCGTTGGCGTTCAGTTCGCCGTAGGTTTCGTAACGGATGTTGACGGAACTGAGCTGTTTGCCGCAATCCAGCAAAAGGGCATCCTCCCCGCTGTCTCCAAAATGGAAATCCCGGGGCTGTACCACCAGTCTTTTGCGATTGAGTTCACGTTCATTCATTGGACCGTCACCATTTTAAAAATGCAGTTGAAAATTTAACCTCATTCGGTAAATTTTTCAACTGCGAATCGGGTTCTGGATGCGATTTGTACCTAAAAAACTATTTTTTCTCCCTGGCGTCAAGCGCTTTCTGCGCGGCGGCACGGAGAAATGCGGCGTCCTGCCCGTCCACTTCCTTCGGCACGAACTTGACTTCGGACACCGGTTTGCCGAACAGGAACCCGTACCAGACGCAGGCCTGCAGGTATTCGCCGCGTTTATTCAGATGGGCCGGGTCGCTTTTGACGATGTATTCCCCGGCTTTGTCCTTGCCCCAGCTGAGCCCTTTGGCGAAAGAACCTTCTTCGGAGGGGAGGGCGTCGGGGTGTTTCAGGGTTTTGAGGACGGCGGGATCGTAGGGGACATACGGTTTGGCCTGGGTTTCACGGGCCAGCTGGACCGCGTCGCCGGACGGAATCTGGCGGACGCCGAGTTCGGCGGCGGCCTTGTTGTAGGCGTCGGTCAGGCGCTTGTACATCTCTTTCTGGTCGATCTCCCAGGCGGCGAGGCGTTTGTCGTCAAAGCGGTAGGCCCAGGTCTGCTGGATGACCACTTCCGCGTCCGGCGCATATTTTTTCACATAATCATAAAGGTTTTTGGCGTAGGGGCTGTAGGTCTCCGGTTTCCAGCTCTTGCCGCTGGCCTGCTGGATGGTGACGACATCCCACTTGCGGGATTGGAGTTTTTCTTTCAGGGTAAATTTTTTATAATACGGCTTGACGGTCGGGTCGGCTTCGGATTGTTCCACCAGCGCCCAGTGCTTGTCGAGGGGGCAGCCGCCGATGTTGGCGCGCTCGAGGATGATTTTGTCGCCGGCGGATTCCGCGATTTTGGGCAGGTAGCCGAATACGCTGTCGGCGAAGCTGTTGCCGATCGTCAGCACGGCGAGCTCTTTGGCGGTGGCGGTTCCCAGGAGCAATACGCTCAACAGGGCGGATGCGAATTTCAAATTCATGGCAAATCCTCCGGAGGTGTATTAAAAGATGTTTTTAATATGCCTCCGGTGCCCGCAGAATGCAAATTCATTGAGCAAGGATTTCCGGAAAATACGGTTTACTCGGTGCCCGCCTGCTGGCGTTTTTCATCGAGGCGGGCGATTTTCCCGGCCGGGCGGATCATGCGGATATGGCGCCATTTGCCGGAACGGAACCGGAGCATGATCAATACCCCCTCCAGCGTCGCGGTGAACACCAGGTAAACCCAGACCCAGATCACGTTGCCCTTGAAGACATAGACGATAACCAACACCCCGGGAACCATCAGCAGGTAGGCGCAGCTCATGCAGATCAGCATGATCGGCCGGGTATCCCCCGCGCCGCGGAGCGAGGCCGCGAAAATGAACTTCAGGGTATCGGACATGTTGAAGACGAATGCCGTGACCAGCAGCCAGCCGGCGAGCTCGACGATCATCGGGAACGAGCCGTCGTCAACCTTCGGACGGAACATTTCCGCCAGCGCCTCCGGGAAAAAGAGGTAGACGATGCCCCCCAGCATCATATAAAGGATGCTGACCCGCCAGGCACGGTAGGCGATCCGCCGGGCGATGCTGTGCTTGGAGCGCCCGATGTACTGCCCGATCAGGATCGAGGTCGCGTCGGAAAGCCCCAGCAGGGGAATGAAAAACATGTTGTTGATCGAGAGCGCGATGGTGTGCGCGGCCAGTTGGCTGCTGCCGAGGGTCCCCACCGTAAACGACACCAGCGCGAACGCGCCGCAGTCGAACGCCACCTGTACCCCGGTCGGGATGCCGTAGCGGATCAGCCGGGTCACGCCCTCCCATTTGGGGCGAATGTTCCGGCGGGTGGGCGATACATCCTGATTTTGCAGCAGGAAGTAAATGAAGATCGACAGGAACGCCAGCATCGCGCAGAACGACGTGGTGATCCCGGCTCCGAAAATCCCCATCGCCGGAATCGGCCCCCAGCCGAAAATAAAAACATAGTCCATGAAGATATTCAGCACGCAGGCCAGAATGTTGATCACCGCCACCGGCAGCGTCCGCCCCTGTCCCGAGAAAAAGGAGAAAAACGGCGCGGCGAGGCAGGCGAACACTCCGCTGGGGATCAGTCCGTCGAAATAGGCGATTTCGCGCCAGTAAAGATCGGGGGAATGCCCGCCGAGCCCGATCAGGTAGCGCCCGGCGAACGGCACGATAAAGGTGATGATCAGCCCGGCGCCGATGGCGAAATAGACCCCGGACCATACCGCGCTCAGCATCGACTGGCGGTCGTTGGAGCCGTGGTACTGCGCCACGATGGTGGAGGTAAAGGTGGCGGCGCTGAGGAACAGGCAGAACAGCGTGAAATAGAGAATTCCGGCGGGCATGGCGGCGGCCACATCCACGGTGGAGGAAAGCGCCAGGAATTTGCGGTCGATGAACTGCATGATGGTGTTGCTGGCGCTCATCAGGATCAGCGGATAAGCCAGCTTCAGGAGTTCAAAATAACCGCCGCGGCCGGTAAATTCGAGCGGCCGGGTCAATAGGCGGAATAAGCGGATCATAGGAGAAAACCTCAAAATGAATGGAGTGAAATCAGCCGCGACAGACAGACGGATGGTTGCAGGATAAAGCGTTGCGGCGCTATGAACAGAGGCCGGCCATAACAGCGGATTCCTTTTGAGCGTTTAAAATTCACAAGCTGATAATATAGACGCGGAGGGATGTCAATACAAATGGGGAGAGCGAGAAAGCGTGGAATTAATGAACAGTTTCAATAATGATGAAAGTGCGGGGGATAGCTGTTTCCGATTTTGATCACCGCGCTGGCGATCGCAACCGTCCTGCCTGGGTGCTTCAGCGCCACGCAGGCCACCGTTACCGAGTTCGACGCTGCCGGCAACGTCGTCAAGCAGACCGTCACCAGTGAGAGCGTCATCACCACCCTGACAAAGTCGACCCAGGGCAAAACCGTCATCGCCTGGGAGAGTGGCTGGATCGCGTATATAAGCGCCAGCACTGCCACGATGGATGATCCGACGCCAACGGTCAAGATTGGCGCGGGCAAGGTTGACAAGGGACTGGTTTCCGCGCTGCCGGCACAGCAAAATTGGGATGGCATTGCCAAGGCGATCCTGGCGACCAAACAGGAGCTGTCAGTCACGTCTGAGGGCATAACCAATACCAGTTCGTCAACTATCAAGGAGGAGTGATCATGTCCAAGTGTGGAGCCAAAACAGAGGTCTACAGCCGCGTCTGCGGTTACTTCCGCCCGGTGACAAACTGGAACAAGGGCAAGTGCCGGGAATTCAATGACAGAAAGACTTATTGTATTGATAATAAACATGATAAAAAATAATTCATAAAATAATAAACGGTTTACGCAAGATCATGACGTTTTGCGTAAACCGTTTCTTTTTTTGTCTTTATTTTTGATTGTAAAAACTAATAATCAGTTTACGCAACTGCGTGACTATTTGCGCAAACTATTTACGATACCTCGCGCAAACTGAATTCGCATACTATAGGAATTGCCCCGATCCGGTTGATTTTCGGTGAAAAAGGACATCCGTATGTTCATTTTCCTTGTAAAAGTTATTTTTCCGATATATATTGATAGGTAAGTACCGTAACGGCCCCGGTCATTATTTTATAAAAACAGGGCCAACAGCGTAACCAAGGAGATCATTTTGGACGACGACCCTTTGCCTTTGCAGTTGCTTGTGCTTTTATTGCTCATCCTGCTCAATGCATTCTTTGCCGCGGCTGAAGTTGCATTGCTTTCCATCAAGCCGGCCAGCTTACGAAAACTCGAGCAGCAAGGGGACCGCCGGGCCCGGAAACTTATTCTGCTTGCCGCCGATTCAGGGCGTTTTCTCTCCACTATTCAGGTAGGTGTCACCTTTGCCGGATTTCTGGCAAGTGCGTTCGCCGCCGATTCGTTTTCCAAACCACTGGCGGATTTCATGTTGAGCTCCGGCCTGGATTGCTTTTCACCGAATACGCTGCGCACGCTGTCCGTGGTTCTGGTCACGCTTATGCTTTCGTACCTTTCGCTGGTTTTCGGGGAGTTGATTCCCAAGCAGCTGGGGCTTCGTTTCGCGGAGGCGGTGGCGCTTCACTCCGCGGGGCCGGTTTCGTTTTTCGCGACCATTACCGGGCCGTTTGTCTGGATTCTGAACCATACGGTGAGCGGGCTCCTGAAGATGTTCAAGGTGTCGCCCCATGACCGGAACAACATCACCGAAGAAGAAATCCGGCTGATGGTCGATATCGGCGAAGAAAACGGCACCATCAACAGCGATGAACGCCAGATGATCGAAAACATCTTCGAATTCAACAACATCTGCGCCGAGGAAGTGATGACTCACCGGACCGACATGGTGGCGGTGAATCTGATGTCCACGCCGCATGAACTGGAAGAAGTCTTCCGGCAGCACGGTTTCACCCGGGTGCCGGTTTTCCGGGACTCGATCGACCAGATCATCGGGTTCCTTCATATCCGGGATTATTTTTCCGCCAAGATCAGCAGCAATATTTCCGAGCTGACCAAACTGTTGAAGCCGGTTTACCTGGCGCCCGCCTCCATGCGCGCGAACATCCTGTTCCGCAACATGCAGCGCGAAAAGTACGCCATGGCGATCGTGCTTGACGAATACGGCGGCACCGCCGGGCTCGTGACCATCGAAGACCTGCTCGAAGAAATCGTCGGCAGTCTTTACGACGAGTTCGACGACCCCGAAATCAAGATCGAAACACTCGGCCCGAATACCTGGCTGATCGACGGCTCCATGCGGACCGACGAAGTCAGCAAGGAAACCCGTATCGAGCTCCCGGAGAGCGATTTCGACACCATCGGCGGGCTGGTATTCGAGCACTTGAATGAAGTGCCCGCGGTCGGCGATGAAGTCGAACTGCCCGATTACCACGTCAAACTGGTCGTCGAAGTGGCGTCGGACCGCCGGATCAACAAGGTCCTCATGGTCTATACGCCGCCGGAAGACGAACAACAGGAATCGTCGAAAGAGGAAACGCCCGAATAACGGGCTTTCCGAAACAAATACCATCCACGGAGCCGGAAACGGCTCCGTTTTTTTTGCCGTGCCGCCTTTTTTTCTGTGTCGGGGAAAAAGAAAACGGGACAGACGGTTCATGCCGCCTGTCCCGCCGGAGTTGGGATGGAGGGGGGATTACGGATCGACGATTGCAAACGTCAGGGTAATCCGGAATACGTCCTTGTTGCCCACGCGCATGACGGTGGATGACTTGCCGAAGCGTGATTTTTCCGTGTCCGGCAGGAGGGCTTCGCAGATGATCTGGTCGCCGGGAAGCACCGGGGCCAGGCTCTCCGCTTCGTCGATCGCCATGAAGAACCCGAGCTTGTTCTGGTTCTCCGGGCGGGCCAGCATGCAGGCGCAACCGGCCTGGGCGGCGATTTCGCAGAGATAGGACTCGGGCAGGGTCATGCGGTCGTCGTTCACATAGCCCTGGAAAACCGGTTCGTTGCCGGTGATGTTTTTGACCGAAACCACGCGCGAGCCTTCCGAGCTGGCGATGTGGTCGATGAACAGGAACGGATAGCGGTGCGGCATGTATTTCATGATGCTGTGGACGTCCTGCGCGGTGGCGGCGTCTTTATCGAATTCCGTCCAGAGTTCGGGCATTTCGGCGGGGACCGAGGGGGGGCGCACGGCCAGCGTCATGACGGCCTGACTGGCGACGCCGGATTTGTTGCTGATTTTGCCGCTGATCCGGGCTTCGCCGCCGGCGATTTCAAGGACGTCGATTTCGGCTTTGATCCGGTCGCCGGGGGTGTTCGGCTTGCGGAATTTGACTTTTTCCACCTTTTTCAGGTAGATTTCGCCGGTGCGCTGCGGGTCGAGCCGGTCGGTGACGGCGATCTGGCCGAGCTGTTTCATGGTTTCCACCTGGAGGACGCCGGGCATGATCTGATGCCCCGGGAAGTGCCCCTGGAAGAAGTTTTCATTTGTGGAGAGGTTTTTCAGCCCGATCAATCGGGTTTCGCTTTCCACCTGTACGCGGTCCAGCATCAGCATCGGATTGCGGAACGGCAGGATTGTTTTGATTTCGGCAATGCCCAGAATGGTACCAGCTTTCATATTTTCACCTGTCATTTAGTTTATTGGCCTGTGCGATCATGGCTTTCGCCATTTCGACATTGGTGGGGTGACCGGGTTTGATGGCGATGACGTTGGCCTTGACCCGTTTCCCGCAAAGGTAGAGGTCGCCGACAATGTCGAGCATCTTATGGCGTACGATCTCGTCGGCGAACCGCAGTTCTTCCTTGCAGATAATGGCGCCGTTGTGGATGATGGCCGAGTTGTCGAGGCTGCCGCCTTTGCACAAACCCATTTCGAAAAGTATTTTGAGGTCCGAATAATTGGCGAATGTCCGCGCCGGCGCGATGTCGTTCAGGAAACTCTCCTGCGTGATCACCGTGGAGAGGTATTGCGGATCGTTCGGCACGCCCTTGAAGGAGGTCAGGCAGCTGATGCGGAATTCCTCGCTGGGAGTGATCACCATCCGGGTTTCGCGGTTCTCCACGTAAAGCATTTCGGAGGCGGTCCAGTATTCGGCGTCGGCGTTCTGCGTCTCGAAGCCGGCTTCGAGGAGCGCATTCATGCAGGGGAGGGCGCCGCCGTCGGCGATCGGGGGTTCGGGGCCGTCCATGTCCACGATGGCGTTGTCCACGCCGCAGGCGTGAAGGGAGGCCATGATGTGCTCCACGGTACTGACCGCGGCCTTGCCGTCGGCGATGGTGGTGCCGCGGCGGACGTCGACGACATTGGTGGCTACGGCACGGACCGACGGTTTATCCGGCAGGTCCACGCGCCGGAACACGATGCCGTGGTTCTCCGGCGCCGGGTTGATTTTCAGGGTTGCCCGGACTCCGGTATGGAGGGCAATTCCGGAAAGTACTGCTGTTTTCTTTAACGTGCGTTGCTTTTCCATTTTTCCGTAGTAATTTAAATGAATAACTGATTTACGGTTTGTAATATAACACATTTCGCAGAAAGTAAAAACCTGAAAGTGGCTTTTTTCCCGATTATGAATCATTTGAGTAAAGGAATCATCGTTACCGGCCCCACCGCCGTCGGCAAAACCGCGTTGGCGGTCAAGCTCGCGGCGCGTTTCGGCGGCGAAATCATCAGCGCCGATTCGAGGCAGGTCTTTCGCGGCATGGACATCGGCACCGGCAAGGACCTGGGCGAATACGGCGATGTCCCGTATCACCTGATCGACGTGGCGGACCCGCACGAAATTTATCACCTGAAGCGTTTTCTGGACGACGCGGGCGAGGCGTTCCGCCGGATTGCCGCCCGCGACCGACTGTCGGTGATCTGCGGCGGCACCGCGCTGTATCTGGACGCCGTGCTGCGGAATTACGAACTTCACGGCGGCAGGCCCGATTTCGCCGGGCGCGACGAACTGCGCCCGCTGCCGGCGGAGGAACTGCTGAAACGATTGCCGCCGGAGGCCCTGGCGCCGCTGTCCGATGTGGAACGCGCCAATCCCGAGCGGTTGTTGCGCCTGTTGGAAAAGGTGGGCGGCGGCGATACCGCCGTGCCCAATCCCATGCCCCCCTTCGACAAACTGATTCTGGGCGTCTATTATCCGCGCGCCGTCATCCACCGGCGCATCGAGGAGCGCCTGGACCGCCGCCTCGGCGAAGGGATGATCGAAGAAGTGGCGCGTCTGCGCGAACAGGGCGTCAGTTGGGAACGGCTGGAGTTCTTCGGGTTGGAATACCGGCTGGTGGCGCAGTACCTGCAAGGCAAAATCGACCGCCCCGCCATGCGCGACACCCTGCTGGTGAAAATCCGGCAGTTTGCCAAACGGCAGGACATCTGGTTCCGCAAAATGGAACGCGAAGGGAGCGTGATTCACTGGATCGAGCAGGGGAACGAGGCGGAAGCCGCCGCGCTGGTCGGTGATTTCCTGCAGAACCGTCCATTGCCCGCGCCGCGTATCCGGTTGAGCGAAATTTTTTACGGCCCCCGCACCGATTGATCAATACCGGATCAACTCCAGTTGACGGCGGAGGTCGCCGATTTCACGCCGCCAGAACGCTTCGCTGCCCCAGTCCGGGAAATTGGCGCGGAATTTGAAGTCATCCATCTGCGTGCTGCACCATGCCAGAAAATAGATCATGCGCATGGCGCGCAGCGGCTCGATCAGTTGAATCGTATTGAAATCGAAATCACGCAGTTCGCAGTAACCGTCCAGGACCAGGTCGAGTTCGCGGCGGCACTGTTCCACGTGCTCGGGGAGGAGCAGCCACAGGTCCTGTACCGGAGGCCCGGTCATCATATCGTCGAAGTCGATGATCATCAGGCCCTCGTCGGGGCGCTCCAGAATGTTGCCGCGGTGGCAGTCGCCGTGGATGCGGATCCGCTCAATGCCGTCGAAACGCCCCTCCAGCAGACTGTAAAGCCGCTCCGCGACTTCGTAAAACTCCGGGCGGCAGCTTGCCGGGATATAGTCGCCCTCCATCAGGTGATCCAGATACGCGGCGGTGGATTCCTCCGGCGTCAGGACGGTCCGGTGGGTGGCGGAGCGGCGCGCCCCGGCGAGGTGGATGCGGGCGGCGACACGGCCGATTCTGCGCCAGTCGTCGCCGCAGAGGATTTCGAGTTCGCGGCCGAATTTTTTCGGGAACACGGTAAAGACGACGCCGTCGTCGGTGGCCATCAGGGTTTCGCCCCGGCAGGACGGGGTGGGCGTGATGACCGGAATTTCCTCGGCGGCGCAGTCGAAGATGAAACGGTGTTCCTCGGCAATCGCGGCGGCTTCCCAGCGGCCCGGCCGGTAAAATTTGGCGACATAGCGTTCGCCCGCCATGCTTTGCAGTTCGTAGACGCGGTTGATGTAGCTGGGCAACGGCACCGCCAGCCCGCTCATCGGCACGCCGAGGTAGGTTTCGGCGGCGTTGATCACCCGGTCGGGGAGGAGGTGTTCGAATTCGTTCATAAGCGGTCGGTTCCCGATCAGAATACGCCGGGGGGCAGCCAGCCGGCGGCCCGGAGCTGTCCCGGAGTCATCTGCAAATGTTGTTTAAAGGTGCGGATAAAGGCGGCGCCGGAGGCATAGCCGAGCTTGTCGCCGACTTCGGATACGGTCAGGTTGGTTTCGAGCAACAGCTTGCAGGCGCGCATCATCTTTTTGCGGTGGAGGTAACTGGACGGCGATTCGCCGAGCTGCTGCTTGAAGACCCGCGCCAGGTGTTCGCGCGAAATGCCGAGGTGCGCGGCGATGGCGCGGATGTCGATGTCGTCTTCAAGATGGGCGTAAATATATTCGTGGGCGAGGCGGATCAGTTCGGACGATACGGTTTCTTCGCGGCGCGATTCGAGGTTGGCGAGCCGGGTGATCACGTCCATGAAAATCGTCGCGCCCTCCAGCGGCGTGATGACCTGCAGCCGTCCGTTGTAATGTTCGTAGTTCTTCAGTTTCTTGACGATGCCGCTGTCCAGCGGCAGGCGGAAGATGTAGCCGTATTCGCGGTTGACCGCGCGGGCGATATTTTCCGCGGCTTTTGAGGAAAAAGCGATCCAGAGAAAACGCCACGGTTCCCTGCCGTCCGCCGGGTAACGGTAGGCGTTGCGGCGGTCATTGTGGCATTGCAGGAACGCCATGCCCGGCGTGAGCCGTATCTCCTGTTTGCCGATCCTGAAAATTCCTTCGCCGCTGAGCGTACAGGAGAGCTGGCAGCCCCGCATGGTACTCCGCATGTTCCCGGCGATGTGATAGAGCGGGGTGGTCTGCGTTTCTTCCACGACGATCCGGGGAAATGGAAGCGAACCGAGCATGGAAGTCATTTCAAACGGGACTTCCCAGAGGCGCCCCTTGGCGAAATTGAGTGCTTCCGGCGTGACGGCAGGCTCCGGCGGGGGGCGGTTTTCTCCATCCCCGGATTGTTTCCGGTTGCTGCAAACAGTCATTTGGGGTCTCGCGGGTTGTTCAGTTTCGAAATTCAGCGTTCGAATACTATAACACCGCTTGCCGATATTGGAAGACGGATTTGACCGATTTGCCGTGTTTTTGCGAAACGGTCAGGGTTTTTTGCAGAACTCCGGATATTTCTTCAACCGGAAACAGAGTGCCTGCGGCGTTATGCCGATCTGGCAAGCCGCTTTTTTCTGGTTCGCGCCGGTCCGGCGCATGGCTTCGCAGATGTAGGCGCGGTCGAGTTCGCGCCGGGTGGGGAGCCGGTCCAGGCGGCGGAACATTTCCGCAAGCGCCTCCAGAACGGACAGCCCTTCTGCAAAAAAGCGATGATGTTGAAGGTGTGATTCCAGACGTTCGTTGATCCGGCGAATTCCCTCCTGATTCGGCGCCTGATCCCATTCCGGCTCTTGCTCCAGTTCCGATTCCTGTCCCCGAGCTTGATTGTAATCGTTCATATGCCCTCCCATAGTGTTCTACGGCATAACCTAATGGCGTTCGGCTGTTTTTCAAGCGATGAAAGTACTTTTATGAACGGGAATCATTTTTTGAGGCGGAATTCGGAAGGGGACATTCCGGTGTGTTTTTTGAACACCCGGTGGAAGTACGACGGGTCGGGAAAACCGCTGAATCTCGCCACGTGGCTGATGGATGAACGGGAGTCGAGCAGGAGGTTTTTGGCCTTTTCCAACCGGTAGTTCGTCAGGAACTTATTGAATGAAGTGCCGTAGTACCGCCGGACCAGTTGAGAAACCCGGGAGGGACTCAGTTCCATGATCCGCGCGGTGTCGCCCAGCGACAGCGGCCCCCGATAGGAATTTTCCACCAGCAGGGCGATGCGTTCCTCCTTGCTCATCAACTGCCGCAGGTTTTCCTGTTCCAGCCCGAACTGCATGGCCGCGAGCCTGCCCAGCGCGCACAGCAGTTCCCGGCGCTCCGGCGGCGGAACCGGGGGCAATTTGTGGCGGACTTCCTCCAGATATTCGAAATTATGAAGGATGCCGGCGGTGAAAAGCGGTTTCGGCAGACTGCCGCAGTCCCCCGGGTCGAACGGCCCCAGGGTCAGCGCCCCGGCATAGCGGTCGCCGATATCGATGGCGAACACGATTTCCAGCAGTCCGCAGGGGCAGAGCTTCCAGCAGTATTTTTCAGCCCTGAGCCGCAGGTATTCCTGGGTGGCGGTACTGTCGAAGTGTTCGCAGTGGGGCGTGTAGTCCGGACGGCGCATCTTGAGCTCGATGCAGTAGGAATTGTTATGATGATCGGATATGCCGAAGGCTTCGATGATCCGCCGTTCGTACCGGTGGATGCACACGGATACCCGGAATTCTTTTTCGATGAACTTCAAAACGGTTTGAAACGGCTTTTTCATAAGGATGAATTATAACGCAGGAATATGGAAAATCAATCCGAAAATCCGGCGTATTCCCCAAAAATCCATATAAAGTACCGGTTTGTCTATATCTTTCCATTTTCATTTCCATTATAATATATGATTAAGATATGGTATTGAAGTGGCGTTACCCGCCGGGGCGGCAGACGTGAAATCAGCAAAACGATTGATGGAGGAGGTAATTTCAAAAGTTTTTAATTTGGAGGGGAGAAAAAAAGCGGCAGAAGGTT
>ENA-UOOH01000013-UOOH01000013.1-fermentation-metagenome-genome-assembly--contig:-NODE-13-length-179308-cov-36.441856_pt1 | contig 179308 bp, 173 predicted proteins | sample MGYA00245778_ERZ724025 | MGnify/ENA primary metagenome ERZ724025 (study PRJEB28704, sample SAMN03018313) | fermentation metagenome | biome: anthropogenic terrestrial biome; feature: soil... | reverse complement strand
AATCCTCCGCCTTTCATATAAATCTGCCTTCAGCCGCTGAGAGGCCCTCCCTTTTCGCTTCAAAATTGGACAGGCAGGAATAGCGTACAGTAGGCTGTTCCTGCCTTAGTTCACACGAATGCTCATCAGCGTAAGCTGCAGATGATTCCCTGTCCATAAAGCGGTACGGAAGGTATCGTTTTGCTCCGTAACCGCTTCAATATTCACTACGATTGGTATGGGGCCATAGTCTCTTAATTCTTCATCAGGCATATCTTCCGATCCTCTCCCGTTGATTTTAACCCATTATATGAATGGTCTGCCGGAAAAGTGCTTTTCAAAACGATATGGGTTTCGAGCGTTGTTCCATGTTATTGCCGCGCGATTGGCTCAGTTCGCTTCAATGCTGGAATCCACTTGGATTGCAGTAACTTTCCCGCCCGAAACTTCGACCGTCACCGTCGTTGTGCCTCCCCGAAATCCGGCGCCAAGTCCATGATAAGTACCGTCCTTATACCGCCCCGACAACTGAGCGGAAAGTGTATGGACATAAAAGAAAGCACAGCATCCGGCCGGCAAAATATACGGCCAGTTGGGCGTGGATCACGCTCCAGTCCTGCCGCCTGCCGGTCAATTTTTTCGTGATGTCCATCATGGCCAGATATAGCATCTTGAGCAGGCTGTCATCCGTCGGAAAGACCGATTTCGCCTTCGTCACCTTTCAGAGCTGCCGGTTGAAGCCTTCAATAACGTTGGTGGTGTAGATCAGCCGGCGCACCCCCGCCTCATTTCAGCTAAACTTACCTGTATCATTATTTTTTGATATGCGTTATGCATAGATCAAACATCATTTTAATGTGTGCATCATTCAGTGAATAATAAGCGATTTTCCCGTCACGCCTGTATTTAATTAAGTGGGTTTGCCGTAACGATTTTAGATGATGCGAAATAGCAGGTTTCGACATATTCAGCAAAGCTGAAATATCACACACGCACATTTCAGAAAGCATAAGCGCATTTATAATTTTTAGGCGTGTAGGATCGCTGAGTACTTTAAATATACCAGCCATATTATACAAAGTATCATCGTCAGTTATTTCTTTTTTCACTTTATCTAATATATCCTGATGAACAATAGTGATATCACACATTGCATTTTCTTGATCTGTCATGTTTTCCTGGTTTTCAGACATTATAGCCACCCTTTCATATAAACAATATAAGATATAACCATAAAAAGATTCATATTTTTTTCGTATTCAGAGCTCTCATTGCGTTAACAACTGCAATCAGAGCAACCCCCATATCTGCAAACACGGCCGCCCACATGGAAGCTAACCCCAATGCTCCTAATACGAGGAATATGGCTTTAACTCCTAATGCAAACACGATATTCTGAGATACAATGTTTCTCGTTCTTTTCGCAATTTTTATCGCTGATGCTACTTTGTGAGGTTCATCAGTCATAATCACTACATCTGCGGCCTCAATCGCAGCGTCCGAGCCCAAGCCTCCCATAGCGATACCGATGTCGGCTCTTGCAAGTACCGGCGCATCGTTAATTCCATCACCAACAAATACAATCTTTCCCTTGTGAGATTTTTGGGCTTCCAGGGATTCAACTTTTTCAACTTTATCGGCGGGTAACAGTTCAGAATAAACCTTGTCTAAACCTAATTCCTTGCCGATATTGTCTGCCACCTTCTTCAAGTCGCCAGTAAGCATAACTGTTTTTCTAACGCCAAGCGCTTTCAACTCTTTAATTGTTTTTGCAGAGTCTTCTTTCACCTCATCTGAAATTATGATACTGCCCGCATACTTTTTGTCTATGGCCACATGTACTACTGTGCCTAACGTATCCACATCAGTGTATTGGATGTTTTCACTGATCATTAATTTAGTATTTCCAGCAAGTATTTCCTTTCCATTGACATTGACCTTAATGCCATTTCCCGCTATTTCCTGATAATTCTCAATTTTATCTTTATCAATTTCAGCATGATAAGCAGCTATAATTGAAAGTGCAATCGGATGATTTGAATAGCTTTCAGCATATGCCGCATATTTGATCAGTTCATCCTCTGTATAACCGTTTTCAGAAATCGCTTTTGTAACCTTGAATACACCTTTGGTTAAAGTCCCGGTCTTATCAAAAACAACTACTTCAACATTGTTCAACGCTTCAAGGTAGTTGCCGCCTTTTACTAATATTCCCTTTTTTGAAGCTCCTCCAATTCCCCCAAGGAATCCCAATGGTATTGAAAGCACTAACGCGCAGGGGCAGGAAACCACCAAGAATACTAACCCTCGGTAAATCCAGTCAGAGAAGGATGCTCCTGGAATAACCAAAGGCGGAATAATTGCTAATGCCAATGCTCCAAATACAACAACCGGAGTATAGTAACGCGCAAATTTTGTTATAAATTTTTCAGTTGGCGCTTTTTTGTTGCTGGCATTCTGTACTAAATCCAAGATTTTTGAAACTGTAGATTCTCCGAATTCTTTTGTAACTTCAATAGTCAAAACGCCATTTTTATTTACAAACCCGCTCAAAGCATCACTTCCGGGTTTTAACTCACGTGGAACGGATTCACCGGTCAATGCCGCTGTATCAACCATTGAAGTGCCTTCTATGACCTTGCCGTCAAGAGGAATTTTTTCTCCCGGTTTTACTACAATCTTATTACCGATATTTACTTCATCAGGAGATACTTTTTTGAGTTCTTCGCCAACCCGTAAATTTGCATAATCAGGTCTTATATCCATTAATTCACTGATTGACTTTCTGGAATTATCCACGGCCATATCCTCGAATAATTCCCCAACCAGATAGAACAACATAACGGCGACACCTTCCGGATACTCTCCAACAAAGAAGGCACCGATTGTAGCAACACTCATAAGGAAGTGCTCACTGAATACCTGACCTCGTACGATCCCCTTTATTGCGCTTAAAACAACTTTTCTGCCAACAATGATATAGCTTATTAAGAATATGGTAAGTTCAAGCCAGTTCTGGAACTTAAAAATCAATCCAACAACAAATAAAGTTCCTCCAATCACCAGTTCGACTATCTCTTTCTTATGATCTTCTTCATCGTCGTCATCGTCGTCATCTTTTTCTTCTATTTTAGGCTTAGAAGTGTTCTCCACTAAAGCAATTTTCACATCCGGTTCTATTTTTTTTACGATGCTTTCTATCTTCTCCACTAACATAGGAACATTGGTATTCGACTCAGCTTCCCAAGTAAGTCTCTTAGAAACAAAATCTACTGAAGCGAACTTAATCCCTTCAATATTTTTAATTTCTGTTTCTATTTTTGCGGCACAGTTGGCGCAGTCCAACCCATTAAGCATAAATACCTTCGTCGACATGGATGAGCCCCCTTAATATAACGATTAAACGATTGCTTAATCGTTATATTATCATTGACATAGATTATTGTCAATAGAAAAATAAAAAATATTCCGGATCTGTTGGATGCCATGTTTGAGGTTGAAAATCCTGGCCCACCGTTCGTAGCAGATGCCTTTTCCGGCGCGGAGTTTGGCCCGAATGTACACCAGCAGATTGACTCGTTTTCCCGGCGCGGATCTGATGACTTTATTGCGCGGCTTGTGTACCTTTTCCCGGAGAGTACGGCTCGAAGCACTGCTGGCCTGCAGCCAACCGGATGGAGAAATCATCGCCGACCCGCGAGTGGTATTTGCTGAACTGGATCCCCCAAAAGAGGCACCAACCACGGGAGCCGTCGTAACAACCCGCTTCGGGAAGCGGGGGTGGAAATACAGAATATGGCATCGGTTTCCACCATCAGCGATGTTCTGCGCGCGCTCAAAAGCAAATATCTTCCACCGGATTTGCCGGACATTCAGGGGCAATGAAAACTTAGCGCGACACCAATTGATTCTGTCAAGGTGACGGCGTTTTGACACTTACTTAAAAACAGTTGTTATCCCCGCTGCAATGAATACTGGTGAACCGCTCCGGCTCCGTTCTGGCGGTTTACAAAGAACAGATGCTCGTTTTTGTGGAATCTGCCGCTCATCTCATTACATATGCCAGAGAAAAGAACAAGGAAATTATTCTGATTGACCCGGATACAGCGGAGGTTACTCCCATACCGGTGAAAGAAAGGAAGAAAGAAAAAAAACCTTTCCGCTTGTCTTTTCTCTGATTTAGATCTGCTTAGAGTAGGAGGTTCGCTTTCATGGTTCAACATGAACCGTTCCACGGTTCACCTGTAGACAGACTTTCTCCCTGGCGGAAGTGATGCCTTTTTCAGCGTTATTTGATGTGATACAGGTTGGAGGATTTTCCGCCGTTTTCGCGCCACCTCGGCTCTTTGCAGAGATGGCCGCTTTTTTCAAGGTCGGAAATTGCCCGCTTGACCGTGCTTTTGGACAGCTTCAGTTCCCGTGCGATGGTACCGATCGCCGGGTAGCATTTGCCGTCCTTATCGGCTCGGTCGCGCAGGTACATATACACGGCAACCGCGCGGTGAGGAAGCTCAGAAGCGTAAAGGGATGTAAAATACCCCATGATATATCACTCCTATTCAATGCGAACGGGATCTTTTCTTCGCGGAAAATTGCGTATCTCCTGCGCAGGCGCATGCTCGATCCCACCGTGTGCACTGGGTTCACCTTCAGCTATGTCCGGGTCAACCGTATAAGCCGCATTCCTGCGGATGAGTTCTTCCTCCAGCTCGAACCGGTCGGCGTACTCCACCTTCCGGGCCGACTTTTCCTCAACCTCATAAGGTTTGCCGAAGGTGATACCCCAATCCTTAAACAGCTTGAGCCGGGTGCGCATTGGATAAGCGCCGGTTTTCGTCACAACGAATCTGCCCTTGGGCATGGATTTGAGTTCGTCCGGCGAAAGGAGCGGACGCTCGATCATTTCGAGGTTCTGCGAGCCGTCGCTTTTGCCTCGATTAACGGTCCCGCTCATCACCGTTCGGGTTCCCAGCGATTTGGACAGGGTTTCCGCCGACTCGCTGTTGGGCGCGAAACCTCCGAAAATCGTGTCCTGGCAGTTATCCACGATGATGGCGGCGCCTTCTTTTCCGTAATTTTTCTCCAACTGAGCAAGGCTCTGGATGATGGCTGTTATAGACACCCGCCGGGAGCGACTGGATGAGAACATCATCTCGGCTGACTCTATTTTTGGAATGGTCCCTATCTCATCAAGGTACATCATGACACGGTTGGGCAGCTTGCCGCCGTGCTCATCAGCTACGGCAAGAATTTCCCGGTAGAGCTGCTGGACAATCAGGCTGATAATGAAGTATTTGGTGGAATCCTCTTCAGGCATCACCAAAAATATCGCGGACTTGGTATTACAGAACTTCTCCGCGTCGATCGCAGTGTCAAAACACAGAACCTGCTCCAGTTCGGAATCCAGGAATGCGTTGAGCCTGGAAAGCGCCGTGGAAAGGACGCTCTGCATCGCCATATCCGCGCTGTTGAGCGCCGCGCCCGCGAACCATTTTGTCTTGTGGTCGTCCGGAAGATGCGCCATCAGCAACTGGAACAGAGTCCTGCCCTTCACGCCGCTCGGTGCGAGCAGGTCCTGAATCAGTTTGAAGACGGAGACGATATGACGCTTCTCCGGAGGGCAGAATTCCGCGAGCAGAAGGATGACCGAGGTCAGCAGACCTTCCGCCGCGTCGTAAAAGAAGGCGTTCTGGCCGGCCGTAGCGATATCGAAACCTCCCGACCCGATGATGGTCTTCGCCGTAATCTTAGCATACTTTTCGGCCTTTGCCTTATATGCCAGATTTGCATAGTCCCGCAGATAGGCGTCCATGTACCGGTTGACCAGATGATTCAGGTTGAACCCGTCGCTCCGGGTCGGGTTGCGCAGATCAATTACGGCCACGTCGTAACCGTAACACTCTTTTGCGATCCCCCCATAATTGCGATACAGATCTCCCTTGGTATCGGTCGTAAGAAAGCTCATGCCGGCCGCACATGCGTATTCGAGGTTGGGATATAAAAAATTTGCGGTTTTCCCGACGCCGGCCGCACCGATCATGAGGCAGTGGATATCGTCGTCATCAATCAGCGCGTAGCCGTGGGGAGCCGTCCGGTCAAACAGCGGCGCTTTATGCCAGCCAATAATCAGGCCCTGTGCGGAGGGAAGGTTTTTGCCCTGCCGCCAGAGTTCCGGCTCAAAAGGGACTTCCGAATAGGTGTGCTTGATTTCGGATTTGGTCGCCCAACGGGCCGTACCGTGCTGGCCGTCGCCCACCGTCCGGGATTTGATTCCGTTGAGGGTATAATAATGCGCCAGCAGGGACAGAAGCCCGATGACGGCGAACATCAGAAATCCGGCGATCAGCAGTGTGACAACCGGAGATATTTGCATAGAAAGACCTCCCTTACATGCTCATTCTAAAATTTGGCGCCGCTTCCTCCGGCGCCTGGAGCGGCTGGGACAGTTCCAGCCGGACAAAAAGCTGCGCCTTCACGCAGTCAAGCGCGAGGCGCCTGTAATCCGAAACCAATGCCAGCCGCTCCTGCAGCGTGCGGATGCCGGGTGCGAATAACTGCCGGTCTATATTCACCGCATCCTCGCGAATATCTTCCGCTTTGGTTCGCATCCAGCCCCGGTCCAGGTGGGGCCTGTAGCTGTCCCGCAGGTTTCCGACCAGCTGCCCGAGCGTTTCCGGTCGTTCCATTTGCCGAAGCTCCCGCTGAGCGGCCAGCAACGCGCCCGCCGCCATCTTCTGCAGACAGGCTCCCACGATTTCCGGATTCGCGGCAGCGAGCTTTTCGGAATCGACCAGCGGCGTCAGCCTCCGGTGATATTCCCGAATGACAGCGTTCGGATCCGGAACGGCCGATAGGGTTTCACATGCGGAGAACAGATTCTCGCAGATCTCCGGCAGCAGGACGAGCTTCGGATGCTCCCCGGCAGGGATGGGGGTAATGCCGTGTTTTGCCTTGATATCCTCGTTCCAGTCCTTGTACCGGGATTGCAAAACAGGAATGTCCATATAAGCGGGGGCGTAATAATCGTGTTCCGCAAGGATGTCCTTCAGTCTGCCGGTGGCCTCAATCCCGGCCTCGTCGTGATCAAGGCACAGCACAATCTTTTTCAGGTTCGAATGGCTTTTCAGCTGTTGCAGCATCGCGTGCTCAGACACACCGTCCAGCGTGACATAGCTGTGTTTTTGCCAGTCCTTCAGGTGAAGGGAAATAAAAGAGAGCATATCGATCGGCGCTTCGAACACATAAAGGGTGTCGTCCTCGCCAATGTAGTGAAAGCTGTATTTCGGATCGCTTCCCTCGACATTACCCTTGTAAGGCTCGCCCTTGGTATAGGTGCCGCGCTTGTGCGCATGCCGGGCGGCACCATCCTCATCCAGACCAACGAATACGGCGTTATGGTATTCTTTGTCCTCGTAGATCAGGTGTTCGCGCGCGAAATACGACAGCACGCTCGGGTCGATGAACCGCTGTTTGAGAAGATAGGCAAACACCCGGCGCATGTCCGGATTGGCCTCCGGAAGCGCGAAGTTCTTTTTGGGCGGCGGCGCGCTTTTCGCGGTCTGGTTCCATTCCAGGCCGCCTTCGCCTCCAAGCAGAAAGGTGACCGCTCCGGGGAAATCCATGTCGTAAAACCGTTGGACGAAGTCAATCGCGTGGCCTCCTTCCTTGCGGGAATGCCGAAACCACTCGCTGCCGCGGATCGTCACGCTGTCGTGCCGTTTCCAACGCCACTCATGCCCGGAGCGGACGAGCTGCTCGCCCTGCCTCTGCAAAAAATCCACCAGGTCAACCGAGTTGGCCCTTTGCTTTTCTTCCTCTGTGAACGGGATATAGGACATGAAGGATCCTTCCTTTCAGCGTTTGCGTTTCCCGCACCGGCGAAAAAAGGCCGTCCGCTGATGTACGGACGGCTTTTCCGGCACCATATTGATTTTGGCGGGCGGGATCTCTTTTGCCTGTGGATAATGCTTTTGCATCAGGTGTGCATCTCCTTTTAATAGGTTTGTTCGGGCGCCCGCTCGTCGGGCGCATGGCCCATTGCCATCTTCTTCTGTCGAAGCCGGCGGCGGAGCTTGCTGTCCGTCTCCATGGAGGGGCCTCCGTACAGTCTGCCTTGCTGCTGCCGGAAGATCCGGCTCAGATGGTGCAGGAGCCGGGTAACCGCCAGCATCGGGGACGGATCACGGAACGAGTCCAGATGATTGAGAAAAATTTGGGCGTATGGATTGCCCTGCCCGGCGGAAGCCGTCAGCCATCGGGCGGCGGCCTCGCGGTCGCGGGGAACATCCTGCCCCATCAGATAGAGCTTGCCGAGCATGTACTGGGCATATTGGTTGTTCTGTTCCGCTGCGTCTGTGAGCCACCGGAAGGCGGCATCCATATCTTTGGAAACTTCCTCTCCCAGAAGGTACAGCTTGCCGATCCGGTATTGGGCAAAGGAATTGTTCTGCAGGGCCGCCTTTGTGAGTAAATCCACCGCTCGCGGAACATCCTTTGGCACATCTTCGTCGGCCAGATACAGCTTTGCCAGCGCGTACTGCGCATACGCATTGCCGAGGCCGGCCGAGAATGTCAGCCATCTGGCTGCGGCACCCGTATCCTTTACGACAGCCGTTCCTTCGAGGTACAACTTTCCCAGGGCGTAGGCGGCGTAGGGGTTCTTCTGTTTGGCCGCCGCGGTGAACAGTGCGACGGCTTTTTCCGAGTTCCGCTCCACATACAGGCCGTCCCGGTAGAGCTTTCCTAATAGATACTCTGCGGAGTCATTTCCGGCATCCGCAGCTTTGGTGAGCCAGAAGATGCCACTTTCGGGGTTCGCATAGGAGTTTTCAACCGGATTCAACGGACTTTCAACAGCCAGATAAATTTTTCCAAGCAGACATTGGGCATAGGCATTCCCGAGCTTGGCCGATTTCTCGAGGTATTGCACCGCCGCGCCGATATTCTGTTCCGTTCCGGTGCCCGTATAAAGCATTTGTCCGAGGCGGTACTGGAGCTTATCGTCGCGGCTCTGAGCCTCCAGTTGCTGAAAGCCGAGAAAGGCTTCCCGGAAGCAGGCGGCGGCCGCATCATGATTTTTTGCCGTGCCGATACCGTCGCGGTACATCTTCGCCAGTTCGTAGGACGCATATGGGAAGTGCTGCCGCGCCGCTTTGTCATAGAGAACAAACGCCGTATTGTAGTTCTGTTCCAAGCCCTGGCCACGGTAATACAGGCCGGCGAGGGAATACTGCGCGTACTTGTAATTCTCCGAGGCAGATTTCTCAAACCAGCCCGCCGCTTCTTCATAATCCTGATCGGTGCCGTTGCCAGCCGCATGCATCTTGCCGATGCGGTATTCCACATAGCGGTGGCTTTTCCCCGTTTCAATCTCATAAAAGGCTGTGAGGGCCTTTTCGTACCAGGTGAAAGAAATCCCCGCATCGGCTTCTATCCCCAGTCCGTCTGCGTACATGCGTCCGAGATCATGCATGGCGAGTGCGTTTCCAGCATCGGCTTCTTCTTGAAACAGCCGGAGCGTCTGAGCTAAATCCGGCTCCATATCGTCTTTCCCGTACAAAAATTCACGGGCCTGTTTGTAGCGGTCGCTCCATTCGATATATGGGTGGGGTGTCGCGGGCGGACTTTCAATGGGTTCCGGGCCTTCTGATGTGCTGTCCGGAAAATTCCCGTCTTCTGGGGATTCATCGTCTGGCTCATCCTCCGGCTCATACACCCGATCGGCCTGATCAGCTGCCGTATCCGCCTGAGCCTCAATGCCCTCGTCGCCCTCAAACGTGATCTGCCGTTCATTGATGCGCAGGGCTTCCTCGATCACGATGTTCTTGATGTGCTTGAATTCCTTCTGTTGGGAAAGCGGAAGCGGGCCGGGCAGCTTGTCGGCGTAAGTGTGCAGAACCTCGTTTTGTAGTTCGTACCATGCCTGGTAGGCTTCCGCCACCCGCGCGTCCTTTGACAGCTCATCCACGATCTGATCGACGATGGTCTTGAGCTCGGCCTTGAGGTAACCGTACTGTTTTCTGCCCGAGGTGTATTTCAGGCGTTCGACAAGCCGGGAGATCAGATCTTCAATAACCTTGTTTTCGTAGACACCGGATTCCATCTGCCCGATGATTTCGGAAAGCGCGGCACGGCTCTGTTCGGCGAGCTCGTTGCGGCGTGCGGTCTGCTCCGGATAGATCTGCATCAGGTCCTGCTGGAAGATTTCATGCGCCAGCGTACTCCGCATTTTGTTGATGGCGGGTTTGGTAACGTAACCCTCACGGGGATCGATGGAATAGACGATCATGTGGCAGTGTGGATGATGGCCCTCATCGTGAAAAGCCGCGTACCAGCGCAGGTTTTCCGGGGAGATCTTCATCTGCTCGGAGAACAGGTTGCGCTGTTTGCGCAGAAGCGCCATCCACGCCGCGGCATGGTCATACCCGAGCCGGGCGGCGTCCTCCCGCCGCAGGCTGATAATCGGCGCCCAGACGTTTCCCGTGTGATGGGAGACTTCCTCCGCCACTTCGGACAATACTGGTGGCGCCCCGGCATCTGAAAACAGGCCGTGCGTGCCGGATTTCTCCACATGAGGGCGGGTGGCGATATATTGCACGTACACGTCCTTGTGCCCGAGCTGATCCAGATTTTGTTCCAACGCCGCCGTGATGAATTCCGAGGCGTTCTCAATGGTAGACCGCTTCTGGAAGTCCTCATATTCGAACAGGTCCGCGGTATCGGGAAACTGAGCCAACAGATCACCGATGAGCCGTTGCTGTTTTGCCGTGGAGGGCAGGGCGCGGATATTCGCCGGAAGCTTCTCCACGCCCTCGCGCGTCGCCATGTATTCCACGAGGTTGGCGGCATGGGTTCCGTCCTTGAGATACCGGCACTTAAAGATGATTTTCGGCATGGCCGTTACTCACCCTTCTGGAATTTCACCACATCCTCGAAGGTGACGGAACCGACAGACCTTTTAACGTCGTTCACGCACTTGCCACGCAGCCTGCGCAACATGGCTTCGTCCACATCTACGTTTGCCGCGAGGATGTTCATCATCATGCTCATCTCGACAGCCAGTTTGAAAATAAGGCGAGCCATCCGGCTTTCCAGACTGTCCACCATTCCGGTCATGGCGGACGTGATGGCGGCGGGCAGATAGCGCACGCCGTCCTCCGCCGAAATGTAGCCGCAGTAGAAACGGACGGCCTTTTCGATGAACTCGCTCTGGCTCTGGCAGTTGTCCTGTTTGTACCATTTCTCGATCAGAGTGCGTGTTTCCGGGTACATCCACAGCGGGAATTTCTTCTTGTTTACTCTTTCTTCCGGCATTGTTTTCCTCCATTCTGTTTTATACAAAAAGGGCCATGACTCCTGTCATGACCCCTCTGTAAAGGCGTAAAGATGCGGGTTTACGGTTGTTTTTTCAGCCGCCGACCCCGGAACCGACCCCAGGGGCCGAAATCCGACCCCGGAGCAAATCGTTCCCCGACCCGCATTGCGGGGCGGTGTGAGCCGCAGCGGGGGCGCACCGCGACCCCGCTGCTTTAACCCGCATCGTTTTCGACCCCATGGTTCACTCCCCGAAAGCGGAGCGTTTGGCTGTGCAGATTTCCGCACAAAGCCCCAGCACCGGGCCTTACCGTCTCACGGTGCAGCTGTGTGACCTCTGCGGAGAAAGTGCGACACGGGGCCACACGGGCGGCGACATGGGCGAGGAGCAGGCTTTTCTGTTTTCAAACCAACGTCTACGGCCTTTGATCCTATGTCGACACTTTACATTCGTATCTCGGGCGCCTGGGTCGGCTGGCTCAGGGAGGGATTATCTGTCAGCAGGTTCCAGCTTCGGTCAGCCGGATGGTAAGGGCAACTTTCGACAGTCTGGCCCCTCAATTCCTCCCAAGTGACCGGGATTTCCGTATTGGTCCTGCAACTGACAGAGCTTGAAGGGTACAAGGCCAGACACCTGACAGGGTGCATACAGAAAGTTGAGCAGGCGCGAATTGTTGCTCCAAACACCCAACAGGGCGCATGATACCGATATGCGATGCCTTCTCGTGAGAGTGCTGACGTCCAACAAGGCGTATGAGCGGAGTTATGGGTCATCCATCGCGTGGAGCAGGCTGTCCGGCACATCCGAAAGATTTGCCTCATCCAGTTGCAGAACAGCAGAGAAGGCAGGCGGGTCGGACGGCGCTTGGTAATCGGTGAAATACCGCAGTCCCTCCTGAATGGTCATGCGGACGATCTTTTCCAGTTTCACCGCCTGGTCATATCGCAGGATACAATCCACAATAAATTCCGTGCGCTGCCCGACGGGCTGCTCATCGAGCAGGCGGGCCGCTTCTCTGTGCCGCGCGGCTTGCAAATCGAAGGAGACATTGAAGCGTTTTCTCATCCTGCTCACCCCAACAGCAGACGATAACCGTCCGCATTGGCGAAGCGGTTCAGAACGGCCACTGTATTGACGCTGCTGTCACGCAGCATGCCGCCGAGCAGTTCCGCGCCGCCACCCGCGAACACGGTGGGGAGCTTCAGGTCGAGGCCCCGTTCCCGCAGCGTGTTGAACAATTCCCTGATATACTTCTGCATCTCCTGCTCCACGGTCTGCCGGATGAAATCCTGATCCGCGTGCTGAATTTTACCGCGGATGGCGTCGGTGACAAGCTCGTCGGTCAGCAGGATGTCCCGCCGCCGCAGGATGTCCTGAATGCGGGTATAGAGCGTAATGGTGCCCATCCGGAGGCTTGTGCAGTTTGATCGGTCCAGCTTGGAGCCATGCATGGTTAGAACATCTACCGTATACCCCCCGATGTCCGCCAGAGTGATGCTGCGGTATGCCCGGAGCTGAGGGTAATACCGGCACAGCGCCGCATGCCCCTGGGCGAACACCTTGCAGTCCGCAATGTGGCAGTGGTAATCCGTTCCTTCAAACCGGAAAGTCAGATTTCCGCGCAGAAAATATTGGCGGAAGGCGTCTTTCTGCATTCCGTATGCTTCGATGGGCAACCCTACGCCCAGAATGACATCGGCTTCCCGAACACCCGCCTTTTTCATGGCGGACGCAATGGCCGGCAACGTCAGAAGAAAGGTATCAGGAGCTTTCGTCTTATCCTGCTGAAACCGCACTCGCTTTTCACCGATGGCGTAATATCTGCCGCCATAGCAGAGCTGCATCTCATCCGTGATGAATTCCTTATCGCTTGCCGCGTACCCGGAGGCGTACAGCATCCCCTCTGAGGATTTGGTGTTGTAGTTTCCGTTATCCACACCGAGTTTGATCACCATCTGAATCACACCTCTTTTGAAAAATATAGACAAGTCGCATGGCCTGCCTCCATATGATTGCTTCTCGGATTACATGCCACTGAGGTTCAGCATGCTTTACCTCCTTCGAAGCACAAAAAGCCGCCTCCCAAGAGACGGCTTCGATCGGTTTATATTAAAAGGTCTCCTGTATGTACGGGGCTTGCTTTACGGCAGATACCCTCTGGGGTTGACTGCCTTGCCGCCGATGCGCACTTCAAAGTGCAGGTGGCTGCCTGTGCTGTGGCCGGTGTTTCCAGAAAGTGCGACGACGTCGCCGGCTTTGACAGCTTGCCCTGCATGGGCGATAATTTGGGAGCAGTGTCCGTACAGAGTGACCAGCCCGCCGCCATGGCCGATTATAAGATAATTCCCATAGCCGTCAGGATCCCAGGCAATCTTGGAAACAGTTCCATCCTTCGCCGCATGGACCTGTGTGCCGGTCGGTACGCCCAGATCGATGCCTGTATGGACAGTGGCTTTTCCGTTGATCGGGTCAATGCGGGGCCCGAATTCCGAGGTGACCAGTGCCCGCCAGTTACTTCCGACAGGGGAAATCAGGCCGGCAGTGGAGGGGACTTGCGATGAGACGGTAAGCCCTGTGCCGGTTTCGCCCAAAGCTCTTTGATGGATTTCATCGGCATTGGACTTTTCATCGTCCGTGACGGTCCGGCCGAGGAGTCTGTCAAGATTCTTAAAGACCTGATTGAGATCAGTCAGCGGAACAGCTGCGTCATAGCTCTGTTCAGTATGGGTTCCATCCGGATTCTGAACAGTGCGGGTGCGGGTTTCCGTTTTTGCAAAGCAGCCGGCAAACGAATCGTAGTCCACCCCCTGCAGGGAGTCGGCGCCGAAATACAGAGAATAAAAAACAGCCTTGACCCGAGTGGAGTCGAGGCTTCCGTCCCCGGATTCAATATGCAGCTGAGCGATCGCATCGTCCAGCTGGCTGAACGCATCTTGCATTTCTTCAATATGCTGCCGATATTCAGAGGGAACATCCGAGGAGATCGTCCCTCCGTGGAAGGCGAGATTCACAGCGTCGTTGTTGTGTGCCGCGCCCCCGGAGAGAAAACTCATGAGTAAAAGTACGGCAAGAATAAAGGGCATCAGGACAGCGGTGATGGTTACTGCGATCACCTTCCACGTCCGTTTGTCTGTGGCGGCGGCAACCGCCGCCTTAACTGCAAGGGCCACAGCGGGTGCGGCCATGAAGCATTCCTCCTTTGGGCAGAAAAGAACAGACACCCCGGCGGGTAGTAGGGCGTCCGCTTTACGCTCCTATTGCAATAATCGATTGAGCGTTATTTCCATTTCATATTGAACAGACTGCCTTGTTCCAGATCCGGTGATTCCTGTTCGGACTGCTCTTGTTCTTCGGCCAGCCGGATGGACTTTTCCACGGACCTTTCCAGAAAATCCGTATCAAAGTTCGCCGTTTTATAACCCTCCATGATGACTCCCAGGTAGTAATCCGAAGGGGTCCCGAAGGGATGCCTGTCGTTCATGATGTAGACCATGGCCGGTTGTGTCTTTCCCCCAAGTTGCACCGGCAGGATCTCTTTGTGATAAAAATGGGGGTATCCTTCATACCGGTCGAGTGCCTGCTCGTCGGCAGGCCGGATCTTCCATAACAGAATGGGAACATTCGCCCCCTTGAGCGGCTCCACGGTGGCAACCGCCCCACGGCGTCCGCCACGGAACAGCAGTTCATAATCCCTGATCTCGCTTGTTCCAACCACTTTGGCGGTCGGGCAGCGGTAAGCCATCTGCGGAAGGTTAAGGTTGCTGCCGTAAGCGATATACAGCATAGATTTGCTCACAAAAACACATCTCCTTTATATGTTTACATACGCATGACAAGGGCCGGGGACTCGTCCTCCCCGGCCGGTTCCTGCTGTGGAGTGGCCGTTGCAGTCTCCTGTTGGGCTTGGCTTTCTGCGGCCGATTCCAGTTCTTTTTCTTTTTTCTGCCGTAACCTTTGCTTTTGCTGTATAGCCTGCTCGGGGTTTTTCCACGCGATACAGCCGTCCAGATGCTCCAGCAGATGCAGCCGGGCGGTTTTGAATTCATCCCCAATCAGCCCAAGCCGTAAAAGCCAGGTGCGGAAAGTGTATTTTTCATTGGTGCTGTGGGTTTTCTGCCTGCTGGCGCAGCGCTGGTTGAGGGCCTGCGCGGAAACGGCGAGGCAGAACTGGATATATGCCTTGATCTTTCCGGCATGAGTGGTGGAATTAAAAAGCCTGAACTCAATTGTGCCCTTTTGGAACACGCTATGTAAGTTCAGGCAGTGGTAACGGGAATCGTCGTAATGGTGGTAGCTCCGGTCTGCACCTCCGTACCAGATGCGGCTGACCTCATTGAGCGTTCTGGGTTTTTTGCGATTGAGTTCTTCAAGAAAACGCTGATCGACCTTTCTGCAATATTGGTGCTCGCGGGCAACCTCCACCTGCATGGCCTTATAGATCAGATCCTCTTTCGCAGCCATGATATTGGTGATGTTGCGCAGAGTGTTCGCGTTGTGCGGAGAGGCGTCCACATGCACATGGATCCCACAGCTTTTATCGGCGATCATTCCGGCGCCGCGCAGTTTCCGCACGATTTCCTGGATGATTTCGATGTCACCCCAATGGCAGATGGGGCTGACCAGCTCCACACTGTAATCATGGTCCGCGGGAACAAGCCTGCCTCCTTCTTTTTTCTGACAGGTGATACTGCCGTCGCTCATGACCTTCCAGCGGCGGCTCTCACTGTCCAAAACAGAATATTCGCCGTAATACCCCCCCGTCGCGGCTGACGGGATTCCCTAAATGTTCGGACAGCACACGTGCGGCAGCCTCACGGGTCAAGCCTGTCATCTCGATTTCAATCCCGAACCGCTGTTCTTTCATGTCCAAAATTTTTCATCTCTTTTCCGATGATCAGCGGCCTCCGGCCGTACCGAAGAGTTTTGATTTGTACTCCGGTGCGGTGACCATCAGGTTATACCGCTCGTTGCCGCATTTATACAAGCAGACGCCCCGCTGAGGGTAACGGATCAGGATGTACTCGGATTCCTCGAGCTGCAGGGAGTCGATGTAAAAATGCTTGTCGATGTTGCCAGCGTTGAAGAGGAACGCGTGCGTGGGGATGGAAAACAGCGGCTTCGTCAGCTCCCTGATGCCCTCGATGTTGAAATCTTCGAGATTCTGCGAGGCCAGAATCATGGCGGAGTCCTTTTTCCGTACCCGCTTCATGCAGCTTCGAATATACTCAATGACCACATAATTGTTACCGTTCCCGCCGCCATTGTTGGTCAGGAACAGATACAGCTCGTCGATGCTGGCGGCCGTATTGCCTTCGGTCAGCAGTTTGTCGGACATAAAGGAAAGGACGTTGAACAGGAGAGTGCTCTTGACATTCCGGCTGGCCTGCAGTAATCCCTTGACGCCAAACACAATAAAGCGGTTGGAAGTCACATTGGTATGGCCGTTGAAGAATTTGCTCTCGGCGCCCTGGCACATGGAGTGGAGCCCCAGCAGGATTTCCTGCAGGAGCTCGGCGGTGTAGAGCTGATATTTTGCCTGGTCGTAGCTTTTGTACTCATCCTCAATCAGCGCGTACAGGTCGGAAAGGATGGGGTAATCAGCGGCCTCCAGCTTGCTGAAATCGGTGCGGTCGCTGAGCCCCCATTTTTCATAGAGCTTACCCAGCATGATTTCGATAACATCGATGTGGCGGTCGGAAAAATTCTTGTAACAGCGGAAAAAGTCCTTCAGGAAAGAAACATGCTGGCTGAGCTTTGTCCGCTGCCGGAATGCCTGGGGCGCTTCCTTATCCTCGGGGCTGCCGCCTTCGTCCCAGGTCTTGGGCTCCAAAGGGTTTATCATATATTGACCGCTCATGAGGTCGGCAAAACACCCCCCGAGGTTTTCGGCCAGATCAACGTATTCATGTTCCGGATCGAGGCAGATCACGCTTTTTCCGGATTCAAGGATATTGCAGAGGATCAGCTTCAAAAGGTGGCTTTTGCCCTGGCCGCTATTGCCAAGGATCAAAATATTGCTGTTGGTTTTATCATCGTCCCGCTTGTCGAAGTCCACGATTATATTCGAGCCGAACTTATCGCGGCCCAGGTAAAAGCCATGGGGATCTGTTTTGCCCGAATAATTAAAGGGGTACAGGTTGGCGGCGGAGCTTGCGGGCAGGACCCGCTCAAATTGGCTGGAAAACGCATTCCAGCCTGAGGGGATGACGCTCTGGAATCCCTGCTGCTGGCGGAGCAGGAGTTTATCCACATTGAGCTTGGAACGAATGAGTTCTGTCAGCACTTCGGTTTGAAGCAGACCGAGCTGTTCCAGACTGTGGGCGGAGAGCTCGATGTAAACCGCCGTATGCAGAAGCGGCTCCTTACTCCGGTGCATTTGTGTGACAAGGGTGGTGACGTCTTGTAAATTCGACTCAGCTGTGACGGTTTGTTGAAGATCCTGTGTGCTGCTCCGCTGCATACGGTTTTTGTTCGCAGCATTTGAGATGATTTTCTTTTCCTCCATGGGTGTGACGTGCCTGGTGTAGAGGTGCAGGGTTACGCCGTCTTTTTCTCCGAGATAGCGTAAGATGGCCTGCTCATCGGTCGTCGTCGGGTATTCACGCAAAGCCCAAACGCACCGAAATGTGTTGCCGCAGATAAAATAATCCGTGAAAAACTTGATCACCGAGGGTGCGATCATGTCCAGAAATTCCTGCATGCGGACATCCTCCTGCGGCGGCGTTTTCGTCTTCTGCTGCTTTGCCATTTGGCATCTTCCTTCCCAATTGGATTTTGGATAAAAAAGCCGTCACATCTCTGTGACGGCACGGACCCTCTTGCGGTTAAGCATGGTATAATAAGTGCGATGTTAAATGCACTTTATCAGACATTGTGAAAACGCTGAAACAACTTGGTTTCTAATTTTAGGGTAATGTACTATATATTTCAACGAATGGTACCCCTGAAACGTGGTTTTTCATGAAGCATAGTGGGGAAACGTAAAATGGGAACTCTGTAATTTCAATCTGCAAACAGATGACTTTTAAAGGAGGAGGCCGGAGAATAAGCATGGAGAACAGGACCTATATCGCAATCGATCTAAAATCCTTCTACGCTTCGGTCGAGTGCGTGGAACGAGGGCTTGATCCGCTGACCACCAACCTCGTTGTCGCTGATGCAAGCCGCACCGAAAAAACCATCTGCCTCGCCGTCTCTCCTTCCCTCAAAGCATACGGCATCCCCGGCAGGGCGAGGCTGTTTGAGGTCGTACAGAAGGTCAAGGAAGTAAATGCAGGACGGCTGCGCAAAGCACCGGGACGAGCCTTTTCCGGTGCCTCCTGTAACGATACCGAACTGAAATCCTCACCGGGTCTTTCGTTGGATTATATTGTCGCAACGCCGAGGATGGCCTATTATATAGAGTACAGCACACAAATTTACAATATCTACCTGAAGTACATCGCGCCCGAGGATATTCATGTCTACTCCATTGACGAGGTATTTATTGATGCCACCGCATATCTGAACACCTACAATCTCTCAGCCCGTGAGCTTGCCAAGGAAATGATTCTGGATGTACTCAAAACAACTGGCATTACAGCAACGGCGGGAATTGGCGCAAACCTGTACCTCAGCAAGATCGCTATGGATATCCAGGCAAAGCACATACCGGCTGATAACAACGGTATGCGGATTGCCGAGTTGGACGAAATGAACTACCGACGCTCCCTATGGTCACATCGGCCCCTAACGGACTTTTGGCGCGTCGGAAAAGGATATGCCAAGAAGCTGGAGGAACACGGCCTCTTTACGATGGGGGATATTGCGAGATGCTCTCTCGGTAAACCTACCGATTACTATAACGAGGATTTACTGTACAGGCTGTTCGGCGTCAACGCCGAGCTGCTGATCGACCACGCCTGGGGGTGGGAACCATGCACGATTGCCGATATTAAAGCATATAAGCCAGGCTCAAACAGTGTTGGATCGGGGCAGGTGCTGCAATCCGCCTATACTTTTGACAAAGCGAAGCTGATCGTGCGGGAAATGACCGATCTGCTGGTACTCGATCTGGTGGATAAACGGCTTGTGACCGACCAGCTTGTCTTGACGGTCGGATATGATATCGAAAATCTGACAAATCCGACGATAAAAAAATCATATCACGGAGCAATTACCATGGATCACTATGGACGCGCCGTTCCGAAATCCGCGCATGGTTCAATAAATCTTGGCAGACCGACCTCGTCTACAAAGCTAATATTGGATGCCGTCGCAAAGCTGTTTGACCGCATCATTGACAAAAATCTCCTGATCAGAAGAGTCAACATTACAGCAAATCATGTTGTTGATGAGGGAACTGTTCAAAAGGCGGACAACTTTGAACAGCTTGATCTCTTTACGGATTACGCGGCTGCGCAGGCGAAAAAAGAGGATGAAAAATCCGAACTTGCACGAGAAAAAAAGGTGCAGAAAACAATGCTGGAGATAAAAAAGAAACACGGCAAGAACGCCATTCTAAGGGGTATGAATCTGGAGGAAGGCGCTACCACAATAGATCGGAACAGGCAGATTGGAGGGCACAAGGCATGAAAAGGACATATGACGACATCATCAATCTCCCTCACCATATCTCCGCGACACGTTCCCATATGACCGCTATTGACCGGGCAGCTCAGTTTTCCCCGTTTGCCGCACTGACCGGTTATGAAGCCGCAATCAAAGAAACCGCAAGACTGACTGACGAGAGAGTAGAGTTGGACGAATATGCGAAGGACGCTCTGCGAGAAAAGCTGCAAATCATAACAGATCGGATTAAAGAGCATCCCGAAATCACGATCACCTATTTCCAGCCGGATGCGAAGAAAAAAGGCGGTGCCTATGTTACTGCTGTCGGCTCAGCTAAAAAGATAGACGAATATGAACAGGTTGTCGTTATGACCGACGGCACAGTGATCCCTATTGACGAAACAATCAGCATAGATGGGCAGATATTTGAATTGATGGCGTTTCATGCTTGTGATGAGTGAACAGTATAAATCGGCTTTACGGTTACTCCTTTTGTGGCCTTAGCAACAAAAGAGCGGTATGGTGTCCGGATCCACAAATGCGCACGGCATCGAACGCCATGGATTCGCACAGCTGGGTAAATGCCGATTCAAAAACATTCATAATAGATTCTTTGCGATCCCTCCTGAATCATTTTGGGGGATGGTCTTGCCGTATGATCCTGAATACGGGCTGTATCGGGGGAACTTCGCCTCCCGCCGCCTTAAAACCCGCAATAAACGCTCTGCGGATGCCGGAAAAATGGTCGTTGAAGATCTCATCGGCCTCATAGGTTTCCAGATAGTCGCTCAGCGCCTCGTCAACATCCTTCATCGTTTTACACGTCCTTAACCGTAAATATGTAATCCAAGGGGACCCCTTTGGATACACAATATCCGAAATTCTGTGTCAAGTCTATTACCAAACCCAACAAGAACTGGCACCGCTATTCGTCTGGAATCAACCAACGCTCCCCGTCGAAATCCTCAAACTTTTCAGAGGTGACATTCTGTTCGAAGTAAACGGCCAAAAGGCATTTGATGTCCTCTGAATCTGCGCGTTTGGCGGAGAAGCCCTGTTCCCGCAGGGTCTTCTCAATGCGGTTAAGATAGGAATAAATTTCGCCTTGCTTCTCATTCCGCAGGCGCAGCACGACCAGAAATTCCCGCGCCGTCGCCATCTGCATCTGGATACGATCCAGATGGTTCAGGTCGGCCTCCAACAGAGCACGGATAGCCGGATTCTGTTCCTTTTCAAGCCGCGTGCGCAGAAATTGCTTGTTGCCCTCGAAATTTTCGCGGCTGTTTAAGCATATAAACTCCAATTCCGCAATCCCCTTGAGGACGGTCATCAGCGCATAGATCCGGGCGGACAGGCTTTCTTCAGACAGCACGGAGATATTTGTGGGCTGCACGATAAAATAGACCAGTTCGTCGTTCCGATAGGTTTGCAGGCTGTAATCGGTGATGGCTTTTGTGTTGATCAGCTGGCGGGTGGTCTGCCACTGCCTTGCCTGTTTTTTTGTTTGCCTGCTCATAAGTTTTTGCTCCTTCCACGCGGTCCCATATCAGGCGGATTCGCAGCGTCCGACAGCCCCCATTCAAAATACTGCTGTTTCGTGAGGAAGAAAGCCGCTGCATTCTTGATGAAATTCAAAATGCTGGTGTCGTCGAAGCGGATACTCAAAAAGGCGTAAAGCGCGACGAGGACAATAGGCGGCAGAAATCGCAGCTGAGCCAACGCAAGCACCGCGAGGAGAAGGCCGATGCCGATCACGCCGAGATCCCGCAACTCCCACAGCCAGAGGGTGGGCTTCGCCCGGAGATTATCCGGATAGATATACATGCAATCAGTCCTTTTTATTTCTGATTTTGAGCAAAAAATAAGCGATCCCCCGGAGCACATGCTCCACACAGGGGATCGCCACGCTGTTTCCGAGGGCTTTGTACCGCGCGCTGTCACATGCGCCGGGGATATCCGTCCAGTGATCGGGAAAGCCCTGGAGCCGTTCGCATTCGAGCGGTGTCAGCCGTCGGATGAGCTTTCCGGTTCGCACTGGATACAGAGTGTTGAACGAATAACCGCCGCCTGGATGAGACTGCGGCGTACCGCACAGGTCGCCGTTTTCCGATCCGGCACGGCAGTTGATTCCCGCGATGTCGGTGTCGCACACGAGATCGGTCGCGTCTTTATACTGGCGGGCACTTTGGGTGCTGACCACGCCGTTCGGCGTGTACTCGTCGCTTCGTTGCTGAGAAAAGACACAATGCCGGTCCGCGGTGTTCAGCGTGTAGCTGATGTTTGGTTGAACGCCGATCCCGTTGCCGCCGTTATGATCCTGCCGGTCGATAATGTTGCCGGCGATGCAGTAACTCTGACCGGTAGGAAGGTCGGAGCCGACCCCTTCGCTCGGCTGGCTGATCAGCGGCACGTTGTTGCCGCCCGTTCCGTACCGCGCGGATATTGTGGGCGCCACGCCGTGCGGCCCGGTGTAGCGGGAATCGATCCCGTGGTTTTTATATAACTCCGGTTCGCCCATCACGAGAGGCGTGTGCCCATGCTCTTGCGCCCGGAGCGTACCGGAGAGGTTGCCGCTCAGATCGATGCGGCTCCCGCCCTGATCGTTCAGACACAGAACGCCTGGCACCATGTTGCCGCCTTCGGTCGCTTTAAGGGTCGGCGCGCATTCCTCATGATATCCGATTCCGCCCGCCGCAGCACCGGCTCCCGTGGAAAAGGCGGCGGTCAGTACACATGGATATCCCTGGCCTGCCTGCCCGCCGCCCAATGAAAGGGCTGTATGCTGTTCCGGTGTGAGAAAACACTCGCCGTTTCCTTTGCTGACTACGCCCGCAGACAGCAGGAGGCCACCGGGGTTTCTGCCGCCGTTTCCATCCGCACCGGCAAGCGTCGGAGCGACACTTTTTTCCGTAAAGATCCGCTTCTGCTGGGTGTCCCATGAAGTCAGGCAGTTGGAAGTCTGCGTTTCCTTGGACGGATGTGCGATAAAAGTCTGCTGCTTCATCCCCGGCTGGGCTTGAATGGTGCCGGACACATTATGGAGATTCCGCACCTCGTCCCGCTGGTTGCAGGCAAAGGCAACGAAACTGCCATCCGCGCCTATGTTGACCGGATCCCTGCCTGAATCTCCAGAGCCATTTGCAGCACCGGCGGGAGGTCTTTCCCGCGTTTCCTCGCCCGGCGCAGGATCCCCAAACAGGCGGTCTTGCTCAAATAATATTTCGGGTGCGGTACAGTCTCCAAAATCCGCGACAAGGTACACCCTTTTGCGGCGCTGGGCGAGACCCCAGTATTGAGCGTTGTATATTCTCCAAGCGAGGGAGAATTGATCTCCCATAATGCACCCAGCAGCGTACCACACCCCGCCCGGAGGTCGAGGAACAGATATGGCGCTGTCGACAATTCGGCAGGTTTCCTCCAGCACGATACGGAAATCCTCTCCATCGGCGCTGGAGAAGGCGCCGGGTACGTTCTCCCAGACCATGTATCGGGGGCGAACAGCGTCAGCTGTCCGTCCGGTTCCTGCGTCATGTGTTCTCATCTCCTTGATCACCCGGATCTGTTCCATAAACAGCCCGGAACGCGCGCCCTGGAGCCCCGCCCGCTTTCCCGCAGTGCTCAGATCCTGGCACGGGCTGCCCCCGCAGACCATATCCACAGGGGGCAAATTTGCCCCGTTGAGCTGAGTAATGTCGCCTACGTGAATCATATTTGAAAAATGAAGTTTGGTCACCCGGATGGGAAACGGCTCGATCTCGCTGGCCCACAGAGGGGTGAAGCCCTGCCGGCTGCCAGCGAGGGGAAAGCCGCCTATCCCGTCGAATAGACTGCCCATGGTCAGTGAAGTGCTCATAGCCGCATGCTCATGCCGAAGACAAGCGTTTCTTCCGGCAGGGGACTTCTTTTCTGCGGAAAATATTCCACCGTCCGGTTGACGGGCCCTATTCCTTCATTAAGCCGCCCTGCTTCGGTGGCCGCTTCCTCGTAGGTGTCAAACGTTACCGGCTCTCCATCCTGTTTCACCCACGCCTCGGCGGAACCGCAGACCGACAAGGCGCTGCGGCGCGCCAGAATGCCGTACTGCCTGATGGCTTGTTTTTTCTGAATTTGTTCAGCCGATATCCTGCGGACCGGAATGCCGAGCCGCTTTGCTTCAGCAATTTCTTTTTCCATGCCCTCGCTGGTATGATTTCCACACACCCACAGTTCTTCGCAGGAGGCTAAAACCCGCAGCCCCATTCGGATACCGGCTTCTCTTTCCATGGGAACGGCATCGTTCAAAAACTGCGGGTACAGAAGGTGCGGGGCAATGGGTGCGCAGCCCTGCTTCATAGCGTACCGGCACGCGGCTTTGGCAAAGCGGACATTTTCCTCAATGCTCCCCGCGTATGGGGAACAGATATAGACCAGTTTCAAACTTCATCCCTTCTTTTCGTTTACTTCGCCACCGCCTTCGCAATGGTGCGGGTGATAGACACTGCGGTTTGTGCGGCATACGCCGCGCTCATGAGGTTGGCCTTGGTTGACGTATCAAGTCCGAAAGCCCCGGCAATGCGGGGAATCTCGCCGGCCGACAGCATCAGCCCAAGCCCCAGCAGGGCATGGTCTTTGACCACCAGCAGACCGGCGCAGAGGATGGTCGCCTGCAGAAACGTCGTCAGGCACAACCCGACGATCTGTTTGCACCATGATACAAATCCGTCAATGTAGCCGCGCGGGACGCTGAACATATACAGACTTCCCACTGCGATCTGGATCAGCAGGATTCCGCCGCGTTTGAGGTTGCTGAAAAATACTTTAATCACGGCGTACCCCATGAGAATGAGGATAAACAAGATCAGAATGGGGCTGGTAATGGCGCCGAGCCCGCCGAATACATTGGTGCTTGCCGCCTGTTCCAGTGTGCCTGCCGAGTTAAGCCCGGTGATGATTGAGCTTGCAAGGTCGCTGATTCCCGAACCATAACCGGTGATGCCCGCCGTCAGGCTGCTCTGCAGGGATACGGACAGCTTATACAACTCCACCGGTACGGTCGAAAAAAGCCCGACTGCCATAAACCCTTTGATCGCGTTGAGGGCTGTGTCTTTGATGCTGCCGCGACCGGACTGATACTCAATGGCGCACTCGAAAACCGCCACTACAAGACCCGTACCGTATAGTGCCCAGGCCAGGTAAACGAAAAAGAGAACGATGGACTTCACCCAGTCCATGTCGAACAGCTCGGCACCCATGTCACCCATCTGCGCGAAAAAGTTTCCAAGGAAACCGACGATCTGACTATAGATCCAGTCGATAATCTGATTGAGCACGGTTCCAGCTACGAAATTCCAGATGAACACAGCATTCACTTCCTTTGCGCAAAATAAAAAGGGGCTGTTGCAAAACTACCCCACTGGAAAATAATGCACAAAAATGCGCCTTGATTTGGCCCTCAAAAACCATTTCAAAGCGCATTTTTCTATTTGTTGGGCTGCTTTTGTTGTGCAATTTGCTATTGCAAATTCGTTTTGCAACAGCCCCTTTCAGAAAAGCAAAAGAGGCCGGTATCCTGCGCTTTTCGACAGGATGCCAGCCTCTCGTTTTTATGTTTTGGGATAGGTCACTTGGTTTTTATAGCAATCATTCCTCTGTCGGAGCCTTTTCCTTGAGCTTTTTTACAAGCTCCGCGGGAGATACTCCGGCCTTTTTTGCCGCTTCGAGAAGTGTCTGGATATCCTCCTGTTCCTTTTTTTCAAGAAGCTGCTTTTTCTGCTCGTTCAGTTCCTTGAGTTTCGAGTCAACCTCAGAAATCTGTTCTTCAATGGTCTTACGGCTGCCGCGAGGCATTTTCATCATCCCTTGTATGTAAATTTTACTATAGTATACCGAATTGCCCTTTACAAAGCAAGAAAATAACAAACAAAATATCGGAAACGCCAAGCGGTCTGCTGGTTAGACCTTATAACACCGGGATTAGGCTGACCGGTCAATTGGCTACATCCCGATGACACCCCAGATATAAAGGGGGGCCGTCAAGGTGAAAACTAAGCACGCAAACAAAATGGCTGGCGCGGCCCACTCAAATTGGCCCTGTTTTCTGTAGTCGAAATAAGCCGTGCCAAGTTTTGCAAAGAAGAAAACAGCGAGAATCAGATCAATAGCGGGGAAAACCACTTTGTTGACAACCGTCTTGATCTGCTGGGAAGCAGTCGACCAGGTACTCTGTACCGCCCCCGCCACGTCGCCGCTGCCGGCTGCGGACGCCGTGATACAAAACACGGAGAGCATCACTAAAGCCATGCAAATGAGAATCACAAACTTCTTCCGCTTTTTCATATATGCTTTCACACCTTTCATTGTAGGATAAAATTCAAGGCCGCAGAGCATGATGTCTGCGGCCTTCTTCTTTATCTGCGGATGGTTCAGGGTAATGCCGGGATGGCGCGCCAGTCCGACCACAGGTTTCCCCTAATTGTCACTGAGTCGGTCAGATTCATGCTGAGCATGCCGGTCGGGGTCCAACAATCTTCCAAAAAGGTGTATGGAGTATAGCTTCCGTCCGGCATCCAAAGCGGTGTGAAATGAGTGCGCCGGTTGTAGGTGGAATAGCGGTTGGGGGCAAATTCAAACCGTGCGTTGTACCCGCCGGCTGTTGGGTCCAGCAGGCGCCAATACGTCTTATACCCAAATTCGGGGAAGTAGGTGACGGCGGTTTGAGCGCCAGTTACCGCCGAGGAATGATTGGTGCTGACTGACGCCGCAGCGGTCTGATGGATTCCATATCCGCTTTTGATTGTTTCGTCGGATGCAGTCGGGTCTTTGCCGTCCGGCGTGATGCTCATGGACGCGGAAAGGCTTGCGGAATAGGTGTCGCAGGCAAAGTCCCACCAGCCGTGGTCAACCCAACTGCCGTTGTCCTCCCAAGAACCGCTGGTGTCGTCGCCGTGCCAAATCCAGTCCGAAACCCACACCCAATCGGCATGCCATACGGGCCGCCATACGTTCCATGAGGCCGAAGCTTTTTGTGGATTGCTTGGCATACTCGCCGGGGAATAGCCGCTGTTTCGGTCATCGGCGTTGGGATCAGGCGGGTCATGACCGGAAAGATCCACAATGCTCGCGTTGATTGTGCCTTCACTGGTGCTTCCTCCGCCCGTTGCAGACACATGAATGGCCATGGACTGCGGCGTGGAAGGCGTTGTCCAGCGCACCCAAGCCAGCTGACTGTCGCCGTCAGGATAATATACGTTGCCAACCGCATAGTTTCTGCCGCCGATATTGAATCTTACCGTTACCGGGTGGTCGGGATCCGACTGCCCGCCGCTGACAGTCACCGGTGTGATAACTTCGGTGTTGACATGGTAAGTGTAATTCTGAGTGCTGACCTGCGTTGGCGGTTCGGCTGCGGAAAAGCGGACGATGCCGAGACCGAGAGAGGAAATAATCGTGGAGTCGGACACGCGATCATCTCTGGAACCCGTCCAGGCGGGGTAACCAAGATCCGAGGTATCGAGAAACATAGAAAGCGGCAAATTCTTGTGCGTCAGGGACGCCATCTTGGAACGAAGGTCGCCTCCGAGTCTCTGATCGTACAATGCGGCTTCCGTAGCGGTCATCGCCACCCGTGCGCCATAAAAAGTGAAATATGCGATAGGTTCCAACAGAATTTTGTAATTGCCATTGGTAAGAATCGAGTAGCTAAAGCCAGTCAGGTTTGCAATACTTCGGAGCACCTGTTCGTCAGTGAAATAACTTTTTATTACTTCGATACTGGACTGCCCCTGATCGGAGTTGATGATCTTGGGAAGCGGCTGCGCTGGATTGACATAAGAATACCGGCCGGTATTCAGTGCCAGCGCATGGCCGTTGTTGTAGGCGATCTTGCTTACTTTTCCAAAGTTGATAATAATATTATCCGGATGCCTGTTGGTGAAATCCACGGAAGCTGACGCCACCGTGTGGTCGCTGGCCCGGATGACGGTTACTCGGACACCTTCGTCACCGGAGTTCCAGAAATTCTCGTCGCTTCCGTTTCCGAGCCCGCCGCCTCCATGATCGATGTTTCCGTCACCGTCCCCATCGGCATAGGCGCTGAGCGGAGTGCAAAGCGTCAGTAGCAATACCAGAGAAAGAAAGATGCTGAACAGCCGCTTCATAATTGCCTCCAAAATAGAAAAGACGCACAGCCTAACTATGCCGTGCGTCTTAAATACTGTTTTAAATTTTGAAATTTGACTCAGTCCATCTGTCCGACCTTGTTTCCGTTTTCATACATATCGCTCGCTGTACTTCCCGAGCCACCGCCGCCGTTGTTCGTTACCCATCCAAATCCGGGGACATAGATTTTCCCGTCTTTTTTCTGAAAGTTTTGATCTCCGGATCCCTTGCCTGGAGAAGTATCCTTCGAGCTATACGTCGGTGCCTTGGAAGGATTGGTGGTGCTGCCCTGTGCGGCAGGCTTGGAGGAAGGTGCCGCGGGTTTCGATACATCGGGCTGGATCGCCTGATCCGCCTTGCTTGAGGCTTCCGGTGCCTGGGAGGATGCCGACGAAGCGAGCGCCGCGCTTTTCGTTGTATTATCGTTTGTCCCGACAGCCGGGACGATCACTTCACTGGAAGTAGAAGATGAGGATGTCGCGACATCAGCGTCGTTGACTCCCTCCGCCTTAAGCTGATAGGAAATTCCGATCACAAAGACTGCGCACACCACGCCGATGCCGGCGATGGTCAATGATCTTTTGGTTTTATCCGATAATTTCTTCATGGAGTTTGACCTCCTTTTTTCTCTTTTCCGTTTGTTTCCTCTTGTTTCACACACTATCACAGAAAGGGTAAAAAGTCTATTGCTACTGCGATTTTTTAGAAAACAGGCATATATTTTGCCCGAACTTTCAATGTGGCGTGCATTGGAGGAAGCGTCTTACCGCCAAAGCTCACCGGTACTTCCAGCTGGACGGTTGCGTTTGCTACAAACCCCGGATTATTCGCCGGATTGGAGGGCGCCAGAGGCGCGTTTTGTATGGTTACCGACAGGCCGGATATCTTGAATTCCTCCGCACCGTCTGCTTCCTTTACATGGGCTCCGTTCTCATTTTTCAGGCCGAGGTTCCGGTCAAGCCGACCATAAATATCGCCGGTACTGACGCTTCCGACCCAGGAAGAGCCGCTGGGTCGATATCCACCGGAATATCCCTCACGGACTCCGTGATAAACGTTGCTGTAATTGTCGGTTACGGTAGCGACGACGGCAGACTGCACCGCATCCCGGACGCCCGACGCGATGATGCATAGACGCAGGTATTCGGAGATCCCGCACAGAATGAGTACCAGCGCGAGGGCGACCGCGACAACCAGCGGGAAGGAAAACCCGCGTCGGTCTTTCAGGATATGCTTCAGTTTTTTGCGCACGTTTTCCTTCACCTCATTTCCAGTAAATTTCGCTTTTCCCGTTGGCCTTTCCTTCCAGATTGATTGGAAAACTGCCGAATCCGCCGAACAGCCCGATATTTGCCTGTGCGGACACCGTCACTGTGAATTCCTGATCGAGCGGGATTTTACCTGTCCTTGACCAGTCGACAGACGGGTGCAGCCCGGTCTGTTCCTCCAGTTCCTGCGCCCGTGCGTCCGTTTCCGTACCGACGCGGCCTGAGATCTCCGCTTCCCGGCACAGCTCCGTGGCAAAGGAGTCCAGCTGGTTTTTCTCTATATACACGGGAAACAGTTTGACCGCGAAAGCGATGACCAGCATGGCGCAGAGCACCAGCACCGCGATGTCGATATAACCTTCCCCGCGGCGGGAGCGGAGCCGTTTCAGCACAGTTTCACCCCCTGCTGTTCCGGAGGGTGAAAATCCTCGTCAAGTTCATAACTCTGCTCTGCGTCGCTGCGGTCCGCGACCGACCAGAGAACATGCTCCATATCCTCATCGGGCGCATAGGATTCTTCCTCCATCCACTGATCCCGCACAACCTCCAGAGGGTTCCGGAATCGGAGCAGATATTCCATGTCCCTGAAATGGCTGGCCCGGAGCGCCTTGTATACCGTTTTGGTTGCGGCGATTTCCTCCGCTTTTTCGATCAGGGTCGGTGTGTCGAGATTTAACCATCCCTGCACAAAGGCATTGTAATTTTCATCGAGTTTTTCCTGAAGCTCCTGCAGCGTTTTCTGATGGTCCATCTATAAACCTCCCTTCCTCACATACATGGATATATTCAGGATCCCGGGCGCCTTGTTTTCCGCTGGATGCTGTCTGCACCCGCGTCATATCAGCGGCGGTTCGCCGCTAAAACATGGTGCCGAGGGATTTCATGATTGAGATCGCCATGACGGAGAGCCATGTGAACAGGAAACACATCAGCATCACAAAGGAATAGACGCGGATCTTCGGCGGAATTTTAAGCGCCTCGCCGCGCAGCCGCTGGAGCTCCAGCGCCTTGAAGTCGTGATCGAGCATCTGGAAGTATACCGCCCCGTCGTCGCCCCGCAGCACCCCGATCAGGCCGCGCGTCACATCGGATATACGAGGCGAATTGAACCTGGCCTCAAAGCGGGTCAGCGCCGCCTCATAGGAGGAGGAGCGCATGTCGGCGGTCAGGATTCCCAGCTCATTTGCAAAGGCTTCGCCCGCATTCTGCTTGTAATGCTCCAGCATCGCCAGCACGTCGCGGCTGGATTTGAGGGATTGCTCAATGGTCGCCACAAAGCGGGGCAGCTCGCTTTCAATCTGCTCGCGTTTCGCCTTGAGCTGCTCGTCCGCCTTTCGGATTTCTTTGAAATATACAAGGGCGGCAAGCAGCATCAGCACCGGAGCCAGCAGCGGAAATAAGAACAGACAGGGGATCACAAGGACAACGATCACTCCGCCTTTCACAATGGCATACGCGGTGTAGACCTCCGGCGTCATGGGAATCCCCGCCGCTTTGAGGGTGTTCTCCAACCGGCTGCGTTTATATTCGTCCATGCGGATAAGCCTTGCCAGCTTGCCGGCACACGTCATGAGGTAAGCCTCCACGCTTTTGGCGGCTTTTTTCCGGGGCTTCCCGGCGCTCAGCAGAGCCTTGGCCGCGGCCAGCGTCGGAAGCTTCAGCAAATCGGATAGAAGGAAAAACAGCCCCGCCGCAAGCAGGGCTGCAAAAAGAAACAGCAGACCCGTCATCCACGTCACCTCCTGTAGCGGATGGGCTTTGTCAGTTTGATCACGAAGGCACTGCTGATGAAAATTGCCGCGGCACAGGCCGCAAGGACGATCTGGCCCGCGAGGCTGTGCATCAGCGCCGCGTACCAGCTCCGGTTGAGGAAATACATGAGCGGGATGTTGCCGACAACCAACAGCGCCATGATGACGAATTCCTTTCGCGGTTCAAACACCAGGTAGTCCAGCTCGGCGTTGACCACGCGGACGTCGGAGAGCTTGGTAACAATCGGCGTCAGCGTGCTTTTCAGGCTCCGATCGTATTGACACACGGCGACGGCATCGCACCATTCCTGAAACACTTCGTTTTGAATTTTGGGCTTCATCTCCCGGATTGCCGCCTCCACGTCGGGGTCGATGAGCTTGACCCGCGCGGTAAATTCCGCAAAAACATTCTTCACCGGCGGGTTCAGATAGGGCAGGTTTTCCTCTATCGAGGTCATCAGATCCTCATTGCGCAAATAGGCCGATGTGACAATGGAGAGCGCCGTTTCCAGTTCGGTAGCGACGTTCTTTTTGAAGTGCTCCGCCGTTGTCCTGACATAGAGAAACGGCAGAAACGCAAGCCCCACCGCCAGAACCGGCACAAGAAACACATTCTGCATCAGAATGGCAACGCACGCTCCGAAAGCGAAGAACAGGAGCGACGCCGCACAGACCATGGAGAAGCGTTCGCTCCGTCCGGTCATACGGAGGATTTCCTGCGCCTCGCTGATTTCACGGTGCAGGAATGACGGCTTTTTTCGCCTGGTGGTTTCATTGATCTCATCCCGGATGCTCCGGGGCCGTTTCAGCAGAAAGCCGAACAGCCCGTCCGCGAATTCCAGCGGCGAGAGCTTCAGGATCATAAAAGCGCCGGCGATCAGGCCGGCGCAGGCAAACAATTCTATTGCGGTCATGCGGCCTCGCCTCCAATCTGCAGGATCCGTTTGAGGATGTCCTGCGGCATGCCGTTTTCAATGAGCTGCCTCTGCAGGCTCGGAGAGATACCCTGTACCACGCTGTGGCTGCCGCTGATGATGAACCGGCCGTCTTCGATACGGTTTTCATTGATGGCGAACTGGAAGATGGGGCGGAAATTCCTCGCGCCGTCCGGCAGGATTTCGCACTCCATCACTTCCATCACACGGCGCTGCCGGTTTTCGAGCTGTTTACAGAATACAATCAGCGGGAACGCCTCCGTGACATAGCCCATGAGGGTCGCGTCGGGCGTATCGACGGCGCGCTTGCACAGGGATACCATACGGGAATAGGTTGCCTGGCAGGAGTTGGCGTGGATTGTGGTGACGACCGCGATGCCGGTGCGGGCGGCCTCCTGCGCCGCGTCCGCTTCGGGCCCGCGCATTTCGCCAACCACGACATAGTCTGGGTTGAAACGCAGGGCGATATCCAGCAGGTCGGTCTGGTCGATGCGCTGCCGGCCGTTCTCGCTGTCGCGCGTCAGCGTGTGGATGACGCTGTTGCGGATTTTCCCGTTTGCATCCCTTCTCACCAGTGAAAGCTCGCGGCTCCCGGATTCAATGGTGAAAATGCGCTTATTGTCCGGTATAGTGGTCAAGAGCCAGCCCGCAAGTGTGGTCTTGCCGGATCCGGTTGGCCCCGCGACGCAGATGGAAACGCCGTAACGCAGGCACTCGGAGAGAAAATCCAGCATGTCCTCCGTCGCCGTGCCGAGACGGATAAAATCATCACGCCCCATGTTCTGCGGGTTGACAATCCGGATGGACGCGGCCACCGCCACGTCCTCATCCACCAGAGGATCCTTGAGCGTTGCGATGCGGATGTTTTTGCTCAAATGCCCCAGCACGGCCGGGCTGGCATTGTCGAGCACCATGCCCGATATGTGGAGCATGCGGCGGATGACGCTGACGGCGTGCGCCGGGGAATCGAAGCGTTCATCGAGTTTTTTTATGCTGCCGTCGCTGTACTGCACCTCCACGTCGTCCCAGGCGTTGACGTCGATTTCTTCAACGCCGGAGCCGAAAATGTAATGGGTCAGGAAACCGAACTCCGCCATTTCAGTGTGCAGCGCCTCTACGAGCCGGGGCTGATCCATGCCGGCGACGGCGATCCGGTTTTCCCGCACATACTGCGCGATGTACCGCTTGAGCTGCGCCTTGGATTCAAGGCCCGCCCCCGCCGAAAGCAGAGGGGCGTAGTGGGTGGAGATATACCCCTGAACTTCCCGCAGAACCCCTCCGAAGTCTCTGGATTCGTCCGCGGGTGTAAAAAACAGGTTCTGGCTGTCTGTCATATGAATGGGCTTCAAACGTCGAACACCTCCTTGCTGATTTTCTGAATTTCCCTGCGAAAGCCCCGGCTCTCCTTGAGCGACAACTCCCGGAACAGATCTCCGGCGAGCATCTGGCTTTCCAGCTCGTCGGAATGTGGAATTTTGAACGCAACGTTTCCGAGAACCTGTTCCATGTTTTCGCTGGCCTGATTGGGCTTAATGTTGCTTGCCGCCTTATACTGCTTCTCCGCATCCCATTTGTTATCTTTGAGGAGCGGAAGCTGGGAGGACAGGTAGCTGACGGATTTCAGATCGCAACCAACCAGCCGCAGAACGGCGTCGGACTCCATGAGCGCCACCGCTGACAGGATGTCATGGGCGATGGCGCTGCCGCAGTCGATGATTACATAGGGCGCGACCTCCCGCAGACCGGCGATCAGTTCCGCCGCAAGCTCGGAGGTATATGGCGGGTAGGTAAAGACGTTTTCTCCTTTGCGCATCCCGAGAATACTCAAGTGGCTGATGCGCTTATGGGTGATGCAGTTGTGCCGGATCAGGCTTGCGGTGATATGCGAAGCGGCAAGGACACTCCCAAGGGAGCACTCGCACTCAAGGTCCGCGGGCGGGCAGATGCAGGGCAGCATGGGAACCGTGCTGTCACAGAGCAGAAGCAGCACGTTGCGGCGCTGATCCGTCAGGTATTGGGCCAGCTTGACGCTGACCGTGGTCTTTCCGGAGGAAGGGCTTCCCCATACGGCCAGAATTTGTGCGGAAGGCTCCGGCTCGGGATCCGCCTTGGACGCGCCGGAGCTCCGGGAGAAAAGGCTTCCGGTCTGAAAATGGAACATTACTGTCCCCCCTCGCCGGAGAAAGCGGCGGTCTGGGAAGAGCTGCTTTCCTGAGCCGGGCCGGAGGAATCCGTCAGCGCCGTACTGGAGGCGTCCGGGTACAGCTCTTTCAGGGCCTTGTCCTGTGCGTCCAGGAATTTCTGAGCGTTGTCCTTGCTGCCCCGGTAGACAAGGGCAAGGTGCAGTTTCCCGTCCGCGTCCAGCCCCGCGAGGATGGCGCTCTGCTCCGGTGTCGCCAGCAGGGTGACGGTGCTTGGCAGATTCTTCGCATCATTCGTCGTTGTGCCGCCCGACGATGCGTTCTGGCCGATGTTTGCATTGGCATCCGCGCCCTCACTGGTGGTCACGCCGATGACTTCCACATACTGCAGTTCCTTCGGAGTGACGGTGCTGCCCTGGTTCTGGTAGTCCGGGGCGAGGACAGACACAATATCTCCCGGCAGCAGTTTGCCTGAAACCCCTTCCGCAAGGGTTTTAAGCGTCACGGAAATAGCCTGCCTGCTCCCGTTCAGGGCCGACAGATAGGCGTTTGACACGGTAGGAGTTCCGGTGACTTTCATGCTGAGGATATAGTCGCCGGGAACGAGCTCTGCGGCGGCGTATTTTCCGACAACACTGTCCGGGCTTTTCAGTACATTTGAAGGCAGGTTGTAACCGCCGACTTCCAACGTCTGCACCATGTCTTTGGTAATCTGCTGCCCGGCCTGGATGTCCTTCGTGACGCGCACAATGCTTGTCTTATGCGAAACCCCGGCGTTAAAAAGGGGCGTGACCGCAAAGCAAATGAGGAGTGAAAGCAAAATGCAGAGCGCCCCGAGAACGGTGCGGTTTTTGAAAAAGCTCACGAGATAATCCCTCCAATATTCATAGAAAATAGGCCGCGATAAAGCCGAATGAGATAAAAGGCGCAAGGGGGTACGGCTGGTTCAGCACCTTTCCATGCGGCCTGTACTTCCGATAGATCCGACAGCCAACGTAAAAAAAGAGCATGGAGCTGTAGGCGATGATCTGTGCCCACAGCCCATGCTCAAATCCAACGACGGACCCGGCCGCGATTGTCAGCCATACGTCTCCGAAACCCAGCCTGTCCTTACAGATCAGGGCGAGGATAAAAATTGGGGCGCCCGCGAGGGCGCCGAGCAGCCTGATCGGGTTAAAGACGAGGAGCCCGGCCAGGAATATGCCGGGAATGTCGCCCCTCGGGATCTCCCTGTTTTTGAGATCGCCGGCAGCAGCCGCCGACAGCAGAAGAAAAAAAGCGGCGGTTCGTATCCAGACCATGGCCTTTACCCGGCATAATTGAACATATCTTTGATCCGCTGGGTCACGGTCGGCAGAATCGTATTGCCGAACAGGGCATACAGGCCGGCGAGGAGCAGCGCACCGATGACGACGGCAATCAGGATTTTGATGGCGCTGTCAACGAATCCTTCCGCCTTCCGGGAGGATACTCTGGCATAAAACCGGAGCAGCTTGCACGCGAACTCCTTTTTCGCGCTGGATATTTTCTTTTTCATGACATACCTCCGTTATTCTGTTTATACTTTGGGGCGAAAAGATGGCGGGCGTCACACGCCCGCCATCTGCATTCCGGCTTCCTGCTTCGGAGCCTCGGGAAGATGCTGCCTGAGGGCTTCCTTCTGCCCCTGGATCAGCGCCTGGTGATAGGCGTCCAGCACCGCGCCGTTGAGCTGCTCCCGGAATTTCTTGGTGACCGGGAAGCAGATGTCCCGGTACTCGCCGTTCCCGGCCCGGTAGCTCGGCATGCTCACGAACAGCCCCTTGCTGCTTTCGAGCACCTTGACATTACGGATAGCAAAGCAGCCGTTCAGGTTGACTGAAGCGTAGGCTTTGACATTGCCCTCCGGCCGGATGGAGCCGATTTTCACATCCACCTGCATGGGCTGCGCCGGACTTTCGGGGGCGGCGGCCGGTACATTCTGCAGTTCACTCATGACTTGTTCCTCCTGTGTTTTCAAATTTGGGTATAAAAAGACAGCCTTCCGCTGTCAGTGGAAGAAATCCGTTTTCAATCTGTAAGATCGAAAAACAGCGAAAGGCTGTGAACCGAAGTGTAGGCTTTATCCCAGGCAAGACCGTATTTCGCCGTTAACTCCAGTGTTCCCGCGGCGCCGTTGGGGTTCAGGACACCGAGAGGAGTCTTGTCTGTGATATCTGAGGCATAGAGCGGGGCTGTCCGGTCGATCTCCGACCATGTGCCGCTTCCGGTTGCTGTTTCCCTGATCCCAAGCCCGAGGGCAATATTCGATCTGGTCTGTACGGATGTCAGCTTGCTCCAATCCGTATACTTGGACGGCGGCACGTCGTTCAGCTTGAGCGAACCGCCAGCGGATGCGGATAGGCTCTGGACGGAAACCCGAATGGGGATCGTGGAATTGTTGACGATTTGGACATCTGGCGCCGTAAAAGGAGCCGCGCTGTTGGGGTTGATCGCATAGCCGACGCTGACCGGATGTGTGACGGAAACGAGCTCGTCCACATGATAGGTCGAGACTGCTGAAACATTTCCTACGTTGTCGGCAGCGGCAATGTGAACATAAAAACCGCTGCCGGATGGCCGCGCAAAAGTGTAACTTCCTGCTGTGGTGGTGATGGAGCCGTCAGGAACCCCGGATGGGTTATTGTCGACGGCAATGGAGTAACCCTTCATCCCGCTTTCGATGCTGGTACTGATGGTAGGCGAATCGTATTTCATACCATCGTTTTCACCGGTGCTTTCCACATAATACTGATAACCAGTAGCATTGTCCTGCGAGGAGTAGCTGACCGTGTATTGTGTTCGCCCGGAATTATGGGTGATGCCTGAAATGGCTGGCGCATCCGGTGCGTCCAGATCCTGCCCCTTGTGATCAGACCAACTCGTATCGGTGGTGATCTGGCTTAAATAGAAAAGCGTGTTCGCCGTCACCCGCTGCTCATCGGGGGTAGCGTCGCCATTGGAGTGACCTGTCTGGATCATTGCGGCATTGCTCCAACTGGTGAGATAGAAATTGTTGGTGCCCAGACCCGAGGTAACAAGGGTGCTGTTCGGATAGGTAAAAGGCTGCTGGTAGGTCATCCAGATGTCGCCGAAGGCCATCTGGTTGGAGTGAGACATCGGCACGTTCAGCACCGTGCCGATGTCCCCAACCTGCCAGGGGTAGTTGGTCAGCAAGCCTTTTTTGAAAACCTTGATCTGCGTATTACCGAGTATCGTGTAATGGCTGATGGTCTGAATATTGCAGTAATGGGCCAGCTTAAAAAAATTCGGCATGGAGATGGTGTCGTTATTCACCATCGTATCATGTCCGAAAAGAACCCCTCTGCCGGTTTTTATGAAAGCATCGGTAACGGTTTCCGCCGCAGCGGAGAGATCCTCGCTGGCAAAAGCGTCCCACGCCCCGAAATAGAGGGTATCGTACTTATAAGTCCCATCTGAATTTTTCAGGTATGAATTTGGGCTTGCGTTGAAACTGGTGATGGATACAGGGTCGACCGAAATCAAGCCTTTGCCGAAGCCTTTGGGGTCGTATTGGTTCGGAGTTTCCATCCATATTTTCAGCGATGCGGATTTCGGAAGGGTATAGTTCTGCCCCTGCCACGTTGTAAAGGTCACGGTCGGCGTCACGTCGGGGTAGATGTTCAGCACTTTCACGCTGGCCTTTGATGGAATGCTTTGAAACGCGGTCTCATGGGAAGATTTACTGTACAGCATGTAGCTGTACGGTTGGCTTTTGTCACTGTTTGTCCAGTTCAAAGCAACATAATTCCCTGCGGGATTCGGCGATGCGGAAAGTGTCAGGGTGGTCGCCGCGGAAGCTGTGACACCGGGCAAGGCAGACGAGAACAGCAGGAAGCAGGCAAGGAGCGGGACGCAACACAGGCGCTTGAAGCAACGCATGAAGAGTTTGACCTCCTTTCCGGGGACAAATAGCGGCCGGAAGCTGTATGCTTCCGACCGTCTGTCCGTTATCGGTTATGTGAGCTGGAACAGGAACACGAGACTGTGGTTTGCGGTGTAGGCTGCGTCGAAGGCAAGGCCGTAATCCGCCGTAAGCGTCAGGGTCCCGGTCGTGGCGGGATTCAGCGATCCGACCAGCAGCGGCGACGGGGTGGTCGCCCAATGGGTGGCGGTGCTGTAACCGGAGTTCCAGCCGGTGGAGTCCTTCGCTTTCACGCCGAGCGCGATGTATTTTTTGGAATCCGCGTTGTTCAGTGTATTCCACGACTTGGACGCGGGGTCGACATCGGTGAAGGTTAGCGTACCGCCGGATGCTGCGGCGAGGGACTGGACGGTGACGTTGACCGCCGTTTTGGTGTTGTTGGTGATGCCGATGTCCGGTGAAGTGAATGTGCCGGTGTCGGGGCTGATGGCGTAGGCGACGTTGATGGGGTGCGTCACGCTGATCGTCAGCGGCGAAATGGAGCCGTTGATGGTTACAGAGCCGGTGACGCTGCCGGTTCCCGAGTCGGTTGTGGTGGTCGCGGCAAACGCCGGAACCGCCGCGAGGGAAAGCATAGCGAGGGTGACGATGCCCGCAAGCAGTTTTTTGATACCCTTTTTCATTATGGGGAATCCTCCTTATAAATCTGATTGTAAGCCGGAAATCCGGCTTTATGAAACGGTGAGCTTGAGGCGGTAATCCGCCTGACCAAGCAGTGACTTGGTATCCGTGCTGTAATATTTGATATTTGCGATGACGTCGTAAGTACCGGAGGCTACTTTCTGGGAGAGGGTGATCTGCTCAATATGCTGGCCGGGATAGATCGGCACCGATTCCGCGACGGTCTGTCCGTTCAGTATGACAGCGCACTGCTCAATCACCTTGTTGGATGCCGGGTTCTCCACCGCCCATGTGCCGACTGTTCCCTTGACGCCGCTTGAAAAAGCGATCTGCTCGCTCACCTTGTCGGTGACTACGACCTCCTTTTTCCGCAGCTCGGACAGGATCTCCTGCCGGGATTTTGGGACGTACCCGCCCGGTAAGGCGTTGCCGTTATCGTCGAGGGAAGAAGAAGGGGCCGATTGGCTGGATGGGGACGGGCCGCCACCATTCGGTGTCCCGGCATGGCAAAAAGAAAAAGTGATGCCGATGATTGCAAGCAAAAGGATGAGCAGGATAATCAGCAGCACCCTTTTGCGCTTTTTATTTTTTTCCTTTCCGTCGTTGTTTTCGTGGTTCATTCCACACCTCCGTATTTTGTTTGAAATTTTGTAGCGCTCTTCAAGGACTCAGGGCGGGTCCCTGGCGCATCTCCTGCCCGGGTGGGCCAAATCCGATCTCTTTAAAGCCGAAATGGTCGATATAGTGGAAGGAGCTGCCCGTTTCGTCGTACAGCTCCACCACGTCCGACATGGAAAGGCTGTGCCCCTCGTAACCGGGCGGATGATCGACGTTGAATTTGGTGTAGAGTTCCTCCAGATCGTTGGTTTCCACCTGCCCGTCGTAGGCAATCTGGTAATTGCCGGGATCCGGCTCGCCGAAGTTCTTCAGCAGCTCGTCGTAGCCGACGAATTTCATGCGGACATCCACGTCCGGCTTCAGCTGCCATATCCGGCAGCTTTTCAGCGGCGGGCGGTCGGGGAAACCATGGGCCCGCCCGGCTGCGGGGACCTCCGCGCCCGCCGCCGAGGTTTCTCTCGCGGTGGTGAGTCGGTCGTAGACACCGTTGGTCCATAGAGTCTCGAGCTTCTCCTTTGCAAGAAAGTCCGAGAGTTCATCGCTTTGGAAGATGGGGTCGACCACGGCCCTGCCGTTTTCCACATAGCCCGCTTCATTGCTGTAATACAGGACGCGGCCGTTTCGGATTTCAATATTCTTCATTGCCGGATCGCCTCACTTTCTCGGAAACTCACGGTTTCATTTCCATCCCGCCGGACTCGGGCGCGTCCGGCGGCGTTTGTTCTTTATTAAAACGCTCGATGTCCTCCCGCGTGGGGAAAGTGACTTTGCCTGCGGTCATCTCGAACACACAGCTGTCTTCGCTGTCGCAGATCATGACGCGGTGCTGGTATCCGCGCTGCGTGTCGATGTACTCCCGCACCTCCATCTCATCGGAAAGAGGAACACCCGCGGCATAGCGCCCGTCCGGCAGGAAGCAGTAACCGAAAAATTGCGGCGCCTTGGGAACCTCCGAATCCAGGGGCCGGATCTGTGACAGCTGAAGCCGCGCGCGGTCGGGAAGCAGCTCGGTTTTCAGCAACCCAAGGATTTCGCTGCGTTTCCGGCGAACACATTCCCCGTTGGCGAGGGAAACGGCGCGCACGGAAGAACCGTCGGGCTCGTCCGGGCCGCTGCCCAATCCGCCTTCGCAGAAGAGGAGCTGACGGATACCGCGCTGATCTTGTGGCAGTGCTTCCGGCTTGAGGACGACCACAGTTCCGGCAATGAACATGCCGGTTCCGGTTTGGACGCAGTCTTCCCCGCCATAGGCCGATTTCTCATCCATGGCGGCCTTCCTTTCTCTGCTGGATCAGCTCCAGCAGCCGGGCGGCGATGGCAATCTGGCTATCCTCCGGCATCTCCCGGATGGCGGCGTGCACGAATGCTTCCACCGCCTCCGGAGATTTGTCCCCAACCTCGACGATGTTGACCTTTTTGACCGACACCCGGCCGTTCTGAACATCCAGACGGACAATGTCGCCGTAGTCCATGCCCGCGGCTGAGCGCGCTTCCCGCGGGATCAGCACGCGCCCCTTGGCGTCGAGGATCTTGTAAATCGGCTTATTCACGGAAATAACCTCCTTCCCGCATCACATTCCGAACCGTGTCGGGGTTGAATCCGAGATCACCGCACAGCCTGCGCAGATCGTTCGGCAGACTGACGAGAGGGTCGAGACGGCCGGGCGCTTCGTCCGAGGCCGTAATGACGATCTTCCGCTCGCCGCAGACGGCGTCAAGCTCGTCGCCGGCGCGGAACCCCGCCTGCGCCAGCATCTCCCCGGGAAGCACAACTTCCTCCAAAGCCTCGTTGTCAGCCGGATCCTGTTCATGCTCCACGCCGTGGCGGGAAACGAACTCCCGCCACAGAGCCTGCAGAGTGTGCGAATCGTCGCAGATCAGGGCACGGATTTCATCGCCGGGGGAAAGCTCCAGCTGAATGGAGACTTCCTCGGGAATTCTGAGGCGCCCTTTCCGGTCGACGGCGGCGCTGGTTTCAAGTAATCTCATTGCATTTTCCTCCTTGATTTGGGCCGTTTGGTCATAAAACTTCATGTGCGGATTATCGCGCGCCACGATGGATGCAAACAAGGCGGGAGCGCATGAAGTTTTCGCGCATGTGGCGCGGTTGAATTTATTTTTTTGCTATGCTTTTGCATAGCAAAAAAGGCCGGCGTCGGACGAACCGAAGAGGTTCATCTGCACCGGCAGTTCGCGCAGTCTTTCACTGGTGTCATAGTTGGCGATAAGGACTTCGGCGTATTCGCAGCCGCCGTCATACCGCTGGGCAAGGTTGCTCAGGCGGCTGACCGCCTCGATCTGAAAGTCATGGTAGAGCTCACGGATGAATGCGCAGTCGTTATAGCTCACCAGCCATTTCCCCTTGCAGGAAGCGAGCGTGTCCCGCAGACGGTAATGGTCCTCGAGGCCAAACGCCACGGCGTAATGACCTTCCGTCTGGTAATACGGCGGGTCGCAATAATAGAAGGCGTCATCCCGCTCGTACTGCCGGATGAGGGCCTCAAAGTCTTTGTTCTCTATAACCGTGTCGCGGAGCCTCCGGCTGCCTTCCCACAACAAATGGAAGGTCTTGCGGATATCGAAGGGCTGGCAGCCGTAGCTGGTGCAGCCGCTGCCGTAGCTCAGGCGGACGAGTTTGTAAAAGGCCGCGGCCCGCTTGACGTCATTCATCGTTGCGTTTTCGAGCAGGATCGGCTTGATTTCCTCATACTCCGGAGGAGCCAGGTAACGCTCGGCAATCTCCAGTTCCTCTTTCAGGTAAGGGCTGGTGAATTCCTCTTTTTCGAGGTACCTTTTGAGGACGCCGAATTCGTCCCGCCCGTTAAGGGGCAGAAAGTTCAGTTCCTTCAGAAGCGCGAACGGGCGGTCGCGGACGCAGCGAAAAAGGTTGACAAGATCGGCATTGAAGTCGTTATACACCTCCATAGCGGAGTCGGGCCTTCGTCCGAACAACACCCAGCCGCCCCCGCCGAACACCTCGACATATCGTCCTATCTGAATCGGCATCCGCTGGTAGATCTGGTCGCGCAGGGCTTTCTTCCCGCCGATCCAGCTGATGATGCTGTTCACTTGCGCCGCCTTCTTCCATCGCGGCGGTTCATTTCTTCCTCATCCGTGCGTATGCAGGTCCCGTCCGTGTTCCAGCAGATGAAGCCGATTCCGGGGTACGGGCAGCCTTTGCAGCGGGACAGCTCTTTGGGAAGCGGGAGGGTTACCGGCTTCGGAGGGCCCGCCGATCCTGTTCCGGGATTTTCTTTTGTTTTCTGATCCATGGTTCATCTCCTTATAACGGAAACGGCGCTGCCTTTTTGCAAAGGCGGCGCCGTTTGTTAACCGTATTCGATTGTCCTGCCAACACTTTTCCTCCTGAAACAAAAAAGTGCCTTTTGATCTTCGTTAAAATCAAAAGGCGACGCAAAGTTTATTCTGTTTACGGTTGCACATCTCTGGATAAAAGTATGATTCATTTACCTCATTTCCATTTGCGGTTCGGGTCGGTTCAGGCACTGTTCCACCGTCTGACCGCCCCGTGCGACGAGAATGCCGTATTCGGTAGAGGAAGCCTTGTCGTGCTCCATGAGCTTTTCACCGTAGTAACAAAGGGCAGCATCGCTGGCAAACAGTTCTTCTTTCAGCGGGATCGTACATTTCGCAAGCTCCGCTTTCGCGTAATCCGCAGGGGTCGCGGTTTCCCGCAGAAGCCTGAATTCGTCAGTCTGATACGCGAGGTCGAGCACTTCCTCCAGAGAGATGTCCTCGGGCGCCGACATCAGCATCGCCTTGCAAATGGGGACGCCGCCCTCGCGGTCAAGATGCCGTAGCTGTCCTGCCAGCTCATTGACCAGACCGTAGCAATCGCCATTTGTTGCTTCCAGCTCATCTGTGATTTTCTCCGTCAATTGCGGAATGGCGCAGTCCACGGCGACAAACGAGCAGTCCTCCGGCGATATCGCGTCCACCTCCTTCACCGCTTGAAAAAGCTCCTGATCGCCGGCGGGCAGCTTCAGAAGTGCGGAGAGACCGTTGTCAGATTCGGGATCGTTGAAATGCCCTTTGGTCACGCGCAGGAGCACCGTGTAGTCCGGCTTCTCGGCGGGGACGGCCTCTCCGCTCTGATACAGCCGCGCGATCATACCGTTCTGCACCACATAGCCGTGCGGGGTAAAGACGCCGCCTTCGCCCTCGCGCATCTCTTTTCCGATCTTGCCGAAGTCCAGCCATGCGTAGATATTGTCCGGCAGGCTGTCCAGTTGCGGCACGAAGCCGTTTTCCGCATAAAATTTGCCGAGGGATTCGTCGTTGTGTGCTTCGTAGGCGATCTGACAGTGCTCCATACTGGCGGTCATGTTGATCAGCCGCTCCACAGGGATCAAAGCATAGCTGTTCTGGATAGCATCCATCATCACCATCCCCTCGAAGCAGTCCAGCTCCCAATCGCTGAGTGAGGCCAGCCGCTGGGAGAGATGGTTCATTTCATACAGGTTGGAGCTGGGGCTGAGAAATTGGGGCAGGTAGTCCAGCTCGCAGCGCAGGATTTCCGTGGAGTAGATAACCCGTTCGTCGGTCACGCGCGCCCTGTCCAGTGCATCCAACAGCTCATAGGGGGTGGCGGGCAACGCAATTGTCGACGAAGTATTCGAGCCGAACGTACCGGGACGGCTGATCTCCAGCTCCATGATTCTTTTATTGTTGATCAAGCCGCATGCCTCCCATCTGCTGGCTCTGCTCCAGCTCATCCTGCGTCATGATGTTCCAGCCTTTCTCGCTGCTCCACAGGCTGACGTAAATCTCACCGTCCGGGGTCTTGATCGGCCGCTGCTCAAATCCTTCCCCAAACCCATCGGACGCCTGGCCGGAGATGTTCCCCTTTAGCCGTTCCAGTTCCTCAGCTGTCAGTTCGCTCTTGATGCGGCACTCAGCGACTCCCATCAATTGGCCCTGGACACGTTCCACCGTGAAAACATAAGACCTCACCTTGTCGTTTACAGCGTCGTCCGCGCCATAGTATTTCATGAGGCCGCGCTCCGCTTCCTCCGGCGCGCGCTCCTTCAGAATGGCGGCGAGGATATGATCCTCATAGGGAAGGACCGTCCGGCTGTCAAGCTCGACGGGATCGTTGTCCATGTCGCCGTATTCGTCGCGCTCATAGGTGGTGACGGTGAGCGGCATGTAGAGCTTGAGAGTCTGGAGCGGCCGCGGAATGACGGAAAAGTGATCTTCACTGGGGATGAGCGCGAGGGTGCGGCCGTTGTCCCAATTTATCTGGAACTGGCCCGCGTCGTCGATGTACTCGAGCGTCCCCTCGGTGCCGGGCGGCACGGGGGAATAGGGATCGTTCATCTGTGCGAGCCGGATACGTGTGCCCGGCGGGTACTGCTCGCGTAAAAACTCCAGCCATTTCGGATGCTGTCTCATCTCATAAGCCTCCCATCGTGATGCCCTGTTCGGGCGTCTGATCCCCGATTCTATCTTCAAGGCCGCAATCCTGCGCGGGCGTTTTCTGTTTCATATTCACCCTCTGTACCCGCAGATCGAAAGCTGTCAGGTACGCCTGATAATCTCCGGGACCGGGATTGCACCGCAGGCAGTAGCGGTAATGCTCCGTTTCCACGATGTAGCCATAGTTCTGCCGCCCGCCGCCCTCGATCTGGCCGCCATGCCCGCCGCAGTAGCCGGACATGGTGCTGAGACTTTTCAGCGGACCGGTTTCCTTCAGTTCATTCACCAGCTCTTTCATCTCCGCTTTGAATTCGGGGCTGTTCAATTCCTCGTCGCCCCTCGGCCACCATGTGTGCCAGAACTCCTTTCCTTCACCGCCGAAATCGATCCGCATATGGCCAATGGTTCCAAGCTCCGCGTCCCGTCCTTTCGGCAGGGCGAAAAAAAAGCCCGCCTCACTGGGAGAGGCAGGCCGCAGAATAAACTTCCGGTCGTCGGGTGGGAGCCTGAGATTTTGCTTTTCACAGAATTCCGGGAGCGTCAGACATTCACCGAGAAAGTTGAGGCCGCCGCGCAATCGGCGAAAGCCCTCCCTGGGAATGGTGATTGGCTCGGCTGTCAGCACCGTACCGGCGTGATGGACGGCCACCCGATTTTCCACCGTCGTCGGTTTTCCGGGGTCACGGTCCGAGCCGTGCAGGTCATAGCAGTGAAAGCCTTCCGGCACGGTGCCGCGGTCAATGCGGGAATTCGTAAAAAGCGCGGGCCGGCCGAACAGCTCCACATGCTCATATTCTTCTTCTCTGGCGTTTACGCTCACCAATATTCATCTCCTTTTTTTGATTTGTCAAGCACACAAGATACCACGAAGAGAACGGAATAGCTACTCCATTTTTATAACGCCCGCGATTATTAGGATTTTCGCGTTTGGATATAAAAAAAGAGCTATGTCCTCCAATTGGAAAACATAGCTCTTTCCTCGCTTTTGGTAATGGGATTGCTCTATGAAAATGAGGATATCAGGGAGTACCCATCATGCGATGACTGATCTCCGCATTCCCCTGATATTTATCAAGTGCCCAGTCGCTGTAAGATAAAACGCAAGCCACAAGGTTTTGGCCTTGTGGCTTATTGTTTTTGGTGGAGATAAGCGGGATCGAACCGCTGACCTCCTGCATGCCATGCAGGCGCTCTCCCAGCTGAGCTATACCCCCAAATATTGGAAAGCCCTTTACTGATGCGGCTTTCCGGGCTATTCGATTTTTCGCTTGTTCCTGACTCTGAGGTGTTGCTTACCGGATGCCCTGCGCTCCCAGCTGAGCTAATACCCCATATCATAGCTGTACTTTCTTGAAACAGCTTATACATAATAACACATATATATAGAAAATACAAGCTGTTTTTTCAAATTTTTTAAAATTTGAAAGCCGTTTTTTGAAAAAGAACAGTGCATAATAAATACAAGGCTCTTCCCACAAACTGATGCAGGAGCAAAATGAAAAAATGTATAGAGCGGGCATTTTCTGATGTTTGGTCTTATTGAAAAAATATTTTATTTTTTTTCAAAAAAGGGCTTTACAAATACCATGGGATGTGCTATTCTATAGCCATGGAACGAGAATAATTATTATTATCGTTTTCATCTGCCGCTCCTTTACACTCTATGTTCTGCATGATACAATATCTAACAGAAAATATGTATTTGATGGAGTATTGTCACATGGAAAAAAAGCAGAATTTCAGCCGTAAAAGAGAAGCAATTCTAGAAACACTGAAGGCGACCAAAACACACCCGACAGCGGAGTGGGTATATGAACAACTGAAACCGTCTTTCCCGGACCTTAGCCTCGGAACTGTTTACCGCAATCTTGGCCGTTTTAAAAAGAACGGAACCATTATTACAGTTGCCGTTGTCAATGGACAGGAACGGTACGATGCAGATGTTTCTCCCCATTCGCACTTTGTATGTACACACTGCGGCGCTGTTTTGGACATCAATATGGAGTTTCTAGGACCGGAAGACAGCGCAAAGGTTTCCCGTATGCTGGGAGCCAAGGTGGAAAGTCACCAAATTGTTTTTCGGGGACTGTGTGCCGCCTGTGCTGCTGAATGCAAGACCAATCAGGGCGCATAAAAGCCCTGTATTCCTTACCAAATAGTCTAAATTTATTTTTATTATTGGAGGTATTGCTATGAAAAAATGGGTTTGTTCTGTATGTGGTTATGTTTATGAAGGTGACCAGCCGCCGGAGAAGTGCCCACAGTGTGGTGCACCGAAGAGCAAGTTTAAAGAGCAGGTTGCTGCAGCTGGCTTTGCCTGTGAGCACGAAGTGGGTGTCGCACAGGGCTGCGACCCGGAAGTCTATCAGGGCCTCAAGGACAACTTTAACGGCGAGTGCAGTGAAGTTGGCATGTACCTTGCAATGAGCCGTCAGGCAGAGCGCGAAGGTTATCCGGAAATTGCAGAAGCCTATAAACGCTACGCTTTTGAAGAAGCAGAGCATGCTTCCAAGTTTGCGGAGCTACTTGGTGAGGTAGTCACAAAGAGCACCAAGAAGAATCTGGAAATGCGTGTAGAGGCAGAGGCCGGTGCCTGCGCCGGAAAGCTGGCGCTTGCCAAGAAAGCAAAGGCATTGAACTACGATGCTATCCATGACACCGTTCACGAAATGGCGAAGGATGAAGCCCGTCACGGTTGTGGCTTTAAGGGACTTCTGAAACGTTATTTTGGGGAATAAAAAACGCCCTTTCTGTAAATCTTCATAAAAGCAGCTCCAGCCGCAAAACAGCTGGAGCTGCTTTTTGTGTGCAGCCACAAAAGTACCAATTTGACGTCGCCTAAAAGCGTGCAGGCTTGTATATCTATGAAAAATATGCTATTCTGTTGTATGAATTTGAAACAAAAATGCACGACGAACTGCGTTTGTGCGTACAGGAGGACAACAGATGAGGGACTGCTTAGTCATGCTGACAAAGACTTTTCCATTTGATAAAGGAGAAGAATTTATAGAAAATGAGCTGCCGGTTCTGGCAGAAAAGTTTGAGCATGTTTTTTTGATTGCAACCAGTACAGCAGACAACGCTGTACAGACGCGGCAGGTGCCGCAGAATGTAACGGTTTACCATATCCCGGCCAGTCAAGTAAAGCGGTATCTGCCGGGCGCGGCGGCCCGTCTGCTGTTTTCTCCCAGTATGCATGGATTTATAGAGCGGGACGAACTAAAGCAGGCACATGCAAAACTGAAATCGTGGGCATTTTTTTATTACTTTATTGCAAAGAGTGAAGTGCTGTTTAGTATCTGCCGCCGCATTCTGCTGGCGCACCGCATGAAAGCGTATGATGGTATCACATTTTATGCGTATTGGTTTTATGATGTCGCGGTTGTTGCCAATCAGCTGAAAAAATACTGCCCTGCACAAACAAGCAAAGCGGTGTGCCGGGCACACGGATATGACCTTTATCAGGAACGGCAGCCCAGTGGTTTTCTGCCGCTGCGTCCTTATCTGTTGAAAAATTTGGATGCGGTTTATCCCTGCAGCGAAAATGGAACCCGCTATATTCTACAGCACTGGCCTGCGGGAAAGGGAAAGGTGCACACCGCATATTTGGGTACACGTGACTATGGATTAGGTCCAGTGCCACGGGAAGACTGTTTCCACATTGTTAGCTGCTGCCACATTTCTCCGGTAAAACGTGTGGAATTGTTGGCACAGGCACTTTCTTTGCTACAGGGAAGCGGACTGAAACTAAAGTGGACGCATATTGGTGACGGCGATACACTGAAAGAATTGCGCAACTTCGCAAAGGAACACCTTGCTTTTATGGAAACGGACCTGCGCGGTGCACTTCCAAACCAGCAGTTGATGTCTTTTTATCAGTCCACCCCGGTCAGCTTGTTTGTCAATACCAGCAGCAGTGAAGGCTTGCCGGTTTCGATTATGGAGGCTTCCTCTTTTGGCATTCCATCCATAGCAACAGATGTAGGCGGCACCAGTGAGTTGATACGCACAGGGGAGACCGGGCAGCTGCTGCCCGCTGATTTAACACCGGAAGCATTGGCAAAGGCAATTCGGGATGCGGCTTCTCAGTCTGCCGAAAAAATGGCTGCTCAGCGCAAAGCCTGCCGCGCAGTTTGGGAACAATCTTTTCAGGCAGATAAAAATTTTGCGGCATTTGCGGAAAATATTTTGCCTTTTTAATAAAATCGGGAATAAAAAAGTGACTGTACGCCCTGTTTTTAGGGGCCGTACAGTCACTTCTTTATTTTTACGCAGTCAGGCGAAAGCAAGAATGCCTGAAACGATTTCATCTACGTGCATGCCGCGGGAACCCTTTACCAGAATGGTATCGCCTGGCTTCAGCAATTTGCGCAAATAAGCCCCTGCTTCTTGATTGCTGCTGCAAACAGTGCAGGGAAGGCTGGAATTAACCTCATGTGCGCCTTCTGCAATTGCCGCGGCTTCTTTGCCGATTGTAACCAGTACGTCCACGCCGGCCTGTGCCGCGTGTCTCCCACAGTCCTGATGGGCACGGCAGGAAGCGTCCCCAAGCTCCAGCATATCCGCCAGTACAGCGACACGCCGGTGTGGAAAACTGCACAGAACATCCAGAGCACCGCGCATAGCGTCCGGACTGGCGTTGTAGGAGTCATCAATGACGGTCATGCCGCCTGCCTCATGTATTTGCTGGCGCATGGCCAGCGGCTGATACTTGGCAAGTTCAGCCGCTGCATCCGGCAGAGAAACGTGCAGAATGTCGGCTATTGCCAATGCAGCAAGCGCATTGGTCACCTGATGCATACCGAGTACTGGAATGGTAACCGGCAGGCTTTTCCCATCGTGCTGCATGGAAAAGTGCATACAGCCGTTCTGGCTTTCTACCTGCACGGCCCGATAGCTGCACCACGGTGATGTACCCACAAATTCTGTATGGAACGGCAGCTTCCCGCGCAGGGTAGCGAGCATTTTATCATCACCGTTCAGTACCAGTACGGACTGCGGTGTAAAGCCGTCCGTGATGTGCAGCTTTTCCCGCATGATGTTTTCCTGTGTATGCAGATTTTCTATATGAGAGATACCGATGTTCGTCATAACCGCAAACTGCGGTGCCGCAATCCTGGCAAGGCGGGCCATTTCACCGAACTGACTCATTCCCATTTCCACAACTGCTGTTTCCGTGTCTGCGTTCAGCTGGAACATGGTTAGCGGCACACCAACTTGGCTGTTCTGGTTTCCCTGTGTTTTCATTACGTGATAGCGGGCGGAAAGCGCCAGGGCCACCATTTCCTTAGTCGTCGTTTTGCCGACACTGCCGGTTATGCCGACAACTGGGCCGGTATACCGGCGGCGGTAGGCGGCCGCCAAACGCTGTAGGGCAGCTGTTGTATCCGGCACAGCTATGAGTGCGCTGCTGTCCGGCGGAACAGCTGTTTCTTCCTGCGTAAAGGACGCCGCTGCACCCGCGGCAAAAACAGCTGGAATATAAATATGTGCATCTGTTTTTTCGCCCCGAATGGGCACAAACAAGGAACCGGGGCACGCCTCCCGGCTGTCGGTTACAATGGAAGTAATCCAACTGTCCGCATTTCCGCAGAGCAGCCGTCCGCTGCTCATTTCTGCTGCTTCTCTGACTGTTATTTTCATATTGCAAAATCCTTATCTTTTTCCCGCAAAAGCAGGAATTTCAAAAATGTTTTAACAGCAAAATGGCGCAGCCCAAAACGCTGCACCATGTTTATGCTTTTTAGTATTCTGCCGGAAGTTTTCCTTCCTCCTGCAGAATATCATGAATTACATCCCGTTCATCAAAGGGATATTTAACTCCCTTGATTTCCTGGTAATCTTCGTGACCCTTGCCCGCCAGGACAACAACGTCGCCTTTCTGGGCGTTGTCTATGCAGTACTTGATAGCCTGTTTGCGGTCCGGAACGACAATATACTTGCCGGTTGTCTTTTTCAGGCCCACTTCAATATCGGCCAGAATATCCATCACATCTTCATACCGGGAATTGTCCGCGGTAATCACGGAGAGGTCGGCCAACTTACCGCTGACTTCACCCATTTCGTAGCGGCGGAGTTTCGGGCGGTTGCCGCCGGCACCAAACATACAGATAAGGCGATTCGGGTGATATTCCCGCAGTGTTGTCAGAATGTTTTCCATGCTGACGGCGTTATGTGCGTAGTCAATCAGCAGGGTGTAGCCGCCGGGAACTTCCACCGGCTCCACGCGTCCCTTTACCTTCACAGTGTCCAGCCCTTTGCGCACGTTGTCCAATGCAACACCGAACTGCTGACAGACAGCTACAGCACCGAGTGCGTTATAAACGTTAAATTTACCGGAAATATCAATGCGTACACGCCCCTGCATACTGCCGCACAGGTCAAAGGCAATGCCGAGGTAACCGGGCTGTGACACCAGTTCCGGACTTTCAGCATGCAGCTTGGCTTCCGAACCAAAGCCATAGCTTGTCAGTTCACAGGTATGTCCTGCGGTAATGCCTTTCCAGTTTTCGTCATCGATATTGATGACACCTAGACGGCATTTCTGGAACAGCATTGCTTTGCAGGCCATATATTCCGCCATGTCCTTGTGCTCCAGCCCGCCGATATGGTCCTCGCTAAAGTTGGTAAACAGCCCAATATCAAAGGTGAAACCGTCCACACGGTGGTCACGCAAGCCTATCGAACTGGCTTCCAGCACACAGGCACGGCAGCCAGCGTCTACCATCATGCGCATAAATTTCTGTATGTCGTATGATTCCGGCGTTGTGTTATTGGTTTTAATCAGCTGGCTGCCGATGACTGTACCAATCGTTCCGATAATGCCGGTCGTAATGCCTGCGGCTTCCAAAATGGAATGAATCATATAGGTAGAAGTTGTTTTCCCTTTGGTGCCCGTGACACCAATAACCTTCAGCTTTTCCGCGGGATGACCGAACCATGCTGCCGAAAGCAGTGCCAGTGCCTTACGCGTATCTTCCACACGAATTTCCGTGCAGGAAACCGGTGCAATATCATGCTGTGTTACAACGGCGGCCGCGCCGCCCTCCGCTGCCTGTGCAGCATAAACGTGACTGTCCGTCTTACTGCCCACCAGACAGACAAACACACAGCCCGGCTTCACCATGCGGGAGTCATAAACAATGCCGGTTACCGGTGTATCGACCGGTCCAGTCACTTTACATGGCATATCTTCCAGCAGTTCTTTGATTGTCATTTCTGTACACCTCATTATGTTTCATTTCAGTTTGGTTCTGCGGTACGGGAACCATTGAGAATGGCATAGAACTTTCTGATTTCCTCCATATTGGAATAGTCATGTGCGGCAAGTTCCGCGGAAAAGGATTGCCGCAGAGAAGCGTTCGTCAAAAGGCGTTCCAGCCCATTAGAAATTCCTTCCGGCGACATAGGTACAATCAATCCAGTCTTTCCGTCCGCAATTTGGTCTTTTGCAGTGGAAAAATCCGTCAGCAGAATTGGCCGGGAAAGTGCCATGGCCTCATCAACGGCAATGCTTTTCCCCTCAAAGCGGGAGGGCTGCATATAAATATCGCATGCCCGAACGAAGGGGTAGGGGTTTGCCTGTTCCCCCAGAAAGACGACGTCTTTCTGAAGGCCAAGCTTTTGTATCTGCGCGAGAAGAGACTCTTTTTCCGGGCCAACCCCAATAATATACCAACGAAAATCGAGTCCTTTCCGGCGCAGGGCCGCAACCGCCGGAAGTGCAAGGTCCAGCCCCTTCTGTTGGGAAAGGCGCGCAATTGACAAAACACGCAGGCCAGTGTACCCGCTATCCGGAAAAGCTGCCGGTTCCTCCGCCATTTGGCGTAGCAGGGAAGAGGAAAGTAAATTATACTGCACATGACATTTCTGCGCGTCCTGCGGAAAGTTCGTCTGCAAGGCTGTTTTGCATGACTCCGAAACGGTACAGACAGCATCCAGCTTTGCAAAATAGGGGGTGTCAAATGCACGGTCCAGGCCCATTGCGGTATAATCGCCATGCACAAAGCCAATTTTGCGTCTCGCATGCACATCATCGATACAATAATAGATAGGCTGGCCTTCCATATAGGCAACAGCTGCATCATACTGTACAGGATTTTTACGGACAAAGCATCGTTCGCAGCGCCACATTTTCACCAGCCGTTCTCCCATGGTGCCGTGCAGGCCGGCACATGTGACACCCGCCCGGCAAAGGGCAGTCAGCGGATGGCCGTTTTTTAGCAGAGCCGGCAGCGCCTGCCGGATATTCAGACGATATTCTTTTGGAAAAAGCGGCGGTAGCAAATGAACTTGTTTGGGGACCCGCGGCAGGAACAGACCATCATTGGCAAACAGCTGCAGGTCCACATCATACTGATCATAGTCGAACAGCGTCAGCAGGGTGACCAGACTTTTTTCAATCCCGCCACTGTGCAGGGAGTAATTGATAAAAAGGATTTTCTTCTTCGGCATAATTTCTCCTATTGCTTTTCTGTATGCTGGCGCAGTTTGTCTGCATACCAGCGGTAGAATGTGTAAACCAGCCCAACAGAGCCGGAACTAATCACGCGATAGATAACACGGTCAGCAGCCGTTCCTTTGCACAGATACCTGCTTTTTGCTGCACGTTTCAGCAGCGGGTCTGTCAGAATGTTCTGAATTTCTGCCTTTTTTCCACGTTTATCCCGTTTATTTCCGGTGCTGAAAACATTGACGAGGGCACTGTGCGCTGCATTCCGCAGATACCACGCCATGTGGCGGTCCCGCAGCTTTCCGTTGATGTTTTTATCCTTTAGAAAGGATTCCACCAGCTGGAAACAACAGGAAAGCTTCTGCATTTTTTCCGGCCGGTAGCGGGTGCTCAATGAATCCGGATTGTAGCGGTAGTGGTAAAGCGGAACATCTAAAAACAGAGTTTTCTTCGAGTAGAAGTGGGCCATAATGCTGACCGGCCGGTCCTCCAGCATGACTTTTTGTTCGTCTGGATAAGACAAATGATGCTGCAGGAACCATTCTCGGCGGTACAGGCGGCGCCACGCGCAGCCCAGCATATCCACACTGCGCCACGGGGTGCTGCCGGCATCCGGACCGATTTGTTCTTTTAGGACAATTTCGTTGATTGCAGCATCATCGGTTGGTGTATGAATCGGCAGAGTGCATAGCCGACTGATGCTGTCTGTTTCGTTTTCCCGTATAAAGTTAAAAACGGTTAGGTCTGCCTGCGCTTTCAGCGTTGGCTCCATTACTTTAAAGAGAGTATCCTCACCAATCCAGTCGTCTGAATCAATAAAAAGGAGGTACTCGCCCTGTGCACGCTGTGCACCAAAGTTGCGGGTGTCCCCCAATCCACCATGAGGCTTGTCGTACACCGTGATACGCGAATCCTGACGTTCCAAAGCGTGTGCAGCTTCCAGGGAATGGTCGGAAGAAGCGTCATTGACCAGCAGCAGTTCATAGTCTTTGAAAGGCTGTGAAAGAATGCTTTCCACACAGTTCTTTAAATACTGCTGGGTATTATACACGGGAACAATAATAGACAGTTTCAAATCAGCAGGCTCCTTTATTTTATTTGTATACCTTACTTCCGGCAAAAATACAGGCTGTCTGCACGAGAAAAAGGATAATGCATTCATTTTTATTATAGCATTCTGCTGCCGCTAATACAATGAAAAGTTGCTGCCGCGGGATTTGAAGGGAAAGCATGCAATGCGTTGCCTATATAAAAATGAAACAGGAAATGTCATGCCGGCGTTGCTTTTTTCGCGTGGAGTGTTTACAATAAGACAAAAAGGGAGGGCTTTTCTTGCCAAAAAGATATACGCTGGCCGTTGTAGGCGGCGGTGCATCCGGTTTGTTGGGAGCGGTCCGCGCGGCAGAATTGCTGGGCGGCGCCAATGTGGTTGTGCTGGAAGCCGCCGCACGGGTGGGAAAAAAACTGCTGATGACCGGAAATGGGCGCTGTAATCTTACCAATATGGGTGTGAATATTGCGCGTTATCATGGGGATACCGAACGTGCCGAGCAAATTCTGCAGGCATTTCCGCCCAAAAGAATACTGGCTTATTTTCAGCATATAGGGCTGCTTTGCCGTGAGCAGACACAGGGCCGTGTTTATCCGTACAGCCTGCAGGCCTCTACGGTATTGAATATTCTGCGGGCACGGCTAAAGGACCTCGGTGCGGAAGAGCGCTGCAATTTTGCAGTGCGTACTGTTCGCCGCACGCCAAACGGGTATGTCCTGTATTCCCAGGAGAAGGTACCGGTGTGTGCACAGTTCGTTATGCTGTGTACCGGCGGCACGGCTCACACCGGAGATGAAACAGGCTATCCATTGGTGAAACAGCTGGGGCACAGCATAACGCCGCTCAAACCAGCCCTGGCACCGATTTGGGTGCAGGAAACGAAAAAAGTGCGCGCCCTGAAGGGCGTACGTGCACCTGCGGCGGTGGTCCTGAAGTGCGGCGGAAAAATGCTGCACAGGACAGAGGGCGAGGTACAGTTTACAGAGCGCGGTCTGTCCGGCATTTGTATCTTTGAGTTGGCACGGGAAGCTCGGCACGGCGATATCATTTCTCTGGACCTTGTACCCGATTATACAAGTTCGGAACTGCGCAAAGCGACTGGCGGCCGCTTAGAGGGCGTTTTGCATAAAGCATTGGTGCAGAATTGTCCGTTTGAATTCTGCAAAAATTTCTGCTTTACTGTGGACCGTACAGCTGATTTTCAGCAGGCACAGGTAACAGCGGGCGGTGTGCCGCTTTCTCAAGTGGACGCTTCCTGCCAAAGTTTGCGTTCGCCCCATGCATGGCTGACGGGAGAACTGCTGAATGTAGATGGTGACTGCGGCGGCTTTAACCTGCACTGGGCATGGAGCACAGCACTGTGTGCGGCAGAGGCGGTTTATAAGGAGGCGCAGATGTCATGATGTACCATGTTTCGGAAATTTCGCTGGGCTTGCACAACGTAGAGGGGGAGTTGACTGCACGCGCAGCTAAACGGCTTCGTGTTCGTGACTCGGATATTGCGTCCTGCAAACTCTACCGCCGTTCGGTGGACGCCCGAAAGAAAAATGATGTTCATTTTATCTGTACAGCGGAAGTGACGCTTCGCCCGGGTGTACAGGTCAAGAAAAACGTTTTGCAGCGTGATCATAAAATTCAGCAGGCCTCTGTATACCAGTATCATTTGCCGGAAAGCAATCTTTTACCGGTGCGTCCGGTTGTTGCGGGCTTTGGCCCTGCCGGTATGTTTGCGGCGCTGACGCTGGCACAGGCCGGGCAGCGCCCGATTATTTTGGAGCGGGGTGCACCGGTGGAAGAGCGCAGCCGAGACGTGGAGCACTTTTGGAAAACGGGAAGTCTGAACACAAATTCCAATGTACAGTTTGGCGAAGGCGGTGCCGGTACTTTTTCAGATGGCAAGCTGACGACCGGTACTAAAAATCCACATATTCGCCATGTGCTGGAAACCTTTGTACAGGCCGGCGCGCCGGATTGTATCTTGTGGGAGGCAAAGCCGCATATTGGAACGGACCGCCTGCCTGGTGTTGTCCGCACCATTCGGCAGACGATTCTTTCCCTTGGCGGAGAAGTGCGTTTCCATTCTAAGTTGGACCATATAAAGGTACACAATGGAATTCTGCAAGGCGTTACGGTTTGTCAGGAGGACGGGACGCGGTACGATATGCCGTGCGGTCATTTGATTTTAGCGGTCGGGCATAGTGCCCGAGATACCTTTGAAATGCTGCTGCAGAGTCATTTGCAGCTGCAGCAGAAACCCTTTGCCGTTGGTGTGCGGATTGAGCATCTGCAGGAGAAAATTGACCAAGCTTTGTACGGACAGGCAGCCGGCGACCCGGCTTTAGGTGCTGCCAGCTATAAACTGGCGGTCCATTTCCCGGACGGGCGCAGTATCTATACGTTTTGTATGTGTCCCGGCGGTACAGTCGTTCCGGCAGCCAGCGAAGAAAAACGTGTTGCAACCAATGGCATGAGCTCCTTTGCACGGGATGGCAGGAATGCCAACGCCGCTTTGCTGGCGGGGCTGACACCGGCAGATTTTGGCGGCCCACATCCTTTGGCAGGTATTGCACTTCAACGGCAGTTAGAGTCAGCAGCGTATTTGACGGGCGGCGGCGCTTATTTGGCTCCGGTTCAGCGGCTGGGCGATTTTTTGGACAGAAAGCCATCACAGCGCTGTGGGAGCGTTCGGCCAACTTACAGCCGCGGCGTTACCTATACGGACCTGCACAAATGCCTGCCGCCTTTTTTGACGGAACCGCTGGAACAAGGCATACGCAAGCTGGCGGGACGCCTGCATGGCTTTGACGACGCGGACGCGTTGCTGACTGCCGTAGAAAGCCGTTCTTCATCACCAGTGCGTGTTGTACGCAGCAGTGCCCTTTTTGCACCGGACGCACGTGGATTATATCCCTGCGGGGAAGGCGCCGGTTATGCTGGCGGTATTATGTCGGCCGCGGTAGACGGCATTCGTTGTGCGGAAGCAATCCTGCTGGAATCACAGAACGCAGGGTGGAAAAGGTAACATCCCGAAAAAATTTCAACTTTTTAGAAAAAACGCTTGACAATTATCAAATTTTTGATATAATAATACACGTTGCTTCACTTAGTGCTTCTAAAGAAGCAGCGGATATTGCGGAATTGTGTAAAGGTAGCACGACAGACTCTGACTCTGTTTGTGAGGGTTCGAATCCTTCTTCCGCAACCAAACATGGCCCCATGCTTGGGGCTTTCTTTTTCGAGGTGTGGCTCAGCTTGGTAGAGCGCTACGTTCGGGACGTAGAAGTCGCTGGTTCGAATCCAGTCACCTCGACCACATAGGATTGTTGAAAGACCGCACTGTTAAGCTGCTTTTACGCTTTTCAGTGCGGCCTTTCGTTTGTAGTGGAGATTGTTTTGCGCAGTTTCAGGCGTTCATTAGTCTGGAACTGCTTTTTTCTTTTCTGGTGCAAATTTTTTTGCAAAATCAATAAAAACGGGGATACTATTTTAAGCTTTGCAAAATGAAAAAAAGGATGGTCAATATGAAACTGCAGATTCAAAAAATACACGCCCGCGAAATACTCGATTCACGGGGCAATCCAACGGTCGAAACAGAGGTAACGCTTGCCGATGGAACAACAGCAAGTGCGGCCGTGCCCAGCGGTGCCTCTACCGGTGCATATGAGGCAGTCGAGCTTCGAGACGAAGATTTACACCGTTATGGCGGGAAAGGCGTCCTGCAGGCCACTCAAAACGTCAATACGGTCATTGCTGACAACCTTTGTGGAATGGATGTTTCTGACATAGGAGCTATCGACCGCAGAATGCTGGTTTTGGATGCGAGTAAAAATAAATCCAGACTAGGTGCCAATGCGATTCTGTCTGTTTCAATCGCCTGTGCAAAGGCCGCTGCTGCAGCACTGGGAATACCGTTGTTCCGTTTTTTGGGCGGCAGCAATGCGGTTGTCCTGCCGGTGCCAATGATGAATATCCTGAACGGAGGTGCTCATGCAGCAAATACGGTGGATATTCAGGAGTTTATGATTATGCCGGTTGGGGCTCATTCCTTCCATGAGGGTCTACGTATGTGCGCGGAAGTTTTCCATGCACTGGCTGCCATTTTAAAAAAGGAACATCTTTCTACAGCAGTGGGGGACGAGGGCGGTTATGCGCCGAATCTGCAAAATGATGAGGAAGCGCTTCAATATTTGTCCCATGCGGTAGAGGCAGCAGGATATGTGCTGAAAAAAGATTTTGTTTTTGCGATTGATGCGGCTGCCAGTGAATGGTATACGTCCGGCGGCAATTATTTGCTGCCTAAATCACAGAAAGCGTATACCTCAAAAGAGCTGAATGCATATTGGGAGGGTTTGGTGGAACGTTTTCCGATTGCGTCTATTGAAGATCCGCTTGGTGAAGAGGACTGGTCCGGCTGGGCAGAGCTGACGCAGGCGCTGGGGGACAGGGTACAGCTAGTGGGGGATGACCTGTTTGTTACGAATGTACAGCGGCTGCAAAAAGGAATCGACCAGTCCTGTGCCAATGCGGTTCTAATTAAGTGCAACCAGATAGGGACACTTTCTGAAACACTGGAAACCATTCGTTTGGCGGACCGTACCGGTTATGCCTCGATTGTTTCCCATCGTTCCGGTGAAACCGAGGATACAACGATTGCTGATTTAGCTGTTGCCGTCAATGCGGGACAGATAAAGACCGGCGCACCCAGCCGAACAGAGCGTATCGCAAAGTATAATCGCCTGCTGCGTATAGAGGAACTGCTGGGAAACAATGCGGTCTATCTTGGACCTTGCTGCTTTTAAAATTTGTTTTATATCTTTTCCGCCAAAGTATTATACGGCGGAAATTTACATAATATTTGTAAAGAGGATCATTTTACAGATTTATTTCACAAGTAAGTATTTCCTGAATTTTAAAATAACCCATACAGATTTTCTACAAAAAGCATGTAAAATGCTGAAATTGCTGGGATATTAGACGTAAAGCGTTATACTTGTCAAAATTGAACGCGTAAAGTACAAGAAAGACTAAAAGTGAAAATGAGTAAAGCAAAATACTTTACAGATGCAGAACGGTACGAATATATAAAAGCTCATACAAAAACCATAAAGTCCGCAATTCCCATAAAAAGGACGGGTAAAAGCTTTTCTTTCTGCATACATATCATGTGGAATAATCTGGAGGTGTCGGGAATGAAGGTTAAACAAATCACTGCCGCAGTTCTTGCTGTGGTCATGATTGCAGCGGCAGCACCAGTACGTGTGTATGCTGCAGATGAAACAAAAACAGACATTAAAGCGCCGGCCGCCGTTTTAATGGAAGCATCTACTGGGCAGGTACTGTACGAAAAAGCACCGCATGAAAAGCGTGCCTGTGCGTCAGTGACAAAAGTAATGACGCTGCTACTGGTTATGGAAGCACTGGATACCGGCAAAATCCACTTGACGGATATGGTTTCTGCCAGTGCGCACGCTGCCTCTATGGGTGGGTCGGATATCTGGCTGAAGGAAGGGGAGACCATGTCTGTCAATGACCTGATTAAGGCTACGGCAATCGCCAGTGCAAACGATGCCGCTGTGGCGTTGGCGGAACACGTTGCCGGTAGTGATGACGTATTTATTGCACAAATGAACGCCAAAGCAAAAACATTGGGTATGCAGGATACCACCTTTAAAAACTGCAACGGTTTGGATGAGGATGGGCATGTAACCAGTGCCTATGACGTTGCGCTAATGAGTCGTGCATTGATTCAGCATAAACAAATCTTTAACTATACAACCGTTTGGATAGACCACCTGCGCGGCGGAAAAACACAGCTGACCAATACCAACAAACTGCTAAAATCTTATAAAGGAATTACCGGGCTGAAAACAGGGACGACCAGCAAAGCCGGCAGCTGTATTTCTGCAACCGCGCAGCGGGACGGCCTTTCTCTGATTGCAGTTGTTCTCGGTGCGGGCAGCACAAAGGACCGCTTTTCCACAGCCGCGGCGCTGTTGAACAAAGGCTTTGCAGGCTGGTCTATGGTTCCTTTAAAGCAGCCAAAAGAAAACCTTGCAGCGGTTACTGTAGAAAACGGCATGTCAGACACGGTTCCAGTGAAAGCGGATTTTTCTGGAAAATTATTGGTACCAAAAGGCCAAGAAAAGGCAGTTTCCAGCAAGGTAACAGTTCAGCCGTCTGTGCGGGCACCGGTTGCAAAGGGACAGAAGCTTGGTGAAGTGACCTATACATTGGGTGGGAAAGTCGTGTGTGTCCGTCCCATTACGGCCACACAGACGGTTTGCCCGCTGTCTTTTCAGCGTGTACTGAATCTGCTCCTCCTGAATTTGCTTTATGTATAAATAAAAAGCAAGAAAAAAGTCATGCTGTGAACGGAATATAAATTCTGGCGGTTTCACTTGCAAATTATTACGTGATATTGTAAAATATGAACAAACACATAGACTGATAAAGCTTTTAAGGAGGAAATCCTATTATGTCTATTCGGCTGGAAACAAAATACCTGGATGGCTTTGCCATACCAGAGGAAATGACAAATCTGGCTCCTCAGGTCAAACTGGCGCATGAACTGCTTCATACAGGTACAGGTGCGGGAAATGATTTTACCGGTTGGGTCACTCTTCCGACAGATTATGATAAAGAAGAGTTCGCCCGCATTCAGGCCGCTGCAAAACGGATTCAAAACAATTCAGATGTATTTATTGTCATTGGTATCGGTGGTTCGTACCTAGGCGCACGCGCTGCAGTCGAATTCCTAAAGTCCAACAACTATAATGCACTGAAGAAAGATACACCGAATATCTACTTCGTTGGCAACAGCATCAGCTCCACGGCGCTTGCCGAAGTAGTGGAACTGTGTGAAGGCAAAAATGTTTCTATTAACATGATTAGTAAGTCCGGCACAACAACGGAGCCGTCCATTGCATTTCGTGTACTGCGTGATATGCTGAACAAAAAGTACGGCAAAGAAGGTGCACGCGAGCGCATTTTCTGTACAACAGATAAATCCAAGGGGACCTTAAAACATCTGGCGGATGAGGAAGGATACGAAACCTTCGTCGTGCCGGATAATGTCGGCGGACGCTACAGTGTTCTGACGGCGGTAGGCCTATTGCCGATTGCTGTTTCCGGTGCAGACATCGGCGCCCTCATGGCAGGTGCAGCAAAGGCACAGAAGCTTTACAATAATCCGAATCTTGCGGAAAATCCTTGCTATCAGTATGCTGCGGCACGCAACCTTTTGTACCGTAAAGGCAAAGAAGTGGAAATCTTGGTCAGCTACGAACCGTGCTTTACCATGATGAATGAATGGTGGAAACAGCTGTACGGCGAAAGTGAAGGCAAGGACAACAAAGGACTGTTCCCGGCTTCGGTGGTCTTTTCTACAGACTTGCATTCTATGGGACAGTACATTCAGCAGGGCCGCCGTATCCTCTTTGAAACGACCGTTTTGTTTGACAAGCCGAAAAAGGAAATCACGATTGGCAATGACCCGCAGAACATTGATGGCTTGAATTTCCTGGAAGGCAAGACAATGGCCTATGTAAACGAAAAAGCTTTTGAGGGTACTGTGCTGGCACATACAGACGGCAATGTACCGAATCTGGTTATTCGTGTACCAGACTTTTCAGAAGATTCGCTTGGTCGGCTGATATATTTCTTTGAAAAATCCTGTGCCATTTCTGGTTATCTGATGGGCGTTAACCCGTTTAATCAGCCTGGTGTGGAAAGTTACAAGAAGAATATGTTTGCTCTGCTTGGCAAACCTGGTTATGAGGCACAGAAAGATGCTTTGGAAGCTCGGTTAAACAAGTAAAGCAGGTTAGCACAAATAACATAAAGGGGATAGTTTTATGATTACATTCATTACAGGCAAAAAAGGCTCAGGAAAAACCAAAAAGCTGATTGAAGGCGCAAATGCTGCAGTTGCTTCCTCCAAGGGCAATGTCGTGGTCATTGAAAAGGGCCTGAAGCTTACCTATGATGTTGACCATGCAGCTCGTCTGATAGACATTGAGGCATACGGCATTAAGGGTGCGGAAGCATTGTTTGGCTTTATCAGCGGCATCTGCGCCGGCAACTATGATGTAACAGACATCTTTGTCGATTCCACCCTCAAGATTATGGGTCCTGACCTGCAGCAGCTGATTCCGTTTGCAGAAAAGGTCAATGCACTGGCAGCTATGGCAAACACAAATATCACCTGCCTTATCTCTGCGGATAAGGCAGATATTCCGGATGGCGTTCGTCAGTATATTACAGAAGTTTGACTTCTGCCGAGGGAAAATGCTGCCTACCGGCAGCATTTTCTATGTTTTTTCCGCGTTTCTTTTGCTTTTTTCTTGACATCGAACGGGACAGCGTCTATAATAATCAATTGTAGCGCGTATTGAGGTGTACTATCTATGCTTTTGAATTTGAAAAAGAAAATACAGGAAGACGGAACTTCGCTTCCTCTTCAGTATTCGTTTGACCTTTCAAAGCTTTCCTGTGATGCGGTATATCCTTTTGTTTCTCCTGTCCAGGTGGAGGGAACAGTAGATATGCACGGCGGCTTTGCACAGCTGCAGGCAGCTGTATCTTTCGATTTCTCAGTCCCGTGCGACCGTTGTACAGCCCAGATAAATAAGCGCTTGACCTATCGGTTTTCTCACACGCTGGTTCCATCGCTTACCAATGAACGGGATGCAGACGATGACCGGTACGTTGTTCTGCAGGAGGACGGTTCACTGGATTTGGACCATCTGCTGCAGGAAGACATCCTCTTGGCTCTTCCTAACAAATTTTTGTGCCGGGAAGACTGTAAGGGTTTGTGCCCTATCTGTGGCAAGAATTTGAATGACGGTCCCTGCGGCTGTAGCCACAAAGAGATTGACCCGCGCCTTGAGGTGCTGAAACAACTGATAAAATGACCAGAGTCATATAGAGTCATATAAGGAGGTGCTGAACATGGCGGTACCAAAAAGCAAACTTTCCAGTGCAAGACAGAATAAACGGCGTTCCAATGTTTGGAAAATTAGCGCTCCTGCTCTGATGAAATGCCCAAAGTGTGGTGCTTTTAAGGTTGCACATCAGGTGTGTGGTAACTGCGGCTATTACAATGGCAGACAGGTTATCAACAAAAAGGACGTTTGATTGTCCTGCTGGTTTTCCGGAAAATCCAGGGGTTGTCTCGTAAAACACAGCATTTGCTGTGTGGGGCAGCTCCTGTTTTTCTTTATTTGTATGCTTGTGTACAGTCAGGGGAATATTGATAGTAGGATTTTACTTTTTCGGCTGCAAGCAAGTGCTTTTTTGGAATCTCCGCTTGACGAACTGCGCAGAAAATGCCATAATCTTCTTATGTATCGTTTAGCCAGTTTCACGGCCGGCCCTGCTGTACTGAAGTGAGCACAGGACAAGCTGTGCTTTGCGCTATAAAAAAACTTTTTTAGATGATATCGCACGGAAACAGATACAGGCAGGAAAAAGATGCCCCTGTCCAAGCTGATTCCCTGTAGTAACTGGGAGTGAAAAAAATGTCGAAACCTGTTGTTGCAGTTGTTGGCCGCCCAAATGTTGGAAAGTCAACGCTGTTTAACAAGCTGGTAGGGAAACGGCTGTCTATTGTTGATGATACGCCGGGTGTTACGCGTGACCGTATTTATGGAAAATGTGAATGGTGCGGCCATTCGTTTACGGTGATCGATACCGGCGGTATTGAGCCAAATACCAGTGATATTCTGCTTTCACAGATGCGTGCGCAGGCACAGCTGGCGATTGATGCGGCAGATGTTATTTTAATGGTAACGGACCTGCATGCAGGTGTTACTGCAGCGGACCAAGAGGTAGCCTCTATGCTGCGCCGAAGCGGCCGTCCGGTCATTCTGTGTGTCAATAAATGTGACACAGTTGGCGAGCCACCTGTTGAATTTTATGAATTCTATAATCTGGGACTTGGTGACCCGATTGCTGTTTCATCCGTGCATGGTCATGGAACCGGTGACCTGTTGGACCATGTGGTTTCTTATCTTCCAAAGGAAGAAACGGAAGAAGAAGATACCGAAGCGATTCGTGTGGCCGTTATTGGCAAACCAAATGTCGGCAAATCATCGCTTATCAATCATATTTCCGGAGAAAATCGCTGCATCGTTTCCGATATTGCGGGCACAACGCGTGACGCGATTGATACGGAAGTCGATAATTCTTATGGGAAGTTTATTTTTATTGATACAGCAGGCCTGCGCCGGAAAAGTAAAGTGACTGACCAAATTGAACATTACAGTGTGCTGCGTGCACAAATGGCCATAGAGCGTGCGGATGTCTGCGTGATTATGATTGATGCACTGACAGGCTTTACCGAACAGGATTCAAAGGTAGCCGGACTTGCCCATGAGGCAGGGAAGGGCTGTGTAGTGGCAGTCAACAAATGGGATGCTGTTGAAAAAGAAACAGGTACTATGGAATCCATGCGTACAAAACTGCAGGGAGATTTTTCATTCATGAGCTATGTGCCTATTATCTTTTTGTCCGCAAAAACAGGGCAACATTTAAAGGACCTGTTCCAGACAATTTGCCAGTCAGCTGAATCGAACAAAAAGCGTATTGCAACGGGCATGCTGAATGACGTTTTGGCGCAAGCTACCGCTCGTGTACAGCCGCCGACTGACAAGGGCCATCGCTTGAAAATTTATTATATGACGCAGGCCAGTACCTGCCCACCCACTTTTGTCTGCTTTGTCAATTCGGCGGAATTGTTTCATTTTTCCTATCAGCGGTATTTGGAAAACCGCATTCGCGACACATTTGGCCTTACAGGAACTCCGGTCCGCTTTATCATTCGGGAACGTGACCGGCGCTCTTAAAATCTGGTTTTCTGGGGAGGAACCAATATGCAGTATCCTGTAAACTTTATTGTTGCAATTGCCTTATCCGCAATTATCAGCTACCTGCTGGGCAGTATTTCTTTTTCTATCATCTTTACAAAAATGTTTGAGAAAAAGGATATCCGCACCATGGGCAGCGGAAATGCCGGTATGACAAATGTTCTGCGGTCGGCGGGTATCAAACCGGGACTGCTGACGATTTTTTGTGATTTCGGCAAAGGCATTTTGTCCTGCTTTATAGGCATACAGATTTTTGTGGCACTGTTGGGCAGCGGAACGGAGCTTGCCCGCTACGGCGTTTATATTGCCGGTATTGCGTGTGTGCTGGGACATATGTTTCCCTTTTATTTTGGATTCCGTGGGGGAAAAGGTGTCCTGACTACCGCGGCGGTTTTGCTGATGATTTATCCGCCGCTGATTGCTGTCGATTTTTCACTGTTTTTGGTTATTGCAATTATCAGTAAATATGTTTCGCTCGGTTCGGTTATTGCAGCCAGTACATTTCCGCTGTGGGGCTGGATGTTCAACTATTTTCTGCTTTTCCGTACAGGGCAGGTTTCTCTTACGTATATGACGATTACCACGCTGCTTCTGTGCTTTCTTTCAGTCTGCATTGATATCCGTCACCGCGGAAATATCAGCCGGCTGATACATGGTACAGAAAAAAAGTTTTCTCTTCACCATGGCAGCCACTGAAAATAGGACTTTTAAAACCGAAACATAAAAAAGCACTGTATATGGCCTGCCCGCTGTGGGCAAAGCATATACGGTGCTTTTTACGTTCCTGAGAGTAAAAAACAATAAAAAAAAGAAGCCCGAAGGCTCCTTTATTTCTCACATAGCTCGTTTTACCTTGCCGGAACGCAGGCAGCGGGTGCAGGCGTAAATACGCTTCGGAGAACCGTTAACAATCGCTTTTACACGACGGATGTTTGGCTTCCAGGTACGGTTGGAACGACGATGAGAATGGGACACTCGAATACCGAAAGCAAGATCCTTGCCACAGATTTCGCACTTTGCCATGAGTCTGCACCTCCTTCTAAAAGGATTTTTGCATATTTGCATGTTGCGATAACAAAGTATATTATACAGGAACTCCCTTTAAAAAGCAAGACTTTTTTAGAATTTGTGCGTAGGCGGCACTTGCCTTGTATTTTATTGGCAGGCGTATTATAATAAAGCATATCTCATGTGCCGGCAGAATGGAACAAAGGAGAAAAGTTTAAATGCTATTTAATGTTATTCAATCCATGATTCAGGGACAGGGCTTCAATGCCATGAGCGCATTCGCTGATGTTGTGGCTTCCATCCTGATTATTATTTTCATTTTGCCGTTTCACGAATATGCGCACGGTTGGGCTGCCAAAAAACTGGGTGACCCTACGGCGGAAAATGCTGGTCGCCTTACTTTTAACCCATTGGCGAGTCTGGACCCTTTTGGTGCACTGTTTCTGATTCTTTTTGGCTTTGGTTGGGCAAAGCCTGTTCCAATCGACCCGCGCTATTTTAAGAACCCAAAAAAGGATATGGCATTGACAGCTGTTGCCGGCCCGTTGGCCAACTTGTTGGCGTCCCTGGCTTCCGGTATCCTTTTTAATGTCGTTCTGCTGGTAGGCGGCGGCAGTGTTACTTATGGCCTGTATCCGGAAAACAGCATTGTACAGTTTTTCCTGCTGTTTTTCGGTGCCTGCACCACCATCAACATTTCCCTTGCGGTCTTCAACTTGCTGCCAATTCCGCCGCTGGATGGTTCCCGTATATTGGGTATGTTTTTAAGTGACCGGGCCATGATGGCATATTATCGGTATGAAAAATATATTATGTTCGGTATTTTTGCGCTTCTTCTGATTGGTGCACTGGATGTCCCGCTGAATTTTCTGCAGCGTGTGTTCACTTTTGGCATTATGTCTTTGGCAAATCTGCCGTTTCGTCTGTTGGGTGTGTAATATTTGGAAACAATATGGAAAAGCTAACCTATAAACTGGACGCCTTTGAGGGTCCACTGGACCTGCTCTTATATCTAATACGCAAGAATAAACTCAATATTTGTGACATTCCAATCGCAGAAGTCCTGCAGCAGTATATGGACCATATCCACGCTGCACAGCAGAAAGATATGGATGTTTCCAGCGAGTTCCTGGACATGGCGGCCCGTCTTGTTTATATGAAGACAGTTTACCTTCTGCCAAAGCATGAAGAGGCTGAAACCATGCGTGCACAGCTTTCGGGACAGCTGCTGGAATATGAGGAATGCAAAAAAGTGGCGGCAGTTTTGGGCGGTACGCTTATGGTGGATACATCGTTTACAAGGGAACCGGAACCAGTTGCACCGGACTTCACTTACCGCCGGCCAATTAACCCGGAAAATCTGCAAAAAGCGTATTACGGTGCTGCCGGCCGGCGTATGCCGCCGCCAACGCAAAAGTCTTTCTCAAAATTAGTGGCACATCGAGTCGTTTCTGTTGCCTCCCAAATGGTTGGGGTAATGCGCTGCTTGTGGAAAAAAGGACGGGCAGCCTATCAGGAACTGTTCCGCCGTAAACAGAATCGTTCAGAAATTGTGGCGACTTTCCTCGCTTTACTGGAACTAATTCATGATAAACGTGTGCGTGTAGAGGGCGAGGGGAACAACCCCACTGTGAAATTAACGAAGGTGGGTGAACACAAATGGAATGCAAAGACATGACTGGTGCGCTGCAGGCAATGCTGTTTGCTAACGGCGAGCCGCTTCCTCTGGAACGAATTGCGGAAGTGTTGGGGCTAACACCACAGAAAGCTTTACAGCTAGCGGAAGAAACCCGCATGGCTTTTAATACAGCAAACCGCGGAATACAGATTATTCGCGTGGAAGACAGCTACCAAATGTGCAGTGCACCGCCTTTCGCTGGGCAGGTTCGAGCCCTGCTTAATATTCGGCACAATGCGCCGCTTTCACAGGCAGCACTGGAGGCCTTGGCAATTATCGCGTATAACCAGCCGGTTACAAAAGCATTTGTTGAACAGATTCGGGGAGTTGATTCGTCTAGTACGGTGAACAGCCTTTGCCAGAAAGGATTGGCAGAAGAATGTGGCCGTTTGGAATTGCCCGGCCGTCCTCTGCTTTACAGAACAACTTCTAACTTTCTGCGGTGTATGGGAATTGCTTCATTAGATGAACTCCCTCCGCTTAAACAGGACGAAAAGAGCGAAACAGAAGCAACTCCTGATTCTGTTTCGCAGGTGTCGGAGGCGGTGCCATGACGTTCTTAAAAGTATTTTTGATAATGAACGCTGTTTTTTTCCTGCTTTCCATGGCATCGGTGCGTCTGCGTTTTTCTTATTATGATACACTGCATATGAAAATCTCTTATCTTTTTTTCTCTTATACGCTTTTACCGCAAAAGGAGAAGAAAAAGGCAAAAAAGAAGCAGCCTTCTCCGAAAAAGGAGGAGAAGCCAAAGCAGAAAAAAGAGAATATTTTCCACAAAGCTTATCGGGAGCGGGGTCTGTCTGGCTTACTGCATTTGCTGAAAGGACTGGCGGATATGGCCAGCGGCGCATTGAAAACGCTGTTTCGGCATATTCGGGCAAAACAGCTTTCTCTGCATATATCCGTTGCAGAAAGAGATGCTGCAACGACAGCGGTTAAGTATGGCTATGTTTGTGCGGCAGTTTATCCTGCTTTTTCGGTTTTAACGCAGGCCATGCGATGCCGTGCGTTTGAAGTGGCGGTTGTTCCCAGTTTTCACGGTATCCAAACAAAAATACAAGGTACAGCTGATGTCAAAATTCGTGTAGTCTTTTTAATAACTGCACTTATACGTGCATTGATGGCATACATGAAACTTATGAAATCGGCTAAAATAAACAGTGACACACAAAATCAAAATAGAAAAGGCGGTGCAGAAAATGAGCGACAGCAACCATCCAATTGAAGGCATGATGGACACAACGCTCCAAAATATCCGGCAGATGGTGGATATTAACACAATCATCGGCGACCCCATTACGGCGCCGGACGGGACGATTATTATTCCCATTTCTAAAATCAGCTATGGTTTTGCTTCTGGCGGTTCTGATTTTGCCTGTAAAGCAAACCCCGACAAAGATTTCTTTGGTGGCGGTGCTGGTGCCGGTGTTTCCATTAGTCCGGTCGCGTTTCTCACAATTTCCAACGGCAATGTTAAGATGCTGCAGATTGACCCGTATAATTCTTCTACGGACCGCATTGTTGGTATGGTTCCGGATATTGTTGATAAAGTAAATGAAATGATTAACGGAAAAAAGAAGAAAAAAGACGAACAAGCGGCGGCAAAGCAGGAAAATACCGAAACACAGCCGCAGAAATAATCTTTTTACAACCGCCTGCATATAGGTATTTTGGGCAGGTGGTTGTTTTGTTTTATTAAGGGGGGAGAAGGTATTCGTTACATAAAAAAAGACGGGAAAAAATGGGCAGCATTTTTTCTTGCACTCTGTATTTTTTGTGGGACCGCTGTTGTCTGTTCAGCCAGAACAGCGGACGCTGTTCCAGTGGTTTCAGCGCAGTCGGCCATTTTGGTCAATGCGGATGATGGCAGTGTGCTGTGGGCCAAAAATGCCGCACAGAAACGTCCCATGGCCAGTACGACAAAGATTATGACGGCACTGCTGACACTGGAAACAGCTTCCTGCAAGGACCGTGTGGTTGACATTACAGCCGATATGGTACGGGTGGAGGGCTCCTCCATGGGGTTGCGCGCAGGTGACCGTCTTTCTCTCAGTGGACTGGCGGCCGGTATGCTCAGCACTTCCGGCAACGACGCCGCCACAGCAGCGGCCTATGCGTTGGCTGGCAGCCCAGCAGCATTTGTACAAAAAATGAATCAGCGTGCACAAGAGCTGAAAATGACCAATACGCATTTCGCTACCCCTTCTGGGTTGGATGACAGCCAGCATTATTCCACTGCAGAGGATATGGCAAAACTTGCTTGTGCAGCGATGAAGAATGCATCATTTGCGGCGATTACAGCGCAGAAAACCATACAGGTGCATTTTGTGCAGCCTGACTGTACACAGACGTTTACCAATCACAACAAGCTATTGTCTATGTATAATGGCTGCATAGGAGTGAAAACAGGCTTTACGAAGAAAGCAGGCCGCTGCTTTGTCAGCTGTGCACAGCGCAATGGCGTTCGATTGGTGGCTGTTACACTTTCCGCACCGGATGACTGGAAAGACCATCAGATTATGCTTGATTATGGATTTTCGCAGCTGAGATCGGTCCCAATTGATGACAGTGCCTACTCTGTTTCATTGCCGCTGGTAGGCGGAAGTAAGGAAGCAGTGCAGGTCCATGGCATGGCGGGCAGCACAGTCGTTATCCCCAAAGATGCCAATTTGAACCGCAGCGTACAGCTCCCTCATTTCTTGTATGCACCATTGGATAAAGAGGAACCGGTTGGCACTGTTCAGTACTGCTATGGGGGCAAAGTAGTAGCCCAAACCGTATTGACAGCCCAGAAAGAATCTGCCGCACCACCACAGGAAAGCAGCGTTTGGCAAAAAATCTGCTCTTTCTTTAGTTCCTTGGCAGAGTCCCTATTTGCTTCCTAAAAACTGATGAATTGAATTTTATAGATAAAACGAGGATGAAAAATGGCAGAAAAAATCAGACTGCAGAAAATACTGGCGGACGCAGGCGTTGCTTCCCGCAGAAAAGCGGAGGAAATGATCGCCGCCGGTGATGTACGGGTAAATGACCAGCCGGTGCAGGTGGGCGACAAAGCGGACCCAAAACACGACAAAATTACGGTTAAGGGCCGGCTTCTAAAGACGCACACACCGAATGTTTATTTGCTGCTTCACAAGCCGCGCGGCTTTATTACAACCATGTCGGACGAAAAGGGAAGAAAATGCGTTGCTGATTTGGTCAAAGATATTCCGGAACGTGTTTATCCGGTCGGCCGGCTGGATCGGGAAAGCGAAGGATTGCTCCTGATGACCAACGACGGTGCTTTTGCAAATGCTATGACGCATCCCTCCCGTCATGTGCCGAAAACGTACCGTGTTACGGTTCATCCCAGCATTACTGAGGAACAGCTGACACAGATGGCCGTTGGAATCGTTATTGACGGCCGCCGTACGGCGCCGGCACAGGTGCGCGTCCTAAAGCAGGAGCAGGGGCGCGTCGTACTGGAAATCATCCTGCATGAAGGGCGCAACCGGCAAATCCGCAAGATGTGCGAAGCATTGGGGCTGGAGGTAGCGCGTCTAAAGCGCACGGCGATTGGTCCGCTGCGTTTGGGAATGCTTCAGCCGGGTGATTATCGGGAATTAACAGCACAGGAAATAAATCAGCTGAATGCGGCGGCAAAGGCGGACAGGCAGTCCGACAGTACTTCTGCGCCGCGTCCCCATAACAGCAGGCGCTGAACCAGATGTATCCTTTCAAAAAGCGGCATATGCAAAAACCATCCAACAGGTACATTTGTTTTTCTGTTTATGCGATAAAATGACCTCCCAGACGGCCTTTTATTGACAAGCGGGGGACTTATCTGATACAATAATAAAGTATGTGAACAGAAGTGAATAAAGAAAACGAGATGGTTTTTTGATAAAGAGCATGACCGGCTATGGAAGATATGAAGCTATTATCAATGGTCGGCATATTCAAGCAGAAGTAAAGTCAGTCAATCACCGCTATTTTGAATTTTCCGCACGCATTAGCCGTGGATATGGCTTTTTGGAGGATAGAATTCGTACTTATCTGCAAAGCCGCATTTCCCGCGGCAAAGTGGATGCTATGGTGCTGATAGAGCCGGTAGAGGACGCAAATGTACAGATTTCCGTCAATCACGGCGTTGCTGCAGGGTATATTGCCGCGATGAAAGACCTTTGCAGCACCTATGGCCTAAAAAATGACCTTTCGGTCTCGGACCTCGCACATTTTGATGGCATTTTTACAGTCTTTCATGAGCCGGAAAATGAAGAGGAAGTTTGGACAGATGTTCAGAAAACGCTGGACCATGCGATGGATTCTTTTGCACAAATGCGTTTAGCAGAGGGCCAAAAGATGAAAGAGGATGTTGCTTCACGTGCACACGACATTCTGAAAATAGTGGAGAAAGTTGAACAGCGTTCGCCGGAGACAGTGGAAGCATATCGCAGACGACTGCAGGCGCGTTTGCAGGAAGTGCTGCAGGACCAGACGGTTGACGAGCAGCGCATCGTGACGGAAGCGGCTATTTTTGCTGACAAAGTCGCGGTGGATGAAGAAACCGTTCGGCTGCGCAGTCACCTTTCTCAGTTTTGTGCTATGCTGGAATCTGACGGTCCAGTAGGCCGCAAGCTGGATTTTCTGGTGCAGGAAATGAACCGGGAAGCCAATACCATCGGTTCCAAGTGCACTGATACACAAATCGCCTATCTGGTGGTGGACATCAAGGCGGAAATTGAAAAAATCCGGGAACAGATTCAGAATATTGAATAAATATTTTCTATCCTGAAAAACAGGGGGAATAAAGACTTTATGAGGTTGATCAATATCGGTTTTGGAAACATGGTTTCCGCAAACCGTCTGGTCGCTATTGTCAGTCCGGAGTCTGCGCCTATCAAGCGCATTATTCAGGACGCAAAAGAACGGGGTACGCTGATTGATGCGACTTACGGCCGCCGCACGCGTGCAGTGATTATTATGGACAGCGAGCATGTCATTTTGTCTGCAGTTCAGCCGGAAACAGTTGCAAACCGGCTGAACTGCAAAGAGAACGATATGGATGAAGAGGAGCTGGGTGAAAACAATGAGTAAAGGACTGCTGATCGTTTTTTCCGGTCCTTCCGGAACAGGAAAGGGTACGGTTTTAAGCGCCTACTTTGCAAAGCACCCGGAAGCCCAATTCTCAGTTTCTGCTACTACGCGCAAGCCCCGTCCGGGTGAGCAGGACGGCCGTGAGTATTATTTTGTATCCAGAGAAAAATTTATGCAGATGAAGCAGAATAATGAGTTGTTGGAAAGTGCGGAGTACTGTGGTAACTGTTACGGAACACCGCGTGCACCGATTGAAAAAGCCCTGAAAGACGGCAAAGACGTTTTTCTGGACATAGAGGTGCAGGGCGGTGCACAGATTCGCCGTCTGCTGCCGGAAAGCGTCGGTGTCTTTATTCTGCCGCCATCCATTCAAGTACTGGGAGAGCGTCTGAGGGGCCGTGGAACGGAAGCAGAAGAAGTTGTGGAAAACCGTTTGACAGCAGCCAGACGGGAAATTCCAAAGGCTGCAGAGTACGATTATGCGGTGGTAAATGATACCGTAGAAAAAGCGGCGGAGAACCTTGCAGCAATCGTCACTGCAGAAAAACACAAAACAAGCCGGAATCAGGCGCTGATAGAAAGGGTGCTGAATCATGATTAAACCGATTGCAGATCTTTTGACAGAACCGGGCCAGAGCCGTTATGCACTATGCGTGGGCGTTTCCAAGCGTGCTCGTGAAATTGCAGAAGAAGCGGAAAAAAACCACATCGTTTTGGATGAGCAGCCGGTCGAAATAGCTGTTCAGGAACTGACAGAGCATAAATATCATATTGTGGAATCCAACCGCAATGAGGATGAAGAAGCGGACGAGGCAAAGGTGCAGCAGCTGGAAGAACAGCGCAATGCTGAAATCGCCGCGGCTGAAGAAAATGCAAAGGTGAGCTCCGAAGCGTGGAACGAGGAAAACGCAGAACAGCCTGAAGAATAGAAGTAAGAGGGAGATAAGGCAAATGCAGGTTGTCAAAGTCGCTGTGGAAAAAACAGTGTATCATTTTGATAAAGACTTTGACTATGCAGTGCCGGACTCTCTTACCGGCCAGGCAGTGCCAGGGTGCCGCGTCTTGGTCCCTTTTGGCGCAGGCAGCCGCCTGCGCCAGGGCATGATTCTGTCCTCCGCCGAGGAATTGGACAGCGGCAAAAAGCTGAAATATATAAGAGCGGTGCTGGATGAAGCACCGCTTCTTTCGCATGAAATGCTTTTTTTGGTACCGTGGCTGAAACAGCGCTGCTTTTGTACACTGTTTGAAGCGGTACGATTGCTGCTGCCTGTAGGACTTACCTACCAGCTGCGCCGTTTTTATACACTGGCACCAGACGTTCGTCCGGCAGAGGTGCAGCGCCTTTTGCCGGACGAACAGATTGTAGTCGCACAGCTTGCAAATCATGCGGCAGTTGAACGAAAAAAGCTGCTGAAATGTGCGGGCTTGCCGCCGGATTCCAATGTGCCCGACCGTTTGTGTGAAGCGGGCATTTTGTCCTGTACACGCAATCCGGTTCGCCGCATGGGAGACGCTTTCAAGAAGATGGTACGGCTGTGTGCCGAGCTGCCGCAACAGTTTCGCCTTACACCGCGGCAGAAGGAAGTTTTTAAGGTCTTGCAGGACGTCGGGTGCGCGTCTGTCAAAGAAATTTGTTATTTTACAGGTGTTACACCGGTCGTTATTGAGAACATGGAAGCTCACGGCGTTTGTGAAACATACGAGCAGGAGCAATATCGCATTCCATATTCGAAAAATGGAATTGCAGCAGGTGAACAAACGCCGATTCATCTTTCCCCCGCACAGGAAACAGCCTTTACACACCTATATCAGCTTTCCTGCAAAGGAGATGCGTCAGCCGCGCTTTTGTACGGTGTGACAGGCAGTGGGAAAACCAGCGTGTATCTCTGCCTGATAGACAAAGCCTTAGAGGCGGGCCGTACGGCACTGCTAATGGTGCCGGAAATTTCCCTGACACCGCAGATGGTTCGCATTTTTCGGCAGCGTTATGGAAAGAAAATGGCTGTTTTTCACAGTGGCCTTTCTGTCGGTGAACGTATGGACGAGTGGAAACGTGTGCGCAGGGGGGAAGCCACGGTGGTTGTTGGCACGCGCTCTGCGGTTTTTGCGCCATTAGACCATATTGGACTTATTGTTGTGGACGAAGAACAGGAATCTGCTTATCAGTCGGAAAGTTCCCCACGTTATCATGCAAAAGAAGTGGCGTGGTTTCGGTGCCGGTACCATCATGCACTTTTGTTGCTGACTTCTGCAACGCCCAGTGTAGAAACTTATTATGCGGCGAAAACGGGAAAAATAGATTTAGAGATTCTTCCGGAACGCTATGGTCCGGCACAGATGCCGGAAGTACATGTCTGTGATATGAATGCAGAACTGCAGAACGGCAATGCTTCTATTTTAAGCCGCCCGCTTTTGGAAGCTGTGCAGGAGACACTGTGCGATGGACAGCAGGCCATTTTGCTGCTGAATCGCCGCGGGTATCATACCTTTGTGGTCTGTCCGGACTGCGGTCATGTAATGACGTGCCCCAACTGCAGCATTTCCTTGACTTACCATGCGGCCAACCATCGTCTGATGTGCCACTACTGTGGTTATTCTGTCCCTATGACGATGGAATGTCCGGCCTGTCACGGAACGCATTTGCAGTATCGCGGCTCCGGCACACAAAAAGCGGAAGAAGAACTGAAAAAGCTTCTGCCGCAAGCGCGTGTTCTGCGTATGGATGCGGATGCAGCCATGTCTCGTTATGCATATGAGGACAAGCTGCATGCCTTTGCAAACGGCAAGTACAACCTTATGATTGGAACCCAAATGGTCGCAAAAGGCCTTGATTTTGAAAACGTGACGGTGGTCGGTGTACTGAATGCGGATGGCTCCCTGTACAATGACGATTTTCGCAGTTCTGAGCGGACATTTGATTTACTGACGCAGGTTGTTGGACGAGCTGGCCGGGGCCGTCTGCACGGCAGAGCGTATCTGCAGACCTATACACCGGAAAATCCAGTATTTGCGCTGGCAGCCAAACAGGATTACCCCGCTTTTTATGAACAGGAGCTGCCGCTGCGCAAATGGATGCTGTATCCACCGTTTGCCGATTTGTGTGTGGTCGGTTTTGTCGGAAGTGAGGAAGCGCGCGTCCGCGGCGGCAGCAGTATTTTTCTGCAGATGCTGCGAAAGCTGGCGGCCAGTGAATATGGGAAGCTGCCGCTTCGGGTGCTGCGTCCTTCTCCGGCACGTATTGTCCGTATGGATGGGCGGTACCGCTATAAGCTTCTGATAAAGTGCCGGAACAGCCTTTTGTTCCGGAAAATGATCGCATGTTTGTTGGTTGCCTTTTCCAAACGGAAAGATACCAAAGGGGTTACCGCTTTTGCGGACATCAATCCGGACAGCATTCTGTAGATGTGCGGTTTTATTCATAAAAAAGAAATGAATTCCGTTTATAATCTTATTGATATTGATAAAGTCCTGCTGAAATTAAAAACATAAGGAGGAATTGCAATGGCAATTCGTAATATTCGTACAGGAAATGACCCTTGTTTAAAGACTGTCTGCCGTCCGGTGGAAAAATTCGATGATCACCTAGGCCAGATTTTGGATGATATGTATGAAACCATGAAACGTGCAAACGGCGTTGGCCTGGCTGCACCACAGGTAGGCATTCTGCGCCGCATTGTGGTCATTGATGTCGGTGACGGACGTGTAGAACTGATTAACCCGGAATTCCTGTTGCAGGAAGGGGAACAGCAGTGTGTAGAAGGCTGCCTGTCTTTCCCAAACCGCTGGGGCGTTACACATCGTCCGAATCATGTCAAAGTACGTGCACAGCGCCGTGATGGCACTTTCTTTGAATTGGACGGCACAGAAATGCTTGCACTTGCCTGTTGTCACGAGATTGACCACCTGAACGGCATTGTGTTCCTTTCACATGTTGAACATTTCCTGACAGATGAAGAACTGAAAAAATGAAATGAATGTCCCAGTAATGTATATTTTATCGAAACGGAAATAAACTCCTATCAGGATTGGTGAACAAAATGCGTTTGGTTTTTATGGGGACACCGGATTTTGCGGTGCCCTGTCTGCAGGCACTGCTGGATGCTGGACATACAGTGTGCGGCGTATATACACAGCCGGATAAGCCGAAAGGTCGCAAATATACCCTGACACCGCCGCCGGTGAAGGTTCTGGCGCAAAAATCCGGTATTCCGGTTTTTCAGCCGAAAACACTGCGTACACCGGAAGCGGCAGCGCAGCTGCGGCAGCTGGCACCAGAGGCAGTGCTTGTGGTTGCTTACGGAAAACTTCTGCCTAAAGAAATATTAGAGATTCCGCCAAAGGGGTGTATCAATGTGCATGCATCGTTGCTGCCGGCTTACCGTGGGGCAGCGCCCATTCAGTGGTCTGTGCTGAATGGAGATAAGGAAACCGGTGTGACAACCATGTATATGGCAGAGGGGCTGGACACCGGCGATATTCTTTTGCAGGAAAAAACGCCAATCGGGGCGGAAGAAACCGCGGGGCAGCTGCATGACCGTCTATCAGCGCTGGGGGCGCATCTTTTAGTGCGCACACTGGCAGAACTAGATGCTATTCAGCCTCGCCCGCAGGGAAAAGCAACTACAGCTTATGCTTCCATGCTGGACAAATCCATGAGTCCGATTGACTGGAGCCACACAGCCAGCCAGATTCACAGCTGGATTTGCGGGTTGAATCCGTGGCCAACAGCCTCTACCACTTATGGCGGCCGACAGCTGAAAATTCTTGCTGCTCGTGTTGTGAAACCAAAACAGGCGGGCCAGCAGCCCGGCACCGTGGACAGCGATTTGACCGTCTGCTGTGGAGAGGGGACGGCGCTGCAGGTAACAGAGGTACAGCTGGCAGGCAAAAAGCGTATGTCTGCTGTTGATTTTCTGCGGGGACATCCTGTGCCGGAGGGTGCTGTGCTGCCTTGCTGAAAGGAGAAATGCCGATGGGTTTTTACTACTATAATTACACTTATTTTTTATGGATGCTGCCAGCAATTTTGCTGACTGCTTTTGCACAGATGAAAGTACAGTCTACCTTTCGTCGGTACAGCAGGGTGCACTGCCTGCGTGGCTGTACTGGTGCACAGGCAGCTGAAACGGTTGCTTATTACGGAGGTGTCAGGGGACTGCAGATTCGCCGCATCGGCGGCAGCCTTACGGATAACTTTGACCCGCGCAACAATACTATCAGCCTTTCGCAGGACGTATATGACAGTGCTTCCATTAGTGCAGTCGGTGTAGCTGCCCATGAGGCAGGTCACAGCATACAGACAGCACAGGGATATCTGCCGAACCGCATTCGTACAGCGATTGTACCGGCAACACAGTTTGCATCCCGTCTTTCTTTTCCGCTTATTTTTATTGGGCTGATTTTACCGGTCCAGTACAGTTTTGTCGTCAACTTGGGCATCCTTCTGTTCAGTATAGCAGTGCTTTTTCAGTTGGTGACACTGCCGGTGGAGTTTAACGCGAGTGCTCGCGCACTGCGTTCCCTTGACGAAACAAATCTTTTAACATCAGATGAATTAAATGGGGCCAGAAAGGTACTTTCTGCAGCCGCTATGACCTATGTTGCGGCATCTTTTACAGCACTGCTGCAGCTTGTCAGGCTGCTGATGATTGCCAGTGGCCGGAGGAGCGATGATAATTGAATGCACGGGAAGTTGCACTGAAAGCACTTTTGCGCGTAGATGAAAATGAGGGGTATTCCAACTTAGTGCTGGACAAAGCGCTGCGTTCTTCGGAGCTTGCGCCGCGTGACAAAGCACTGACGTCCGCTTTGTTCTATGGGACGTTGGAACGCCGCATCACATTGGATGCTGCCCTACGGCCGTATCTGCGAAATCCGAAAGATAAACTGAATATAGCGGTCAAAGATATTCTGCGCATGGCGGCCTATCAAATTTATTATATGGACCGTATTCCAGACAGTGCAGCAGTCAATGAAGCGGTTTTCCTGACAAAGGAAGCCGGTAAAGAAAAAGCGGCCGGGTTTGTCAATGGATTGCTGCGAAACCTGCTGCGTCAAAAAGAAAAAACACCATTTCCGCCGCAGCAGGGCAGCCGCCTGCAGCAAATGTCCGTCCGTTATTCTTGTCCGGAATGGCTGATAGAGCGATGGGAGAAGACATATGGCACAGCTACTGTAGAAGCCATGCTGCAGGACAGCTTTTCCCGCCCGCCTCTATACGCGCGGGTGAACACCTTGAAAACCAGCAGTGATGCGCTGATAGATGCCCTGCAGGAAGAAGGTATTACTGCAAAGAAAATTTCGTGGCTGCCAGATGCACTGGAATTGACACACACAGGTTCTATTGCACAGAATGGATGTTTTCAAAAGGGGCTTTTCCATATACAGGACTTGGCGAGTCAGCTGTGCTGCCACCTTCTGGGGGCACAGCCGGGGGAACATATTTATGATGTATGTGCAGCTCCCGGAGGCAAAACATTTACCATTGCGCAGCTGATGCGGGATACCGGCGAGATTCACGCGTTTGACCAATACCGCGGAAAAGTCGGGCTGATACGTAAAGGGGCCGACCGGCTGGGAATTTGCTGTGTGACAGCTGCCATGCGGGACGCCGTGGGGGATTGCACTCCTTTGCCGCCAGCGGACCGGGTATTGTGTGATGTACCATGTTCCGGCTATGGAATCTTGCGCAGGAAGCCCGAAATCCGTTATAAATCAAGGGAAACTATTGACAGCCTGCCAGATTTGCAGTACCGTATTCTGTGTAAGTCCGCAGCGCTTGTGCGTCAGGGAGGTACTTTACTGTATTCCACCTGTACCTTAAATCCTATGGAAAACGGCGGGAACGCTGGCCGCTTTCTGCGGGAGCATCTTGACTTTAGGGGTGTGTCACTGTGTCTGTCAAAAGGCGTTTTGCGTACAATTTCAGAACCGGACAATCAGCTGACACTGTTTCCGCAGACCAATCATACAGATGGATTCTTTATCAGCGTATTCAGGAAGGAAGCATAAGTTGGAGCCAGAAGATATTCGTTCAAAAAATCAGCAGGAACTGTCACGGGTTTTATCAGATTTAGGGCAGCCTTCCTACCGTGCAAAGCAGGTGTTTTCCTGGCTGCAGAAAAATGGGATTCAAAAATTTTCGGAAATGACCAATGTCAGCAAAGCACTGCGGGAAGCACTGGCACAGCGGTATTACATAGCGAATGCCGAAATTGCACAGCGGCTGGTTTCTAAAATCGACGGCACCCGCAAGTACCTTTTTCAGCTGAATGATGGTGAATTGGTGGAAGCGGTTCTCATGGACTATCATCATGGGCGCACTATTTGTATTTCCACACAGGTTGGATGCCGGATGAACTGCACCTTCTGTGCAACTGGCAAAAGTGGTTTTTCCCGCAATATGACAGCGGGAGAAATGGTCGCCGAGGTGCAGGCTGCTCAGCGTGACGGCGGTGTCCGCATTTCTAATATTGTCTTAATGGGAATGGGAGAACCTTTGGACAATTATGAGAATGTTCTGCGCTTTTTGGAATTAATAACAAATATAGATGGCATGAACATAGGTATGCGCCATATTTCACTTTCCACTTGCGGCTTAGTTGACCGCATTTATGACCTCGCGGAGCATCGCTACCAATTGACACTGTCGGTTTCCCTGCATGCACCAAATGACCAGATTCGCAGCCAAACCATGCCAATTAGCCGCAAATATTCAATAGAAGAACTTTTAAAGGCATGTCGCTACTATGAAAAGGTAACAGGCAGGCGGGTTTCTTATGAGTATGCAATGATTTCAGGTATCAACGACAGTGAAGCCTGTGCAAAAGAGCTGGCGGAAAGGCTGGAAGGAACACTTTGCCATGTCAATCTTATTCCTGTGAACAGTGTAGCAGGAACGGGTTACCGCAAAAGCCCTCTGGAAAAACAGCAGCATTTTATCTCTATTTTGGAACATCACGGCATCACCGCCACCGTGCGGCGAACCTTGGGTTCAGATATCAACGCCTCCTGCGGACAGCTTCGACGCAGAAGACAAGAAGAGGTGTCCCATGTTTAAAGTATGTCATAAAACAGATATTGGTTTGGTCCGTCAGTCAAATCAGGATGCCTGCAAAAGCGGCCTGACTACCAGCGGAATTGCGTGGGCTGTGGTCTGTGACGGAATGGGAGGCGTCAATGGCGGCAATATTGCAAGCAGTGTTGCAGTAGAGGCCATGATGCGCCAATACCATGCTTTTTTTCGGGAAAATCAGTCCCATAATGACGATGCAATACGAGAGTTGATGGTTTCGGCTATTTATAAAGCCAACACAGCTGTTTATGACCGTTCCCGTGAAGATGAAGAGCTGAAGGGAATGGGTACTACCGTTGTTTCGGCGATTGTATGTGATGGCGTTGCACGTATTGCGCACGCTGGTGACAGCCGTGCCTATTTGGTAACACCGGATGAAGCTAAGCAGATTACTACGGACCATTCTATGGTTCAGGAGCTTGTAGACAGCGGTGATTTGACAGAGCAACAGGCAAAAGTACACCCGCAAAAGAATATTATTACGCGTGCGCTGGGGATAGAGCCCTCTGTACTGGTCGACTACAACGAGGTCCCCTTTGAGGGGAGAAGTCTGCTTATTCTGTGTACAGACGGGTTGTCCAATTACCTAGAAAAAGAGGACCTCTATACTTTTTCTCAGCAGTATACGGGACAGCAGCTTGCTGAAAAGTTGGTCAGCGCAGCAAAAGAAAGCGGCGGCAGTGATAATATTACTGTTGCTGTTATCGAAAACTGACGCGCAGGAGGTGCTTTCGGTAAATGGACAAATATACTGGGAAACGCCTTGATGGACGGTATGAAATCCATGAACTGGTCGGTATGGGCGGTATGGCACTGGTATACCGTGCATACGACACGCTGGATGAGCGTACAGTTGCCATCAAAATTTTAAAGGACGAGTACCTACACAACGCAGAATTCATTCGGCGTTTTAAAAATGAGAGCAAAGCGATTGCGCTGCTTTCGCACCCCAATATTGTAAAAGTATATGACGTCAGTTTTGGTGACCAGATTCAGTATATTGTTGAAGAATATATTGATGGAACTACGCTAAAACAGTACCTGGACCAGCAGCCCAATGTGGACTGGCATAAGGCACTGCACTTCACTATGGAAATTTTGCAGGCTCTACAGCATGCACATGAGCGCGGAATTGTCCACCGCGACATTAAACCGCAGAATATTATGGTCCTGCCAAATGGACATATCAAAGTCACTGACTTTGGAATAGCACGCTTTGCCCGCAGTGAAACGCGTACTATGACGGATAAAGCAATTGGGTCCGTTCACTATATTGCACCGGAACAGGCCCGCGGTGACCTTACAGACGAAAAAGCGGATATCTATTCTGTAGGTGTCATGCTGTATGAGATGACGACCGGACAGCTTCCGTTTGAGGCGGAAAATGCGGTTTCTGTCGCTATTATGCAGTTGCAGACGGACCCGCGCCCGCCGCGGGAAATCAATCCGGACATTCCGATGGGCCTGCAGGAAATCACTTTGAAAGCAATGCAGAAAGACCCAATGCAGCGCTATCAGTCTGCCGCACAGATGCTGCGGGACATCAGTACTTTTGAACAGGACCCGGGAGTACGGTTCCACTATCAGTATTATTCCAATAATGATAAACCAACGCATTATTTGGATACAGATACGACTGAAATCAATCCACAACATGGATATAACGACGATTTTGTTTATACAGAGGATGGGAATGCCGACAATCATCCGGATGAAACACAAACTCGTACAAAAACGCGCAGTAAGGCTCCCATTATTGCAACCGGAATTATCGCAGCGTTTTTGATTGTAGCGGCTATTCTGGTTCTTTCTGGTGCAATGCATTCACAGGCGAAAATTGCCCTGGATAATTTTGTTGGGAAAACGCTTTCTACCGTACAGGCGAACAATCCAAACAATTTTCAGTTCGATATTAAATATGTAACAGACAACAGCAAGGATGCCGGCACTATTACAGCCCAAGACCCCCAAAATGGTACAATGGTAACACCTGGTTCCAAAGTTTCGCTTTCTGTTGTGAAAAGTGTCGATTCCGCTGTCGTCCCGGATGTATCTAACCAGACAAGAGCAGCGGCTGAACAGACTCTGAAAGAAAGCGGTCTGCTGGCCTCTTTCCAGAATCACTCCAGTGATACGGTCGATATTGGGAATGCAATTTCTACCAGTCCTGCGGCAGGGTCCAGCGTTGAAAAAGGGAAAACCATTACGGTTTATATCAGCACGGGCCCCGGCTCCATGACGATTCCTGATGTTGTGGGAAAGACCTTAAGTGAGGCCAAAAAGACATTAGAAAGTGCTGGCTTCCATGTGTCGGCGGTTGCTCATGATAATACAAACAGAGAAGCTTATTATGTTACTTCTACTTCTCCGGGTGCAGGGAATACTGCGAAAAAGGGCGATACGATAACAGTTAACTATAGTTCTGGAAAGAATGAAAAAGAGGTAAAGGTCGTTGTTCAGCTGCCGACCAATGTTTCCCATAGTGTTGATTTATCCTATTATCTGGACGGCATTCAACAGGGAAGCGAAACGGTTAATCCGGCTTCTAATAATACTTGGACGGGCCGCTTTACAGACAGCAGTGGGATAAAGGAACTGCTGGTAGAGTTGGATGGGCAAAAATATATTAAGTATCGGCTGAACTTTGATACGGGTAATTGGGAGGTTACATGGCGTGGAGACTACCAGGATCAGCAGGTTTCTTCTTCAGCGGTGAGCAGCAGTGATGTTTCACAAAGCAACCAGTCTTCCTCCTCTTCTTCTTCCAATCAGTCTTCCTCCTCTACCTCTTCATCGTTTTCCAGTGGAGAGAATTCTTCCTCTTCATCGGCGGTGAAAAAATAATATGGAAATGTGTGAAGGTGTCATTTTAAAGAGTCTCAGCGGATTTTATCAGGTGGAAACGCCTGCAGGCATAGAAACAGAGTGCCGCGCGTGTGGGCGCTTCCGCAAAACCGGCGAGAAGCCAGTGGTGGGAGACCATGTCCGGTTTCGTCCGGAAAGCGGAAGCGGCTATATTGAAGAGCTGCTGCCACGGCGAAATTTTTTGGTACGCCCACCGGTTGCAAATATCGACCAATTACTGATAGTGGTGTCAGTATGTGACCCAACACCCAGTACGCTGATTATCGACAAGCTGATTGCGGCGGCGGAACAACAGCAGATTGAACCTGCTGTTGCCGTTTCTAAAACTGATTTGGAAAGCGGCGACTGGCTCTGCGATATTTATCGGCAGGCTGGTTTCCGGTGCTTTTCCATTTCTTCCGCGACTAATAGTGGAGTAGAGGCAATCCGCCCCTTTCTGAAAGGCAAAATAACAGTGCTGACGGGCAATACCGGTGCAGGCAAATCTTCTTTGCTCAATGCACTGTATCCGGAGCTGTCTTTAGCAACCGGCGAAATTAGTCACAAGCTGGGGCGCGGGAGGCATACGACGCGTCAAGTAGAACTGCTTCATCTTCCGGAAGGTGGACTGGTGGCAGATACGCCGGGTTTTTCCTCAATCTGTACCGAACGGTACCACGCTTTTCAGAAAGATGAGCTGCAGTACTGTTTTCGGGAATTTGCACCCCACCTTGGGCATTGTCAGTTTCAGGGATGTTCGCATATCTGTGAAAAAGGCTGCGCTGTTCTTAGCGCGGTGCGGAACGGAGAAATACCCCGTTCGCGCCATGACAGCTATGCCGCAATCTATCAGGAATTAAAGGATAGAAAGGAATGGAATCAAAAATGAATCAATGTATCGTCATTGGCTCTGCTCCAGTAAAAAACTTGTCAATTTTTCGGGAATATCATGTAGAGGATTCCTTTGTTATTTGTGCAGACGGCGGTTTGGATACTGCGCTTGCAGCCAAGATTAAGCCGAATCTGCTGATTGGCGATTTTGACTCTATAAAGGCGCAGCCACCGGCGGGCGTGGAAACCGTTCGTCTGATGCGTGAGAAGGACGATACCGATACTCTTTCTGCAGTTAAAGAGGGCCTGCACCGTGGGTATAAGGATTTTATCTTGTTTGGCGCACTGGGCGGTCGGTTTGACCATTCGTATGCCAATGCTGCGGTCCTGCAGTACATCAGCAACTTGGGTGGCCATGGAGTCATGGTGTCGGACAATGAAAAGCTTTTCTTCATGCCGGGTGGACGGCTGCACTTGCGGGGGATGAAGGGAAGCACAGCTTCTGTCTATCCTTTCGGTGCACCGAATGCTACAGTTTCCTATACTGGTATGAAGTACCCGTTGACAGAAAGCGTTATGACTTCCGACAACCCCATTGGTACCAGCAACATTATTGAAAGTGACGATGCAACTATTACCGTCCTTGGCGGCAATGTCATTATTTATGTACTTAGCGGCGAAAAAAATTAAACGAAAGATGCACAGATAATTCCGTCAGCGTATATACTGGGTTATCAACCAGTAAAGGCGGTGAGCCGATGCGTGGACATTTTCAGCAGTGCATGAAAGGGAAAGGAGTTCCCTGCGCGGTTGCGTTTGGCGTAGGACTGATGCTTTCCACCTTCTGCCCGATAGGGCTGATTCTCTTTATTGTGGCGGTTCTGCTGGTCTGCCTAGGTATCTCGCTTACCCGGCGCTGTGGTTAATGGGGGGATTTTCTGTGAAAATCGTAGTGGTACACAGTTCAAAGGTACTCAGCTTTTTCCTGAGGAAATGGTTCCATATTCAGAAGGAAAAACCAGATTCCCAACGCTGAGTGGGCGCGTATACGGATATTTGAATCTGCACAGTATTTAAAAAGGTCTGACATCTGTTTTCTAAACAGATGTCAGACCTTTTTGCAGTTTCCTGTCTTTCCTCTGCTGCTGGCAGGCATATTACAGGCACTTTTGGAATATGATGTGCCAGAAAAGGAAAAGGAGAGATTATCAATATGCTTAACCGTGAGGTGCTTTCTGCAAGCGAAGTCATTTATGACGGCTGTCAGGAACAGCCTATCGATCTGGACATCAGTCTGCCGGATTACTGCCCGGATATACAGCGTATTCTGAAGTGTCAGGTGTGCCCAAGCATTACTTCCCGCAGCGTGTCCGGCGATCGGCTGGAGGTAGAGGGCACCTGTGCAGTACGGGTGTATTATCTGGATGCAGGAGGAAAAGCGGTCCGATGCTACGAAACGGAAAGTCCGTATTTAACGGCCATTACCCTCAAGCAGCCGTCCGAACGGCCGCGCATTCTGACATCTACCCGGGTGGAATACATCAACTGTCGTCCAACAAGCCCGCGCCGTTTGGATATTCATGGGGCTTTTTCTGTCTGTGCACGTGTCTGTGGAAGCAGTGATATGGAAATTGTCACTTCTGCGGATGATAAAGATATGGAACAACAGACCAAAGAACTAAGCTGCAGTATGTTTTCCAGCTTTTCACAGCAGCCCTTTACTGTTGAAGATACACTGGAGCTGACACCAGGGAAAACCCCGGCAGAAACCATTCTGCGTACGGATACCTGTGCCGTTTTAAAGTCGGCCGAGCCTATGGAGGGGCAGGTAATGGCGGCAGGTGAAGTGCATTTGCATATTTTATATGCCTCTGGGAACGAAAATGCGGAACCGGAGTTTATGGAATATGTCATGCCGTTTACACAGCTGCTGGACTGCGACGGCATTTCTGCACAGACGACGTGCCGCATACAGCTGACTGTCTCCGGTGTTGAAATACAGGTACAGGAAGATTATAGTGGGGAATCCTCTGCTTTTGATACACATGTGCATCTTTTGGCATCTGTGACCTGCTTTACACCGAAGACTGTCACGGCGTTGGTTGACGCGTATTCCCGCACTTATGAGCTGAATATTACCCGCAAACAAAAAACACTGGAAAGTTTGAACAGCATTGTTAGCGACACTTGTTCCCATCGGTTTACTGTACAGTGTGACGATGGACTGACCAAAGTTTTGGATTTGTGGAGTGAACCGTGTACGGTGACAGCGGCGGTGGAAAATGGCGAGCTGAAGTTTGTGGGAAAACTCCCCATTTGTGTGTTGGCACTGAATAAGGACAATACACCCTTTTATTTTGAGCGTTCTACGGAATTTACCTGTACCAAGCCAATCGAAACACAAACCGATACCCGCTGTGCTGCGGAGGGCAGTGTACTTAGCCTGAACTATCATCTTGCAGGCGGTGAAATGGACTTAAAAGCCGAGATACTGCTGACAGCAGAGGTATATGGCCTGCAGACTTTTAAGTTTATCACAGAAATAGAAGAGGACACGGCGCATACGAAACAGCAGGATACAGCAGCTTTGTGCATTTACTTCGCAGACGCCGGTGAAAAGCTTTGGGACATCGCGCGCCATTACTGCACCAGTGTGCAGGCAATTCAGGAAGAGAACGGCCTGGCCGGTGAGACTGTGGAAAATCAGGGAATGCTGCTGATTCCTATGTAAAGCAAAACCGCACAGCAGCCATGGCAGCATCACAATACAGGAGGGCAGGAAATGGAAGAACATACGATTTACAGGGACATTGCTGAACGGACAAACGGAGATATTTATATTGGTGTCGTTGGGCCGGTGCGTACTGGGAAATCCACCTTCATCAAAAAATTTATGGATACCATCGTCATTCCAAACATTGATGAGGAAGCCCGTAAGGACAGGGCGGTGGATGAATTGCCGCAGTCCGCGGCCGGCCGGACAATTATGACGACGGAACCGAAATTTATTCCGGAACAGGCGGTACAGGTACACATTGGCGACAATGCCGTTTTCTCTGTCCGGCTGATTGATTGTGTAGGATATATTGTTCCCAGTGCTTTGGGATATGTGGAAGGGGAAAATCCGCGCATGGTCATGACGCCGTGGTTTGATGACCCGGTGCCGTTTAATATGGCTGCGGAAATTGGTACAAAGAAAGTCATTACGGAACACTCGACTATAGGGTTGGTTGTGACCACGGACGGCAGCATCAGCGATATTCCACGGGAAGAATATGAGGATGCTGAGGAACGCGTCATTACAGAGCTCAGAGAGATACATAAGCCTTTTATTGTCCTGCTGAACTCCACTGACCCCGGTTCAGCTGAAACGCAGCAGCTGGCACAGCAGCTGGAGGCAAAGTATGCAGTGCCGGTTCTCGCGGTGAACTGTCTGGAGTTGGAAGAGAAAGAAATTCGGCAGATTCTTTCTAAAGTACTGTTTGAGTTCCCAATACAGGAAATTCGTGTCGATATGCCTCATTGGGTTTCCACACTGGAGAAAGACCACTGGCTGCGTTCTGCCGTGTACACTTCCATTCGGGACAACGCCGCTGTGGTAAGCTGTATTCGAGAAATGACCAACATGACACAAAAAGTGTCTGAGTGCGAATACGTTGATAAAGCGGAGGTTTCTAATGTTGATCTCGGCACAGGCAAGGTCCGGATAGCAGTCACTCTGGCGCAGTCCCTGTTTTATAAAGTGTTGGGCGAAAAAACAGGGCTTTCGCTGGAAACCGAGGAAGACCTTCTGGATAGCATGATGCGTTTCGCTGATATGCAGAAAGAGTATGATAAAATTAAAGATGCCTATCATGATGTGCAGGAAACCGGATACGGTATTGTCATGCCGTCGACAGATGAGCTGACACTGGAGGAGCCGCGCATTGTTCGGCAGGGCGGCAAATACGGCATTCGGCTGAAGGCAACTGCACCGTCTATTCACATGATGAAAACGCAGATTACAACGGAAATTACACCCATTGTGGGTTCACAGGCGCAAAGTGAAGAGCTTGTTTCTTATATCCTAAAAGAATTTGAAGAAAATCCATCGAAGATTTGGGAGTCTAATATCTTTGGCAAGAGCTTGCATGAGTTGGTTAACGAGGGTATGCACAACAAGCTGTACCGTATGCCGCAGGACGCCCGTGAAAAGGTAAGGGAGACAATAGAGCGCATTATCAATGATGGCTGCAACGGCCTGATTTGCATTATTCTTTAATAAAATGTTCAAAAACACTCGGGCAAACAGGGCTTTCGGCTGTTTGCTCGATTTTTTCTTGCTTTTGCCTGCAAAGATAGATATAATAAAATTATGTCATGCGGCAAAAGCTAATCAGGCAAAGATAGGCAAATAACTGGTGAGGATGTGGAGTCATGTTTCAAATCGTAGGTAAACGCAAGCTGAACGATTCCATGACACTTATGGTTGTAGAAGCTCCGTTTATTGCAAAAAAGGCAAAACCGGGTCAGTTCATTATTCTGCGTGTGGATGAGCATGGTGAAAGAATTCCGCTGACCATTGCAGATTATGACCGCAAGACCGGTACGATAACGATTATTTATCAGGTTGTGGGCAAGACAACTATGAAGCTGGACCAGCTGCAGGAAGGGGATGCCCTGCTTGACTTTGTCGGCCCACTGGGGAAGCCAAGTGAACTGGAGGGTTATCACCGTGCAGCGGTCATTGGCGGCGGTGCTGGCTGTGCAATCGCTTGGCCTCAGGCCAAAGCGCTCCATCAGATGGGTACAAAAGTGGATATGATTGCTGGCTTTCGCAACAAGGATATTATTATTCTGGAAGATGAAATGCGCGCTGCCTGTGACAACCTGTATCTAATGACGGACGACGGTAGCAATGGCCATAAGGGATTTGTTACCAGCGCATTGGAAGAGAATATTAACAACGGCGCCGGTTATGACCTGGTGGTAGCCATTGGTCCACTGGTTATGATGCGCGCGGTTGTCGGCGTTACCAAGCCGAAAAACATCAAAACGATTGTCAGTATGAACCCTATTATGATTGATGGAACAGGCATGTGCGGCGGCTGCCGGTTGACGGTTGGCGGTAAAACAAAGTTTGCCTGTGTGGATGGCCCAGACTTTGATGGCTTTGAAGTTGATTTTGATGAGACTATTAGACGCAGCCACACCTACTATGATGAGGAACGCAGAATGGCCAGAGAAGAAAAATGCAAGTTGATGGAGGGTGCAAAAAATGCCTAATATGCAGCAGAAAAAGACACCGATGCCGGAGCAGGCACCAGAGGTTCGGTGCCATAACTTTGCAGAAGTGGCAGAGGGCTACACAGAGGAAATGGCAAAAAACGAAGCACAGCGGTGCTTGAACTGTAAAAATAAGCCCTGCGTTTCCGGTTGCCCGGTTGGCGTGCACATTCCTGATTTTATTGCTCATGTTGCCAATGGAGAGTATGAAAAAGCTTTTCAAATTATCAAACTGACAAATTCTCTGCCGGCAGTATGCGGCCGTGTCTGCCCGCAGGAGACACAATGTGAAAGTAAATGTGTGCGTGGACTGAAAGGTGAACCGGTCGGTATCGGCCGCCTGGAGCGTTTTGTGTCCGACTGGCACATGAAGCATGGAACAGAAGAAAGCACAAAAGTGCCTTCTAACGGACATAAAGTAGCCATTATCGGCGCTGGTCCGTCCGGCCTTACCTGTGCCGGGGATTTGGCGGCCAAAGGTTATCAGGTTACCGTATTTGAAGCACTGCATGTTGCAGGCGGTGTGCTGATGTATGGTATTCCGCAGTTCCGCCTACCAAAGGAAATTGTGCAGAAGGAAATTGATGCGCTAAAGGCAAAAGGCGTTGAAGTTAAGACAGATATGGTTATCGGCAAAGTGCTGGAAATTGATGAACTGTTTGATATGGGTTATGAAGCTGTGTTTATCGGTACGGGTGCCGGACTGCCGAATTTTATGAATATTCCGGGTGAAGCGCTGGTTGGTACTTATTCAGCGAATGAGTTCCTGACACGGGTCAATCTGATGAAAGCCTACAAGCCGGACTATGATACACCCGCCGTACCGGTCCATAAAGTGGCGGTCATCGGTGGCGGCAATGTTGCCATGGATGCGGCTCGTACGGCCCTGCGTTTGGGTGCGGAAGAGGTGCACGTCCTTTATCGCCGTGCCGAAGAACAGATGCCGGCTCGCAGGGAAGAAGTTCATCATGCGAAAGAAGAAGGCGTCATCTTTAATTTCCTGACCGCTCCCGTGCGCATTTTAGGGGACGATAAGGGACATGTACAGGAAGTAGAGTGTGTCAAAATGCAGCTTGGAGAGCCGGATGCCAGTGGACGCCGCCGTCCGGTAGAGATTCCGGGCAGTAACTTTAAACAGTCTGTGGACTGCGTTGTTGTCGCAATCGGCAACAGCCCGAACCCGCTTATTCGCTCCACTACCAAGGGACTGGAAGCAAATCACAAAGGCTGCGTTGTTGTTGATGAAGAAACTATGAAAACAAGTCGTGAGGGCGTTTACGCTGCCGGCGATGCAGTTTCCGGTGCGGCAACCGTTATTCTGGCGATGGGCGGCGGCAAAGCCGCGGCAAATTCCATTGACGCATTTATTCAAGGCAAAAACAAATAACAGGTAAACTTGATTAGCCTGCTGCTTGTAAAAGCGGCGGGCTTTTTGCTGTACTAGGTTCTATTCTTTCCATCGGTTACATATATCTGACTGGAAAAGAGAACAGGCAGGGGGCAGCTAAATGAAAGAAGAAAAACGGGTCTTATGGAGAGTCCGCCTTGTCCTGTGTATGGTGGTACTTTTGGTGGCACTGATTGTGCGCTTTGCAGTTGGTGGAAAAACTTATGCGGACAGCAAAATTTGGTATACCGGCCTGCTGCAGAATTCGGTTCTTCCGGATTCCACAGCGAAAAATCTGCAAAAAAAATTTGTGGAATGGTTTCCGCAGGCCGACTTTTCAAAACCTGTTTTGCCGCAGCAGTCTAGCCATACCCAGTCGGACGGCGGTTCGTCTAAAGGGAAATCAGCATCTTCAGTAGCCGCAAACAGCAAAAAAACATGATTTTTTTTACAGGAAACTGCCGTGTGGAAACAACAGTGCCTTTTTTTGCATTGATGGCATTCCTTCTACTGGCAGATAGGACCGGTGCGGCACTGTGCGGACTATGTGCGGCAGCACTACATGAGGGCGGACACCTCCTGGCCATGCACTTGTGCGGGCGGGCACCGATAAAAATCCGTTTCACAGCCCTTGGTGCAGAAATTTCCGCGGAGGGTGGGACGGAGTCTTATTTAGAGGACGCTTTTATTGCGGCTGCCGGTCCACTGGTGAATCTATTGCTGTATTTGCTCCTTTTATTATGCCGAATTTTGGCACCGGTCAGCCCGGCTGTGCAGCTTTTTGCTTTAGCAAATATCGTACTGGCAGTTTTCAATTTACTCCCTGTTCAGCCACTGGATGGGGGACAGGCACTTTTAAGTTTGCTGAGCTGTCATTGTAAAAGAGAGACTTCATATAGGATTGTGCAGATATGCTCTTTTATGACATTGGTACCGATTGGGGTAGCCGGTTTTCTGCTCTTGTTTCGCTCCCACTGGAATGTCACACTGCTGCTGGCAGACATTTATCTTTTTATTCTGCTGCTAATGAAGCCAGAAAGGTTTGGGCAGGCTTGAAGGGCAGCTGTATCTGGGGTATAATAAATAAGATTACAGCCATATCAGACTGGCTGCCCCAGGAGGATATATGATTAATCGAGAAACTGAAACGCTGCTAAGCCGTGTGCAGAAACCCGGCCGCTATGTTGGCGGAGAACTGAACAGCGTTGTAAAAGATAAACAGAATATCGAAGTCCGGTTTGCTTTTTGCTTTCCCGACACATACGAGGTTGGAATGTCCCATTTGGGTATAAAGATTCTATATAGTCAGCTGAATACACGGGATTATTTATGGTGTGAACGTGTCTTCACGCCGTGGCTGGACATGGAAGAAGAACTGCGGAAAGCAAATTTGCCGCTGTATGCATTGGAAAGCGGTGACCCGGTAGGAGACTTTGACATCATCGGTTTCACCTTGCAGTATGAACTTTGCTATACAAATGTTTTAAATATGCTGGAGCTGGCGGGTGTACCACTCCTTTCCCGTGACCGAAAGGGACTCAAAAACCTTGTCGTGGCAGGTGGCCCCTGCGTCTGCAATGCGGAACCAATCGCCGATTTCGTTGACCTTTTCTTTTTGGGCGAAGGTGAAGGAGTTGACTTGGAAGTTTGTGATTTGTATCGGGAATGTAAAAAAGCGGGTGCTACAAAGGAAGAATTTCTGACCCGGGCAGCACAGATCCAGGGCATTTATGTACCGGCTTTTTATAAGGTAACATATCATGATGACGGTACCGTACAGGCAATTACGCCGAATCACGGCGCACCGGCGCGTGTGAAAAAGCGTCTGATGATGGACATGGACAACAGCTTTTATCCGGATAAATTTATTGTGCCTTATATCGATATTATCCATGACCGTGTTGTGGAAGAAGTTTTTCGCGGCTGTATCCGTGGATGCCGCTTTTGCCAGGCGGGATTCCTGTACCGCCCGGTTCGGGAAAAAAGTCCGGAAGTTGTGGACAGGCAGTGCCATGAGCTGTGTGAGAGTACCGGCTACGACGAGATTTCTCTTTCTTCATTGAGCACCAGTGATTATACACAAATCAATCCTCTGCTGGACCGTATGCTGACGTGGTCAAAAGACGAAAAGACCAGTATTTCTTTGCCTAGTCTGCGTGTGGATGGCTTTCAGCCGCAGGTTATGGATAAAATTAAAACTGTCCGGCGCAGCGGCCTTACCTTTGCGCCGGAGGCCGGTACGCAGCGCCTGCGCAACGTTATTAATAAAAACGTAACGGAAGAAGAACTGATGAAAACCGTCAATACCGCTTTTTCCGGCGGGTGGAGTACCATTAAGCTGTACTTTATGCTTGGTCTGCCAACGGAAACGATGGAGGATGTAGAAGGTATTGCTCAGCTGGCACAGAAAGTTGTGGATGCGTACTACGCAAATCCAGCGCGGCATAAGGGACGTGGAGTGAAGGTCACGGTCAGCGCCTCTGCTTTTATTCCCAAACCACATACGCCTTTTCAGTGGGAACCGCAGGATACCATGGAACAAATGGAAGAGAAGCAGCATCATATGCTGTGCGCAGTCAAGTCACATAAAATCAATCCGACCTGGCATGATGCTTCTACCAGTCTGATAGAAGCTGTTTTTGCATGCGGTGACCGTAGGCTGGGACCAGCACTGTTGGAGGCACATCGCTGCGGCTGCAAAATGGATGGCTGGGAAGCGGGCTTTTCCTTTGAAAGATGGCTGGATGTTTTCCGGCGGAGCGGAATTGACCCTGCCTTTTACGCCAACAGACGGCGCAGCTTTGATGAGGTTCTTCCATGGGACCATATGGACTATGGCATTAGCAAGGAATTTTTAATACGAGAGTGTAAGCGTGCATATGCCGCACAAACAACACCGAACTGTCGTGAGGCCTGCTCTCACTGCGGAGCAGCACAGTTTGGGGGAGGTATCTGCTATGAGAGAGATTAGAGTGTGGTTTTCTAAGACCGGTTCTGCCCGCTTTATTTCTCATTTGGATCTTATGCGCTGCATGACTCGTGCTGCCCGCCGGGCACATTTACCGCTGTGGTATACACAGGGGTTTAATTCCCGTGTCTATATGACATTTGCGCTGCCTTTAAGTCTTGGTGTTAGCGGGCTGCGGGAAAGTATGGACCTGCGTTTGGAACAGGATATGCCGGTTGAAGAAATAACGAAACGCATGAACAAAGTTTTGCCGCCGGACATTCGGGTACTGGACGTGACGGAACCGAAAATGAGGCCTGGCGAAATTGAATTTGCGTCCTATCAAATTTTTCTGCCGTCAAAAAAACCGCAGTCGCTTTCACAGGGCATCCAGGAACTGCTTCAAAGGCAGCCGCTTTTGGTTGATAAAAAATCCAAACATGGTGTTCTGCAGATGGACCTGCACCCGGAACTTAACCGTACACAGGTCAGCGCAACGCCAGAGGGTGTTTGTATTCATGCGGTCTTGCCGGCTGGCTGCAATTTTAATCTTAACCCGCATCTGCTTGTCAACTGTATTGAAACATATTTAAAAATCACTTTGAATGCACAAATTGTGCGTACAGATTTATACAATGCGGGAATGCAGCCGTTTATATAAAGCATTTAAGTATGTATTCCCTTATATGGGAATACATAGATTTTGTTTTCTGTGACAGACTAGTGTCACAGGAGGCGGAAGCATGAAAAAAGATTATTACAACCAGATTTTGTCGGGAGGGCAACCGGATTTTGGGCCTGATGAGGAAGAAGGGGATCGTCCCTCTGATACGGGGACCATTATTACCGGCTCTGGGCATCATAAAATTCAATGCCTGACGATTATTGGACAGATAGAGGGCCATACCATTCTGCCCAGCAACAGCAAAACGACTAAATATGAGCATGTTATCCCACAGCTGGTCGAAATTGAAGAGGACGAGAAGACAGAAGGACTGCTTATGCTGCTGAATACCGTCGGCGGCGATGTAGAGGCGGGCCTAGCTTTGGCAGAACTTGTTGCAAGTATGAAAAAGCCAACGGTTAGTTTGGTATTGGGCGGTGGACACAGCATTGGCGTTCCGCTTGCGGTGGCGGCGAAGCACAGCTTCATTGTGCCGAGCGCAACTATGACGATTCATCCAGTGCGGATGAGCGGCCTGTTGATTGGAGTACCACAGACTCTTGACTATTTTCAGCGGATGCAGGAGCGTATTACACGTTTTGTCGCCGCCAACAGCCGGATGTCAGAAAAACGATTTATGCAGTTGGCAATGAATACCAAAGAATTGGTCATGGATGTCGGAACTGTACTGGATGGTGAAGACGCTGTAGCAGAGGGACTGATTGATTCATTGGGCGGTTTGTCTGATGCAGTAGACTATCTGTACCATATGATTGACCGTAACCACAAAAAAGCGGCTGGAACAAAATCTTCTAAACCCTCCAAAAAAGCACATAAATCTTAATATTCGGCGCACTGCGCCGTACATTCGTACTGGTTGGAAATTGCTCTTTTAAAACATAAGGGGAATGTTAAATTGGCACAAAAGAAATCAAATCGTTCACGTTCTTCCGGAAGGCGAAAACCTTCTGGAAGAACGCCAACAAAGGCAAAGCAGCAGCGAACGGCAAGCCGTACACCGCCGCGTCAGCGCACACGCAGTCCGGCGCCGCCAGTTAATCGCCGTACACTGGAAACAGAACAACGTCAGTGCCAAATATCGGCGGTCCTGCTGTTTGCACTGGCAATTTTACTTGCCTGCATTGCGCTTGTTCCAGGGGTACATATTTGGTTGATGCTGCACCACCTGGTGCGGGGATTGTTTGGCGATTGCGCCTTCCTGTGGCCGATACTGCTGCTTTATGTGGCCTTTACTACGGCTTTTGAGCGACAGGGCAGTTTTATGAGCACAAAAGTTGGGCTGTCAGCAGTTTCCATTGTTTTGTTTAGCGCGGTTGTAACTGCTTTTTTACAGCCATCTAATGTTTCCATTTCACATGGATTTGGAGAAAAGCTGCTTAGCCTTTTCCTTTCCTGCAAAGACCATGGCGGAGCTGGTCTGGTCGGGGGATTGATTGGCATTCCTATGATTGCAGGGCTTGGCAAAACTGGCGCATGCATTTTACTGATACTGTTGCTCTTTGTTACGCTGATGCTGCTGACAGGGACGACACTTGCAAGATTGTGGCATGGAATTCAAAAGCCGGCAAAAGCAGTTAGTCAGGCAGTAGGAGCCGTACATGAAAATTATGTAGAATCCGTACAAATTAAAAATCGGAATCGAGATATTGACATTCCATTGGATAATGAAGGAATGCCAATGCACCCAGTACAGACGCCGCAGCCAAAAAAGAGCAGAATAGCACGGCCTCGTTTGCAGGATATCTTTGGGTCTAGCGAAAGCAAAGAAAAGAAAACTTTTTCCCGGCAGGTACCGCCTTCCGCTATTGTGGAAAAGCCAATTCGTGACGACCGTGTCCATAAGAATGAGCCAGAACAGGAACAGCATCAAGAACAGCCAGACAGTGGGTCAGCACAGGCAGCAGAAAAGTTTATGGAACATGTCAAAAAACAGGTGGAAACAGTTCAGCAAGAACAGAATCATCCGCCGGAGACTCGTCCAGAAAACGGGGAACAGCCAGCAGCAAAATCAGAGCCTGTGCAGGAGCAGCAGGGACAGGACGGCTATCAGCGACCGCCGGTTTCTATGCTGGAATCATCCCCAATGCCCGACAATTCTTCAATACAGCAGGAGCTGAGCACGAATGGACAGCAGTTGGTGCAGGTACTCAACAGCTTTGGCGTGTCTACAAAGATTGTTAATATTAGCCGTGGGCCTTCTGTTACCCGCTATGAATTGCAGCCGGCTGCAGGTGTCAAAATCAGTAAGATTACCGGTTTGGCCGATGATATTGCCATGAATTTGGCAGCGTCCGGCGTACGTATTGAGGCGCCTATTCCAGGAAAAGCAGCAGTTGGCATAGAAGTCCCAAATAAGAAAAAAAGCATCGTACGTATGCGTGACCTAGTGGAATCCAACGCATTCTTGATGGCAAAGGGCAAGCTGACTGTTTGTTTAGGACGCGATATTGCCGGAGACCCACAGGTAGCGGACCTTTCTAAAATGCCGCATTTGCTGATTGCTGGTACCACCGGTTCTGGCAAATCGGTTTGTTTGAATTCCTTTATCATCAGCCTGCTTTATAAATCTACACCAAAAGATGTTCGTTTTTTGATGATTGACCCGAAAGTGGTTGAGCTGTCCATTTATAATGGCATTCCGCAGCTTTTGGTTCCGGTTGTAACGGACCCGCGCAAAGCTGCCGGTGCCCTTGGCTGGGCTGTAACGGAAATGCTGAAACGCTACAAGCTTTTTGCAAAATACAATGTACGCGATCTGAAATCTTATAATAGACTGGCCGCCCAGCACGATTATGTGGCAGAGGACGGTACACCCGTTGAATATATGCCGCAGATTGTCGTCTTTATCGAAGAGCTGGCAGATTTAATGATGGCGGCTCCGAATGAGGTGGAAGATAGTATCTGCCGCCTAGCACAGATGGCGCGTGCTGCCGGAATGCATCTGGTTATTGCTACCCAGCGGCCTAGTGTGGATGTTGTAACTGGCTTAATCAAGGCCAATATTCCAAGCCGCATTGCGTTGGCGGTTTCGTCACAGGTGGACAGCCGGACAATACTGGACACAGGCGGAGCCGAAAAACTGCTCGGTAATGGCGACATGCTTTTTTCTCCGGTTGGTGCACAAAAGCCGGTCCGTATTCAGGGTGCCTTTGTTAGTGATAGTGAAATTGAAAGTATTGTAGAATTTATTAAGCAATCGCAGAATCCTGGATATGACCCGCAGATAGCAGAAGAGATTGAAAAGAATGCAGTGGCTGATAAAAAAGAAACATCATCATCCTCTTCTTCTGCACCAGATGTGGACCCCATGCTGGAAGATGCAGTGAAATGTGTGGTGGAAGCTGGGCAAGCCTCTACTTCTCTGCTTCAGCGCCGTCTGCGTTTAGGGTATGCGCGTGCGGGACGAATTGTTGATCAAATGGAAGAAATGGGGATTATCGGTCCACGTGAGGGAAGCAAACCGCGGAAGGTGCTTATCACTTATCAGCAGTGGCTGGAACGCAGTGCGACAAAGCCACCGGAAGAAACCACTGAAAATGGATAAAAAATGGAGGTAACTATGAAAACTGTTTCTATTGACCGTTTTGAAGGCAAGTATGCAGTCTGTGAGGATAAAGATGGAGGACTCTTTGGCATTGAATCAGCTGAACTGCCGGAAGGTGCCAAAGAGGGTACCGTGCTGCAAATAGATGATACAGAGGGTATACTGCAGATTGACCAGCAGGAAACAGATCGCCGCCGCAAACAAAATGCTCGTCTGCAAAATGATGTCTTTTCTAGATAGAATTGCATAATATTTCCATTCTATGTGCATACTCCTGATAAAGAAAAGGGGGTATTTCCGCATGAAGTGGAAACTTTGGGAACGCGCTGTTGTATTGGGGCTGATACTGTCATTTGCTTTTTCCTGCACATCGGCAGTTGCGGCAAGTGAGGGGATTCCCGGACGCGTTCTGCGCCTGCATGTTTTGGCAAACAGCGATTCTGCTTCAGATCAGGCGTTGAAATATAAAGTGCGCGACTGTATTCTGCGCAGCAGCGATGTGTGGTTTTCCGGGGTACGCACCCGCAGCCAGGCAGAACAGGCGGCGGAGCAGCATTTGGCGGAAATACAAAAGCAAGCCACAGAAGAGCTTCGGAAAAATGGTTCTTCTGCACCGGTCCGCGTGAGTTTGGAAGACACATGGTTTCCAACACGTCAGTATCAGGCGGTTACGTTTCCTGCGGGAACTTATCGTGCCTTGCGTGTGACAATTGGCAGCGGTGCCGGACATAATTGGTGGTGCGTATTGTTTCCTGCCCTGTGTCTGCCCTGCGCCGAGCCAAAACAGACACTGCAGGACGTGCTGACACAGCCGCAGGAAGATTTGACTGGCTGTCCCTATCAAATTAAATTTAAAACAGTTGAGCTTTATGAGCAACTAGAAAACCATCTAAAAAGCGGAAAATAAAGAGTCATTTTTGAAACAGCAGAAAACCTGTATTAGCGGCTTCTGCTGCTTTTATTTTAAAGGAGGCTAATAAAATATGCTGCACTTATTGCTGGGCAGAGCCGGAAGCGGAAAGACATTTTCCATTCGGGAACGCCTGCATAGCATGGCAAAAGGAGGACAGACACAGCTATTCCTGCTCGTCCCGGAGCAGGCTTCATTTGACAATGAACGTGCATTGCTGAAACTGCTTGGGCCAAAAGATGCACAGCGTGTACAGGTACTCAGCTTTTCCCGCCTGTGTGATGCGCTTGCAAGAAGTTACGGCGGCGGCGCCGGGCGGCGGCTGACGGACGGCGGCCGTGTCATTCTAATGAGTCAGGCATTAGAACAAATAAAAGATACACTTCAATTTTATCGGCGCAGTGCACAGGGAACCGAACTGATTCAAATGCTGTTGGATGCCAACGCTGAATTTAAGTCCTGCGGGATTTCCCCACGGGACCTGCATAATGCAGCGATACAATCGGACAAGTCTGTTCTTCGGCAGAAACTGGAAGAACTCTCACAAATTCTAGATTGCTATGAGGCACTAGTTGCACAAAGTTGGGTAGACCCACAGGACGATTTAACACGTGCGGCCGCATGCCTTGAAAAACATTCGTTCTTTCAAGGAGCAGATGTTTTTATTGATGAGTTTCAAAGTTTTACAAAGCAGCAGTATGGCGTTCTGCGTTTCGTGATGCGTCAGGCACAGGAGGTAACGGTATCCCTCTGTACCGACACATTGGAGGATTCGGAACATGGTATGGGACTGTTTTCGATTGTACGTCAAACGGCTTATAGCTTCATTAGATTGGCAAATGAAGAAAATGTACCGGTAGCTTCTCCGGAAAAGCTGCCGGCAGGTATCCGGTATTATTTTGATGATTTGCGGGAATTGGAAGCATATTTCTACCGTACAGAGAATATCCAGTCGGCGGTAACAGCAAAACATGTTACTTTATATGAGGCGGCGAACCCGTATGAAGAAGCCTCTTTTGTCGCTTCGGCAATTCGGCATCTTCTGATGAAGGGACAGTGTCGGGCAAGGGACATTGCGGTTGTTGCGCGGGATATGGACAGTTACCGGGATATTTTGGATACCGCATTGGATACTTATGAAATTCCCTATTTTATGGATGAGGCTCGTGACATTACACATGAACCACTCATGCGTTTTGTTCTGGCTGCATTCGCAGCTGTGCGGACAGGCTATGACAGTGAAACGATTTTCACTTATCTAAAAACGAATCTTACAGGAATTACACCGGATGTTACAGCTGCATTGGAAAATTACTGCTTTACATGGCAGATTAGCGGGAAAACCTGGCATCAGCCGTTTACACTGAACCCGGACGGCTTTACCGGAAGTTTTACACCAGATGAACAGAAACGGCTGGAGGGCCTTGAAAAAGCACGGCGACAAATCATAAATCCGCTGGAAGCGTTTGCAAAGGTCACTTTACATACAGATGGAGTTTCTATAGCAAAGGCAGTATATCAGCTGCTGCAGGATGCTGAAGTTCCCAAACATTTGAAAGAGCTGGCAGCTGCTTTGGAACAGGCCGGTTCACCGTCTTTGGCTGATGATACACTTCGTCTTTGGGATGTGCTGATGCAGGTACTGGACCAGTGTGCACTGGTTTTAGGGGAGCAGCCTATTGCCCGCAGCCGCTTTGAAGAACTGCTGCGGATGGTGATTTCTGACAGCCAAATAAGCAGCATTCCACAGGGACTGGACCAGGTCACGGTGGGCGCAGCAGACCGAATACGTATAGAGTCACCTAAGGTTGTATTCCTTTTAGATGCAGCGAAAGAAGATTTTCCAAAAGCACCTGGTACAGCAGGAGTGTTTAGTTTTGCAGAGCGTCTGTCACTGATTGATGGAGGTCTGCCGCTGAACGATACAATGGCTGGTGTAGACGTACAGGAACGCTTTTTAGCGTATGCAGCAGTCAGCGCTCCTTCCTGTCATTTGTACCTTTCCTGGCCTACAGTAGACACCGGAGGAAATACAAAATTGCCTTCTTCGATTGTTACAGAAACGCAGCGCATTTTGAAAAATGTTTCTGTGCAAACAGCATTCACGCTTCCAACAGCTTTTTTCTCCAGCAGCCGAAAAGCGGCATTTTCTCAGTTGGCCCGCAGCTGGGGACAAAAAGCAGATGAACAGGAAGCTACTTTGCAGGCATTGTTTTCACAGGAGCAGGATGCTCCTCAGCTGGCGGCGGTTAGGCGCGCAGCAGAACATACGCCGCTGTGCTTTGCAGAACAATCCCGTGCCAAAGAACTTTTTCACGCGGATATGCGTATTTCGGCTTCTCAGGCAGAAACCTATGCGAAATGTCCGTTCCAGTACTTTTGCCAGTATGGCCTGCAGGCCAAAGAACGTCGTACGGCGGAACTAGACCCAATGGAATACGGCAGCTTAATGCATGATTTATTGGAGCGGCTATTTTCCAGCTTTTGTGCGCAAGAATTGAAAGATATGCAGGAGGAAAAGTTAAATCAGTTGATTCTTTCTTTTATTTACGACTATGTAAATGAAAAAATGGGTATACATGCAGAAAATATTCCAAGGTTTCAGCATCTTCTATTCCGTGCGGCGCAGGCAGCTTTTGTTATTGCCAGACATGTGGCGGAGGAACTTTGCCAAAGCGAGTTTGTACCATCGGATTTTGAGCTTCCCATTGGTCCGCAGGGGGTGCCGGGAATCCATTTGGCACTCCCGGATGGCGGAAGTGTAGAGCTCATTGGTAAAGTGGACCGTGTGGACACGTGGGAAGAGGAAGGCCATACTTGGATTCGCGTCATTGACTACAAAACGGGGCAGAAACGGTTTGCGCTGTCCGATGTTCTGTACGGAATCGATATGCAAATGCTTTTATACCTTGCTGCACTGTGTAAAAATGGGAAAGAGAAATATAAAAATCCGATTCCCGCTGGTGTCCTGTACATGCCCGCTTCTGTATCTGCGGTGCTGGTGGAACGTACCGAGGAGCACAAACGGGACAAGCAGCAAAAGCAACTGTGTATGAATGGCCTAATATGCAGTGATACAAAAGTTATTAAGGCGATGGAACAAGGCGCTGGCGGCAAGTACATACCCGTTAAGCAAAATAAAAATGGGGACTACCGCAAAACAGATGCAATGGTTACTGAAAAAGAGCTAAACAGCATTCTGCGGTATACCGAAAAACAACTTCAGGAAATGGGCAGACAGCTGCACAGCGGAAATGTACAGGCCATGCCTTTAGAAGATGCCTGCCAATGGTGTCCCTATACTTCTGTATGCGGGCATGAAGAAAATGGCCCGGTCCGGGAAGAAACTGTGCAGAAACAAAATGAGATTTTGCAGCAGATTCATAAAGAAGAGGGGGAAAAAGATAGATGAGCGATAAAAAGTGGACTCTTGAACAGCAGGATGCAATTTCTGCCCGTGGTGGCCCTCTGTTGGTGTCTGCTGCGGCGGGTTCGGGGAAAACGGCTGTATTGGTAGAACGTGTAGTTAGCTTAATATTAGATTCCAGTCAGGGAATTGCTGCGGACCGGCTGTTGGTTGTTACGTTTACAAAAGCGGCCGCAGCAGAAATGAAGGACCGTATTGACCGGCGTCTGTCCTTGGAACTGCAGAAACATCCAAACAGTACTTTCCTGCAGCGACAGAAAATTTTGCTCTCTCATGCCCAAATCGGTACTATTGATAGCTTCTGCAAAGAATTGATACAGGAAAATTTCAGTCAGCTTGGTGTACCTGTAGATTTCCGTGTAGCGGACCAGAGTGAAATGGAAGTTTTGCAGGCACAAACTATGACGCAGGTATTGGACCGGTATTATGCGGCAGACGATGCGAATTTCCTGCAGATGGCAGACAGCATTTCCTCCAGCAAGAATGACAGGCAGCTAACAGAAGTTATCCAGACATTATATCAGTTTGCCCGCAGTCATCCGTTTCCGCGCCGCTGGCTGCAGGAAAAAGCAGATATGTACAGAGAAACAAATCCAGATAGAACAGAGTGGGGTAGCTCTGTTCGGAAATATGCAGAAGCAGCGCTTTCGTATAGTATGCAGATGACAGAACAATCGGCTGCCCTTTTAGATAAACTTGGGGAAACAGATAAGCTGCGGGAAGCACAGCGGCCAGTTTATGAAGAAGACTGGAGCATTTTGCAGTGTTTGCGGCAGACAGTGCAAAAAGGGGACTGGGATGCTGTTTATCAGCAGATCCATTCAGTGAGCTGGGAACGGATGCCTTCTGTACGGGGTTATCAAGAAAGTTCATATAAATTAAAAGCAGATGCCAACCGTAAAGAAGTTAAAAAAACAGTAGAACAATTAAAACATCTCTTTTGCTGTAAAAAGGAAGAGTGCCGCGAAGATTTTGAGCGTTTGCTGCCCGTTGTCAGCAAGCTGGTTTCTGTTACCGAAACCTTTAGTGACCAACTGAATACGGTTAAGAAGGAGAAAAAAATATTAGATTTCAGTGACTTGGAACATTTGGCACTGCAGCTATTAGTACAGGAAACACCAGATGGCTGGAAACGTACGCCGGAAGCAGATAGCCTGTCACAGCGGTATGACGAAGTATTGGTTGACGAATATCAGGATACGAATGAACTTCAGGACTTGCTTTTTCGGGCTATTTCTCAGGAAGAGAAAAATTTATTTATGGTTGGCGACGTGAAACAGAGCATATATGGGTTTCGTCAGGCAGAAGCTGGGTTGTTTTTGGAAAGGCGCAGTCATGCTGAAATTTATTGTAGGGAAGCTCCCACATTTCCTTCCTGCATAACACTGGGGAAAAATTTTCGCAGCCGTGTAGGTATCATTGCGTTTGTCAATTTCCTTTTCCGTCAGCTGATGAGCAAAAATGCCGGAGGGCTGGAATATGCAGGCCCTGATGAATTGCTGTATGGTGGTTCTTATCCAGAAAGCCCTGTCCCAGATGCTGAGCTGGACGTATTAGAGTGCAGTACAGACGATGGGGACTTAGACCAGATAGAAGCGGAAAGCCGCCGCATAGCGGAGTATATAACGAATTTTCTTGAAAATGGAACGGTTCAGGAGAATGGCAGACGGCGTAAAGGACAGCTTCGGGACGTTTGTATCCTTTTGCGCAGTGCCAAAAAGTATGCACCACAATATGCGCGTATACTCAGCTCTTTTGGGGTACCGACATGGGCCAGTTCAGAAAATGGATTTTTTGAAACATCAGAAATACGTACGGCGCTTTCTTTTCTGCGCACAGCGGACAATCCACTTTTGGATATTCCGTTGCTAGCGGTCCTTGCGAGTCCGGTATATGGCTTTACGCCAGATGAACTTGCAAGTATACGGATGGAAAAGAAGAAAGGACCTGTTTATCTTGCTGTTCGTAAAAAAGCCGCAGCAGGAAATACACGCTGCCAGAATTTTTTGGAAGATTTGCAGGTTTACAGGGCACAGGCAGCCACATTGCCGGCGGACCGCTTCCTGCTGTTTTTCTTACAAAAAAGCGGCTATCAGGATTTAGTGTTAGCAATGGACCATGGCGAAACACGTCTTGCTAATTTACACCTTTTGATAGAATATGCCAGGAAGTATGAACAAAGCAGTGCAGGCGGTCTTTCCGGATTTATACATCTCATTGACCGCATGCAGCGGGAGGGTAGTGATTTAAGTGCAGCCAGCCCCGTTGCGGAAAGTGCAGATGTTGTACATATTATGAGCATTCATCACAGCAAAGGGCTGGAATTTCCTGTTGTTATTCTGGCAGGATGCAGCCGACGATTCCATCAGGAAACTAACAAAGTGTGTCTGAATGCAAAGCTTGGTTTTGGTTTGCAGTTGCAGGATGAAGAAAGCGGATGCCGTTATACAACTTTGCCGCATGAAGCTGTTTCACTGGAACAGAGATGCGATGGCATGAGCGAAGAACTGCGAGTTTTGTATGTTGCTGTTACGCGTGCAAAAGAAAGACTTTTGATTCTTTGCTCTGGGTCAAATGTCGAGAAAAAGCTTACTTCATGTGCTTCCAAATTAGGAAAGGAAGAAAAACTTCCTGCCTTTCTTGTACAGAAAGCGGGGAGCACTGCAGATTGGATTTTACTATGTGCTTTGCGTCATCCGAATGCCGGGGCTTTGCGAAAAGCGGCAGATGCAGTGGATTTGCCGATTGTTCCGTGCAGCCAAAAATGCCATTTCAAGATTGTTTCATTTTCCGGTCCTTTGCAGCAGACTGATGGAACGGAAAAAACAGAGCAGAATGTTTCTCCGAACCCAGAACTATACGAAAAATTGAAGAAGGAAACGGAATACATCTATCCGTATTTACGGCTGGGACAGGTACGTGCAAAAACCGCGGCCAGCGAAATCGCCGCGGCGCCGTTTGAACGGAAATACGCAGCTATGAGCAGGCCGGCTTTTTTGGGGAAGGGCGGCTTAACGCCGGCTGAGCGCGGCACGGCACTGCACGCCTATATGCAATATGTAGATTATAAAACAGCTGCTTCTAATCCGGAAGCAGAGCTGGAACGGCTGTATAAGGAAGCGTACCTGACAAAAGAACAGGCAGATGCAGTGGATATCAATAAAATCAAGCATTTTTTTGCGTCACCGCTGGCAAAACGAATTTTAAACAGCAAAAAAGTTTTGCGGGAATATCGTTTTACAATTGAGATACCAGCATCACGGCTGGATATTTCTTTGCCGCCAGACATGGGACAGGAGCCTGTTGTTGTACAGGGCGCAATAGATTGTGCATTTGAAGAAGCAGACGGGCTGGTACTGTTGGATTATAAAACCGACAGAGAAAAAAATCCGGACAAACTGCGTGACCGCTACCAGGTACAGCTGATGCTCTATAAAGAGGCACTGACACAATGTACAGGAATGCCTGTAAAAGAATGTCTTTTGTATACCTTTTCTTTGGGGAAGACGATTATTTTGTCTGATACATAAGAAATAGTTTGTACTGCGTCAGCAAAAAAGGACTTGCGTCAAAACATAGCTTGTGATATACTATATAGGCATTTGAAGTCCGCCGCTCCCGGCGGGAGTCAATGCCCGATTATATGTGACATTGAAGCGGGCAGTCCTCTGCTTACCCTAAAAAGGAAGCATGAATGCCTGAAACAGGAGGAAAAATCATGAACGCATTACAGTTAATTGCACAGGACTCTGTAAAAGAAGACAAGCCTCAGCTGGAAGTCGGCGACACCATCCGTGTAAGTGTTAACATCCGTGAAGGTGACCACGAAAGAATCCAGGCATTTGAGGGTACTGTCATTGCCCGCCGCGGTTCGGGTGTCAGCGAAACATTCACGGTACGCAGAGTTTCCTATGGTGTTGGCGTGGAGCGTGTTTTCCCGTTCCATTCTCCGAACGTCAAAAAAGTAGAAGTTATCCGCAAAGGCCACACTCGCCGCGCAAAGCTCTATTATCTGCGTGACCGTGTGGGCAAAGCTGCTAAACTGCGTGAAGTTGTTAAATAAAAGAAAAGCTGTGAATAGGCCGAAAAAGGGACATGAATGTGTCCCTTTTTTTAATATTCATCCTCATCATGTACCAGGCATAGAAGATTTATGAATTTGGCTTTGGAGGATAATTTCATGCAGATACGCAGTAACAAGGTTGGTTCGGCCCATCACAGCAAAGTACAGTCATGCTATGAGTGGGCTGATGCGCTGTTTATTGCGGTTGTCATATTGGTTTTGGCTTTTTCATTTTGTTTGCGGATTGTCAGTGTCAGTGGACCGTCTATGCAGCCAAATCTGTTTTCCAGTGATAAAGTTTTGCTTACTTATTTTGGAACATCACTGCAGTGCGGGGATGTTATTGTAATAGAACATACGAACAGCAGAGAACCTATCATTAAGAGAGTAGTTGCTACAGGTGGACAGACTGTTGACATCCATGCGGGAATAGTATCCGTTAATGGCCAAGCACTGGATGAAAGTGCTTATCTGGTAAAAGGTATAAAGACAGAGCAGGAAGGAACAAATGTTCATTATCCGCTGACCGTACCGGAGGGCAAGATCTTTGTTTTGGGAGATAACCGTTCTATTTCATTGGACAGCCGCAGCAGTGAAATTGGACTGATTGATCAGAAAGATATTTTGGGAAAAGCGCAGCTGGTTCTTTTCCCATTTTCACATTTTGGAAAGATTAAAGGGTGAAACATGAGCGAAGCACAATCTATACAGTGGTTTCCGGGTCATATGGCCCGTGCCAAAAAGCAAATTGAAAAATCCTTAAAACAGGTAGATGCTGTTGCTGAAATTGCGGATGCGCGGATTCCTGTCAGCAGCCGAAATCCAATCCTTGAACACATTATTCAGGGAAAGCCGCGAATCATTTTATTGAACAAACGGGATATGGCAGACCCAACTGCTACAAAACAATGGGTTTCTTTTTATCAACAAAAGAATATAGAAGCGGTAGATATCGACTGCAAGAGTGGAAAGGGGCTGGGTGCTTTTCAGCCCGCTGTGCGCAAAGTGCTGGCACCACAGATAGCTTCCTGGAAGCAGAAAGGCATGACGGGACGTACGATTCGTGTGATGGTTATTGGTATTCCAAACGTTGGAAAATCATCTTTTATCAATCGCCTTTCACATGGCAGTCATGCTGCAGTAGAGAATCGGCCAGGTGTCACTCGCTCGAATCAGTGGTTTTCGATTGGAAAGGGATTCGATTTGCTGGATACGCCCGGCGTACTATGGCCAAAAATTGAGGACAAAATGGTAGGCGAACACCTTGCGTTTACGGGTGCTGTGAAAGACGATATTCTCGATTTAGAGGACCTTGCATCGCGCCTTCTGGAACTGCTCTGCCGTTTATACCCGAATGCTGTACGTAGCCGCTACAAACTTGGAGAAACAGATTTTTCCGGTATGGAAGGTTGGCAGATTTTGCAGCTGGTTGGAAAGAAACGTGGTATGCTGGTTTCCGGCGGCGAGATTGACACAGAGCGTACTTCTAAAATGCTGCTGGATGAATTTCGTGCAGGTAAGATTGGACGCATTACGTTGGAACAGGCGGGGGGCGTACAATGACCAAACAGAATGAGCCTGTGGATTGGCTTTTGTATGAACGTGCTTATCTGCGGAAAGGGTATTCTGTTATCTGTGGGGTAGATGAAGCGGGACGCGGCCCACTGGCAGGTCCGGTTTTTGCTGGTGCGGTTATCTTACCGGAAGGGTGTGTTATAGACGGCGTCAATGACTCTAAAAAGCTGTCTCCGAAAAAAAGAGAAGCGCTGTATTCTTTGATTACCGAAAAAGCGGTTTCGTGGGGTGTCGGTTTTGCGACAGAAAAGGAAATTGACCAGATTAACATTTTACAAGCTACTTTTTTAGCAATGCGCCGTGCGGTACAAAAATTAACACCGCTGCCGCAGATGGCTTTGGTGGATGGCAATCAGATGCCACCACTTGGCATACCGGTTCAAACGATTGTAAAGGGAGACGGCTGCTGCGAAAGCATAGCGGCAGCATCTATCCTTGCAAAAGTTAGCAGGGACCGCTTAATGATTCAACTGGACGAAATGTACCCGCAATATGGGTTTGCAAAACATAAAGGATATGGAACAGTCCAGCATCGCCGTGCTTTATTGGAATATGGTCCATGTCCCATTCATAGAAAAACTTTTTTAAAAAAGATATTAGGAGAAGCGCATGCATAGGACTGGTGCAGTTGGGGAGGATTTTGCAGCTGCCTATCTGCAGCGAAAGCATTGCCGCATTGAGGCGCGGAACTATCATTCCAGATATGGGGAAATTGATGTGATTGCTTCCAATGAAATACATCTTATTTTTTTAGAAGTCAAAACCCGTTCAGCAAATGCAATGGTTTCTCCGCTGGCGGCGGTTACCCCACAGAAACAGCGCAGAATTTTCAAGACAGCGCAGACATATTTGATGCATTTTCCTACGCAGTTGCAGCCTCGTTTTGATGTTATGGGGATTACAGTAGGGAAGGATGGACTTACTGTACTGCAATATCAGTATTTGAAGAATGCGTTTACTGCAGATGGCATTTCTTAAGTTAAATCGGAAAAGCTTTTTGACAACAGCTGAAAAATATACTAAAATGATAACGCAATAAACCACCGGCCGGTTTCGCCATATTTGCATCCAGAAAGTGGGGGCTATTCTTTTATGCAGTATTTATCAACCCGTGATTTCGGGAAAAAGGTTTCTGCCGCTCAGGCGATTGCGCAAGGCATTTGTCAGGACGGAGGTCTGTTTGTTCCACAGGAGATTCCAAAATTAAGCAGCCACGATTTGGAGCAAATGCAGAAGTGCAGCTATGTGGAACGTGCCCAGAAAGTGCTGTCCCTCTTTTTAACAGATTTTTCAGAAAAAGAAATTGCAGACTGTGTACAGGCTGCCTATACGGAAAAAAAATTTCCGGGTGGACCTGCACAACTGTCAGCTCTGCAGGAACAGGATTGCAGCATGTATCTGCTGGAGCTCTGGCATGGCCCGACCTGTGCCTTTAAGGATATGGCTCTGCAGGTTTTGCCACATCTTTTGACAAAAAGCTGTCAGAAAATACACACCGATAAAACGGCAGTCATTTTGGTAGCAACATCAGGGGATACCGGAAAGGCTGCACTGGAAGGCTTTAAGGATGTGCCAGGGACGAAAATCCTTGTATTTTACCCGCAGAACGGCGTCAGCCCCATGCAGAAACGCCAAATGGTTACACAGGAAGGCGAAAATGTTGCTGTTTGTGCAATAGAAGGTAACTTCGATGATGCACAGACAGGTGTGAAAAAGATTTTTATCAATACTGATATGTGCCAAAAACTAGCGAAAAATGGAATGATGTTTTCCAGCGCCAATTCTATTAACCTGGGTCGGCTCTTACCACAGATTATTTATTACATTTCAGCATACTGTGACCTCATGGTGAATGGCAAGATTCAAGATAGGCAGGAAGTTAATGTGGCTGTTCCCACAGGAAACTTCGGGAATATTTTGGCCGCTTATTACGCCAAACAGATGGGCCTGCCAATTAAAAAATTGATTTGTGCCAGTAATGCCAACAATGTTTTGACAGAATTTCTGCGGACAGGCTGCTATAATCGCAACCGCGCATTCTATACGACTATTTCTCCGTCTATGGATATTCTTATTTCCAGCAATTTGGAACGCATGCTCAGTACTTTAACCGGTTCTGACGAACAGGTGAAGAACTGGATGCAGGAACTGTCACAGACCGGGACTTATCAGGTAAATGATGACGTCATGCAGAAGCTGAAAAATATTTTTTGGGCTGGATTTTGTGATGATCAAAAGACGAAAGAAGAAATCCACACTTTGTATCAGGAGGAGAACTACCTCTGTGATCCGCATACCGCAGTTGCAGTAAATGTATATAAGCAGTATGTTTCCAAAACAGGAGATGCCAGTACGCCGACAATCATTGCTTCTACAGCCAGCCCGTACAAATTTGCTGACAGTGTGCTGCAGGCCATTGGGGGCAGTGCGGCATCTGACGATGACTTTGCTAAGATACAGGAACTGGCTACTGTTACGGGAACACCGATTCCGCAGCCTATCCAGGCGCTGCGGAGCAAAACGGTCCGTTTTGCAAATTGCTGCAGACCGGATGAGATGTTTTCCAAGACACTGAAACTGATCGGGGCTGACTCGTGAATTTTAAAACCGGTCCGTTTTGCAGAAGGGACTAGAAGAGATGGCATTATATGCAATATCAGATTTGCATCTGTCATTTGGAACAGACAAGCCAATGGACGTTTTCCCAGGATGGGATAATTATACAGAACGACTTGAAAAGAATTGGGAAGCTGTGGTAAAGCCAGAAGATACAGTCGTTATCGCGGGAGACATCAGTTGGGCGATGAAACTGGAAGAGGCACAGGCAGACTTCAGTTATATTGACCGCCTTCCTGGACATAAACTGATTTTAAAAGGAAACCATGACCTGTGGTGGTCCACCCGTTCTAAACTGGAAAACTTTTTCACCGCATGTGGCTTTTCAACAATTTCCATCATACATAATTCAGCAGTAAGAGTTGGAGCACTGGCCGTTTGCGGCAGCCGCGGGTGGCTGTACAATCCTCAGACAGCACAGGATATGAAAATCGTTAACCGGGAAGTTGGCCGGTTAGAAGCATCTTTACAGGCGGGTGAAAAGCTTGGCGGTATTCCGGTCGCCTTTTTGCACTATCCGCCGGTTTATGATAATGCCTGCTGTGATGAAATTTTCGAGGTACTAAAAAAGCATAATGTTTCAGACTGCTACTTTGGCCATATCCATGGGAGTCAGGCTGCCAAACGTGCTGTTATTGGAGAATACCGCGGCATTCGTATGCACTTGATTTCATGTGACTACCTTTCTTTCTGCCCGCTGTTGGTGCGTGAGTAAGGCAGAATGTTACGCATTTTTAAATTCTTGTCAGTTTTTATGGAAAATCAACTATAAGTATGTTATACTGTTAAACGATAATTTGCAATTTTGCAGGAGGAAATCAATATGAGTCTGAAATCATCCAAGAAGGTCGATACAAATCGCTGGCAGTTAGAGGTTGCTGTTGATGCCTCAACTTTTAATGCCGCTGTCGACCATGCCTATAAAAAGCAGAAGAACCGCATTGCCGTTCCCGGCTTCCGCAAAGGCAAAGCACCGCGTTCTGTTGTTGAAAAGCTTTACGGCCCCAATATCTTTTACGAAGGTGCTGTAAATGAAGTGTATCCGGACGCTCTGGACGCAGCTGTGAAAGAAGCTAAGCTGGATATGATTCAGGACAAAATCGACTTTGACGTTGTTTCGGTCGATGAGAAAGACGGTTTGGTTTTTAAGGCCACCATTACGGTCAAGCCGGAAGTAACAATTGATGGGTATAAGGGAATTAAAGTTACCAAAAAATCCGAAAAAGTTATGGCCGATGAAGTAAATGCAGAGCTGAAAAAGGTTCAGGAACGCGATGCCCGTATGGTTACGGTTGATGACCGTCCTGCAGCAAAAGACGACATTGTTGATATTGACTTTGACGGTTCCGTTGACGGCAAATCTTTCGAAGGCGGAAAAGCCGATAACTTCTCTCTGACTTTGGGTTCCGGTCAGTTTATTCCGGGATTTGAAGACCAGATTATCGGTAAAAATACCGGCGATGAGTTCGATGTCAATGTTACTTTCCCGCAGGATTATCATGCTGAAGACTTGAAGGGTAAAGAAGCAGTCTTTAAAGTTAAAATTCATGAGATTAAAGTCCGTGAACTTCCGGAACTCGATGATGAATTTGCAAAAGATGTCAGCGAATTCGATACTCTGAAGGAATACAAAGCAGATGTTAAGAAGCATCTGGAGGCTGATAAGAAAGAGGCCGTTCGGGATGATATGGATAACCAACTGATTGATTCTTTGGTTGCTTCCCTAAAGGGCGAAATTCCGGCTGTCATGTACGCAAATAAGGCAAACGATGATATTCGTGACTTCAGCTATCGTCTGCAGAGCCAGGGACTGGATATTCGGACATACATGAAATACACGGGCATGGATCAGGAAAAATTGCGGAAAGCTTTTGAGCCGCAGGCTGAGCGTCAGGTTAAGGTTCGCTTGGCATTAGAGAAGATTGCAGAACAGGAAAAACTGGTTGCTTCTGATGAAGATATCGAAAAAGAATACAGGAAGATGGCTGACCAGTACAAGACAGACGTGGATAAGATTAAGGCAGTGGTAGAAAAAGAAGCACTGGCCTCCGATTTGGCTGTCGAAAAAGCAATCGATTTTGTGCGTGACCAGGCTGATGTAATGGATGCGCCGGCAGAGAAGAAAAAGAAATCCACAAAGGCAACTGCAGCAAAAAAGACAAAAGCCACAAAAAGCTCTGCAACAAAAAAAGCAGCAGACAAAAAGGACAGCGCTGAATAAGTTTATCCTGTAAGACCAATACTGCTTTTTGTGTGCAGTTCTATGGGAGGGTTTATCGTGAGCAATTTAGTTCCTTATGTTGTTGAACAAACAAACCGCGGAGAACGGCAGTATGATATTTTTTCCAGACTGCTGAATGACCGTATTATTATGCTGAATGAAGAAGTAACCGATGCAACGGCAAGCTTGGTGGTAGCGCAGCTCTTGTTTTTGGAAGGAGAGGACCCTTCAAAAGATATCAGCTTATACATTAACAGTCCTGGTGGCTCTGTAACCGCTGGAATGGCCATTTATGATACTATGCAGTATGTTAAGTGCGATGTTTCTACAATCTGCCTTGGATTGGCAGCAAGCATGGGCTCTTTTCTACTGTCTGCTGGTACCAAAGGGAAACGCTATTCCCTGCCGAACACAGATATTTTAATTCATCAGCCCAGTGCCGGTATGCAACAGTCACAGGTGTCTGATATTATGATTCATGCTAACTATTTGGAAAGCAAGAAAAAGTTGCTTAACCAGCTCCTGGCTAAGAATACGGGACAGCCGCTGGAAGTCATTGAACGGGATACTGACCGGGATAACTTTATGACACCCGAAGAAGCCTGTGAATATGGGCTGATTGATAAAGTTATTACACAAAGATAAGCAGGTGATTGCATGTCCAACAATGGTGATATTACCGACCGGGAGATATGCTGCTCTTTCTGTGGTAAACCGCAGAGTCAGGTGCGCAGATTAATCGCCGGACCAGGAGTATATATCTGTGATTCCTGTGTAGAACTGTGCCAGTCCATTCTGAACGATGAAATGAATCTCTCTACTCATCATCATACAGAACCCGCACAGGAGAATGCAGCAGAACTGCCAAAACCGCATGAGATTAAAAAACGCTTAGATGAATATGTGATTGGACAGGATGCTGCAAAGGTAGCATTGTCTGTTGCTGTGTACAATCATTACAAGCGCATCTATTATGGTGAAGACGACCATGTTACGCTTTCAAAGAGTAATGTGTTGCTGCTGGGGCCTACCGGTGTTGGCAAAACGCTTTTGGCACAGACACTGGCACGCATTTTGGATGTCCCCTTTGCTATAGCGGATGCTACAACCCTGACAGAAGCCGGCTATGTTGGTGAGGATGTAGAAAATATTCTGCTTCGCTTAATTCAGGCTGCTGACTACGATATTGAGCGGGCTGAACGCGGTATTATTTACATTGACGAAATAGATAAAATTGCGCGAAAGTCCGAAAACCCGTCTATTACCAGAGATGTTAGTGGTGAAGGCGTACAGCAGGCTTTGCTGAAAATCCTGGAAGGAACAGTTTCCAATGTTCCACCGCAGGGTGGCAGAAAGCATCCTCAGCAGGAGTTTCTGCAGATTGATACAAGCAATATTCTGTTTATCTGCGGAGGTGCTTTTGATGGCCTCGAAAAAATTGTAGAGGACCGGAATGTTTCCACTTCTCTGGGCTTTGGTGGGGAAGTGCACAGCAAAACGGAATTGGATGCAATGAACTGGATGTCCAAGGTCGAACCACATGACCTTGTGAAGTTTGGCATTATTCCGGAGCTAGTGGGCCGTTTGCCAGTCATTACTGCGCTAAGCGGTTTGGACGAAAACGCACTTGTGCGTATACTGACAGAACCCAAAAACAGTTTGGTCAGCCAGTATAAACGGCTGTTCCAGCTGGATAAGGTTGACCTCGAATTTTCCGATGATGCTTTGCAGGCAATCGCACATAAAACGATTGAACGCCATACAGGTGCGCGTGGCTTGCGTTCTGCCATGGAGGAATTGCTTACACAGTTGATGTATGATGTTCCTTCTGATTATACGGTGGAGAAAGTTGTTATTACTGCTGATACAGTTAACACTGGTGCAAAGCCAGAACTGGTTTACAATCCGGACCGTCAGCCGGTGAAGATAAAAATGGCACTTCCAAATCCTCCAAAGAATAAAGGACGTCGGGACACCGCTTGAAGCTTGTTCTGCTGTTATTTTAAAATATGAGGGCTGTTGTATGTGGTAACCCAGACTTTTGTTACCCGCAGCAGCCTTTTTTAGTAAGGAGACAGATAATGGTTATAGAAAAGGTGGACCCAGTGCAGCTTGCTCCCGAAGATACACAAATACTACCCACACTTGTTCTGCGTGGATTGGTTATTTTCCCGGGAATGATGCTGCAGTTTGACGTTGGCCGCAGAAAATCTATTCTTGCGCTTGGAAAATCCATGGAAGAAGGCCAGCTGATTTTTCTGGTTACACAAAAGGATTTGTCCGTGGATGATCCGGGCTCGAAGGATATTTACTCCGTAGGTGTCGTTGCCCGCATTCGCCAGATTGTTCGGCGTACAGATGATGGAATTCGTTTGTTTACCGAAGGATTGTATCGGGCAAAGGTATGTGCAGTTAAAACAGAAAATCCTTTCCTGTTAACAGAAGTAGAAAAAATAGAGGATAAAAAGCGGAACTCTACACCGAATTCTGAGGCATTGATTCGTTACACACAATCTTTATTTCAAGACTATATTCAGAACTACACCCATGTGGCTCCCGACATTGTTATGGGCGTTGTGCAGAAAAAGGATTGTGGGGAACTGGCCGATTATATTGCCATGAATGTTTCGCTGGATTACGATAAAAAGCAGGAAATACTTGAGGAGCTTCATCCCTACCGGCGCTTAAAGAAGCTGAGCGCTATGCTGAAATCGGAACTGCGGATTTTATCTATCGAATCCAAAATTTCTGAAAAGGCAAAGGACCAGATAGATGAAAACCAGCGAGATTATTATTTGCGGGAGCAAATGAAAGCGATTGCAGATGAACTCGGTGAAGTTGACAATCCTTTGCAGGAGGCCGACCAGCTTCGGGACCGCGTTAAAAAAGCCGGACTGCCGCAGGAACAGGAAGAGAAGCTGCTGAAAGAATGTGACCGACTGGCGAGAATGCCGGAAGGTTCTCATGAAGGCAGTGTCATTATTACTTATGTAGAAACCTGCCTATCTTTGCCGTGGAACAAGTCATCAAAAGACCATATTGACCTGCAAAAGGCTCGCCGCGTCTTAGATAGGGACCACTATGGCTTGACAAAAGTAAAGGACCGCATTATTGAGTCACTGGCAGTAAAAAAATTGAATCCAGATGTGCAGGGCCAAATTCTATGTCTTGTCGGCCCTCCGGGAGTTGGCAAGACCAGTATAGCGCATTCTGTCGCAGAAGCAATGGGACGCAAATATGTGCGTGTGAGCCTAGGCGGCGTGCATGATGAATCTGATATACGTGGGCACCGCCGAACCTATATTGGTGCTATGCCCGGCAGAATTATCAATGCAATTCAGAAAGCAGGAACAAACAATCCCGTCTTGCTGCTGGATGAGGTCGATAAGCTCGGTAATGATTACCGTGGTGACCCCTCATCTGCTTTGCTGGAGGTTCTAGACAGTGCGCAAAATAGCACATTTGAAGACCACTATGTTGATATGCCATTCGATTTAAGCAAAGTGTTCTTCATTACGACAGCAAATGATGCTTCCAATATACCGGAACCTTTGTATGACCGAATGGATGTCATTACCCTTGGCAGCTATACGCATGAAGAAAAATTTCAGATTGCGACTAAATATCTGGTCCCGAAGCAGCTGAAAAACAGCGGCATTTCCAATAAGAATCTGCGAATTGCTCCTTCAGCAATTCGTGCAGTCATTGGCGGCTATACGCGGGAAGCCGGCGTTCGTGGCCTTGAACGACAGATTTCTACTATTTGCAGAAAAAGTGCTGTGAAAATCGTTGAGGACCCAGAGCTTGTAGTTCGTGTTACGCCGAAAAATCTGGAGAATTTCTTAGGGCCCTGCAAGTTCCGTGACGAATCTTTAAATAAAAAAGATACTGTTGGTTTAGTAAATGGTCTTGCGTGGACTTCCGTGGGTGGTGTCATGCTGCCAATAGAAGTAGCGGTTATGTCTGGAACTGGAAAGATTGAATTGACTGGCTCATTAGGTGATGTTATGAAAGAATCCGCACGGACAGCTATCAGCTGCATTCGTACACGTGCTGATAAACTCGGCATACCGAGCGACTTTTACAGCAAATACGATATTCATATTCATGCGCCGGAAGGAGCTGTCCCTAAGGATGGCCCAAGTGCCGGTGCGGCTATGGCTACCGCTATCACCAGTGCGCTGACGAAAATCCCGATTCACCATGATGTTGCTATGACCGGTGAAATCACGCTGCTTGGGCGTATTTTACCTATCGGTGGTCTGCGGGAAAAAACGATGGCTGCTTACCGGGCAGGCATTAAAACTGTTTTAATTCCAAAGGATAATGTATCTGATTTGGAAGAGGTAGATAAGGTTGTTAAAGACTCTGTTGAGTTTTTGCCCATGGAACATATTGACCAGGTTTTAAAAAATGCTTTAATAAAGAATCCATTTCAGGCAGTTCAGCAGTAAGGAGTATATATGAAGATTGAATCGGCACAGTTCGAATTTGCTGCAGGGATAAAAGAACAACTGCCAAAAGGAACGCTTCCTGAAATCGTATTTTCCGGGAAATCAAATGTAGGAAAATCTTCGCTCATCAATAAGCTGCTTAACCGGAAGTCCCTTGCACGGGTGAGCGGGCAGCCAGGGAAAACAGCGACAATCAATTTTTATCGTTTAGATGGCTGTCGTTTCGTTGACCTACCTGGATATGGTTATGCAAAGGTATCCAAAGAAGAAAAGCTGCGCTGGGCCGAGCTGGTGGACGGTTATTTTGCCGAAGACCGTCCCGTTGTTCTGGTAATACAGATTTTAGATATGCGTCATGAACCAACGGAAAACGATATGCAGATGATACAGTTTCTTTTGCACAATCAGTTTCCGTTTTTGCTGCTGGCAACCAAAAGCGATAAACTGAACGTTTCACAGCGCAGGGAAAGGCAGTCGGCATTGCAGCAGTTGTCCGAGCAGACACATGCCCCACTTCACATCTTTTCCGCCCGCAGCGGGGAGGGCGTAGGAAATCTGCGTTCTGCTATCAAAAAGGCTTGTGAATCCACGAAATAATCATAAAATATAACACAGGATTGGTGGGAAAGATGAAAATGCTGAATGAAGATCTGAAAATCAATCAAGAAGGTCATCTGTTATTTGGCGGTGCGGATACAGTTGCACTGGCCAAACAATATGGCACGCCGCTCTATGTTATGAATGAGAACAGGATTCGTAAAATCTGCAATATGTACAAACAGTCCATTGAAAAATGCTACCATGGCAACGGACTACCGCTCTTTGCCAGTAAAGCATTTTGCTGCAAAGAAATCTGCCGCATTATGAACGACGAGGGAATGGGACTGGATGTTGTGTCCGGTGGAGAACTGTACACTGCCATGCAGGCAGGGTTCCCGCCAGAACGTATTCAGTTCCACGGTAACAATAAAACGACGGAAGAAATGAAATACGCGTTAACCTGTGGTGTCGGTCATTTTGTGGTGGATAATTTGACAGAGTTACATACGCTGGATAATCTGGCCGGTTGTATGCACGGTCATGCCAATATTCTGCTGAGGATTAAGCCCGGTATTGATGCCCATACCCATAAATTCATTCGTACCGGCCAGATAGATTCCAAGTTTGGCTTTGCACTGGAAACGGGCGAGGCTATGGCGGCGGTGAAAGAAGCCCTGCAGGCGAAAAATGTTACTTTGACTGGCCTGCACTGCCATATTGGTTCCCAAATTTTCGAGATTCAGCCCTTCCTGCTGGCGGCCAAAGTAATGCTGACTTTTATACGGGATATTAAGGCGGAAACAGGTGCAGAGTTGCAGGAACTCAATTTGGGCGGCGGCTTTGGTATTAAATATACCGAGCAGGACCAACCGGTTCCTTATGACCAGTACATGGAGCAGGTTTCAAAAACTGTACATAGTTGCTGCAGTGAATACAATCTGGCACTGCCTAAAATTTATATCGAGCCAGGCCGTTCCATTGTGGGAGAATCGGGTTTAACACTCTATACCATAGGTGCTGTTAAAAGCATTCCGAATACTCGGACCTATGTTTCGGTTGATGGCGGCATGACAGATAATCCCCGCTACATTCTGTATCAATCCACTTATGAAGCAATCGTTGCAAACAAGGCAGAAAAGCCACGGGATTATACCGTGACGATTGCCGGCCGCTGCTGCGAATCCGGCGATTTGATACAGGAACACACACCTATCCAGAAGTGCGCCCCCGGGGACATCTTGGCGGTTCTCTCCACCGGTGCCTATAACTATTCAATGGCGTCTAATTACAACCGTGTTCCACGCCCGGCGGTCGTCTTTGTAAAGGACGGCAGCCCGCGTGTCGCTGTGCGCAGAGAATCCTATGCAGACCTTGTGCAGAACGATTTGTAAGTCTTAGTGAATAGAATACAGCATGAGGTAAAGGGCAGCAAAATGCCCTTTACTTTTGCACTTTTTTAGAGTAAAATTTTAAATAGGAACAACGACAAAATATTGCAATGAACAATGTAGGAGTGAACTGATTTGAATTCAAAAATTAAAGATGACAGTGTAGATTTCCTTTTTCAGGCGGTACTTTCTTTAAAGACTCCAGAGGAATGCTATGCTTTTTTTGAGGATTTGTGCACCGTGCCGGAGATTAAGGCCATGTCACAACGCTTGCTGGTTGCGCATATGTTGAGTACAAAGCAGAACTATCAGCATATTGTACACATCACACATGCATCTACTGCAACAATCAGCCGAGTAAACCGTTCGTTAAATTACGGGTGCGATGGTTATAAGTTGGTTTTTGACCGCTTGGATAAAAAAGCAGAAGAAAACGACAAAAAAGAAACGAAGAATGACCAATAAACAATTTTGGCCATGTATACTTACGTAGATTTTACTGGAAACTCATAAAAAGGAAAGACCAAGTTTTATGGATAGAATGATTCGTTGCCTTACAGAAAGCAGCCACATTATGGCTTGTGCTGTAGATTCTACTTACATGGTAGCAACAGCACAGCAGATTCACCATACCAGTCCAACCGCAACAGCCGCTTTGGGCCGTTTACTGACAGGAACATCTATGATGGGTGCCATGTTGAAAGACCAGGGCTCCAGCTTACAAGTGAAAATCAGTGGTGGAGGCCCAATTGGGAGCTTAACGGCAGAAGCAGACTGCTTTGGAAATTGTCACGGATATGCTGTACATCCTGAAGCGGACCTTCCGCTGAAACCAAACGGAAAATTGAACGTAGGTGGAGTTGTTGGCCGTAATGGTCTGTTAACCGTTGTCCGCGATGATAAGGGCCATAAACCCTACTCGGGACAGACCCAGCTTGTGTCAGGAGAAATTGCAGAAGACTTGGCAGCGTACTATGCATATAGTGAGCAGATACCTACGGTGTGTGCTTTGGGTGTTTTGGTGGGAAAAGAAAACGAGGCGCAGATACTGGCCGGCGGCTTGCTGATACAGGGTATGCCGGGTGTTACAGGGGATGAGCTGGAACAGCTGGAGAAGAATGCAGCAAAATTGCCCGCCGTTACAAAAATGCTGGCTTGTGGGAATAGCATAGAAGATATGTGTGACCTGGCTTTACAGGGAATGCCGTTTAAAAAGCTGGACGAAAGCAAAGTAGCCTATGCCTGTGGCTGTTCAAAACAGCGGGTGCTGCGCGCGCTGTCAACGCTGTCTCCAGCAGACATTCGTTCTTTGGCAAATAAGAAAACTGGATATGCGGAAGCAACATGCCAATTTTGTGGGCGTAAATATCGTTTTTCCGAGGAAGAACTGCAGTGCTTGGCGGCTACTGTCGAAAAAAGCAAAAACAACAAATAATTTTTTAAAAAATCCCTTGACATTCATCAAATGATGGTGTATTATAATACACGTCGCTGATAAACAACAGCAGCGCAGCAAAAATTGGGAGCATAGCTCAGCTGGTTAGAGCACCTGCCTTACAAGCAGGGGGTCATAGGTTCGAGTCCTATTGTTCCCACCAGCAGTGGCTCGGTAGTTCAGCTGGTTAGAACGCTAGCCTGTCACGCTAGAGGTCGACGGTTCGATCCCGTTCCGAGTCGCCATTTTTGCCTCTGTAGCTCAGTAGGTAGAGCAGGGGACTGAAAATCCCCGTGTCAGTGGTTCGATTCCGCTCGGAGGCACCATTTGCGAACGTAGCTCATTTGGTAGAGCGCCACCTTGCCAAGGTGGAGGTAGCGAGTTCGATCCTCGTCGTTCGCTCCATGTTTGGCGTCATAGCCAAGTGGTAAGGCATGGGTCTGCAAAACCCTGATGCCCCAGTTCGAATCTGGGTGACGCCTCCATGTCGCAGTAAACAGAGAGCTTTGTTTTCTCTGTTTACTTTTTTTTTATCTGAATGGAGGAAGTAACCGGGAACATGAATACTCAAACAGTTGAACATCCGCTGCGACCTGTTTTTGCGGCTGATTCCCGTGTCCTGATATTGGGCACCATGCCATCGCCAAAGTCGCGTGAAACCGGATTCTATTATGGACATCCACAAAATCGTTTTTGGCGCGTATTGGCAACTGTCTTTCATCAGCCGGTACCAAGTACCATAAACGAAAAGAAAACCTTGCTGCTACAAAATCATATTGCACTATGGGACGTACTTCGTGCCTGTTCTATTAGTGGTGCAGATGATTCAAGTATCAAGGACCCACAGCCAAATGATATTCCAAAGCTGCTAAGCAGGACAAATGTATATGCCGTCTTTACAACAGGGAAGAAAGCATATTCCCTGTACCAAAAATTGGTTTTTCCTACGACGCATTTACAAGCGGTTTCTTTACCGTCCACTAGCCCGGCAAATTGCAGAGTTTCTTTTACTGAACTCGTACAGGAATATCGTTATATCGCGAAGAAAGTAGAAGAAGGAGAAGAAAAAGAAAAGAATGGAAACTGCTGTTAAGCAAATTGAATCAAAGCAAACACCACAGCCAAACCGTATGGGTGTACAAAAAATGGTGCCTTTAGTCATTAGCATGTCATTGCCTACTATTTTTTCTATGCTGGTGCAGGCGCTCTATAATATTGTAGACAGTATTTTTGTTTCTCGCATCAATGAAAGCGCTATTACAGCAGTTTCATTGGTCTTTCCAATACAGAATCTTTTAATTGCTGTCTGTATTGGTACTGGCATCGGCATGAATTCACTGATTGCCCGGCGGCTTGGCGAGAAAAAAATAAAGGAAGCAAATCTGGCGGCGGACCATGGCGTGCTGCTCAGTGCCCTTAACTATGTATTTTTTCTGCTTCTTGGCCTTTTTGCGGCAGCTCCATTTGCGCATTCTTTCACAAAAAATCCACAAATCCTAAAGTGGGCTGTGCAGTATATGCAAATTGTGTGCATTGGTTCTTTTAGCTTTTGCTTTGAAGCTAACCTTGAAAAAGTCATTGGCGCAACTGGAAACATGGTATATCCCATGATTTTCCAACTAACAGGGGCGGTTGCTAATATTATATTGGACCCAATCTTTATTTTTACATTGCATATGGACGTTGCCGGTGCAGCGATTGCAACGATTATTGGGCAGTTCCTTTCCCTTTTGGTGGCTGTGTATGTGATACGCCATAAGAAAATGGAAGTACATATTTCTTTGCGGGATTTCCATTTCAGCTGGCAGACAATTCGGGATATCTATACCGTCGGTTTGCCGTCCATTGTTATGAATGCGATTGGTTCTGTTATGACTAGTGGACTAAACGCAATCCTTATTACGTTTAAAGATATAGGTAATACAGCTGTAGCGGTTTTCGGTGTATATTTTAAATTGCAGATGTTTGTGTTTATGCCCGTTTTTGGGCTGAACCAGGGCATTATTCCGATTATGGGGTATAATTATGGTGCCCACAATAAAAGGCGCTTAAATAGCTGCTTGCGTATCGGGATTGTTATTGCTGTATGCATTATGCTGTTTGGCATGACTTTGTTTATGGCAATTCCGGGTCAGCTGCTGAAAATATTCGATGCGTCGCAAAGTATGCTTTCAATGGGCATTCCAGCACTGCGCACCATCAGCCTTTGTTTTCTTCCGGCTGCACTGGGAATTTTGTTGTCTGCCGAGTTTACAGCTGTAGGTAAAGGCACATACAGCCTGATTGTTACGCTTATGCGGCAGCTGTGTGTGCTGCTTCCAGCGGCAGCCATTTTGGCTCAAGTAACAGGACGGGTAAATGCAGTATGGTTTGCTTTTCCGATTGCAGAAGTTTCATCTCTACTTACAAGCATCATCCTTCATATTCGCCTAAAAAAGACTCTGCTTCAAAAGCTGTAAGGTTCTGCTCCTTCCTCTGTCAACATATAAATGTAAATGCGAAAGAGGAGGAATGAAAATGAAAGTAAAACATATCAATATTTGGATGCTGGCAGCTTTTATTACTGTCTGCGTCCTATTTTTATTTTTGCTCTCTGTTTCCTGTTTCCATACTGCACAAACAGCTGTGGCTGCGGCGGCTGTACGACCGCTTGTGGTTTTAGATGCAGGACATGGTGGAGAAGATGGGGGAGCAGTCGGTTGCTCGCCTGTGCCCGAAAAAGTTTTAAATCTATCGATAACGAAGAAAATTGAAAAAGGATTGACATCTGCAGGCTGCCGTGTTGTTATGACACGTACAGATGATACAATGTTGGGGGACAACACACTCTCCACTTTGCATGAACGGAAAGTGTCTGATATTCATAAACGGCTTTCTATTTTGCAGGAAAATCCGGGCGGTATCTTCGTTAGTATCCATCAAAACCATTTTGCAGATGGTTATTATAATGGTGCACAGGTGTTTTATTCGTCGAATCACCCCAAAAGCAAAATTCTTGCGGAATCTATACGGCAATCCATCGTATCCAGTGTACAGCCCCAAAATAAACGGAAAAACAAAGCTGCTACCAGTTCCATTTATTTGCTGGCACATGCAAAAGATCCGGCAATCCTAATAGAGTGTGGTTTCCTCTCAAATGCCTCAGAAGCAAAACTGCTAAACGATACTGCTTATCAGCAGAAAATGGCCGACGCTGTTACACACGGAATTTTGAATTATCAGAAGCAGGGTGCTGCAGTGTCCTCTGCTGTGTCTTCAAACCGCTTGTATTCCTCCGTATCCTCCGCTATAATAAAGTAATTAGGAAAAAATTAAACACAAATCCATTAGTCCATTAATTATTGGTATGAGGAATGAACAAACGATGGCAGGAAAACTAAAAAGTATTTATAGATGTACAGAATGCGGATATGAATCTGCAAAATGGTATGGAAAATGTCCGGAATGCGGTGCATGGAATACCATGTCTGAAGCGCTGCAGGAGCCAGCTGTTTCGATGCGGCGCGGTAGTATAGGGCAGGGAATTTATCATCAAACAGCGCCGCAGGCGACACCAATTCGAGAAATTAGCATGGAGGAGGAGCCACGCTATAAAACGGGCGTTTCGGAACTGGACCGCGTTCTAGGTGGTGGAATTGTAAAAGGTTCCATCATCTTAATTAGTGGTGAACCGGGAATCGGTAAGTCAACGATATTAACGCAGATTTGCGCTTATTTAGGAAATACTCTGAAAATTCTATATGTTTCTGGTGAGGAGTCCAGCCGACAGATTAAGCTAAGGGCAAACCGATTGGGAGTGGAGCCAGACAATCTTTATATTTTGACGGAAACAGATATACAAAGAGTTTTGGAGCAGGTCCGAACGGAAAAACCGGATTTATTGATGATTGACTCTATTCAAACGATGAATGATACAGAATTAAACTCCGCTCCCGGCAGCGTTACACAGGTTCGTGAATGCACAAATGCGATTATGCATATCGCAAAAGGAATGGAGATTCCTGCAATCATGGTAGGTCATGTCAACAAAGACGGAGCCATTGCTGGGCCGAAGGTCTTGGAACATATTGTTGATGCGGTTTTATATTTTGAAGGTGACCGTCAGATGAGCTACCGCATCTTGCGCGCGGTAAAAAACCGGTATGGCTCCACCAATGAAATTGGTGTTTTCGATATGGAAGAAACGGGGCTGCATCAAGTAGAAAACCCGTCAGCATCTATGCTGACGGGTCGGCCAACGAATGTTTCCGGTACTTGTGTTACCTGTGTGATGGAAGGCAGCCGTCCTATATTGGCGGAGCTGCAGGCACTGGTCACTTCGTCCGGCTTTGGGAATCCCAGAAGAATGGCAACCGGCTTTGACTATAACCGCATGAATTTACTCCTTGCGGTGCTGGAAAAGCGGGCGGGCTATTATTTTTCAAATCTTGATGCCTATTTAAATGTAGTAGGCGGTCTGCGTTTGGACGAACCTGCGTGTGATTTGGCGGTATCCATGGCGCTGGTTTCCAGCCTGAAGGATGTACCGATTGCCGATGATGCGGTCATTTTTGGAGAAGTGGGCTTAACGGGAGAGGTTCGTTCAGTTATGCATGCAGAACAGCGTATCAGAGAAGCAGAACGAATGGGTTTTCATCGATGCATTCTTCCGTGGTACAATTTAAAGTATCTTAGCGGCCGGCAGGCAAATACAACGATACAGCTGACCGGCGTTAAAAATGTGAGACAGGCTTTTGCGGCGCTTCAGCAGGAGTAGTGGTGTTTGCTTCATATACGGCGCGCGGTATTGTGCGAACACAGTGGATACAGCCGTTCGGTTCATAGTGCGTGATGGCCGAGGGCGGTTCTACCGTACAGTATCCGTCCTTTTGATAAGCACAGTCCTGGTCACAATGAACAAGCATTTTTGGTTACCTCACTTTTCCTTTTTTATTTCAGTATGAGGTAAAAAAATTGCTTTTATGCAGAGAGGAGAAGCTATCATTTCACGTGGAATTGAAATTCCAAATTTACCGCAGCAGCGTGTTACCTTAGTCGCGGTGTCAGAAATGACTCCAGCTTCTGTTGTGAAGGCATTACAGGCCCTTTCTATTAAAGTTATGAAGGTTACTGCGGATAACCGATTCACAGGTTCGGTGTCTTCCCATGCAGATATGCGGTGCCACTTAACGGGCAGCCAAACAGGCTTTTGTACAGATGAATCCTTGCGAGCGGAATTTCTGCGAAGAGGTATTTCTCTTTTCAGAACAAATGTTCATAAATTTTCCAAATATCCAGAGGACTGCAGTTTGAATGCAGCCAGAGTCGGATCTTATGTTTTTGCAAATCCAAGATGTATGTGCAAAGAACTTCAAAAATTTTATAAAGAGGAGCAAGAACAACAAAAAATAGAATTCATACCGGTTCGCCAGGGATACACCAAGTGCAATATAGCAGTTGTAGATGAAAGGTCCATTATAACCGAAGACAATGGAATTGCGGCCGCAGCGCGAAAAGCTGGTTTGGACGTTTTGCAGCTGCGGCCTGGGATGGTTCAGCTGGATGGCTATCCATATGGATTTATTGGCGGCAGCTGCGGAAAATTAGCACCGAATGTTTTAGCGTTTGCTGGTTCAGTTTGGAGTCATCCACAGGTAGAACAAATTATTCGATTTTTAAAGGAACACCATGTTCGGGCGTTATCCTTAGGCAATGGACTGCTGCAGGACATCGGCGGTATTTTGCCTGTAAAAGAAAAAGAGTATAAGAAGAGATGAAAAATCAAAAAACGTAATTATACAAAATGAACATTTTGTATAATTTGGGGAGGCCGGAAGCACGTTATGAAAGAAAAATATATGAATGAAGCTCCAATCATCATTAAGCAATTTTTAGGCTACTTACAAACAATTAAAGGTAAATCTCCAAAAACGGTTGAAGAATATTATTTAGATTTGCGTACTTTTTTTCGGTATCTAAAACAGCATCGGGAGCCTTCGCTGGCGGATAAACCTCTAGCGGATATCTCGATTGCAGATATAGACCTCACTTTTGTTAAGTCGGTTACCTTGACGGAGGCCTATGAATTCATGAACTATTTGATGGCTGTTCGCCACAATGGTCCTGCGGCCCGATCACGAAAGTGCTGCAGTTTACGGGCTTTTTACAATTATCTAACGCACAAAGCGCATCTTTTGAAGGATAATCCCATTCAAGAGCTGGAATCTCCTAAAGTAAAGCGAAGCCTGCCCAGGTACTTAACACTGAACCAAAGTATTGACCTTTTAAAGCAAGTCAAAGGCCCCTTTAAGGAACGCGATTACTGCATTTTGATTCTCTTTTTGAACTGCGGAATGCGTTTATCTGAATTGGTCGGAATTAACATAAATGATATTAGACGCGGCAGCAATACCCTGCGAATCCTTGGCAAAGGCAATAAAGAACGAATTATTTACCTCAATGAAGCGTGTTTGCACGCGATTGACAATTACTTGAAAGTCCGCCCAAAGGACCACCTAAAGGACAAATACGCCCTGTTTATCAGCAAACAGAGAAAGCGAATCAGCCCTAAAACCGTGCAGTATCTCGTCAAAAAGTACCTATCCGGTATTCAACTGGGCGGTTCAGGATATAGTGTCCATAAACTGCGGCATACGGCCGCAACTTTGATGTATCAACAAGGAAAAGTAGATATCCGTGTTCTGCAAGAGATTTTGGGACATGAAAATTTGGGTACAACTGAAATCTATACGCATCTTTCCAATCAACAGATGGAAAAGGCAGCTGAGTCTAATCCCCTTTCTCACATAACGGAAAAGCAAATTGAATCTGAACAAGCAGAACAAGCAGAAACGGAAGGAGCAGCAGAAATAGAGCAACCGAAACAGCAGGATGATACAACTGCCACACAAACACAGCCAGCCCCTTCTGTTATACATATACAGCATCAGAAATAAAAAACTTCAGAAATAAAAAACTTCAGAAATAAAAAACTTCAGACAGATAAAAATTAAAAAAGCTTACCCTTGCTTTTTCAAGTTCAAGGGCAGGCTTTTTTCTGGTTAAATTTATTAGTCTTCTTCGTCATCATCGTCGTCGTTCGTGTCTTTTTTATGGATGGTATCCCAATCTGTAAAATCCGGGATTCCCTCCTCTTCCATCATGGAGGATTCATTTCCTTCGGAAGCTTCTTTTTCCTTCAATGCCGGCTGCAGCATATGCCGGTCAATAATAGGATAAACCAATGAGTTCACAGTGTAGGACCAGAAACTCCAGAGGAAAAACAGCGCGACTGCAAAAATAATCAACAGAAATAAGGCAATATATTGTCCTATCCACATAAAGGATAACAAGAAGAAAGCCAGTACCGCACTAATGGCAAATGCAATGAGGTTCCAACCCAATGCTGAAATTGCAAAAATACCTGCATTTTTGTACATTTGGGACAACTTCATATTGAAAGTAACAATTTGCAAAGGAATGTAAAACTGCATGGAAGTAAAGATAAATAGGATGGCAAAACTAATGGCAAAAGCGGCAATGATAATAGGCATACCCAGCTGTTTTTGATTCTGCGCAGAAGCGTAAAAAGGAATAGCAATGCTTAATGTGCCGTATACTAGATAGCAAATGATTCCGTTTGATAAAAACTGCTTCCAGTTTTCCTTTAGCTTCTGAAAAAAGTCATGTAAAATAAATACATGCTCTTCTCTGATGTAGTTTCGCGTTTCATAGGTGAGTCCGGCAAGAAACGGTGATAAAGCGATAAGCGGCAAACCGGCCAAAAGAATGCTTTTGGTTTTTGCATCAATCACTACGAAAGCAACCAGCAGAAGGATGGCCGGTACGGCAAACAGAAGATTCAATTTTATGAAATCCCAAAAATGCCGGCCGAAAATTTGCCAGTAATGAACAAATCTGTTTGGCTTTGGTTCGTTTTTAGATATGCCAGGACCAGGGCGATTATAGTTTGAAAAAAGACCCATAATGTGACTTCCCTTTAATAAAATAATCTTTCTTTTATGTTTATCATACACTCATTTAAAATATCCTGCAAGCAAGATATTCATCATCCCAATTTAGCCTTTGGATGACAATGACGGTAAACTTGCTTTACATGGTCATTTAGTAAATGCAGATACACTTGTGTTGAAGAAATATCCGCATGGCCCAACATGTGTTGAATATCTTTCAGGTCTGCCCCATTTTCCAATAGATGAAGGGCAAAAGAATGTCGCAGCGTATGCGGCGTAATTTCTTTTGCAATACCTGCCTGCCGGGTGTAGCCTTTGATGATTTTCCAAAAGCCTTGTCGTGTCAGTCGATGACCGTTTAAGTTTGTAAACAAGGCTTGTTTCTCTTTTGGGTCGGCGATTACTTTTCGCACATGAAATAAATAATCTGATACGGCCATAACAGCTTGGTGGTAAACAGGAATGATACGGCCTCCCCTTTCTCCCCTGCAGTATAAAATACCAGTGTGGAGGTTAATATCCCCTACATTTAGGTTTACCAATTCTGAGACGCGAGTACCGGTTGCGTATAAAAGTTCCAGCATAGCTTTATCTCGGCATCCTTTCGGCTGCGAAGTATCCGGCTGGGATAAAAGCAACTCGATTTCGTCCCCACTAAGGGTTTCAGGAAGTTTTGGTGGTGCTTTTTTAAGCTTAATCTCTTTTGCTGGATTGGTATCGGTCTCCCCGTTTTGCACGAGAAATTGATAAAAACAGCGGATAGATGCTACATGTCTTGTAATCGTTGCGGCAGATTTATTTTGGTTTTGCAAATGCAGAATATAGTTTTCTACCGTCTGTTGGTTCACTTGTGCCGGTGAAAAGATATGCTGTTCTTCTAAAAAATGCAGATAATCAGAAATATCACGTAAATAGGAATCCAATGTATTGGGAGAAACCCGTTTTACTTTTGAAAGGTATGTACCGAATTCTGAACAATACGCTTTCATTTTTCTCCTTCTCTCTTTATAACCAAGATATCAAATATCCCGCAAAGGCCCATGAAAAAAAAGTATCTGCGCCGGCGCCTAAAAAAGCCAGTGCCAAAATACGGGCAAACTGCGAGAGATACTTTATAAATTTAGGTGGTACGCCCTCTTCAGACAGTCCTGCACGGGAAAGGCGGTGAGAAAAGAGCTGCGCTTCTTTTGCAGCCCAGAGAATAGCAAGGCAGCTGCAGAAAGCTCCTGGCAGTAAGATAACTGCATAAAAAATGCCTCCATGCAGGCCATAGGATGTATACAAGTATCCGCTTGTCATGCCTAAACCGATTCCCCGAATAAAGGGTACAAAAGGAACCAGCAAAGCCCCCCACACTGACAGCCCACACAAAAAGCAGGTTAGGATAAATACGAAGGAAGAAGCTGCCGAAGCGAAAAAAACGGACAATAAAGACGAACCATTGTGAAGTGTATAGTTGCTGTTAAAAAGGAAATCCAGCTTTTTCAAAGTGGGAAGCCCCGCTTTTGCAGAGAGCAAAGCCCCGCAAACCACTCCTCCAAGAAGAACGGCTGCTAGAGCAGCTAAAATGCGATTTTGTGAAAGCGCTTCTTTCAGTTGTGTTTTATCCGGAAGTGATTGGGGTAAATGCTGCAAAACAATTTTCATAGGATTGCTGCCTTTCCATTTTTTCTTCTCGGTACTCGTCTGTTGTGTTACAGATAAATGTATGAATCAGGCAGTACAGATATGTCCCTTCCGTTCCTGCAGCACACAACGGAAAAGGTATCACGAAAGGCAGTCTTTTCCTATATTATACCTATTTTTTATTTGTTTCAACAGATAGCCGCAAATTGCCATAAAATTATGAGAAGTGCATAATTGGAAAGGCATAACATAATTGGAAAGGCATAAAATGATACAATTCTCTTATATGATAAACAAAAAGGCACCTGCTGTTTGTGCATAAGCAGGCGCAAAAAAGGATTTTATTCTGCCATTGCCGCTTGAATCATAATTGCACATTCCAGGCGTTTTTTCTCCAGCTGGCAGGCAATGCTGTGTGGCTTCAAGATGCTGCCCTCGTATTTTTGGTTGTTCGCATTGCAGCCGCCGCTGCAATAGAATTTTGCCCAGCAGTTTTTGCATTCCGATTTTGTATAAACGTTGGCGGCAGCGAAACGATTTTTCATTTCATGGTCATATGTTCCATCTAATACGTTTCCCATAATCCATTCATCATTTCCGACAAACTGGTGGCATGGGAAAATTTCTCCCAAAGGAGTTACCGCAACGTATTCATTACCGCAGCTGCAGCCGCGCAGACGCTTAATTGCGCACGGTCCTTGGTTCAGGTCAATCATAAAATGGAAAAAGTTAAAGCACTTTCCTGATTTCTTTTTTTCAATCATTACATTTGAAAGGTGCTCATATTCTTTAAATACAACAGGCAAGTCCTCTTCTTGAATGGAATATGGAAGCATAGGGTCAGAAACAACAGGCTCTACTGAAATCTCATCAAAGCCGAGCCGCTCCATTTCCAGAATATCATTTACAAAGTCAAGGTTATGCTTTGTAAATGTACCGCGGACATAATAGTCCTTATCTCCCCTGCCGGCAACGAGCTTTTGAAATTTTGGCACAATTATATCATAAGAACCGGTTTTGCCGTCCGGGCAGACGCGCAGCCGATCATTCACTTCTTTGCGGCCATCAAGAGACAGAACGCAGTTGGACATCTCCCGATTAATAAAATCTATTTTGTCATCATCAAGCAGCAAACCATTTGTGGTGATTGTAAAGCGGAAATTTTTATTGTACCTTTTTTCCAGGCTGCGTGCGTAGGCAACCGTTTGTTTTACAACATCAAAGTTCATCAGCGGTTCACCGCCGAAGAAATCGACCTCCAAATTATAACGGCTGGCGGATTCTTTAATGAGAAAATCAATAGCAGCTTTGGCTACTTTAAAAGGCATCAGCATACGTCCCTTGCCGAAGTCACCTTGTGCTGCAAAACAGTAGGCACAGCGAAGATTGCAGTCATGTGCAATATTCAAGCACATGGACTTAATAGGTGCGTCTTTCATCATACCGGCAAATTGTTCATAATCGTCGGAAGAGAACAGCTGTCCCTTTGCCTGCAGTGCCAGAAGCTCCTGATAAGCTTCATTTAAAGTGTCAGCACCGTATTTCGGCAAAAGCGCTTTTTTGGCAGCCTCAGGCATTTGCTCCGGAACGGAATCGTCCAGATAATCCAACAGGTCATATGGTGCGGGCTCAAATAGATGAACAGCACCGGAGTTTGTGTCCAGAACAATTTGGAAGCCGTTAAGTGTGTACTTATGTATCATTTTTTAAAACTCCATTATTACAAAAATAAAGGGGCAGACACAGCCTGCCCCTTACGAAAATTGTGCGTTTTTAACAGGACATTATGTCAGCTGTTTCAGCGATTTTTATTTTCGCACTTCTGGTTTGCAACTGTACAGGAAACTTTGCAGGCAGACTGGCAGGATGCCTGGCATTCACCGCAGCCACCCTTAACGCAGCTTTCCTTCAAGTTTGCCTGATTCAGTGTTTTAATCTGCTTCATGAAATTTTCCGACCTTTCCTCAAAGTTTCTTTCATTATAACACAAATCCAAAGTGAAAGGAAGAAATTTATCAGATTATCTGATTTTTGACCGACGGTAAATGGCAAGATATCCACCCAGCGCTCCAGACAAAACCATGACCATCATACGAGTAAGAGAGGAAATGCTAAGGACATCATGTGAATTCACTGCACCGCCAATCAGACACAGCAAGAACAAAAGCATACCACAGCCCATTCCAAGCAGCAGTCCCCTGCGGTGACTGACTTTTCCTGCAAAAAGACCAGCAAAGAAGGCACTGACTGCGGAGATAATCAGAATCATTGGCTGCAGCAAATCTTGTGGCAACTGTCCGCTGGACTGGACCGCTGCCGCTGCCAAAAGCAGAAGCAAAGCACAAATAGCCGCGCCACCAACGGTGCCAGTTAGGATAGAGCGAAATAAAAGAGTTCCAGGTTTTAAAGCAATCGTCCGGCTGGTTTTCATAAAAAAGGCCTCCCCCACCATTATCCTTCTGCAGATAATCTATGAGGGAAGCTGTTTCAGTATTCTGATTAGTTGGTTTTTTAGAAGAATTAGAAGAAAAGATTCGTTCTGTTTTCAAACATTTTACTTGACCTGCTGTTCCAGCTTCTCTTCTTTTGACTTTGCAGCAGAATCCTCTGCATCTTCTTTCTTTCCGAAAAACCTTCTCTTCTTTTTGGGTGGCTCTGCCGGTGCATCATGTACGGTGTCGACACTGCCAATTGCCCAGCGCTTAATGCGCAGCTTGATGCGGTCTGTACCGGTTTCGATAATCAGGGAATCATTATCTTCCTTGATACCGACAATACGTCCGCAAATGCCGCCGATTGTTGTAATATCATCGCCAATCTGCGCGTTTTTGCGCATTTTCTCTTCTTCTTTGCGCCGCTTGCTTGAAGGACGCATAACCAGCCACATCAATACGCACAGTAGGATGATGGGTACAAAGGTAACAAGTGCAGCAGACGAGCTGTTTGCTGAGCTGGCAGCGGAAGAAGATAGAAATACAGGGTTAAACATATTCTTTCAGCACCTCCAAGTGAATGTATTTATTATATCAATTCCTGGACGGGCTTGCAAGAAAAATTATAAAATCTTACAGCAGAAATAAAATCCGTTATATTCTTCGGCTGACGGAATCAATATGGCTGCGGTAGAATTCATCGAAATTTCCGGCATCCAGCGCTGCACGAATTTTCTCCATGAAGGTATTATAGAAGTAAAGATTATGCAAAACCATTAGCCGCATTCCAAGCATTTCTCTAGCTTTCAGTAAGTGATGAATGTAGGCGCGGGTAAAGTGCTGACAAGTTGGGCATTGACAGCCTTCCTCCAACGGATTTTGGTCCAGTGCATATTTCGCGTTCATCAGATTGCGAACACCTTCCATAGTAAAGGCGTGTCCATGGCGGGCGTTGCGGGTAGGCATTACACAGTCAAAAATATCAACGCCGCGGCGCACACCTTCTAAAATATTGGCGGGCGTACCAACCCCCATCAGATAACGCGGCTTATCCTTGGGCATATAAGGGTTCAGCACTTCAAGGATATGGTACATTATGTCAGCACTTTCCCCTACGGCGAGCCCCCCAATCGCATACCCAGGCAAATCAAGTTCCGCAATTTGTTTCATATGCTCCACACGCAGGTCATCATAGACACTTCCCTGGTTAATCCCCCAGAGCATCTGCTGCGGGTTGATTGTGTCAGGCTGCGCATTAAGCTGGGTAAGCTCTGCTTTGCAGCGGTGAAGCCAGCGCGTTGTGCGCTCTACCGAATGTTTTGCATAATCATATTCTGCAGGATTTTGCATACATTCATCGAAAGCCATGGCGATTGTGCTGCCAAGATGCGATTGAATACGCATACTTTCCTCTGGGCCCATAAAGATTTTATGCCCATCAATATGGGAAGCAAAGGTGACGCCCTCTTCGGTAATATTCCGAAGCTTGGCCAGCGAGAAAACCTGAAAGCCGCCGCTGTCAGTTAAAATTGGGCCATCCCAGCGGGTAAAACGCTGCAGACCGCCAAGCTGATAAACTTGTTCATCTCCCGGGCGCAGATGCAGATGATAGGTGTTACACAGTTGAACCTGACAGTGAACAGCCTTTAAATCCAACGCAGAAACAGCGCCCTTAATAGCACCCGCGGTAGCAACGTTCATGAAAGCCGGCATTTGAACAGTACCATGTGGTGTTTGAAAAGTGCCCCTGCGTGCAAGCCCCTCTTGTTTTAAAAGTGTATACATAGATTCAGACCCTTTATACAAAATAAAAATTTTGCGCAATTAATATATGAACATGGCATCTCCAAAAGAGAAAAAGCGGTATTTTTCCTGCACAGCAACCTTATATGCATTCATAATATGGTCATAGCCGGCAAAGGCGCTGACCAACATAATAAGTGTGCTTTCTGGAAGATGAAAGTTTGTAATGAGTCCGTCCAGAACTTTAAACTGGAATCCCGGATATATGAAAATGTCGGTCCAGCCTTCACTTTCCTTTATACAGCCTTCTTTTGCAGCGACACTTTCCAGTGTGCGGCAGCTGGTGGTACCGACAGCGATCACACGATTTCCGGATTTTTTCGTTTCATTGATAACATCGGCAGTGGACTGCGGCAGATAATAATGTTCAGAGTGCATTTTATGGTCCACTACTTTATCTGCAGTTACTGGACGGAATGTTCCCAGCCCGACATGCAAGGTGACAAATTCCACTTTTACACCCATTGCTTTTACTTTTTCCAGCAGTTCCTTTGTAAAGTGCAGACCGGCGGTTGGTGCGGCGGCGGAACCGACTTCTTTGGAATAAACAGTCTGGTAGCGTTCCTGGTCCTTTAGCTTTGTTTTGATGTACGGCGGCAGAGGCATCTGCCCAATCTGATCCAAAATTGAGAAAAAGCTGCCGGCGTAAGAAAATTTCACAATACGGTTTCCGTCATCGTGTACGTCAATGACTTCGGCCTTCAGCAGACCGTCCCCAAAGGAAAAGTGTGTTCCAATTTTTGCCTTTTTCCCCGGCTTGCACAGAACTTCCCATGTATCGTTCCCTTGATTTGTCAGCAGCAAAAACTCCACTCGGGCACCAGTGTCTTCTTTAATACCATAAATACGCGCGGGAAGTACACGGGAATCGTTCAGAACAAGGCAGTCACCTGGATGAAGCCAGTCTGTAATATCATGAAAATGGCAGTGGGCAATTTCCCCCGTCTTTTTATTCAAAGTCAATAGACGGGAAACATCACGCGGCTCCACCGGAGTCTGCGCAATAAGTTCTTTGGGCAGGTCGTAATAGAAGTCTTTTGTCTGTAAATTATTAAGGTCTAATTGCATATCTTTCTCCTAAAAGTATGACTAAAAGCTGTGCTTCTTAGCTTTTAGAAAATTTATGAAATACGGCTGTTTCATTATGTTTTCTTTATTATAAATAAATTGACATCTAATAACAAGTCTGCTATGATAGGCAGAAGATAGAGGCGCGGATTTGAAGAGTAGCAGAGCTTGAGGCTGCCAAAGCCGGTGACAGTCTGTAAAAGGAAAATTCGCCGAAGGGATGGCTTGGAACAGCAATTCCTGGTTGAGTGTGTGAAACATCGACTCAACTGTCGTCATAGAATTATGATGGAGCGCTATCGGCAAGCAGTTCAATAATACGTTTGCCGAACCTCTCTATTATAAGAGCATGACGACCGGTTTGCAACCGGTCTTTTTCATTTCTGATCCCCAGATTTTTTCATACCCTTGAGGAGGCTTTTGTAAAAATGAGGCAGTTTAGTGTTGGAATCATCGGTGCAACAGGTATGGTTGGGCAGCGTTTTGCTACGCTTCTGGAAAATCATCCATGGTTTCATGTTACAGCCCTCGCAGCCAGTGCACGTTCCGCGGGAAAAACCTATGAAGAGGCCGTAGGCGACCACTGGCTGATGAAAGCACCAATGCCTGAATCTATGAAAAGCATGGTGATTTTCAACGCTGAAAAAGATGTGGAGAAAGTCATTGACTTGGTTGACTTCGTTTTTTGTGCAGTCAATATGCCGAAAGATGCTACGAAGGCACTGGAAGAGTTATATGCCAAACAGGAATGTCCGGTTATTTCCAACAACAGCGCCAACCGTTTAGTACCAGATGTCCCGATGATTATTCCGGAAATCAATGCGGACCATGCGGAAATCATTCCTGTTCAGCGTAAACGCCTGGGCACAAAACGCGGCTTCATTGCGGTGAAATCCAACTGTTCCTTGCAGAGCTATGTACCGGCTATTCAGCCGCTGATGGATTTACACGTGACAAAAGTCCTAGCTTGCACTTATCAGGCAATTTCCGGCGCAGGCAAAACTTTTGAAACGTTCCCGCAGATTCTGGACAATGTCATTCCCTACATCGGCGGTGAAGAAGGCAAAAGTGAAAATGAGCCTATGAAAATCTGGGGACATATTGAGAACGGGCAGATTGTAAACGCTGTGGAGCCGAATATTACTTCTCAGTGCCTGCGTGTACCTGTTTCGGACGGACATACCGCTGCCGTTTTTGCTACTTTTGAAAAGCCGGTCAGCATGGAAGAAATCATTGAACGGTGGGAGTCCTATAAGGGAGCGCCGCAGGAGCTAAAATTGCCAAGTGCACCTAAACAGTTCCTGCATTATTTCCATCAGGAGGATCGGCCGCAGACGCGTCTGGACCGCAACTTGGAAAACGGCATGGCTGTGTCGATTGGACGTCTGCGCCCAGACAGCCAGTACACCATTAAGTTTGTATGTTTGTCCCATAACACACTGCGCGGCGCTGCCGGCGGTGCGGTGCTGCTGGCCGAGCTGCTGGCAGCGAAGGGCTATTTGGATTAAATTTATCTTGGAGGCATTTCTGATGAAACATCCCATTTTTACTGGTTCTGCGGTTGCGTTGGTTACCCCTTTTTCGCAGGACGGGTCTGTAAACTATGAAATGCTGGATCGCCTGCTGGAGCTGCACCTTTCCAGCGGAACGGATGCTGTCGTTTTGTGCGCAACTACAGGTGAATCTCCGGTTTTAACTGCGGAAGAATATAAGAAGGTTCTTCAGCGTGGTATTCAAAAAGTGGCGGGACGTGTGCCGGTTATCGCGGGTGCAGGCAGTAATTGCACGGCAACCGCGCTGCAGCTTTGCAAAACAGCACAGGAAGCCGGTGCCGATGCACTGCTGGTAGTGACACCCTTCTATAATAAAACTTCTCAAAACGGATTGATTGCGCATTACACTTATCTTGCTGACAGAGTAAACAAACCTATTATTATTTATAATGTTCCTTCCCGTACAGGAGTGAATGTGAAGCCGGAAACTTATCAGATTCTTGCGAAGCATCCGATGATTAATGGCGTGAAGGAAGCCAATGGCGACATTACTTCTGTGGCACGCACGATTTCTTTATGCAAAGATAATTTTAATGTTTATTCCGGGAATGATGACCAGGCACTGCCGATGCTCTCGCTTGGCGGAAAAGGTGTTATTTCAGTGTTCGCTAACTGTTTGCCCCACCAGATGCACGAGCTGTGCAGAGCTTATCTAGATGGGGATACGAAACAAGCTGCATCGTTGGAGGCAAAATATCTACCGCTGATGGATGCGCTGTTTATGGATATTAACCCGATTCCGGTGAAAGAAGCACTGCGCATGATGGGATATGACTGTGGAATCTGCCGGCTGCCTTTAGTGGAAATGGACGATGCAGCAAAGAAAGAATTGGCATCGGTCCTTAAACGGTATGGCCTAATTTTATAATATTTTGAAAGAAATGGGATGTAAAAAGCGATGATGAATGTTTTAATCAGCGGCTGCGGCGGAAGAATGGGCCATGTTGTCGCAAGTATGCTGGCTTCCCGTGAAGATATGCAGGCAGTCGGCGGAGTGGATTTGCGCCCGTGCGATGACTGCGGATTTTCGGTCTTTTCTTCTCCGGAAAAAGTGAATGTACCGGTTGATGTGGTCATTGATTTTTCTAACCCCTCTGCCCTGCTGCCGCTGTTGGACTATGCAGAAGCAAACAAGGTTCCTGTGGCCCTGTGCACCACAGGTTATAACAGCAGCCAAGTGGAAGCACTGAAAAAGGCTGCCAAAACCATTCCGGTCTTTTATTCGCGCAATATGTCACTTGGCATCAATTTGCTAATAGAACTGAGTAAAAAAGCGGAAAAGGTTTTAGGACCGGATTTTGATGTAGAAATTATTGAGAAACATCATAATCAAAAAATTGATGCACCCAGCGGTACAGCGCTGATGATTGCAGATGCGGTTTCTCAGGCGCGCGGAGAAGATATGCACTATGTTTATGACCGGCATTCCCAGCGAAAGAAACGGGAACCTTCTGAAATAGGAATTCATTCCATTCGTGGCGGAACCATTGTTGGTGAACATGAAGTAATGTTTGCTGGGAATCATGAAGTTATTACAATCTCTCACTCTGCACAGTCAAAAGAGGTATTTGCCGCTGGTGCTGTAAATGCAGCCGCATTTTTAGCGGGAAAAGCTGCGGGTCTTTATGATATGTCCGACTTACTGAAATAAGGAGTGAAAGTAGAGATGGCAGCAAAACAAACAATTCAAACGACCAGTGAAATCACACTGGTTACACTGCAAAACTGTCCAGCAAATCCGGCTTTTCTGGCAAATGTGTTTGTGAAAATTTCTGAGCTTGGAGTAAACGTTGACATGATTTCGCTTTCACCGAATCACGGCTCCAGTACAGCAGTTTCTTTTACAATCAATGATGAAGACCTTGGGAAAATTTTAAAGTTTACCTCTTCCCTGCAGAAAAAATCGAAGATAAAAACGATTGTCAGCAGTGGTAACTGTAAAATTAATGTTTTTGACCAGAACATGGTGAACACACCTGGTGTTGCCGCAAAAGTATTTGCCGCCATTTCTACAGTGAATACTGATATACGAATTGTGACCACTTCTGATGTGGATATTTCGGTGCTGGTAACGGAAGCGGACTTTGGTACCACTTTAGAGGCCCTGCAAAAAGCACTTGACTGAAAACAAAGGATTCATTAAAAAGGAAGATACATTTCATCTCCTCTTTTTCGTAAAGAAAGGGCTGAAATGTATCTTCAATTTTTTTTGCTTTTCTGTTTACTGAGCCGGTCCTTTAGGTAATCAATCCGTCTTTCATGCGCACGAATAGAATTGAGTGCGCGGGCTAGTGTATCCGGTTCTTCGCTTTCATTGGCTTTAGCTTTTTGATAAAAAACTTTGATTTTTTTCAAACGTTTTGTGAATTCTTCAAGTTCTATTTCCAACGGAACTTTTTGTCCCAGCGTGTCGCCATAGATGGCAATTAACGTACGTTTGGCTTCTTCATAAGAAACACTGTCATTGTCCATGAGCGCCAATGCATGGACTGCTTTTAACAGGATCCGCTCTGCGGGCTCACCGACTTGCAGGCCCTGCATGATTTCATCTTTCAGCTGATTGGCTTCATCCAATTCTGACTTGCGTTCGGGTGTATTCTCTTCTGCCAAAGTGAGGTCCCCCTTTTGCCCTTTTATAACTTATAAACTAAAAAGTGCTTTTGCGAATTTCTCGTCATTCTTTTTACTGTTAAATGAATTAAACCATATTTGACGTGCATTTAAGCGAAGACTTGCCTGCATGGTAAATGAAGCACGGTGATAGTCTTGTAAGACCTGTGCAATCTGTTGGCTTTCAGGTTTGGCGGGCAGCAGATAGCCAATACCTGGATTGATGATTTCCGTGATAAAGTTTAATGTAGAAGCAGCGATTGTTGGTATACCATAAGAACAGGCTTCTATTACAAGTATAGCTTGCTTTTCATTTTGAGGAAAGGTTAAGTACAAATCAATCGAATGCGTTTGGAAATAGGCAGACCGTTCTTCCCCCGAGTGAAAACATTTTGTTTTCCATACAACATTGTCCGTATCAGACAAAAAAGAGCGACATGTTTTTTCTTGTTGCTCCAAAATATCCGCATCTAAACCGCAGTGACACCAGTGTATCGGAAAGTCTATGGAAGCTAAAGCTTGTGCGATTTTCTGCAGATGCAGCTCTGCATTTTCAGTGTAGTCCTCTGATAAAAGCTGCAAAGGTGTACCTTTTTTACCGGGCGGATTCAATCCGCGGTCCGGTACACCCATATAAGAAATTTTAATGTTTCCTCTTTTTTTAATATTTCTTTCTTGGCAGAATATGTCCCGACTGCCGCGGAAAGAAAAAGCAATCAGATTGAGATAAGGAAACATCCGCTGCTGAAAAAAACAGTTAGCCATAGCAAAGTCGGATTCCTGCACGCGCGTTGCAATTTTTAAATTTGGAAATCGTAGCTTTTCCAATACAAGTGCCATTGCCCCGATTCCATACCAATATGTATAGTAAACGCAATTCTCCCATGAAGAAAAGGTACCTTTCTTTTCCAGCCATCGGCGCAGCATTTCTGACTGAAACAAAAATTGGCGAATGTCTTCTTCGGACTGTTTTTGTGAACCTGATGTATTGTTTTCCTTTAAAAGCCGACGATAAATTGTCTTTGTCCGGTTTGGCAAAAAATAAAGCAACCGGTTTCCTCTTTTCTTCTGGCAAAAAGAAGATATAGGCAGCCCGCATAAATCCAGCCCATCCATCCTGCTGGAAGAGAACAAGGAAACAGAGAAACGCTGCTGTTCAGCAGCCAGCTCCGGCAACAGGAAAGGCAAGGCCCCCTCCTCTGCTGGGTTATGGTCAAGAAGTATCATTAGCTTTTTCATAGATATACTCCCTGCTGTTTCAGTTTTGTTGAATCTGCTGTTTAACAAGGGCAGTGTTGGGTGTCACATACAAAGTTTTTTGATTCACATAAATAACCATTCCAGGTTTGGCCCCTTTTGGCTTGCTGACATATCGGTCCAGCGTATAATCAACAGGGACCTTTGTGGCACTTTTTCCGCGGCTGTGATAAGCAGCCAGACAGGCGGCTTCCAGAATAGCTTTATCTGTCGGCGCCTTTCCGTCCGTCACAAGAATAACATGGGAACCCGGAATCTTTTGTGTGTGAAACCAAATGTCATTTTTGTGAGCCTGTTTCAGCGTTAGTTGGTCATTCTGCCGATTGTTGCGGCCAACCAGCACATGAAAACCGTCACTGGTCGTGAACTGCAGCGGTTTGGAGGCAATATCTTTCTGCCGCTTATTTTTAGGGCGACGGATATATCCCTCTTCCGCAAGTTCGGACCGAATCTCGTTTAAATCACACTCTTTTTCCGCGCGGGAAAGTTCCTCGAATACGGAATCCAAATAAGCAAGCTCAGCCTCTGCGTTTTGGATTTGCACGGTTAAGATGTCCTCTGCAGTACGTGCCTTTCGATAAGCCTTATAATATTTTTGTGCGTTTTGGCTTGGGGATAGCGCCGGGTTTAACTGAATGGTTACCAAAGGCTGCCCCTCTTCATAGAAATTTTCCAGGTGTACGCTCGTGCTGCCTTTTGAGATACGATAAAGATTTGCATTTAATAGGTCACCGCAGATACGAAGCTCATCGCGTTTGGCGCATTTTTTTAAATCAGCACGCTGATTGTTGATTTTGCGGCTGATGCGCTCGGTCGCCGTTGTAAGGATTCGAAGCAGGTCCTGGCTTTTGACATGCATACGTTCTATACGGTCCCTGTCACCGTAGAAAGAGTCCAGTAACTCTGAGAAACTGGATTTAATGGCACACTTTGCACGGTTACCATACTGCTGAATTGGTATGAAAGAAAAATCCAATGGCTTTTGTGGTCCAACTGCCATAGCAGGAACACCGGTCTGTTTGATAATGATTTCCTGTAGCCGCAATAATATATCCAGCAAAGCTGATTGCTGTGCCGGTGTCATTTGATGAATAAAGACATCTGCACCATGCCCAACGCGGAACTGAATTTCACGACAGACGACCGGTGACAGCCCCTGCAATGTGTGCAGCAGCGCTTTATGAAGCTGCATTTCTGCAGGGAGGGATTGTATTTGACACAATATCTGTTGTGGTGCTACTTCCAATAAACACAGCTTTTTTTGCGGCGGTGGTAAATGGTAGGTAAGGCCCGGCAGTACCAGCCGTTCCGAGCTCATTTCGGCGTCCACTCGTTTTAGAGCATCTATAATTTTACCATTCTCATCTATAAAAATAATGTTGCTATAGCGCCCCATGACTTCAATAGCTAAAGTGAGCCGTATGGTGTCACCAAGTTCGTTGGTCCCATCAAAATCAAGGAGCAATGCACGCTCAAGGCCGGGCTGACGAATTTGCACCAAATGTGCACCTGTCAAACGCTTACGCAGGAGCATGCAAAGCATTGGCGGATATTTTGGGTTTTCCGGCGTTTGCTTGACTAAATGGATGCGGGCACTGTTTGCGCGTGCAGAAAGCAGCAACTTTTGTGTACCTTCCCGACTGCGCATATATAGAAACAGTTCGTCGCGGTTTGGCTGATAAATGCGGTCTACTTTACAACCGAGCACGGATGTTTCCAATTCCTTTTTTAAATGATGCAGGTAGGCGCCGTCTAAGGCCATGCTTCTCCCTTCCCTTCTATATCAAAATACATGTTTAAGAAATGCAAACTGCAGGACTGTGCATGGTTTGGCTGATTACACAGTTTAATGCGGGAAAATGTATGGAAATACGCTGTATCAGCGGCTCCAAAACGACTACTTCCGTTTCATAATGTCCCGCGTCCACTAGCGTCAGCTGCAGCTGTTCCGCATCCAAAAGCAGGTTATGCTTGCTTTCGCCAGTGACAAAGCCCTCGCATCCGGCAGCAACCGCATCATACAGCAAATCTGTTCCGCCCCCGCTGCATAGGCCAACGATGCGAATTGGGCGCAGGCCATTTGTATAGCGCAGGCCACTACAATGCAGCTGTTGTTTTACCTGTGCGGCAAAGGCCGCTGGGGAAAGCGGGTGGTCAAGCTCCCCCATCAGAGCCTCTGAAAATCCGGGCCGGTATTCTTTTAGCGTATGTACGTTTTTTAGCTGCAACTGGCTGGCCAATGCGGTGTTTACGCCGCCTTCTGCCATGTCAAGGTTTGTGTGGGCACAGATGGCGTCGATTCCATACTGCGCCAGCAGATAAGGTGCAGACCCCTTTTTCAACTGACGAAGGGGATTAAAAATGACAGGATGATGACTGACAATTAATTGGGCACGTCGATTCTTGGCTTCTTCTACAACCGCAGGGGTAATATCCAGTGCAAACAGTACAGTCTGCACTGGCGTATTTCTGTCCCCTACCAATAATCCAGGATTATCAAAATCCATAGCCGACTGAAAAGGGGCAAAAGAATCAATAAAATTATAAATATCTCCGCTTGTCGTCATGTTTTCACTTCCTTTCCGTTTTCAAAGGCACATATCTTCTATTTTTTGCAGTGCGTCCACTAGGACTTTTGTCTGTGGCGAGTCCCCGCCGCGCAGTAAACCAAACAGCTTTTGTTGCAGATAGTGGCTCTGCCGCAGCAGATACTCCCGTTCTGCTGCGTTTTTTCCCGTAAGTGCACCTGTATAAATTTGTACGGAATCCGTTTCTTTACATTCCCGTGGGAGGTATCGATATTTCATCACTGTATAGACTCTGTGCTCATCGTAAACGGCTTCTTCCTGTAAAAGGGTGAATCCCCGCCCTGCCATTGCGGCGCGCAGATGAGATGGCTTTGTCATTGGCTGCAGAATCAAAAGCTTTTCCGGATGATACAGCCAAGGAGTTTCCGTAACGATTCTGGCAATCAAATCTCCGCCCATTCCGGCAATGACAATGTCCTCCACTTCCTGCGACTGAACAGCGCGCAGCCCGTCCGAAAGACGCGGCGTGATCAGTTTCTGCAGATGGAAGCGTGAAATATTTGATTTGGCGGTGGACAAAGGTCCTTCCCGCACGTCACAGGCAAGTGCAGAAATGATGCGGTTATGCAGGGCTAGCCAGATGGGCAGGTAGGCGTGGTCCGTTCCCACATCACACAAACGCGTGCCCTCCCGTACAAAAGAGGCACAAAGGTGCAGCCGCTCTCCCAGATGAATATCAGATTCTTTCATGCTTAGGCTCCAAAAGGAATACCGCCCGGAAACAAATGAAATACCGGACGGTAAAGTCAGTTTTTATTGTTCTGTGTTTTCCGCGTCATTTGTATCTGCCGGTTCTTTACCGGACAGATGCTGATTTAAGACCTGGACCAGTTCCTGCACATCTACGCCGTGGACGGCGCATGCCTGCGCCAATGTTTCGCCGCGGGAAGCAGGACAGCCAAGACAATACATACCCATTTGTAGGAAATAAGGAACGGTTGAATTGTCTGCGTCCAAGATGTCACCGATAATAGAATCTTTCGTTACGACCATTTTTCATCCTCCTTGTTTTAAAAAAGCCCCGGGAAAGTTCCCGAGGCAAAAACGCACATTGGAACGACTTCATTTTTTCCGCATTTTTTCAAAACATTCTTTACAGTAAACAAGTCGGCCCTCATGAGGCTGAAAAGGCACTTGTGTTTCTTTTCCGCAGTTTGCACATACAGCCGGGTACAATTTGCATGATGCCTGTGCATTATTTCTGCGCTTTTCACGGCATTCTTTACAGCGCTTAGGTTCATTGGTGAAACCTTTAGCTGCGTAAAATTCTTGTTCCGCTGCAGTAAAAACAAATTCTTTTCCACAATCCTTGCAGATTAGTACTTTATCTTCATACATAAGAAAATCCTCATAATATTTCGTTCAACAATGAATATTTAAAATTCAGAATGCTTTCTTAATTTCTGACGTACCCGTTGCAGTGCATTGTCTGCAGCCTTTTGCGTGATTTGCATTTTCTGTGCAATCTCCGCATAGCTGCATCCATTTAAGTAGAGATGCAAAGTCTTTTGTTCCATTTCGGTCAGCATATTCTGTATTGCAAAATGTACTTGCTGCAGACGTTCTTTTGATAAATACTGGGCCTCTGGGTTTGCAGTATCTGACGCGGAAAGATTGATTTCCTCATTGAGAGAAACAAACCCATCCAGAGGCTGATTACGCCCACATTTTGCGTTTCGGTATGCCATTAAAATGCGATTATGTATGCAAATGCTGGCATAGGTAGAAAAGCGGCTTCCCTTGTCTGTACGATAGGTACAGGCCGCCGTATACAGTCCCCATAAGCCTTCCTGGTAAAAATCATCATGGTCTAGGAAAGTACCATGAAAAGGAGCGGATTTTGCACGAATCAGCTCCACATACCGTGCGGTTAATTCCACAAAAGCATCTGAATTTCCTTCTTTTATAAGAGAAGAAAGCTGTGCATCTGTATATGCAGATAATCTTTTTTTCTCGGATTTCGCCTTATCAATCATTACAGACCGCCTATCCAAGTACTTTACGCTTATTTTACAGCATCCATAGTGGGAAGTCAAGGGAACGAAGCAATACAGGAATCCTAAGAAAAAGCGAACATATAAAAAAATAACATTTTTACAAAAAATGTCGTATAATAACTAATAAAATGATAGTGAAAGATTGCAATAGCAGATAAAAACCGTAAAACCACAGGGAGGTATGTTATGGTTTCGCAGGTATATAGTATGGGATTGTATGGAATGGACGCTTTTCCGGTTTTAGTAGAATCGGATATTTCCCGGGCACTTCCCTCTTTTGATATTGTTGGACTGCCGGACGCTGCTGTAAAAGAATCTAGAGACCGTGTGCGGTCAGCAGTGAAAAATTGTGGATATACTTTCCCAGAAGGAAAAATTACAGTCAATTTAGCCCCTGCTGATAAGCGCAAGGAAGGGCCAATTTATGACCTTCCCCTGTTTATCAGCCTACTGTGTGCTTCTGGACAGATGTCGGCAAATTTGGAGGGCTGCGCTTTTTTAGGAGAGCTTTCTCTTGGCGGAACTTTGCGTCCTGTCAGGGGCGTCTTGCCCATGACCATCGGGGCGCAGGAAAGCGGTTTTCAGCGTATTTTTCTTCCGGCAGAAAATGCAGCAGAAGCGGCGGCTGTAGCGGGAATCTCGGCGTTTCCGATACATAATGTTATGGAACTGATCAGCTTTTTGGCCGGACGCAAGGAAATTATGCCAGCAAAGCCTGCTCCGGTTCAGTTGGACGCTTTTGACCACACTTTGGATTTTGCTGATGTGCGTGGTCAGGTACAGTCTAAACGCGGACTTGAGATTGCTGCTGCAGGTGGACATAATGTTTTGCTAATTGGTCCGCCTGGTTCTGGCAAAAGTATGCTGGCAAAGCGCCTGCCGTCCATTTTGCCGGATATGACTTTATCGGAAAGAATGGAAACGACGAAAATCCATTCCATAGCAGGTGCTCTGCCGCATGAGACATCTCTAATTAGTTCTCGTCCTTTTCGGGCGCCTCATCATACAATTTCACCCTCTGGATTATCTGGAGGTGGTTCTATTCCGCGGCCAGGAGAACTTTCCCTTGCACATAACGGTGTGCTGTTTTTAGATGAATTACCGGAATTTGCAAGGAGCACGATGGAAGTTTTGCGGCAGCCGATTGAGGATGGCGTGGTGACAATTTCGCGTGTCAGCGGCACGGTGACGTACCCCTGTTCCGTTATGCTCGTGGCTGCGATGAACCCCTGCCCCTGTGGTTATTTCGGACATCCCACACGCAAGTGTACCTGCAAGCCAGACCAGGTAAATCGCTACCTCAATCGTGTAAGCGGCCCCCTGCTAGACCGGCTTGACCTGCACATAGAAGTGCCGCCAGTTGATTTTGAATCGCTGTCAGGTGAACAGAAGGCAGAACCCAGCGCCGAGATAAGAAAGCGCGTAAACGCGGCGCGTGCGGTGCAGAACGAGCGCTTTAAGGGCACAAACATCACCTGCAACGCACGCATCACACCGGACATTCTAAATGATGCCTGCCGCCTTTCCCCTGCTGGTAAAGCGCTGCTGAAGGCAGCGTTTGAGAAGCTAGGCTTGTCGGCCAGAGCCTATGACCGTGTGCTGAAGGTAGCACGCACAATAGCTGACCTTGCAGGCTCTAAAGATATTGAAGCGGAGCACGCCGCCGAGTCGGTACAATACCGCAGCCTTGACCGCAAGTACTGGGAGCGGCGGTAATAGAATATGAAAAAACGACCTCCTGTAAGAGGGAGGCCGTTGTCATATCTGGACGGTATTTTTACGCTTACTGTCAGTCATTTTAAAACAGCTGCTTTTTAATAATTGGTAATTTTCGTGGCGAAGTTCAAAGAAACTTTGTGAATAGCCACAGACCGGTCAAACATTCAGCGCTTTTAGGCCGGCTACAATCTTTTCTGGATTCTTTACAGCTTCATATTCATAGACTTCCGTAATACTGGCGGTTGGATATAGATGGATTCCAATATATAAATTTTAGTTTTCCTTGTATATTATGCTGCAATTTGCTACAATTTAATTGTGCATTTATTTAATCGATAGGAAAATTCTATCGGACTGGTTCGCAAACTTCCCAGGATAAAAAACCAAGTATCTCTTTGCTTTTTAAGCAAAAATATAATAAAAGGAGATTGGAGAATGAATGCAAAAAAAGTAGCCGCAGTCTGCCGTTTTGTTCCCCGACATGCAAGTCCTTATGTCCGTCAAAGGATTTTCCTTTCGGAGGGTAGCAGATGAGAAAGTTGGGTCCCTTCAAAATCTGTGTCATTGTGTTAATGGCTGTAGTCAACGTGATTGGCGCCAACATTGCTCTGGTTACGCGGCTTCCTATTTACCTTGACAGTATCGGCACCGTCATGTGTGCTGCCTTATTCGGACCTGCTTGTGGGATTGTCTCCGGCGTGTTGGGCAGCTTTACTTGTGGAATCACAACAGACATTTATTCGCTTTATTACATACCGGTACAATTTGCCACAGGTTTCTTTTCGGGCATGATTTTCAAGAAATGCAGGCCTCATGGTTGGGATATTATACTGAAGGCAGCCTGTGTTTCTATTCCGGCAACAGTAGTAGGTTCTGTTATTACTGCTTGTGTCTTTCACGGCATTACGTCTTCTGGTTCTGCATTGCTTGTACAGCTTTTGAATAAATGTGTCGGCATGAATTTGACACTGAGTATTTGCTTGGTGCAAGCACTGACAGATTATGCCAACTGTGCTGTAAGCATTGTTGCTGCCTGCGCAGTTCTGAAAGTTTTACCGGTTCAGATTAAAGATGCAGTAAGGAGAAGCAATATCAGTAATGGAACGATATAATCAGATTACAAATAAGAATATGCGTGAAATTGTCTTGCTGAAAGCGCATCCCTGTGCATGGGGAAAATGTCGCTTTTGTGATTACATACTGGATAATTCTAAAAATAAAATGGAAATGCTAAAACTCAACCATGAAGTCCTATCCCATGTGACAGGGAAATTTGGTGTTTTAGAAGTAATCAATTCCGGCAGCTGCTTTGAGCTTCCGAGAGAAACACTGGCCGAGATACGCAGTATTGTTCAGAAAAAACATATTCGTCGATTGTTTTTTGAAGCACATTGGATGTACAGAAATATGCTTCAAAAAATGCGGGATTATATGGGTGTGCCTATTACGTTCAAAATCGGTGTGGAAACATTTAACAACGATTTTCGAGAACAATATCTAAACAAAAATGCTGATTTCAGCAGTGCCGAAGAAGTTGCACAATATTTTGATTCCCCATGCCTAATGGTAGGCATCAAAGGGCAGACACGGGAAATGATTGATTATGATATCAAGATGCTGAAGAAATACTTTCAACTTGGTACCATCAATGTCTATACCAACAATAGTACAGATGTAAAACGTGATGAACAATTAGTATCATGGTTCCGCAAAAAATATGCCTGTCTGGATGAGGACCCATCTGTTGAAGTCTTGTATGAGAACACCGACTTTGGAGTTGGAGATTAGAAATACCATACAGCAGAATTTATACAATTAGCTGCAAAAAAGCATCTTCTTCCCTATGAGGGTGAAGCGCCTATTTGCGGCTTTTATTTTTTGCCATGATAATTTTCCTGCTGTTGTTACAATATAAAAATAAGTTTAATTTTTTACTTTCCTGTTTCGTTTTGCTATAATGGAACTAATAAAAAACGTTTCACGTAACACGTAAGCAGAATGAGGATTGGAGAAAATAATGACACAGAAAAAAGAAACTTTGTGGATTACACAGACAGCAGTTTGTATTGCATTGCTGGTTGGCCTGCAGGCAGCAACGGCACCTCTTGGCAGTACCATCTTAACGGGTTCTATCGTAAATTATTTACTGGTAGTTTCCGTTATGCTCTGTGGAGTTCGTTCTGGCTGTATAGTAGCAGTGGTGTCCCCTATTGTGGCAAAGCTTTTCGGCATTGGTCCTTTGTGGGCGTTAGTGCCTTTTATTATGGCGGGCAACCTCGTACTTGTTTTGCTGTGGAGCTTGATTGCAAAAAACGAATCCTCTCGAAAGTTTTTTCGAGGGGCCGCCGCTGTTGTCCTTTCTGCTGTAGGAAAATTTCTTGTATTATATTTTGGCATTGTGAAGCTGGCGGTTCCGTATATCCTAAAACTGAAGGGCACAAAGGCAAATGTGATTTCTATGATGTTTTCCTATCCGCAGCTTCTTACAGCGGTTATTGGAGGCATTGTAGCAGCTTTGACACTTCCGCTTCTGAAAAAAGCGATTCATACGCATACGGCATAAATGTTATTAAAGTGGAATCAGCGTAGCTCTTTTGTATGGCAGAGATAATTATGGGAATGCGGGCGGCATTATCTGCATTCTCGTTTTTAAGGCGCTTTTTTGGGAAGCAGGTTTTACGATGTTTCCTGTACACGAAAGATAAAGAACAGAAAATTTCTATTTTACAGAAAGGCACAGCATGAATGTATTTGATATATTAGGTCCTGTGATGATAGGTCCCTCCAGTTCTCATACCGCAGGTGCCGTAAAAATCGGTCTGGTTGCACGTCAACTGTTGGGAGATACGCCGAAAAAAGCAAAAATATTGCTGCATGGCTCCTTTGCCAGCACAGGGGTTGGACATGGAACAGATAAAGCGATTGTTGCCGGACTTTTGGGAATGCAGCCTGATGACAAGCGGATTCCAGACAGCTTTGCGGCCGCAAAACAGCAGGGTCTGGATTTTTCTTTCGATACGATTCATTTGCGCGGTGCGCACCCAAACACGGCTGTGCTTACTTTGGAAGATGGAAAAAAGCGCAAACTGGAAATTGAAGCGGCCTCTCTTGGAGGTGGCAGGATTCAAGTTCGTAAGATTGATGGAATTGATACGAACTTTTCCGGTGAATATAATACGCTGATTGTGCACAACCTGGACCAGCCTGGTCATGTTGCACAAGTGACCACTATTCTCGCTCAACGCAATGTGAATATTGCAACCATGCAGCTTTACCGCAATGTGCAGGGCGGGTATGCTGTTATGGTCATTGAGTGCGACCAGCCTATACCGGAAGACTTAGTGGACTGGCTAATGAAGCTGGACGGCATTATTAAAGTTTCTTATATCAATGTAAAACAGTGAGGAGCAGCAATATGGCTTATGATTCCATTAAAAAGATGCTGAAAGATGCACAGGAGAAAAATTTGCCGCTTTGGAAAGTTATTCTTCAGGAAGACACGGCGTCACAAAACGGAAGTGAAGAAGCTTCCATGCAGAAAATGTTGACGTTATGGAAAACCATGCAGACCACTACCTGCTCCTATCGTTCGGAAGAACGTTCTCACAGCGGATTAGTTGGCGGGGACAGTGCCCGTGTCAGCGATGCTGCTAAAAAAGGCAAACTGATTGGTGACGCATTCCTCAATGAAATGATTGCGCTGGCACTGCAGATTAGTGAGTGTAATGCCTGCATGAAACGTATTGTCGCTGCTCCAACGGCTGGTTCTTGTGGAGTGCTGCCTGCTGTTCTTATACCACTTGCAAAGAAAGAAAACCTGCCAGATACAGTTATGATACAGGCACTGTATATTGCGGCAGGTTTTGGAGAAGTTATCGCACAAAGGGCTTCAATTGCCGGTGCATTCGGCGGGTGTCAGGCGGAAATTGGTACAGCGTCTGCTATGGCTGCTGCTGCGCTGGTTTGGTTAAAAGGCGGCAGCGCCGAACAGTGCGCACATGCCTGTGCAATGGCCTTGAGCAATCTTTTGGGGCTGGTCTGTGACCCGGTAGCTGGATTGGTGGAAGTTCCGTGTGTACAGCGAAACGTAACTGGAGCATTGAATGCAGTGGGAGCTGCCAATATGGCATTGTCCGGTGTCATTTGTCATATACCGGCAGATGAAGTGATTGACGCTATGGGAAGTATAGGTGACCAGATGCCAACTTCTTTGCGGGAAACAGGAAAAGGCGGTCTTGCCGCCACACCCACGGGGCAAAAGATTGCAGAAAGGCTTACAGATAAAACAATATTATAACATTATAACGTTTACGGAAATTCGTTACTTTCCCTGAAAAGCAGGCAGCATTTTGCGCAAATATTGTCCGGTATAAGATTCTGGCACAGCTGCCACTTGCTCTGGTGTGCCCTGTGCTACAATGTTTCCTCCGGCATCTCCACCCTCAGGGCCAAGATCAATAATCCAGTCGGCTGTTTTGATTAAGTCCAAATTATGCTCAATAACAACGACAGTATTGCCGTTGTCCACTAACTTTTGCAGGACGTTAATCAGGCGATGTACATCAGCCATATGGAGCCCCGTTGTCGGTTCATCCAGAATATAGATAGTTCGGCCTGTAGGCCGTTTGCTTAGTTCTGCGGCCAGCTTGACTCGCTGCGCCTCTCCACCAGAAAGCGTTGTGGCAGGCTGGCCGATTTTAATGTATCCCAATCCTACTTCTTCCAATGTTTGCAGGCGCCGAGCAATACGCGGAATAGCCTGAAAGAACGTAAGTCCCTCTTCAACTGTCATTTCCAGTACATCGTAAATGGACTTCCCTTTGTACTTGATTTCCAGTGTTTCTCGATTATAGCGCTTTCCATGGCAGACATCACAGGGTACATAAACATCCGGAAGAAAATGCATTTCTATTTTAATGATTCCGCCGCCCTCACAAGCTTCACAGCGGCCGCCTTTTATATTAAAGGAAAATCTGCCGGGTGTATATCCACGCAGCTTGGCGTCCTGCGTACTGGCATACAGGTTACGGATATCTGTAAACATACCGGTATAAGTGGCAGGATTAGACCGCGGCGTACGGCCGATAGGACTTTGATTGATTTCAATCACTTTATCCAGTGCAGACAAGCCACGGATTTCTTTGAACTTTCCAGGGTGCAGTTTTGCACCGTTCAGCTGGGCAGCAAGATATTTGTATAGAATTTCATTGATAAGTGAAGATTTTCCGGAACCGGAAACGCCAGTGATACAAACGAATTTTCCGAGAGGAATGTCTACATTGATATGCTTTAAGTTGTTTTGTGCAGCACCAATAATGGACAGCTTTTTGCCGTTGCCTGGCCGACGTATGGAAGGGACCTCAATTTTTCGTTTTCCACTCAAGTATTGTCCTGTAATGGAAGCTTCACAGTTTACGATGTCTGCCGGAGGTCCGTTGTAGACGACTTCTCCTCCGTGAATGCCCGCACCAGGTCCAATATCCACCAGATGGTCAGCGGCGCGCATTGTTTCTTCATCATGTTCAACGACAATGACGGTATTTCCAAGGTCACGCAGATGCTTTAAAGTCGCAAGCAATTTAGCATTGTCACGCTGATGCAGGCCAATGCTTGGCTCATCAAGAATGTATACAACGCCCATCAGGGACGAGCCAATCTGTGTAGCCAAACGGATACGCTGGCTTTCGCCTCCAGAAAGTGTGCCTGCCGAGCGGGATAATGTCAAATATCCCAATCCTACGCTTTTTAAAAAAGTCAGACGGGAACGTACTTCTTTTAAAATCGGTTCGGCGATTAGCTTTTTGCGTCCGGTCAGTTGCAGCGTATTCAGAAAGTCCAGTGCCTGTAGGACCGACAAGCTGCAGAGCTCTGCAATATTCTTTCCGCCGACGGTTACGGCTAGGCTCATGGGGTTCAGTCGGTTTCCATGACAGGCATCACAGGGAATGGCACTCATGTAGGATTCGATTTCTTCTTTAATCCAGTTACTGCTTGTATCCCGAAAACGCCGCTCAAAATTTGGAATAATTCCCTCAAATGTGGCCATGTATTTGCTGTGCCCAAAATTAGTATCCCGTTCCACCTCTATTTTTTCTCCTTTGTTTCCAAACAGGAGAATATCTACGATTTTTGGTGACAAATCAGCAATCGGTGTATCAAGGGAAAAATGATAGTGTTTAGCAAGACCTTCCAAATACATAGAAGCAATCGAGTTTCCCTCCATTGCCCAGCCGCTGCCCCGAAGGCCACCTTTTCGGACGCTCAGCGATTTATCCGGAATAATCAGGTCCGGGTCAATTTTCATGAAAACGCCAAGCCCAGTACACTTTGGGCAGGCACCGGAAGGGCTGTTAAAAGAAAACATCTGCGGTGTCAGTTCGTCAATTCCAAGACCGTGTTCCGGACACGCGTAGTTTTGACTAAACAAAATATCGTCTTGTCCATTCGGGCTGATGACAACCAGACCTCCGGCCAGCGAAGCTGCTGTTTCTAAACTATCCGCCAAACGGGAACGTATTTCTGGTTTTACCATCAGTCGGTCTACGATAATGTCAATCGTATGCTTTTTGTTTTTTTCAAGCACAATTTTTTCAGATAAGTCGTATAGAATACCATCTACACGAGCACGGACAAAACCGCTTTTTCGTGCGGACTCTAGCTGTTTGGCATGTGTTCCCTTTCGGGCACGCACAACTGGGGCCATCACTTGAATTTTCGTATGTTCTGGCAGCTTTAGAACTTGGTCTACAATTTGGTCAATCGTTTGCTGCTGAATTTCTCTGCCGCATATGGGACAGTGTGGGGTACCGACGCGGGCATACAAAAGACGCAAATAGTCGTAAATTTCTGTTACCGTTCCAACCGTAGAACGAGGATTTTTAGATGTTGTTTTTTGGTCTATTGAAATAGCAGGAGAAAGTCCGTCTATAAAGTCAACATCCGGTTTTTCCATTTGTCCTAGGAACTGACGTGCATAAGAAGAAAGAGATTCCATATAGCGCCGCTGACCTTCTGCATAAATAGTATCAAAAGCCAGGCTGCTTTTTCCTGAACCAGACAGTCCCGTAAAGACAATTAGTTTATCACGTGGAATTTTCAGATTGATATTTTTTAGATTGTGCTCTCTAGCACCCTTAATAAAAATTGTTTTGGACGGCATGTCATTTTCCTCTCTGCAGGGTTTTGATGCGGTCACGCAAGGAAGCAGCGCGCTCAAATTCCAGCATCTTTGCTGCTTCTTTCATTTCTTTTGTCAGGCTGGAAATTTGTTCTTCCCTTTCAATCGGGGACAGATTCCTTTGTACTTTCTTTTTGGATTTCTGCTTGCCGCGACCTGTGGAAATTTCCAGCACATCCGCCACTTTTTTCGTGATGGTTTTCGGTGTAACGTCGTGTGCCTGATTATATGCTTTCTGCAAAGTGCGGCGGCGGTTCGTTTCGCAAATAGCAGCCTCCATACTAGGTGTTACGGAATCGGCATACATAATAACGTGCCCTTCCGCATTTCGTGCGGCACGGCCAATCGTCTGGATAAGGCTGCGTTCACTGCGCAGGAAGCCCTCTTTATCGGCATCCAAAATGGCGACCAAACTAACTTCTGGAATATCCAGTCCTTCACGCAGCAGGTTGATGCCAACCAAAACGTCGAACTTTTCGAGCCGCAGGTCACGGATGATTTCCTGCCGCTCAACGGTATCTATATCGTGGTGCATATACCGGACACGAAGTCCTATGTTTTCCAGATATGAAGTCAAGTCCTCTGCCATTTTCTTTGTCAGTGTTGTGACCAGAACTCTCTGATGTTTTGCTGCACGCAAGTTAATTTCAGAAATCAAGTCATCGATTTGTCCCTCTGTCGGTTTTACGTCAATTTCCGGGTCCAGCAGCCCAGTGGGGCGAATGACCTGTTCAACAACTTGAGATGCGTGTTCCAACTCAAAGTTTCCTGGTGTTGCGCTGACAAATACGACTTGATTGATATGCTGATAAAACTCTTGAAAATTCAGCGGCCGGTTATCATAGGCACTGGGAAGCCGAAAGCCAAAATCAATCAGATTCTTTTTTCGTGCCCGGTCCCCGCCATACATACCGCCAACCTGCGGCAGCGTAACATGAGACTCATCTACAAACATTAAAAAGTCGTCTGGGAAATAGTCCAGCAGGGTAAACGGAGCGCTGCCAGCGGGACGGCCGGACATAATACGTGAATAGTTTTCAATACCTTTGCAGAAACCAATTTCCTGCAGCATCTCCATATCATAAGTTGTACGTTCGCGTATCCGCTGCGCTTCAATCAATTTACCATGTGATTCAAAAAATTTGACACGGTCCTCCATTTCGGCCTGTATAGAGGAAATGGCGCGCTGCATCTTTTCACGTGGAACAATGTAATGGGAAGCTGGATAAATGGCAACGTGTTTTAAATCCGCTTTCCTCTCCCCAGTCAGAGCGTTCAGTTCACTGATACGGTCTATTTCATCCCCAAAAAATTCTACGCGAATGATTGTGTCATTGGAGTAAGATGGGAATATCTCGACAACATCACCACGTGCACGAAATTTGTTTCGTGTCAGTTCTATGTCATTTCGTTCATATTGTAGTTCTACCAGCTTTTTGAGCAGTTCATCCCGCTCCTTCTGCACACCCGGACGCAGTGAAATGACCATGCTGCGGTAATCAATTGGATCACCCAAAGAATAGATGCAGCTGACACTGGCGACGATAATAACATCCCGCCGTTCACACAGCGCTGAAGTTGCTGAATGACGAAGTTTATCGATTTCATCATTGATTGCGGAATCTTTTTCTATATAAGTATCCGTTTGCGCAATATAGGCTTCCGGCTGATAGTAATCATAGTAGGAAACAAAATACTCTACTGCATTGTTTGGAAAAAAAGTGCGGAATTCTGAACACAGCTGCGCTGCCAGTGTTTTATTGTGGGCCAGCACTAGCGTAGGACGGTTGACCTGCGCAATAACATTTGCCATGGTAAATGTTTTGCCGGAGCCAGTCACTCCTTTTAATACCTGCTCTTTATCGCCTTCCTGCAAACCATTTACCAATTGATTGATTGCCTGTGGCTGATCACCAGTTGCCTGATACGGAGAAACAAGCTGAAAATTCATGGCCTTTTTTCCTCCTTTGTGCTTTCTGCAACTTTATACTGGCAATTCTCATACTTTTCAGTAGATAGTATGTATTGAAAATAACCGCTTTGCTTTAAGGAAAGATAATCTTTCTGCGAAATAATGAAATGGTCAACCAACTGTACGTTTACGTTTTTTAAGGCTTGCGCAATCAGCTGTGTTGCTTCCAAATCCTGAACAGAGGGCAAAATTTCCCCGCTAGGATGATTATGTGCCAAAAAAGCAAACACAGCATCGTACCGAACTGCTTTCTGCACAATTCTACGAACATAAATGTTTGCTGTCGTAGCGGTTCCTTCACTGACTTCGTCACAAAACAAAACCTGATGTCGTGAATTCAGCAGCATAAGCAATACGCATTCCTGCTTTTTCCCAATAAAGCGGCTCTGCAAATAGGCTGCTGCATCGTTTTCTCCGGCAATTAGCTGTACATCTTTTTGCTGACTGATTTGATAACGCCGATAAATATCCGGCAAAATTTTAAGAAGTAAAGCAGCATTTTCACCAATTCCTTTTACTTTTAAAAGCTCTTCTTCCGGCGCATCCAGTACACCGGCCAGTGAACCAAAGCGTTCTAGCAGTCGATGCGCCAGCGGATTGGTGTCCTGATAGGGAATTGCATAAAACAGCAGCAATTCCAATACTTCATGGTCGGCAAACCCATCCAGCCCCTCCCTGCGGTAGCGTCCCCGCAGACGCTGACGGTGGCCATTGTGTAAATTTTCTGTTTTCCCCGCCATGATATTCAGCTGCTCCTTTTTACTGCTTTCGTGAGTTCCATTATACACGAAACGATGCAATTTGAAAAGGCTTTTTCGAAAGGATGTTCTGCTTTTTACCGATGTGTATCACTCTTTCCCTTTCATAGAGAGTATGATATAATAAAATTGATTTTAACAGTGGATGAGGCAATTTATGAAAACCATAACAATTCAAAAAAATGATGCTGGACAGCGGCTGGACAAGTTCCTGACCAAAACATATCCAAATTTGCCGCAGTCTATGCTTTATAAAGCGGTCCGTAAAAAGGATATCAAAATAAATGGGAAGCGCTGCAACCAGTTTTCTGCCCGCCTGCAGGAAGGAGATGTCCTTTCTCTCTATTTAAAAGATGACTTTCTGCAACAGGAGCCGGAATCCTTTGATTTTTTAAAGGCCCCTACGAAACTAAATATTCTGTATGAAGACAGCAACCTTTTGCTGCTGGACAAAAAGCCCGGTTTAATTGTACATCCGGATATACACTACCATTTCGATTCTCTAATTGCCCGTGTACAACATTATTTGTACGATAAAGGAGAATACAATCCACATGACGAACATAGCTTTGTTCCCGCATTGGTCAATCGAATTGACCGCAATACAGGGGGCATTGTTATGGCAGCCAAAAACGCAGAATCACTTCGCATTTTGAACCAGAAAGTAAAAGACCGTGAACTGCAAAAATTATATTTGTGTCTGGTACATGGTCATCTTCATCCAAAAGAAGCAATTCTGAAAGGTTATCTTACAAAAAATGAAGAACAGAACCGTGTATATATTTCAGCGCACCCTACTGCAGAATCAAGGACGATTCGGACAAAGTACCGGGTCCTGCAAGAAAAGAAAAATTGTTCTTTAGTGGAAGTGGACTTGCTGACAGGCCGCACACATCAAATACGGGCCCACATGGCGAGCATGGGACATCCGCTTTTGGGGGATGGAAAGTATGGAACCAACGCAGTCAACCACGCCTGTGGATTTCGGTATCAGGCCCTTTATTCTTATCGCCTGAAGTTCTGTTTTACCACGGATGCCGGTATTTTATCATACTTAAATGGGGAATCATTCCAGGTAAAAGACATTTGGTTCCTTCCGATTTTTCAGCAATGGCCCTAAGGAGCAAGTATGGATAAAAACTATGAATTATTGGGACTGCAGCCTGGATGTAGTAAAAAGCAACTGAAAAAAGCTTATCTAACTGCAATTCAGGAACTGGAAGATGATAACTTAGTTGGTGAACAAAAGTTGTCAGAAGCTTACAGAATGATTAAAGCAGAGCTCAAGCACGGCAATATCAAAAAAAAGCCGCGTGGATTTTGGAAAACTTCCAAAAAGACACGGGCATATTACACAGGTCCGCATGGCAGTGCAGCTGCACGCAGTGCCTTACGGCGTTTCGGGCTGCGTGATTTACTGTGCGCTATTTCTATTGTCCTATTATCTTGGCTGCTGTATTTTTTTTGTGAAGCTGTTACCCTCAACATTTTTCCTTCCAGTCAGTATCCCCTGCTTGCAAAAACGTTCAGTGGCCGCTTAGTGGCGGCTGTCGTTCGTCTGATTGCGTATATTGCAGCATATATTTTTTATTTTTATTATTTTTTGCTGCGAAAAGTAAATGGCATGCGCCGTTTGCGGCATGGTTTTGTTTTTGGTTTTTTCATTTTACTAATTTGTTTGTCCGTACCGCAGAATCAACTTTTTAATACCGGTATGCTTTTAAGCGATGTTTCAGCCATGAAGGAGAATCACTTTTCTGTTGTGCGGAATATTATACTGGAAGATTCCCCTGTACAGACAAATAATACTTTTGGCGATTTATATACGTACAAAATAAAGAGCAGCAGTGAATCTGTTTATATTCCAAAGCAACTTTTGGAGGATCCAAATGGAAAAGTCCACCAAGCTTCGGTTGCTTTTTTGCCGCATTCTCATGCGGCGGCAAAAGTGGATGTGCGTGCAACAGAGCATAAGCTGATAAGTTGTATTGGAGATTGCTTTTATATTGATTTAAAAGGAAATACAGATATAAAAAGTTTGTATTTGCAACGGAGCAGCAAAACGTTGGTAATTGAGCCAAAGACAGAATCATCTGAAAAGTCAAATATTATCCATGTCAATCTCGGCACCATTCCATTAAAAAATGCTTCTGGTAAGCAGACTGTCAATACTATTTCATCAGATAATATAGCTGCAGCTTTGCTGCCAAATGGAAAACTTCTTCTTGCTTTTTCTGCCGAAGACTCTACTGGCCAATATAAATGTGTTGCTGCTGTTATCCAACAGAAGACCGGACAGATTGTAAGCAGTTGGCAGCTAAACGGTGAATTTGTCTACAAGCTTTATTCCTGCAGTGGCAGATATTATATTTTCACGCAGTCACTGGTTGAAAATTCATTTACGGAACGTATGTATGCTTTACAGCTATATGACCCAGCAGCAAACCGTATTGTTTATACAGCAGATAAGCAGTACACACTTCCCTATTCTCCTCATATCGCAAACTTTGCAGAGGACGGTGTATGGATTTCCAAACACAGCAACGGCGCCAGTCCGATTGGTAAATTTTCTGTGCCGCAAATGTATATGAAATAACAAAGCAGAGGCTGCAAAGGGATATCCCTTTGCAGCCTCTGCTTTATGTGTCGGACTATTCGGTTAGGTGTTATGGTCCACCTGATGAAATTGCTTTAAATTTCCCGCTTTTTGGGTACGCTTGTCCAATTCTGTCTTTACATCGTCCAGCGTAATGTTTTCGTTAACCATCATTACTGTCAGATGATACAATAGGTCAGAAATTTCCCCGACAGTATCCTGTTTGATTCCGTTTTTGGCGGCGATAATAGTTTCACTGCACTCTTCCCCTACTTTTTTCAGGATTTTATCCAGTCCCTGATCAAAAAGGTAGCAGGTATAAGAACCTTCCTGCTTTGCGTTTTTTCGGCTGACAACGGTCTGATATAAATTTTCAAATGTATCATTCATCGTTCATAACCCCCATTATTTTCTGAAAGAAACAACTATGGTGCCCTGTGTGACAGGCCGCACCGGTTTGTATAACGGTTATTAGGAGAGTATCGTCATCGCAGTCGCCGTACATAGAAATAACTTTCTGCAAATGTCCGGAAGCAGCGCCTTTATTCCACAATTCCTTTCGGGAGCGGGACCAGAACCACGTATATCCGGTTTCCAGTGTCTTTTGCAGCGATTCCCGATTCATATAAGCAAGCATCAAGACTTGCCCTGTTTGGCACTCCTGTATAATCGCAGGAATCAACGGTCCTTTTTTAAAATATTTATCATAGTCAAAGGTTTGCAAATCAGGTTTCATCTTCTTGCCCTCCCGCCGCATACAATGCATCTTCCAGAGTTAATGAGCCGGCGTACAGTGACTTTCCGCAGATAGTGCCATATAGTCCAAGTTTTCGCAGGGCCTGTATGTCCTCCCGATTGCGAACCCCACCGCTTGCTATGACATTACAGGAAACAGACCGATTGAGTGTATCAAGCATTTCTATATTTGGGCCGGAAAGCATACCATCGCGCGAAATGTCTGTAAAAATTAATGTTTGCGCACCGAGCTGTTCCATTTCTTTGGCAAAGTCCAAATACGAAACAGAAGAAGTATTCAGCCAACCTTCTGTTGCAACCATACCATTTCTTGCGTCGATTCCAATGGCCACTTTTTCGACGTATGTGCGAATGGCTTCCTTCGCAAAATCGTGATTTTCCAGTGCTGCCGAACCCAGAATGACGCGGGAGACTCCACCATTCAGATAATACGCAATGGTTTCCATTCGGCGAATTCCACCGCCAACTTCTACTTTCAAATTTGTATTTTTAACGACTTGAAAAAAGAGCGGCGCATTTACCGGATGTGCATCCTTTGCACCATCTAAGTCGACCATGTGCAGCCATTTTGCGCCGCTTGCTTCAAAAGCTTTCGCTGTCTGTAAAGCATTTTCTGCGACCTGTTGTGCAGTTGCATAGTTTCCGCGCTGCAAACGAACGCAGCGGCCGTCTTTGATATCGATTGCAGGAAAAATCAGCATGGTTTCGTCAATCCTTTGCTTTTCTGTATTTTACAAAACGCCTTTGGTCGAAAGAGTTCCTTCCCGCAAAGCAGTTGCCTGCTGTAAGGCATGACCTAAAGACTTAAAGATGGCCTCAATTTCATGGTGTGCATTGCTGCCGTACAGGACACTGCAATGCAGTGTGATTCCTGCATGATAAGCAAACGCGCGCAGGAATTCTTCTGTCATGCAGGTGTCAAAATTGCCGACACGTTCCTGCTGAAAATCCGCATGAAAGACCAGGAACGGTCGTCCGCTGATGTCTAGGCTGGTAAAAGCGAGTGCTTCGTCCATAGGAATATAAAAAGAGCCATAGCGGGCAATATCACCTTTATCACCAAGAGCCTTCGCAAAGGTTTGTCCCAACACGATACCGGTATCTTCTACCGTATGGTGGCAGTCTACGAAAAGGTCCCCTTCCGCGTGCAGCTGCAGGCCAAATCCGCCATGAACAGCAAATGCAGTAAGCATATGGTCAAAAAATCCAATTCCAGTTGAAAGGTTGACTGAACCACCGTCTAGATTAACTTCTGCGGTGATTTTTGTTTCTTTTGTTTTTCGCGTGACAGATGCAGAACGCATGATTAGCCTCCCTTTTCTAAAGTGGATTTTTTATGAAAAAATGACTCCATAACAGCCAGAAATGCTTGATTTTCAGCCGGCGCTCCAGCCGTTATACGCAGAAATCCGGGGAACTGCCGCGCAGAAATTCCACACTCCATCAAATAGGTATACAGTTGTTCAGCTTCCGGAAAACGGAATGTCACAAAGTTGGTACAGCTGCGGTACAGCTGAAAAGCACCCGGATAACGAAATAGGATTTCTTCAATACCATGCAGCAGAGAATCTCTGGACTGCTGTATCTGTTTGATATGGCTTTGCAGACATTTCTTCTCACCCAGCACGAGTGCGCCAATTTCCTGTGTCAGACTATTGACATTATAAGGTGACTTTGCACTATGCAGAAGGCCAGTCAGTTTTTCGTTGGAAACAGAGAATCCCAAACGGAGCGCAGCAAGGCCCATTTTGGAGCAGGTCTTTAGGATAACCAGATTATCATAACGAGATTCCAGCCCCAGAACAGATTGTGTCTGTTCCCAGAAATCCATGTATGCTTCATCAACAACGGTCAAAACATCAGGCAGGGATTCGATAATCTGCACCACCTCCTCCCGGGTGAAACCAAGGGAAGTTGGGTTGCAGGGGTTACTGAAAAGAAGCATTCTTGCGTTGCTTTTCTTTACCGTATCGATTAGTTTTTGCGGCGTAATAGAGAAGGAGTTCCCTTTTACTGCTTCTACATCATTTGTTTCAGCCAGTTTTGGATAAAATGTGTACATGGAAAAATCCGGTGCGGTGGTAACGATTGTTTCGCCTTTCATCAGGAAGTTTGAAATTAGGAGGCTAATGAGTTCATCTGAACCGTTTCCAGCTGTAACATGTGTTGCATTTACGCCGTAATAGTTACCGAAAGCTTGACAGAGGTCCGCCGCATAGGGATCCGGATAGCGGTTAAATGCTGTATTCTGTACTGCATCAGCTGCATCTTGAATCAATTGGGGCGTAAGGTTTAGAAAAGATTCGTTGGCGTCCAGATGAATGACACCAGTGATTTCCTGCGTAGGTACGTAAGGCTTCAGTCCCCTTAATTTCCCATTTATCTTGTAAGCCATTCTCGGTTCCTCTTATTTTCTTACTTGAATACTGTTGGCGTGCGCTGTCAGGCCTTCCGTTTCAGCCATTTTAATAATATCATCACCGGCAGAAGCCAGAGCATCTTTTGTATAGTAAATAAAACTTGACTTTTTAATAAAACTGTCCACTGAAAGCGGAGAGAAGAAACGTGCTGTTCCGCTGGTTGGAAGGACATGGTTTGGACCGGCAAAATAATCGCCGAGAGGCTCCGGTGCGTAGTTGCCAAGGAACACGCTGCCGGCATTGTCTATTTTCCCAATAAATTCAATAGGATTTTTTGCGCATACTTCCAGATGTTCCGGTGCAATGTCGTTCGCAAACTCTACGGCTTCATCGAGTGTCTTGCATAAAATAACGGCGCCAAAGTGGTCCAGTGAATCTTCGATAATATCTTTTCGGGAGAGTTTTTCCACTTGCCGATAGATTTCTGCAACCGTAGCATCTGCAATTTTCTCACTGGTTGTCAGAAGAACGGCGGAAGCCAAACGGTCATGTTCTGCCTGGCTCATCAGGTCAGCGGCTAAGTACACAGGGTTTGCTGTTTCATCAGCAATCACTAAAATTTCACTGGGCCCCGCCACCATGTCGATGCCGACTGTGCCGTACAGCTGGCGCTTTGCTGTGGCAACATAGATATTGCCGGGACCAACAATTTTGTCTACCTTCGGAATGGTTTCTGTTCCGTATGCAAGCGCCGCGATTGCCTGAGCACCGCCGACAAGAAAAACACGGTCCACATCGGCCGTCAGTGCGGCAGCCATAATATTAGGGTTCGGTTTTCCGTCTTTTCCGGGCGGTGTGGCCATAATCAGTTCTTTTACGCCGGCAATTTTTGCAGGGATTGCATTCATCAGAACACTGCTGGGGTAAGCGGCTGTACCGCCGGGAACATACAGTCCCACTTTTGACAATCCACGGATACGCTGTCCCATCATAACGCCGTCGGGCCGATTCTCAACCCAGCTTTGCTGTTTTTGCCTTTCATGAAAGTCGTGGATATTAGTGGCCGATTTTTTCAGTGCAGAAAGGAATGCAGGGTCACAGCCAGCTGCCAATTCTTCCATCTGATGATGGCTAACTTCAAAAGAAGCGGGTACGGAACCGTCAAATTTCATGGTATAGGCTTTTACGGCAGCATCCTTATCTTTTTTGACATTTGCAAGGATTTCCGCTACGGCGGAATCTACCTGCCTGCCAGCAGCTTCACTGCGTTCCCGAAATTTTTTGACGAAGTCATAGGCAACGGCACCGCCCTGTTTTACAACTTGTATCATTGTGCTTCCTCCTTAGCCTGTTCCATACGCGCGGCCAGACACTCGATTTCCACTTTTCTCAGTTTTAAACTGGCTTCATTTGCAATCAGCCGTGCGGAGATGTGACAAATAGTATCAATAACGGCAAGGCCATTTTCTTTTAACGTCGTTCCGGTTTCCACAATATCGACAATCGCATCTGCCAAACCGAGCAGGGGTGCAAGTTCCACACTACCTTCTATTTTGATAATCTGTACATCCATTGCCTTACCTTCAAAGTAACTGCGGGCAACATTTGGATACTTACTGGCGATCACTTTGGTATGATACCCGGTGAAGAAATTTCTTCCGGTAGGTCCGGCCAATGCGAAGCGGCATTTTCCAAAGCCAAGGTCCAGCAGCTCGTAAAAACTGCCGCCGTGTTCCAAAATAGTATCTTTTCCTACAACGCCAAGGTCGCATACCCCATGTTCTACATATGTAATTACATCGGCGGCTTTGGCCAATACAACCTCTATGGAGCCATCACCGATTGGAAGAATCAGTTTTCTACCCTTGTTGTGTACATTGTCACAGTTCATGCCAACCTTTTCTAAAAGCGCAACGGTGTCATCTTCCAATCGTCCTTTTGTCAATGCAATCCGCAGCGGTTTCATAAAAGCACCTCCGATATACGTGCACCAACAACGTCGAGTCGGCAAATGCCCAACGAACGGGCATACGCTTCCGCTTCTTCTCTCGTCTCGGCTACACTGGTTTCACAGCGCAGGCCCTGATGTGTCAGTGCCCGTGCATGGGCCAGTGCCTTTATGGAATATCCATTTTCGCCATACACCAAAACTTGAGCCGCAGGCGGTGCATTATAATGACCTTTTGATAATGCAATCCGGGTCAATGCTTCTACGTCAATACCAAATCCAATCGCAGGCATTGGGCAGTGAAAACGGGCCAGTAGATTATCATACCGGCCGCCAAACAGAATCGAATCACCATATCCTTCTGTGTAGGCAGTGAAAATCAAATCGGTATAATAGTCATTGCGCTGTACTAATCCTAGGTCAACGATTACATGACTGCCAAGTCCAAGGTCCTGTACAGCATGATAGACTTGGTGTAGATAAGAAAGGGTTTCCAGTGCCGCCTTTGTTGGGCAAACCTCTTTTGCCTGCTGAAATACCTCTTCCCCGCCAAACAGCCGCGGCAGCTGCCGCATACCGCTGACGGCCATAGTTTGTGGTAGTGAATCCAAAATAGTATCCAGCGCAGCATAATTCTTAGTTTCAATCGCACACCGGATATCTTCCCGTTCTTCTTCAGAAATAGGAAGCTGCCGGGCAAACTCACGGAAGAATCCTGCATGACCGAGTTCCAAACGGAAATCCGGGCAACAGGAAGAGAGAGCCTCTACGGCTGTGGTTAGTACCTCCAAATCAGCCCGAATGCCGGAGGCACCCATCAGTTCAATACCAGCCTGTGCATTTTCATCCAATCGTCCGGCCAGGCCAGGATTGCTCCGATAAACGGGCTGATTATAGAACAGCCGAATCGGCAGCTGATGATTCTGCAAGCGGGTTGCGACCAGTCGGGCAATTGGCAGTGTAGAGTCAGGCCGCATAACAATTAACCGGCCGCGACGGTCTGTCATCTTGTACATTTCTTCTGGACTAATACCAGAAGCGTCCGGGTCAAATACATCATAGTATTCCAGGCATGAGGTCATTACTTCGTTATAGCCACGTGTGCGGAAAGCAGACGTCAGTTTATTTTCTACGGCCTGGCGTGCCAGGCACTCCTCGAACAAGAGGTCATGTGTGCCTTCAGGCGTGATTAAATTGTTCTTTTTCATACCAATCACTCAGTCCTTACATCGTCTGTGCTTTATCGTGCTAATATAATAACATGGTAAATTATTGCTGTCAACTATTTCTTCACGCAAACAGCGTCATCTGGCTGCTTTGCGGCAAACCATTTAGTGCTCCCGCGTCCCGCAAACTTTCAATAACGGATTTGCTGACTTTGCTGCGTGACTGTAAATCATCTACAGAGATATATTCGCCGCCATCCCGCGCCGCGGCCAAAGCCCGTGCTGCGGAATCACCTACCCCATTGATAGACGCGAAAGGTAGGCGAACTTTTCCGTCCTCTACCAAATACTTGCGTGCATCTGATTTATACAGGTCAATGGGCAGTACACCTATGCCTCGAGCAAGCATCTCGTTGACAATCTGCAGCGTACCGAAGGCGTCTTCTTCTTTTTTGCTTGCTTCTTTCCCCTTTTGCCGGATTTCCCGCATACGCTGCTGCACGGCAGCGCGGCCTTTCACAACAGTAGCGCCGTCAAAATCTTCACCGCGTACAGTAAAGTAGGCAGCATAATATTCCACTGGTTTATGCACCTTATACCAGCCAAGCCGCAATGCAGAAATCATATAAGCGGCGGCGTGCGCTTTCGGAAACATATATTTAATTTTAAAGCAGGAGTTGATATACCATTGTGGAACATTGTGTTCTTTCATGGCTTTTATGTGGTCCTCAGTCAACAATTTCGGTGCTTTGCCTTTTCGCGTAATTTCCATAATTTTAAAGGCCATCTTTGGTTCTAGACCCTTTTGCAGTAAATAGGTCATAATAGAGTCACGTGTACCGATTACCTGTGAAATGGTGCAGGTGCCATCTTTAATCAGGTCCTGTGCATTTCCAAGCCAAACATCTGTGCCATGTGATAAGCCGGAAATCTGCAATAGATCTGTAAAGGTTTTGGGTTGGGAATCAATTAACATTTGGCGTACGAAAGGGGTACCAAGTTCCGGCATTGAAAAAGTACCGGTCTGGCAATCAATGTCTTCCGGTGTTACGCCAAGAGCTTCCGGGGAGTGGAACAAACTCATCACTTTGGGGTCACTCATAGAAACTGACATGACCGGTATACCCGTATATTCTTCCAGATAACGATAAATCGTTGGTACATCGTGGCCAAGCTCATCCAACTTACAGATGGTATCATGGATGGAATGAAAATCAAAATGTGTCGTGACATTGTCGTTTTTCTGGTCGTTGGCGGGATGCTGCACCGGGCAGAAATCATAAATTCCATATCCACGTGGAACAACTACCATGCCGCCGGGGTGCTGGCCAGTTGTGCGTTTTATGCCGGTGCATCCCTGTGCAAGGCGCAGCTCCTCTGCGCTGTGCAGGGTGACGTTGTTTGTTTCCTGGTACTTTTTTACATAACCAAATGCTGTTTTATCTGCGACAGTAGCGATTGTGCCGGCCTTAAACACATGACCTTTGCCGAACAGTGTTTCCGTGTAGCGGTGAGCGCCGCTTTGATACTCGCCGGAAAAGTTTAAGTCGATATCCGGTGTTTTGTCGCCGTCAAATCCAAGAAAAGTTTCAAACGGAATATTGTGCCCGTCCTGCCGCAAAGGTGAACCACACACCGGACAGATTTTCGGCGGCAGGTCAAATCCGGAACCAACGCTTCCGTCTGTAATAAATTCGCTGTATTTACAGTAAGGACAGATATAATGCGGTGACAATGGATTTACTTCAGAAATACCAGACATACTGGCGACAAAAGAGGAACCAACAGAGCCACGGGACCCTACCAAATAGCCGTGGGCTTCACTGTCTGCTACCAGTTTCTGTGCGGTCATATACAAAACGGAGAAACCGTGCTTATTAATAGAACCGAGTTCCCGTTCCAAACGTGCCCTTACAATTTGCGGCAGTGGTTCTCCATAAATCTGTTTGGCACGTTTCCAGCAGATTTCGTTCAGTTGCTTTTCTGCACCATCAATAAATGGTGGAAAGACACCGCTTGGAATTGGACGAATTTCTTCGCACATATCGGCAATGAGATTCGTATTTTTCACAACTACCTCATAGGCCTGATCTTTATCAAGATAATCAAATTCTTTTAGCATCTCAGCAGTCGTACGCAGGTACAATGGTGCCTGCTCTTCACTGGAATCAAAGCCCTGTGCAGTTTGTAGGATTTTTCGATAGTCTTTATCTTTGGGGTCCAGAAAATGGACATCACAGGTTGCAACCACAGGCTTATGCAGTGTTTTTCCCAAACGAATAATCGTTTTGTTAATTTCGTGCAGCTGCCCCACACTGGACAGTGAACCATTATGTATCATAAACATATTATTGCCGTCAGGCTGAATTTCCAAATAATCATAGAAATCTGCGATATCCAGCAGCTGATTCCACGGTTTTCCGTCAAAAACAGCCTGATACAGTTCACCCGCTTGGCAGGCACTGCCTATCAGCAGGCCTTCCCGATATTGAATTAGTTCACTCTTAGGAATCCGAGGATTGCGGTAAAAATACTGCAGGTGAGCCATAGAAACCAGTTTATACAGATTTTTAAGTCCAGTTTGATTGCGTACCAGAATAATTTGATGATAGGAGCGAAGTTTTTTTGCGCTTCCGTGATTATGATAAGTTGCCAAAGCAGTATTAATATCCGCGACTGTTTTGGCTTTGGAATCTTCCTTCAGCCTCTGCAGGAGTACAATGAAAATTTGTCCAAGCATGGCAGCGTCATCGCAGGCACGGTGGTGGTTGAATTTTCCGAGTTTCAAGTATTTCGCAACTGTGTCCAGTTTGTAATTCTTTATATCTGTTAGCATAGCCTGACACATGGGCAGAGAATCTATGTAAGTATATGGGAATTCCATCTCATGCCGACCGGCTGCAGCCCGCAGAAAAGATGTGTCAAATCCCGCATTATGTGCGACCAGTACAGCATCTTTGCCACAAAATGCATAGAACTGCTTCAGTGCTTCCTCTTCACTAGGCGCACCCTGGACCATATCATCTGTAATACCTGTTAGCTTTGTGATTTTTGCCGGAATAGGACGTTCTGGGTCTACAAAGGTGTCAAATTCTTCTACAATTTGTCCAGCACAAATGCGTACGGCACCAATTTCAGTAATGCGTTCTTCTTTTGCGGAAAGGCCAGTCGTTTCCAGGTCAAAAGAGATAAACTCACCATCTAGCGGGCGGTCACTTTCTCCCACTACAGCAGGAACTAAGTCGTTGACGAAGTAAGCTTCTGTTCCATAAATAACTTTAATGGGTTTCCCCTGTTTTTTTAGACTGTCAGCCGTATTCATTGCTTCCGGAAATGCCTGCACAACACCATGGTCCGTAACTGCGACCGCAGGCTGTCCCCACTCCGCCGCACGCGTAATCAAGTCAGAAGCAGAACTGACAGCATCCATCTGTGACATATTGGTATGCATATGCAGTTCTACACGTTTTGCTGGGGCATGGTCCTCTACCTTCATCTGCTGAACGGTTCCAATCCCTCGTGGGCGCATGACAATTTCATGGTCGTATTTATCGTACTCTACGTCTCCGCGTACGAGCAGGCTCATGCCATTGTGCAAAGTGTCCAGTGGACGGCTGTCCGGAATGTTTTCAAAAATTTTCAGCGTAATGGAACTGGTATAATCTGTAATATCGATTGAAAAGATTTTATGCTGTTTATCTCTGGTGAGGCGAGTTTCTATAGAAAAGATTTCTCCCCATACGGTTAAGGAGCCAATGTCTGGTGTAATGCTGCTGATAGGGGCAGGTTTGGATTTAGGCAGTGTTTTGTACAAAGGATGAGCTGTTTGCGGAAGAATCGTTGGATAAAGTGTAGTGCCCTCCCGAACTTCAATAACGCTAGGTGAAGTAGTATGTGCCTGAGAAATCTCGTAATCTTCCTGTCGGCTGACAATCTCTTCCCGATGTACCTTTTCTGTCTGGTGTGCCTGCATTTCCTGGTATTGCTTGCTCTCTCCGTCAATCTCCAAACGGCCGGTAAACTTTACGGGAATGTGTGTACCAAACTCCTCAAAAATCAGCTGGGACAAAATGGTGTCCGCGTGATGTGCCAGCAGGCGGGCATTGCCACCATGCCTCAATGTAATCATCATCGTTCCATTTTCAAGCGCCGCAGTTGAATCCTGCAGCGTTCCGTTTACGGTTGCTTCCCGCCGTTTCAGTTCCATAACCAAGTCGGGATAATACTGCAAAGAGAACAAAGATGACGCATATCGCGGCAAAAGATGGGCTGTCGCAATTTTTAGCTGTTTACAGTTGATTATACGCTTTTCTGCATCATACAGAGACTTTTGTGGAACAAGCTTTTCCAGAGTAATTTCAACCGAGATTGCTCTGTTTCCTGCACTAATTTGGATCTGCTGTAACTTACCGGTAAGAAGACTTTCCGCTAAACCAGTGCAGTTAATATATGTACTGAAAAAGTTTCCAAATGTGTCCATGTAAACCTCGTTTTATCTGGTAATGTGTGTCTTATACAGATACCCCGCGCAGAGGAAACACTGTCGCAGGGTATCTGTAAATACATTTATAATTTTTCTATTTCTTCCATTAAGGACAGCACCAGCCGATTTTCCGGCACACGACGGATAATTTTTCCTTTTTTAAAGAGCAGGCCCACTCCATCTCCACCAGCAATGCCGACGTCCGCTTCTCTTGCTTCTCCGGGGCCATTGACAGCACAGCCCATGACTGCTACGGTAATCGTTTTTTTGCATCCGCGAAGACGTTCTTCCACTTCATTTGCGATCTTAATAATATCAATGCGGGTACGGCCACAGGTCGGACAGGAAATGAGTGTTGGTCCATGTTGTCCCATACCTAAGGCATGCAGAATATCCTGCCCTGCATATATTTCCCGTACCGGATCTGCCGTTAAAGATACACGAATAGTATCGCCAATGCCATGCTGCAGAAGAGAGCCGATTCCAATAGCTGATTTAATGATTCCCATTCGCTCGGTGCCGGTTTCGGTGACACCTAAATGCAAAGGATAGGAACATTTTTCTGCGCAGAGCTCATATGCACGAACAGTAGTGTTCACATTGGAGGATTTAATAGAGATGGCAATATCCATAAAACCGAACTTTTCCAATAGAGCGGCATGGTGAAGTGCACTTTCAACCAGTGCCTCTGGTGTAGGTCCGCCGTATTTCTGAAGCAGGTCCTTTTCCAGTGAACCGGAATTCACACCAATACGAATGGGCAGATGCTTTTCACGGCATTTATCTACTACAGCTTTGATACGGTCCTCGCCACCAATATTGCCGGGATTGATGCGAATTGCGTCCGCGCCGGCGTCCGCTGCAGCCAATGCAAGACGATAATCAAAATGAATATCGGCAACCAAAGGAATAGAGATTGCAGAACGAATAGCAGGAATCAGCGCAACCGCTTTCTGATTGGGGATTGCTGCACGCAAAATTTGACATCCGGCCTGTTCCAAACGCATGGACTGCTGTACACTGCCGACAATATCTGTGGATGGTACATTCAGCATGGACTGAACCGCAACGGGAGCATTGCCGCCAATTGGAACATGGCCAACCATTATCTGCTTACTTTTACGTCTCATTGCTTATCCTCCTAGGCCATGGCCAGTTGAAATCCGCATAACGTCGCTGACTGCAACGATGACCATAAAAATCATCAATGCTGCAAAAAAAGCAGATTCAATTGCTGCGGCATATTTAGGGTTCAAAGGGTTACGGCGAATAGCTTCAATTATCAGAAAAAGGATTTTGCCTCCGTCCAAAGCAGGAATGGGCAGTAAATTAATAATACCAAGGTTTACCGTAATAATCATAATGATATAGATGATATTATTCACTGCCGAAAGAAAACTCTGCTGCAGCCCTGCACTGGCAGATTCGCTGATAACCTGAACCAGACCGACTGGGCCCGTTACATCGTTGAGTCCAAAACGACCGGTGACAAGGCCTGCAAGACTAGCCCATACCTGACGAACAACCGATACAGTATCTGTAAATGTTTTCTGCAGCAGCGTCAGCGGGGTTTTCTTGATAGGCTGGACGTAAAAGTCCAGTTGGGTAGTTTGTTTCCCGTTCGACGCTGTTGCTGTATTTAATTTTACATTTGACAGTGTAATGGCCTTCCCTGCTCGTTTAACCTGAATTTCCACGGAGTTCGGATTAGCCAATGCCAATGCAAACATTAAATCTTTATCTGTTCGCACTTTATAGCCATTGATGCTGGTAAAATGATCCCCTACCTGCAGCCCAGCGCTTTGTGTGGCAGAATGACTGCTGAATTTACTGATTGTTGTTGAAGCAAATGCTGTTTCCTGTCCCAGAAGGATAGCCATAAGAACAAGCCCCAGTAAAATGTTCATTAGGCCGCCCATAATCAGTACTAGAAAACGCTGCCATTTTGGTTTGTTGCAAAAAGCATGTGGGTCCACACAAGGATTACCGTTTTCATCTTGACCATCTTCTCCAGGCATTGCACAAAAGCCGCCGATGGGAAGGGCCCGAAGCGAATAGTCCGTATCTCCTTTGTGAACATGAGCCAAACGAGGCCCCATGCCAATGGAAAATTCATCAACACGGATTTTACAGGCCTTTGCTGTGAAAAAATGTCCTGCCTCATGAATGAGAATACTCAGGCAAAAAAGCAGAACACCAATGATAATCAGTAAAATAATCTCCGCTGCTCGGATGGAAATCCCTCCTGTCAAATATGATTTCGTACATATTCCCGTGCATCTTTATCTGCCTTTAAAATAGTTTTTAACGTTAAATGTGAAACATTCGGCTGATTATCCATAGCGGCGCGCACCAAATCACCAATCTGCAGAAAAGAAATCTTTTTCTGCAGAAAGAGCCGTACAGCCTCTTCATTTGCACCATTCACGGCGGCAGGAGCGGCACCGCCCCGCTGCATAGCTTCCATACAGGCTGCAAAGCATGTAAACGTCGCTGGGTCAGGATTGTAAAAAGTCAGTTGCCCGACTTTCGCCAAGTCCAGTTCCTGTACAGGTCCCGCAACACGGTCCGGATAAGTCAGTGCATATTGAATAGGCAGACGCATATCGGTTGTGCCCAGCTGCGCAATAATTGCATTGTCCGCGAATTCAACCATAGAGTGAATGATACTTTCTCTTTGAATAAGGACCTGAATTTGAGAACATGGTACATGAAACAGCCATCCAGCCTCCATAACTTCTAGGCCTTTATTCATCAGAGTGGCAGAGTCGATTGTAGTTTTAGCACCCATGTTCCAGTTTGGGTGATTTAGTGCCTGTTCTGGAGTGACTGTCTCTAACTCAGGCCGTTTTTTTCCAAAGAATGGTCCACCGGAAGCTGTAAGCAGAATCTTTTTCAGTGATTTGCGGGGGGAACCTTGCAGACACTGAAAAATAGCACTGTGCTCACTGTCCACCGGAAGCAGGCGCCCTTTATGCTGTTTCAGCGCGTCCATTACGAGCGCGCCGCCTGCCACTAGGGTTTCCTTGTTTGCCAAAGCAATCTCTTTATCTGCCGCGACTGCAGCCAAGGTCGGCTGCAGTCCAACAATGCCAACCACTGCATTCACTACGGTGTCGGCCTCTGGCATGCAGGCTGCTTCACACAAGCCATCCATACCGACTAAGACTTTTGTATTTGTGTCTTGAATACGCTGTTGCAGTTCATGTGCGGCAGCCTCTTCATAGATGGCAGCTACCTGCGGATGAAATTCACGAACTTGCTGTTCCAACAAGGCTATATGGGAACGGGCGGCCAATGCACAAACCTGCAGCCCCAAGCTGCGTACTACGTCTAGTGTCTGTGTACCGATAGAGCCAGTAGAACCTAGAAGTGAAATCTTTTTTTTCATGGTAATATCTTCTCCCGTCTGTTATACAAAAATTTCCGGTTTTTCAGCGGTTCAGTGATATACCATTGGAAATACCTGCAAAAGGAGATATACAAAAGGAGATACAAAAATTACACTGTCGAAGCGGTCTAAGATTCCACCGTGTCCCGGTATGATTTCGCTGAAATCTTTGATATGGCAACTGCGTTTAATGATAGAAAAGCTTAAATCACCCAACATGGACAGCAAAGAACCAAACAGTCCAATAGCAGCCAGCACCCAGTAATTCACATGGACAGTGCCGTTCCAGTACAGGTTTTGGAAGATGAACCCGAAAAGAAGCATGATGAGAATATCTGAAATGATACCTCCCGCCGCACCTTCCACGGTCTTTTTCGGACTAATATTTGGACACATTTTATGTTTTCCAAACAAGCTGCCAAAAATATATGCACCGGCATCTGCTACCCATGCAGCAAAAATAGCAACAATGACATGGAACATACCATGCCTACCGCCTGCATCACGCAAAAGGATGAGTGTCTGCAGTGCTGTAGGAATGAGGATAGCCATACTGTAAATAATGGCAACTTCACGAAAGGTGATAACTGCATGGTAAAGAATCATCGCTCCAAATAATACAACTGTATAGATAAAAAAAGAAAGATACCTCACATATCCGTTTACGGTAAATGGAAGGACTGCTGCCAAAATCATACTGGGCACCACAAGGGCGATTTGCCGCGTCATTTGCAGGGCCGACGAGATTTCCCATACACCCATAAGGCTGATAACTGCAATGACAATATTCAGTGCCAGTGGAAAGCGGGCATTGCACAATACAACAGCAGCCATCAGAATGAGGATAGCAAGCGCTGAAATGAGCCTTTTCCTGATAGAATCCAGTACTTTCATACTTTAGATACCTCCGAAGCGGCGGCTGCGGTGTGCATATTCGTTCAGTGCATTGTCCAGGTCGTCCGTCGTAAAATCAGGCCACAGTACATTCATGGAAAGAAATTCTGTGTAGGCAGACTGCCATAGCAAGAAGTTGGATAGCCGATGTTCACCACTGGGTCGCAAAATTAAGTCAGGGTCCGGCTGACCGGCCGTATACAGTTCCTGTGAAATGGTGTCCTCTGTAATTTCTTCAGGCCGTAATGTCCCGGCAGCTGCCTTTGCAGCCATGGAACGGGCAGCACGCACCAACTCGGCACGTCCACCATAATTCATGGCAATATTTAGGACCATTCCTTTTCTGTCTTTGCAGACATCAGCTGTCTCAAAAATGAGTCGCTGAAGGGTAGGTGCAAATCGGGTCATATCTCCTATAAAGTTCACCTTGATATCATCATCACGGAAGTCCCGAAGGGATACCTGTAAATACTGTTTAAACAGAGCCATCAAAGCGCCGACTTCTTCCGGAGGCCGAGTCCAGTTCTCCGTTGAAAAAGCGTAAACTGTTAAATACGGAATCCCGATATTGCTGCAGTAACGTGCAATCTTTTTAAAAACGGCAGCACCAACTTTATGACCTATTGAACGCGGCAAGCCGCGCTTTTTAGCCCATCGGCCGTTTCCATCCATAATAATGCCCAAATGTCTGGGTAATAATTCCGGCGATAAGGCAGCTTTTTGCGTAGTTTTTTTCATGCGAACCCTCTAATAAAGTATTTGCTCCCCCGGACCATTCGACGAAGGGAGCAAAGCAAGTATTTAATTAAGCTGATAACACATTTTGAGATTTACTTTTACAGTTCCATAATACTCTTCTTTTTATCCTCGCAGAGTGTGCCAATTTTGTTGCAGTGCTTATCAGTTAAATCCTGCATCTTTTTTTCTGCCAATTTCAGGTCGTCTTCTGTAATTTCACTTTTTTTCTTCAGTTCCTTCAGCTTTTCCATAGCATCTCTGCGGATAGAACGTACCGCAACTTTTCCCTCTTCTGCACGTTTGGAAATTTCTTTTGCAAGGTCCTTGCGGCGGTCCTCCGTCAACGCTGGAAAAACCAAACGGATAATTTTTCCGTCCGACTGCGGATTGATACCAATATCCGAAGTTTGAATTGCCTTTTCAATCATTCGGCAGACAGACGGATCCCACGGCTGTACGGTTAGAACCCGTGCTTCCGAAACGGCAACGGCAGCCAGCTGATTGATTGGTGTTGGTGCACCATAATAGTCTACGCGAATTTTATTAAGCACGTTGGGATTTGCACGACCGGCACGAATTTCTGCATAATCTTCTTGTAGAAAGCTGACCGTCTTTTCCATCTTTTCTTCTGCTTGTTGAATAACTTGTTTCATAAAACATTTTCCTCCCTTATTTTACAATTGTACCAATATGTTCACCGCAGACAGCCCGTTCAATATTTTCAGGGTCTTCAATGCTGAAAACACAGATGGGAATATGATTATCACGGCACATGGAAGCAGCTGTGCTGTCCATAACCTTTAAATTTTTATCCAACACTTCAGTAAAGGAAAGTGTCTCGTATTTTTTGGCATTTGGGTTTGTCTTCGGATCAGAATCATAGACACCATCGACCATAGTTGCCTTTAAAATAACATCTGCATCAATTTCGGCAGCGCGCAGGGCTGCTGCTGTATCTGTCGAAAAGAACGGATTTCCGGTTCCGCAGCCAAAGACAACAACGCGGCCCTTTTCCAAATGACGCACAGCACGATTTCGAATATACGGTTCTGCTATTTGCTGCATAGTAATAGCTGTCTGTACACGGACCTGTACACCTAGCTGCTCCAAAGCATCCGCTACGCCCAGCGCATTGATTGCTGTGGCCAGCATTCCCATATGGTCAGCGCGGGTACGGTCCATTTTTCCACTGGAACGGCCGCGCCAAAAGTTGCCGCCCCCTACAACGATACCAATTTGCACACCCATCAGTGAACAGGCTTTTATTGGACCGCAGATTTTCATAACGGTATCGAAATCAATGCCATGTCCTTCTTTACCAGCAAGGGATTCACCGCTGAGCTTTAATAAAATGCGCTTATATTGTGGCTGCATGAAAAACACTCCTAAAATTCAATCAAAATATAATCATAATAAGACTAATTTATTCTACAATATTTCAAGGCATTTTACAAGTCCTGAAGTTTTTGCTTCTGTCTAAAGCAGCAATCTTAATTTTTCTTCTACTGCTTTGTTTAGCCTATCTCACGCTTTTTATTGAACCAAGTCCCATACAGTGCAGCCAGGACTTGCTGAAATAGTGTTCCAATCATAACCGGAAACATAACGGCAGGTGGAAAATAGGCGCCTGCGAGCACGGCACCGGCACTAATATTGCGCATACCACTGTTGTATGCCATAGAAACGAGAGTATCTTTTGACTGATGCAGTACCTTTGCCGCTAGAATGCCCCACAAATAGCCAGAGGCGGATATACACAGTATCAGCACCGCAACGCCGACTAAAGTCGGCGTAAGATGTCTGATGTACGGGGCTACTCGGCTGGAGTTCCCGGAAACGACAAGAAACAGTGCTGCTTTTCCGAATGGTGCTAGGGCGGGCTTTACTCTTTTATTTGCATTCCCATGGCTTAGCTGATTGATTGTTATGCCCGCAACTGCCGGTACAGCAACCATCAGCAGCATATCCTTCATCATGCCTATGGTATCCATCTGTACGGAAGTACCCAGCAGGACTTTTAGGCTAGCAGGTACAATGATAGGTGCCAGCAGAGTGTCCAATAAAATAATAGACAGTGTCAGCGAACCATTTCCCTTATAAATATTCACCCACATGAAACTGACAATACCCGTTGGCACAATATATTCCAAAACGATGCCGGCTACCAGATTTGGGTTAAATCCAAAGAATACGCCACCAAGAAACCGGGCAAGACACGGTATCCAAATATGAAGCATTCCCAATGTAACAATCAGTGGCAGAAGATTACAAAACGCTTTTTTTAACTGCCGAAAATCAGAGTCTAGACTTCCTTGAAAAGTCATAAATGCAAAAAAGCCGATAACATACGGAAGAAAACGGCCCGTCACTTGTGGAAATAGGACACCCAGTACCAGCGCAGTTGGGGTAAGGATGGGCATACATTTATCAAGAAACCGATTTAAATTAGAAAGATTCTTCACTTTGTTTTACACCTACTATTATGAAAGAAGAATATAAAAAAGGCCGTTGCCTTTGTGCAACAGCCTTTGTTATCAATATGTACGGTAAACATATCCACATGGGAATTGACTGAAATAATCCGCCAATGTCTGATTGCCGTATCCAGGGTCGTTAATCAGGAACATAGAAGCAGACAAAGAAGTGGGACTCCCGCTGGAGTTCAGTGGTACATTCTGATAGCCTTTAATGATAATCCAATGGGAGCTTCTGGAGTTGGAGCCACCGACAATAACGGGCTTTCCAGACTTCAGCTGCTGATAAATTCCACTCAGGTTGGAGTCACTAACGCCAGACAGCGCATACGCATAATAGTTAGAAGGCCAATACAAACCGCCGCCGCTTGTAAAGTTACACTGATGTGCAATGTCATTTGGAGTTACGCGGCTTTGTGTGCGATAGCTTTCTGACATTGCAAGGCTTGTTACCAGACAACCAATCGCATGAATTGTGCCGCCATAGCTGCTTCCAATATAGGTATTAGCCCATTCAGAATCATACTGCTTGTACGCAGGAAGTCCATTTAGCACTTTGCTACTGCTATTTGAAGGATTGTTTGTCGTACTTCCGTCAATGGCCAAATAAGTGGAACAGCAATAACCTTTTGCACCGGCAGAAGTCTGAATATAAGACCAGCCATTACTGGCACTCAGCACGGTTACCGACTGCCCGTTTGAAAGGCTGCCAATTACCGTACTGCTGGTACTTGCCGCAGAACGAAGATTTAAGCTGTCATTGACTTTAACGGTTGCTTTTTCATTGCCGGACACACTGGAACTACCGCTGTTGGAAGCTGGGGCGGAAGTGCTGCTGACAGTCAGATAAGTAGAGCAGCAGTACCCCTTCTGTCCTGCAGAAGTTTGAATATAGGACCAGCCATTGCTGGTGCTCAGCACAGTTACCGACT